>JAABUH010000863.1_pt1 | contig 39282 bp, 28 predicted proteins | sample 5559121 | NCBI WGS metagenome assembly JAABUH01 (sample SAMN10711871, study PRJNA513364) | rock metagenome | isolation source: Antarctica rocks | place: Antarctica: Victoria Land, Battleship Promontory nord | collected 2015-12-28
ACAGCTACGACGAGATCGTCGAGACCTGTTGCACGGCGTGGAACGCGTTCATCGGTGACATCGCACGGGTCAGGTCAATCACGGAACGCACCTGGGCAACGGTCAGGGATTAGGGCGGTTGGTATTATACCAACGGCCCTTGAGTGTGACCGGTCAGGCAAGCAAGGTTGAGGCTCTGCCTCAAACTCCGCCAAAGGCAAACCTTTGGAATCCACTTGCTAAAGGAAGGGGTTTCCAAAGGCCCCTGGCCTTTGGCGGGTCTGGGCAGAGCCCGGCCTTGCTTGCTGACAGGTCAATGCTTAGGGCCGCTGGTATTACTTGCTGCCGTCGAGCGCGAACACCGCCACCGCCTCGACCCGCGACGACCACAGGAATTGGTCGATCACTGACACCGACAGCAGCCGGTACCCCGCCGCCTTGAGCGCGACCGCGTCCCGCCCCAGCACCACCGGGTTGCAGCTCACGTAGATCACCCGCGCCACCTTCGCGGCCACCAGCGGCGCCATCGTCGCCCCCGCCCCGGTCCACGGCGGGTCCAGCACCACGCACGCCGCCCCGCCCAGCTCGCGCAGCTGCGGCGGCTGGCGCTGCAGGTCGCGCCGGACCACCTCGATCCGCCCCCCGGACGCCTTGCGCAGCGCCAGGCACGCCGCCTCGTCCCCCTCGTAGGCCACCACCCGCCCATGCGCCGCCAGCGGCAGTGACAGTGTGCCGTAGCCCGCGAACAACTCCACGATCCGCGCCTTCGGCTTCAGCTTCGCCGGCAGCCCGGCCAGCACCGCGGCCACGATCGCCGCCTCGCCCTGCGGCGACGCCTGCAGGAACGCCCCGGGCGCCGGCGACACCGCGGCCCCCGACAGCACCAGATGCGCCGGCCGCAGCGAGCACGCCGTCTCCGGCTCGCCGTCGCCCTGCGCCCAGCACACCCGCGCCAGCCCGTGCTCCTGCGCGAACCCCGCGAGCAGCGTCCGGTCGTTGGTCTCCAGCGCCGCGTCGCTACGGAGCAGAAGGTCGGGCCCGGTATCGAGCAGGTTGACCACCGCCGACGCCTCGCGCCGGAAGCAGCGCAGCCGCCCCATCAGCACCCGCAACGGCGCCACCAGCGCGAACAGCGCGGGGTGCAGGACCAGGCAGGTGTGCAGGTCCACGATCTTCTCCAAACGCGGCCGGTGCAGCCCTACGAGCACGCCGGCGCCGGGAGCCCGCCGGATCCCCAGGTCCATGCGCCGCCGGGCGAGGGGAGGGGTCCGCGACACCGCGTCCGGCGCCGCCTCGAAGCCGGCGCGGCGCAGTGCCTGCGCCACCAGCCCGGCCTTCCAGTCCGCATACGGTGCATCCGCCCAATGCTGCACCGTGCAGCCGCCACACTCCGGAAAATGGGGACAGGGCGCCTCGACCCGGTCCGGGCTGGCATCCAGAAGCTCGAACGGACCGGTGAGCCCGGTGCCGCGCCGGGCGTTGGGCACCGCGCGCACCTGCTCGCCGGGCAGTGTCACCGGAAGATAGAGCGTGGTCCCATCCGGCAACAGGGCAACGCCGTCGCCGTCCAGCCCCACCGACGCCACGGTGCAGGGCACTGGTTCCACCGCCAAAGGAGGCGGCGTGGCGCGAACGCTCACTCCGGAGCGGTCTCGTCCGGCACGCCGCGCGTGTCCACGGCACCGGAGGCCGGGATTTTCTTGATCGGCGCCGGGATCGCAGCGGTCGCGTCGATCGGGGCTGCGTCGGCCTCCGCCGCGGGATCCCCCGTCAGTTCCACCTTGCCGCCAAGGAGTCTGCGCGACCGCTTCGTCGCCACCGCGGGACTGTGTGCCGCCCGCTTGACCTCGGGATCCCTGGCGGGACGGTAGGTGCGGATCGCCACGGCATTCACGTCCGGTGCGGCCTCGGTCGGTATCGCCACAGCCTTGCGGGCGCGTGGCGCCCGCGGCGCCGCGCGACGCGGCGCCCGCTCCCGGGGCGCAGGCTGCGCGGCCACGGCGGGGATCGCCGCCTCCGGCACCGGCGCGCCAAGGTCGGATGCGTCGAGATCCGACGCGTCAAGCTCGGATGCGCCAAGCTCAGGTGCGCCAAGGTCCGGCACCAACGTCGGCGTCTCCACCGGCGACGGGAAATGCGCCGCCGTCGGCGTCGCGGCGACCTCGGGTTCGGCCGTCACTGCTGGGGCCGCCGCATCGGGAACCGCCGCAGCGGGAGTCACCACGGAGGGGACAATCGACGCTGGTGCCCGCGCCATCGGGGTCGGATCGGCAGCCGCAGCGGACGGCGCGGCTGCCACCCGGGCGGGCGTCGTCGCGACGACGCCCGCGGGAGCCTGCGCGAGACGCACCAGGCGCGATGCCCGGGTCGGCAGCAGCATGAAAGCCGGAACGTCGCCACCGAAGGCGAGTACCGACGGGCCGAGGTCCTCGTCGCGGCGGCGCCCATCGCGACGGAAGCGATCGCCGTCGCGACGGAACCGGTCCTCGCCGCGCGAACGATCCTCCGCGGGCGCGGCCGCGACAACGCCATCGCGACGGCCCCCGGATGCGCCCGCCTCGTCGCGGGTCCGTGCCGGCGCACGCTCCTCCGCCGCACGAGCGACTGGCTCGGGGTGCGCCGCGGCGTTCCCCACCTCCGCGACCGCCTCGCCCTGCGGCGACTCGGTTGGCCTCGTCCTGTCGCCGCCACGTCCGCGGCCGCGTCGACGCCCCTCGGGCCTGCGCGCCGCGACCTCGACCGCGCCATCGTCGGCGGCAGGCGCATCGAGGCTTGCGGCCGGTGCCACGACCGCCGTCGGCGGCTCCGCCGCGCGCACGGCGGCCGGCTTGCCGCGGCCCCGGCGACGCTTGCCGTCGCTCTCCTCCCACTCCGCCGCCGCCACGCCGGCCACGGCCATGCGCGGGATCGCGTGACCGGTGAGCTTCTCGATCGCCTCCAGGTTGGCGCGGTCGGCCGGCGCCGCGATGGTGTAGGCGTGCCCGGTCAGCCCGGCCCGCCCGGTGCGGCCGATGCGGTGGATGTAGTCCTCGGAGTGGTGCGGCACGTCGAAGTTGAACACGTGGCTCAGCCCGCCGATGTCGATGCCGCGCGCCGCCACGTCGGAGCACACCAGCAGCCGGATCTCGCCGGCCTTGAATCGCTCCAGCGTCGCGAACCGCACCGATTGCGCCAGGTCCCCGTGCAGCGCGCCCACGCTGAAGCCGTGCTTGGCCAGCGACTTGTTGAGTACGTCCACGTCGCGCTTGCGGTTGCAGAAGATCAGGGCGTTCTGCACCTTCTCGGCACCGATGATCTCGCGCAGCGCCTGGCGCTTGTCGTCCTCGGCGACGATCGCCAGCCCTTCGGTGATCAGCGGCGCCACCGAGGCGGCGCGCGTCACGGTGATCTCCTTCGGGTTGCGCAGGAACGCGTCCGCGAGCCTGCGGATCTCGCCCGCCATGGTGGCCGAGAAGAACAACGTCTGCCGGTTCGCCGGCAGGAACGAGACGATCTTCTCGACGTCGGGGATGAACCCCATGTCGAGCATCCGGTCTGCCTCGTCGATCACCAGGATGCGCGCGTCGGTCAGCATCATGCCGCCGCGCTCGAACAGGTCGAGCAGCCGCCCCGGCGTGGCAATCAACACGTCCACGCCCTTCATCAGGGCGCTCTTCTGGTCGTTGAGGCTCTCGCCGCCGATCAGCAGGGCATGGTTGAGCTTGAGATACTTGCCATACTTGACGAAGTTCTCCGCGACCTGCAGCGCCAGCTCGCGCGTCGGCTCCAGGATCAGCGAACGCGGCATCCTCGCCCGCGACCGCCGTCCGGCCAGGATGTCGAGCATCGGCAGGGTGAACCCCGCCGTCTTGCCGGTCCCGGTCTGCGCCACGCCAAGCACATCGCGCCCGGCCAGCACCACCGGGATCGCCTGCGCCTGGATCGGCGTGGGATGGCGATACCCCATCTCCTCCACCGCACGCACGATCGGCTCCGACAGCCCAAGGTCGGAGAACAGGGGCGCCTCGGACGTCTCCGCCGCCGGCGCGCCGTCCTCGAGGCCGGCTACCGCCGACACAAGCCCGGCATCCGCCTCCGCCGGCCCGCCGCCACCCGCCGCCACATCGCCCGGTCCCGTGCCGACCGACCCGGACACCCCGCCGCCGGCAGCATCGTCCTGCATCGCGGACGTATCGGCGCCGTCACCCGGGCCAGCGGGAGGATCGGTCTCCATCGACTCCGACGGAGCCCCACCAAGGGAGACCGCACCGGCTGGAACCGCATCGGTGGAGTTCGCGGCAGCTTCGCCGGCGGCGGGCTCCGCCATCCCGGCGGTCCCGACGGACTGCACCGGCTCGGACGACGGGATGGAACGCGGGGCATCGGCACCTGCGCCCACCGAGTTGTCTGGGGTTGCCGGCTCGCGGACCTGCGCCGCATCCGTGGCGGCGGCGGCGTCCCGCGCCGCCTCCATGCCCGGCGGCACGATCTGCGGTTCCAGGCCGCGCGGCAAAACGGGGGCAGCATCCTGCCCGCCCGGGCCATGCGGGCGATCGGGTTGCGCGGAAGCATCCACGGCAGCGGTGGTGAAGTCGTTCAACAGTTCGTCCCGGTCTGCGAAAGGGTGGGCGTCACACGCCGCATCAGGATCGAGCACCGGACAAGCAATGCCGCTGCGGTCCTGGGCGCAACACCTCACGGCGCCATATCTGCAACCACCCGCGATAAGTCAAGGCGGGCGCTGCCGACTGCATGGGACAGACGGATGGAGCGGGTGACGGGAATCGAACCCGCACAGCCAGCTTGGAAGGCTGGAACTCTACCATTGAGCTACACCCGCGTGAGCCGCGCCCGCGCGACCCGCTTGTAGCGCGCAAGCACCTCCCGACGGAAGGCCCGTTCCGTTCCCGCCCTCGCCGACGGTTCCGCCGATCGGTCCGGGCCGCGGCAGAGGCGCAAGTTCGGCTTGGCAGGAAGTCGGCATCCGTGGCACGTTCGCGGGATTTGTGTGAAAAACGCGACATTTGCGGCGGCGATGACCAGCTTTTGTCCGGACTGTCCAGAAAGGCGCCCTTTCATGCCGTCCGCACTCGTCCTCCGCCTGGCCGCGCATGTGGCGACCAACCGTTTCACGGTGCTGGACCGCATGGAGCTGGAGCGCTGGACGGAGATCGCACGCCAGCACGGGTTCGACCGCCTGGTGCTGCACGAGCGCCTGGACGGCGATCCCTCCGACGTCGGGAACTACCTGGCGGTGTACGCCGAGGGATGCGGCTGGGCATCATGGGGGCTGTCGCGCCGCCCGGGCGGCATCGTGGCCTGGGACAGCGTGTCCGGCCTGGACCAGGGCCGGTTCCGGTCGATGCACGAGGCCCTGTCCTGGGTGCTGGAGCGCAGGGTCTCCCCGATCCGCCGGCCGTCCTGCGCCGCGGCCGCACGCGACACCCTCGACCCGGGTGCCGGAAGGCGAGCTTTCGAGCGACAATCCTGACCCGGTCGGATGCGACGCCCCGCCCTGGGGAGCGCCAGACTCTGTCCACCGCATTCGACGACCCACCGGCGCCGTCGCGGCACGCGGCCCGGGCGGATGGCGAGGGTCGGGACTGGTGGAGGGGGTTGGATTCGAACCAACGTAGGCGTACGCCAGCGGATTTACAGTCCGCCCCCTTTAGCCACTCGGGCACCCCTCCGCAGTGGCGCGGACCTATTCCGGATGCGCCTCGCTTGTCAATCGGACCGCGTCGCGGTGGTGGATCAGCTGCAGGGACCTGCGGTCGCGACGGCGCAGCAGCAAGCAAGGCCGGGCTCTGCCCGGACCCGCCAAAGGGCCGAGCCCTTTGGAAACCCTTTCCTTCAACAAATGGATTCCAAAGGCTTGCCTTTGGCGGAGTTTGAGGCAGAGCCTCAACCTTGCTTCCTGTGCCTGGCGCATTGCCTCCGGGCAGCGCCGGGGCAGACCAACCCACTGCCCGCCCCGCGCCGGACCCGGGCTGTTCCTTAAACCGTCCGAGCGGACCATGATCGGCGCATGAGCACGCATCGCACTCCGCACGGCCCCACCCCCCGTCGATCCGCGAGCGGCACGGATCGGCCGGCTCCCGGAACGTTGCGGCCGGGAGGCCGCACCTCCGGCCACGAGCCGACGCCCGACCGGGCGGCCGGGCAGCGCACGGCAAGGGGGGGCAAGGGCGCCGGCGCCCGCTCGGCCGACGCCGCCGTGGTCACCGGCCGCGACAAGCACGGGCCGGACCGCCCCAGGACCGGCCCCGACAAGAAGGCCAGGACCCGTGTCCAGGCCGGTCCGCCCGGGTCCTCCGCCCGCGGCGGCGCGAAGCCCGACGCCCGTGCCGCGGACCGCAGCGGCCCCGCAGCGTCGCGCGTCGCTGCGGGGCCGCTGCGTCAGGACAGCCGCTCGCCCCGCGAGGTCCGGCCCGGCACCGCGCCCGCCGGCCGAATGGCCACGCGGAGCCAGCCCGGGTCGGGCGACGCGCCCGTCCGTGGCCAGGCGCCCGTCCGTGGCCAGGCGCCGCGCGACGCCGGACCGCGCGTGGCCCGGCCCGCCGCCGACACGCGCGACGGTCAGCGCGGCCGCTCCGCGCCCACCGCGTCCGGGAACGCCGCGTCCGTCCGGCCGCCCGAGGCGGTGTCGCAGTGGCGCGGCGGAGAGGCCGGCGGCGTGCCCCGGCGCAGCGCAGCGCCCCGCCCGCCTGTCGCCCCGGAGCCGGACGAGGGTTCCTTGCGCGGCGCCACGGCCAAAGGCACCTGGCTCTACGGCAGCCACGCGGTGGCGGCGGCGCTGGCCAACCCGGCGCGCAACCTGCGCCGCCTGCTGCTGACCGGAGAGGCGGAGTCCTCGATGCGCGAGCGCATGGCCGGCGCCTGGCCGCTGCAGCCGGAGCGGATCGACCGTGCCCGACTCGACCAGCTGCTCGGCCGCGATGCCGTGCATGGCGGGGTGGCGCTGCTCGCCGATCCGCTGGCGCCGCCCTCGCTCGCCGAGGCGCTGGCCAGTCCCGGCCCGGTGCTGGTGCTGGACCAGGTCACCGACCCGCGCAACGTGGGCGCGATCCTGCGCTCCGCCGCCTCGTTCGGCGCCTGCGCGGTGGTGGTGCAGGACCGCAACGCCCCCGACGAGACCGGCGTGCTGGCCAAGGCCGCATCCGGGGCGCTGGAGCGGGTGCCGCTGCTGCGCGCCGTCAACCTGGCGCGCACGCTGGGGGCGCTGAAGGCCGCCGGCCTGTGGGTGGTGGGCCTGGACGCGGCGGGCGGGCGGCTGTCGGGCCTGGCGCTGTCGGAGCGCCGCGTGGCGCTGGTGCTGGGGGCGGAAGGCGCGGGGCTGCGCCGGCTGACGCGCGAGACCTGCGACGAGCTGGCCGGCCTGCCGATGCCCGGCGGGATGGAAAGCCTCAACGTGTCCGCGGCCGCCGCGGTGGCGCTCTACGAGCTGACGCGGGCACCGGCCGGGGCGGCGTGACACGCTCGCCGGCACCGCTTTCATCGCGCGCGGCGGGTTCGCGCACGACACCGGAAAGCCGGCGTTAACCCGGGGAGCACAGGATCGCGCCGGTCCTGGAGAACCGGAATGCTGTGTGACTGGAACGCCCTTTCGGACGGGCTGCAGCTGGCGCTGTCGCGCGAGGCGCTGCACCGCGCCGGCCTGACCATCGCCGCGCAGGCGGAGGCGCTGGCGGCGGAGATCGAGGGGGGCGCCCTGGCCGACCGCGGCGGGCCAGAGGCGCTGCGCCTGCTGGCCGCCTTCGTGCGCGACACGAGCCACGGGGTGCTCGGGCCGACCGGCCGCGGCTGAACGGCCTGCCGGCCTCGACGCATCCTGATCCCGGCCGGCAGTCAGGGGGACGGTCCGAAGAACGCGAGGCCAGAGGCTCTGCCTCCGGACTCCGCTCAAGGCTGGCCTTGAGAATCCATTACTCAAGTCAAGGGATCAAAGGGCCCACGCCTGGAAGCGGGGCTCTTTGTGGGTCTGGGGAGAGCCCAGGCCTGCTTGCCTGCGCCCTCCCTGTCGGCCGCGTCAGCCGGCGTCGCCGGGCGCGTCGCCCTCCGGCGTCACCGCCACGAAGGCCGGCTGGCCGTCGCGGATGATGCGCAGCGCCAGCGGCTGGTTCGTCTTGGCCGCGGTGCGGATGGCGTCCGCGGCGTCGCGCGGCCCGGCCACCGCCGACTGGCCCACGCCGACGACGATGTCGCCGGCGCGCAGCCCGGCCTGCTCCGCGGGCGAGCCCGGCTTCACCTGGGCCACCACCGCGCCGTGCGCGTCGTCGGGCAGGTCGAGCTGCTGGCGCAGGTCCGGCGTGATCGGCGCCAGCGCCAGCCCGATGCCGCCGCCATGCGTCGCTGCCGCGTCCGCCGCCTGCACCGGCAGGTTGCCCAGCGTCACCTCCACGGTGCGGGCGCTCCCGTCGCGCACCACGGCCAGCTTGGTCGCGGTGCCGGGCGCCACGCTGGCCACGTTGCGGGCCAGGTCGCGCGGGTTGGCCACCACCTGGCCGTCCACCGCGCGCACCACGTCGCCGGGCTGCACCCCGGCATGCGCCGCCGGGCTGTCCTTCTGCACGCTGGCCACCAGCGCGCCGTTGCCCGCCTCGCCGCCGTCGCCGTCGCGCGCCAGCTTCGGCAGGTGCATCGCGGTGGCCATCGCCGGGCTCACCGTCTGCGCCTCCACGCCGAGATAGCCGCGGGTGACGTGCCCGTTCTTCTCGATCTGCGCCACCACGTCCTTGACCGTGTTCGACGGGATCGCGAAGCCGATGCCCACCGAGCCGCCGGTCGGCGACAGGATCGCGGTGTTCACGCCCACGACCTTGCCGTCCTGGGTGAACAGCGGCCCGCCCGAGTTGCCGCGGTTGATCGGCGCGTCGACCTGGATGAACGAGTCGTACGGGCCCTCGCCGATGTCGCGGCCCCGCGCCGAGACGATGCCCGCGGTCACGGTGCCGCCGAGGCCGAACGGGTTGCCCACCGCGATCACCCACTGCCCCGGCTCGACGTCGCTGGAATTGCCGAGGGCGATGAACGGCAGCGGGTGGTCCGCCTTGAGCCGCAGCACCGCGAGGTCGGTGCGCGGGTCGGTGCCGATCACGCGCGCCTTGTAGCTGGCGCCGCTGTCCAGCGTGACCATCACCGAGGTCGCACCCTTCACCACATGGTTGTTGGTCACCACGGTGCCGTCGGCGTCGATGATGAAGCCGCTGCCCTTGGCCTCCATGGAGTGGCGCACCTGCGGGTGGCCCTGCGGCATCCCGCCAGGCATCCCGCCGGGCATGCCGCCCTGGGGCATGCCGAACGGGAACGGCATCTGCCCCGTGCCGCCCTGGGCACCGCCCTGGGCGCCGTCCTCGTCGGCCCCGGCGTCGGCGCCCTCGATCTTGCTGGTGATTGACACCACTGCCGGCTTGACCGAGTGCACGAGGTCGACGAAGTCCGGCATGCGCTGCGCCGGCGCGCTGGGACGGATGCGGGTGGCGCTCTGCTCGCCCGCCTGGGCCGGTGAGGAGGACGGGCCGGCGTCGGCCTGGGCGTGTGCGAGGCCTGCGATCGCGGCTCCGCCCAGCGCGGTTCCGCACAGCAGCACGGCGACGCGGGCAAGGCGGGCGGGGCGGTGGGTCACGACGATCTCCATGGACGGGAATGCGGTATCAATAGGGCGGCGAACCTGAACGTTGCGCCGGGGTGGCGGTGAAACTCGTGTAACGCGCGACGTTTCCGCGACGCGACGCGACGCAGCGGACGCGGCGCCGGCGGTCCCGGCTGAGACGCCATCGAGGTTGAGAAACCCCGGGCCGTGCGCTACGGACAGCGGGCCGGCGTCGCCCGTCGCGGCCGGGTTAGCACAGCGGTAGTGCAGCGGTTTTGTAAACCGAAGGTCGGGGGTTCAAGTCCCTCACCCGGCAATCCCCGGCAGCCAGGCTGCTCGACATCGGAATATGGCCGCGATCCGAACGCGGGCCCGGGAGGGAGGCGGCATCGTGCCGTTCGCCGGACAAGGAGGACGTCGCGCGAACACCGTTCGACCTCGCACGCGACGGCGAGGTGGCATGGATGTTGCTGGTCACGACCGGCTTGCATCCAGGAGTTCGGCCGACTTGCATCCAGGAGACAGAATGGCCCATCCCACACGGCGGAGCGTGCTCGCGACCGCCGCCGCGACGCTGGCCATGCCCGCGATCGTCCGCCCGGCCCACGCCGCAGGCAAAGTCAGGCTCGGCTGCCTGTTCTCCTCGTCGGGCACCATGGCGAACCTGGAGGGTCGGCTGAACTACGTCGCCAGGATGGCGGCCGACGAGCTCAACGCCTCCGGCGGCGTCCTCGGCCGCGAAGTGGAGGTCGTCGTCACCAACCCCGCCTCGGACTGGCCGACCTATGCCCAGCTCGGACGCCAGCTGCTGCAGGAGCAGAAGGTCGCCGCCCTGTTCGGCTGCTGGACCTCGGTGTCGCGCAAGACCGTGCTGCCGGTGGTCGAGCAGAACGACGCGCTGCTGTTCTACCCGCTGCACTTCGAGGGCGAGGAGAACTCGAGGAACGTGGTCTACCTCAACTCGCCGCCCTCCAGCTCGGTGCTGCCGGCGGTGGACTACCTGATGGGCCAGGACGGCGTCGGCGCGAAGCGGTTCTTCATGCTGGGCTCGGACTACGTCTGGCCGCGCACCGTCAACAAGATCCTCAAGGGCTACTGGGCCACCAAGGGCATCGGGCCGGCCGCCTGGCAGGAGGAGTACGTCCCGTTCGGCTTCAGCAACTTCCAGGACCTGGTCGGACGCATCCGCGGCTTCGCCGACCAGGGCGGCGGCCAGCCCATCGTCGTGCTGACCACCGTGGGCAGCTCGATCCCCGACTTCCTGCGCGAGTACGGCAACCAGGGCCTCAAGCCCACCGACATCCCGGTGCTCGGCCTCGACATGGTCGAAGCCGACCTGGAGGGGCTGAACACCGCGGCGCTGGCCGGCAACCTGAACTGCTGGGCCTACCTGCAGAACGCACCCGGCGCGCGCAACAGGCAGTTCCTCGCGGACTGGGCCGCCTACGTGAAGCGCAGCGCCGCCCCGTTCAGCCCGACCGTGGTGATCGACCCGATGGTCTCGACCTACGACGGCGTGCACCTGTGGGCGGAGGCGGCGAAGAAGGCTGGCTCGTTCGACGTCCCGGCGGTGCGCGCCGCCTTCCCGGGCCTGAGCCGCGAGAGCCCGTCGGGCTACACGCTGACGATGAGCGCGGACAACAACTACGTCTCGCGCGGCGTGTTCATCGGCTCGGTCAACGACAGGCAGGGCTTCGACGTGCTGTGGCAGTCCAAAGGCACGCCGAAGCCGGTCGCGTTCAGCCCGTACGCCTGAGCGATGCCCGCGGGGCGCCTGTCGGCGGCCATGCCGTCCGGGGCATCCGGTCCGGCGTTGCGGCCTGACGGCAACGGTTCCTGAGCGACCGGTGAAGCAAGCAAGGTTGAGGCTCTGCCTCAAACTCCGCCAAAGGCCGGGCCTTTGGAATGCCTTCCTTGAGCAAGGCTGGTCCAGGGGCGGCTCGCCCCTGGCGGGTCCGGGCAGAGCCCGGCCTTGCTTGCTGGTGGGCCGAGGTCAGGAGCCGTTGGCATGACACGGCGCGGGGTCACGTCGCGCGTGCTCGGGGCCGTGCTCTGCCTCGGGCTGCTCGGCGCGCCTTCCCTGCGGGCCCAGCCCGATGCGACGGACCGTGGGGCGGTGCTCGCCGGTCTCTGCGCGCCCGACAGCCGGGCCGCCGGGGCTGCGCTGGGCGAGCTTCTCGCCGCCGCGCCCGCGGCGGATGCCGCCGCGCTCGCCTGGGCCTCCACGGTGAGCGCGGCCTACGCCGGGCGACGCCTGCGCTGCGGCGGGGACGGGCGCGCCGTGCTCGACCTCGCCCCGGGGCTCCTGGACGGCGCGACCCTGGCGCCGGCCACGGTGCCCGAGGACGCACGCACCCCGGTGCCGAGCCTGCGCAGCCGCGCGGTGCTGGAGCAGCTCGGCGCGGTGCTGGTTCTGTTCACCGCGCGGGACGAAGCCTCGCAGCTCGCGGCCGCGCGGACCCTGGAGCGGCGCGGCGAGGGCTTGGCCCCAGCGCTGCTGGATGCGGCGCTGGCCCGCGACCCCGCCGTCGCCGGCACCCTGCGCGGCCTGCTGGTCGCCGCCGGCCTGCACGCGCCCGACACCGACCAGCGGCTGCGCGCCATCGAGGCGCTCGGCCGGGACGCGTCGACGCGCACGGAGGTCCAGCTCGCCGGCCTGCGCGCGGACCCCACCTATGCCGCCGAGCCGCGGATCGCCGCGGCGCTCGACGCGTCGCTGCGCCGCGTCCGTCGCTGGCTCGGCGTCGGGCGGGTGCTGTCGGTGCTCTACAACGGGCTGAGCGTCGGCAGCGTGCTGTTCATGTCGGCCGCGGGCCTCGCGATCATCTTCGGCCTGATGGGGGTGATCAACTTGGCGCAGGGCGAGCTGATCATGGTCGGCGCCTACGCCACGTTCTGCGTGCAGCAGGGGCTGCGCGCCTGGGCGCCGGGCTGGGTGGACTGGTACCCGCTGCTCGCGATCCCGGTGGCGTTCGTGAGCACCGCCGCGCTCGGCGTCGCGATCGAGGTCGTCGTGGTGCGCCACCTGTACCGCCGCCCGCTGATGACGCTGCTGGCGACCTGGGCGATCAGCCTGCTGCTGATCAACGCGGTCCGGGTGCTGTTCGGCAGCCAGAACCTGCAGTTCCTCACGCCGCCGTACCTGACGGGCGGGGTGCGCGTGGTCGGCGACTTCCTGGTCACCTGGAACCATCTCGGCGCCATCCTGTTCGCGGTCGTGGCGTTCGCCGGCACCCTCGCGGTGCTGCGGCTCACCGACCTCGGCCTGTTCATCCGCGCGGTGACGCAGAACCGCGCGATGGCGGCCAGCGTCGGCATCGCGACGCGGCGCATCGACATGGCGGCGTTCGGGCTGGGCGCGGGGCTCGCGGGGCTGAGCGGGGTGGCGCTGTCGCCGATCTACAACGTCAATCCGTCGATGGGCACCGGGTTCATCATCGACAGCTTCATGGTGGTCGTGCTGGGTGGCGTCGGCAGCCTGGCCGGCACCGCGCTGGCGGCGCTGGGCATCGGCCTGGTCGATGTCGGCGTGGAGCCGTTCTACGGCGCGGTGGCGGCCAAGGTCGTGGCGCTGCTGCTGGTCGTCGCGCTGATCCAGTGGCGCCCCGAGGGTCTCGTCCCGCCGCGGGGACGACGGTGAAGGTCGCGCGGCCGGCGGCGGGTCCGGCGCGCCCGCGCGACCGCTGGGCAGGCACGCTCGCGCTGCTGCTGGCGGCGGCCACGCTGGCGGTGCCGCTGCTCGGGCTGGGCCTGCTGCCGGGCGCGGGGCTGTCGACCTATGCGGTCAACCTGGTCGGGCAGGTGATGTGCTTCGCGGTGCTGGCGATGTCGGTCGACCTGATGTGGGGCGGGGCCGGCGTGCTCAGCCTCGGCCACGGGCTGTTCTTCGCCCTGGGCGGCTACCTGTGCGCGATGCACCTGCTGCGCACGGCGTGGCGGGCCACGGGGACGCTCCCCGACTTCCTGCTGTTCATGGGGCACGGCGCGTTTCCCGCGTGGTGGGGGTTCGCGGACAGCGCGATCCTCACCCTGGCCGCGATCGTGGCGGTGCCGGCCGCGGTCGCCTTCTGCTTCGGCTACGTGTCGTTCAGGTCCCGGGTGAACGGCGTCTACTTCTCCATCATCACCCAGGCGCTGACCTACACGGCGATGCTGCTGATGTTTCGCAACGACACGGGGTTCGGCGGCAACAACGGCCTGACCGGCTTCCACGCCGTCGCCGGCCTTGCGGCCGGCGGCCGGGAGGCCGCGATCCTGCTGGCGACGCTGTCGTGCGCCGCGGCCCTGGCCACCCTGCTTGGCGGACGCGCGCTGCTGGCGACCCGCTTCGGACGGCTGCTCGCCGCGATCCGCGACGACGAGTCCCGGCTGCGGTTCCTCGGCTACCAGACGCTGTGGCTGAAGCTCGTGGCCTGGTGCCTGTCGGCGTCGCTGGGCGGGGTCGCGGGCGCGCTCTACGTGCCGCAGGTCGGCATCGTCAATCCTGCCCTGCTCGACCCGTCCCTGTCGCTGGAGGTCGCGGTCTGGGTCGCGGTGGGCGGCCGCGGCGGCCTCTGCGGCGCGCTGGCCGGCGCGATCCTGGTCAACCTGCTCAGGCTCTGGCTGTCCGCGGCCGCCCCGGCGCTGCTGCCGTTCGTGCTCGGCCTGCTGGTGCTGGGGGTGGTGCTGGCGCTGCCCAACGGGCTGCTCGACCTGCGCGACCGGTCGCGCGGCTGGCTGCTCGACCTCGGCCGGGCGCCGGGCCTGCTGCGCCGGGCGGGCCGGTGACGGAGCGGGGGAGCGATGCGGCGGACGCGGGCGCGGGCACCGTGGCGGCGGTGCGCACGCAGGACCTGGTGGTCTCGTTCGGGCGCTTCGTCGCGATCGACGGCCTGTCGTTCCAGGCGGCCTACGGCGAGGTCCGCGGCGTGATCGGCCCCAACGGCGCGGGCAAGACGACGCTGCTCGACGCCCTGACCGGCAAGACGCGGCCCGTCTCCGGCACGATCGTGCTCGACGGCCGCATCGACGTCACCCGCCTGAGCGAGGTCGAGCTGGCGCTCGCCGGGATCGGCCGCAAGTTCCAGAAGCCCTCGGTGTTCGAGGCGCTCAGCGTGCGCGACAACCTCGACCTGGCGCTCCGGCTGCACCGCCGCTCCCTGCTGCGCGAGGTGCTGGCCCCGCGCGAGGCCAAGCGGGAGGCGATCGGGCGGCTGCTGCGCACCATCGGCCTGGAGGCGCTGGCGGAGGCGCTCGCGGGCACGCTCAGCCACGGGCAGAAGCAGTGGCTCGAGATCGGCATGGTGCTGGCCTCCGAGCCCAGGCTGCTGCTGCTCGACGAGCCGGTGGCGGGGATGAGCGACGAGGAGACCGCGCACACCGCGTCGCTGGTGCGCGCGCTGCGCTCGCCCGCCCGCAGCATCGTGGTGATCGAGCACGACATGGACTTCGTCGAGCAGGTCGCCGACGCGGTGACGGTGCTGCACGAGGGCCGCTCGCTGTTCGAGGGCAGCATGGCCGCGGCCCGCGCGGACCGCGCCGTGATCGACGTGTACATCGGCCGGTGACGGCGCATCTCGCCGTCGAGTACATCGGCCAATGACGGCGCATCTCGCCGTCGAGTACATCGGCCGATGACGGCGCATCTCGCCGTCGAGCGCCTCGACCACCACTACGGCGGCGCGCAGAGCCTGCGCGGCGTGTCGCTCTCGATCCGGCAGGGCGAGTGCCTGGCGCTGCTGGGCCGCAACGGCGCCGGCAAGAGCACGCTGCTGCGCTGCCTCGCCGGCCTGCTGCGGCCGAGTGCGGGGCGCATCCTGCTCGACGGCGCCGACATCGGCGGCTGGGCGGGCCATCGTCGCTGCCGCGGCGGCATCGGCTACGTGCCGCAGGGCCGCGAGATCTTCTCCGACCTCTCCGTCGCCGAGAACCTCGTGATCGCGTTCAGGGCCCAGGGCGGGGCGAGTGGCAGGGCCCAGAGCGGGGCGGGGGGCCAGGCGCGGGGCCGGGCGGGGCAGGGGGAAGCACCCCGGGCGGGCGAGCAGGCCGTGCTCGACGAGGTGTTCGCGCTGTTCCCGGTGCTGCGCGACATGGGGCGGCGTCGCGGCGGCGACCTGTCCGGCGGCCAGCAGCAGCAGCTCGCGATCGGGCGCGCGCTGATGGGGCGTCCGCGGCTCCTGGTGCTGGACGAGCCCACCGAAGGCATCCAGCCCAGCGTGGTCAAGGCGATCGAGGCGGCGATCACCACGCTGAAGGGCCGCATGTCGATCCTGCTGGTCGAGCAGTACCTCGACTTCGCCGCAGCGCTGGCCGACCGCTACGTCGTGCTGAGCCGCGGCGCCGTCGTGGCGCAGGGCCTCGGCCCGGATATCCGGCGCGACGGCCTCGACCGCTTCCTGTCGGTCTGAACCCCGATCAACGCCCCAAGCCAGGAGACGACGGCATGAGCCAGCATCACACGATCCCCTCCACCCCCGAGAGCATGGTGCTCGGCTACCTCGACGCCGCGACACCGCCGGTGCTGCACGTGGAGTCGGGCGACACCGTCACCCTGTCGTCGTTCCCGGCGGGCGGGCGTTCGTCGCTGCCGGCGCACCTGCCGGTGCCGGCCGACTACCTCGCCGCGCTGGACGCGCTGCCGGAGGGGCCGGGCCCGCACTTCATCACCGGCCCGGTGTTCGTGCGCGGCGCCCGGCCGGGAGACACGCTGCAGGTCGACATCCTGAGCGCCGAGCCGACCATGGACTGGGGGTTCGTCGCCATCCTGCCGCTGCTCGGCACGCTGCCGGACGAGTTCACCGACTACGAGACGATCCACCCCGAGATCGACCGCGCGCGCGGCACCGCCACGCTGCCCTGGGGCACCGAGCTGGCGCTCGACCCGTTCTTCGGCATCATCGGCGTGGCCCCGCCCAAGGACTGGGGTCGCTGCGGCTCGCCGGTGCCGCGCGCCTTCGGCGGCAACATGGACAACAAGGAGCTGAAGCCCGGCGCCACGCTCTACCTGCCGGTGTTCAACGACGGCGCCCTGTTCATGGCGGGCGACGGCCACGGCGTGCAGGGCGACGGCGAGGTGTGCATCACCGCGCTGGAGACCGGGCTGTCCGGCACCTTCCGCCTCACCGTGCGCAAGGACCTGCCGCTGACGCACCCGTTCGCCGAGACCGCCACCCACCTGATGTCGATCGGGCTCGACGAGGACCTCGACGACGCGGCCAGGCAGGCGGTGCGCGAGATGGTGCACCACGTCTGCGCCCGCACCGCCCTGACGCGCAACCAGGCGTACATGCTGTGCTCGCTGGCGGGGAACCTGCGCGTCACCCAGACCGTCGACGGCAACAAGGGCGTCCACATGCTGCTCGCCAAGTCGCTGCTGTGACGCCGCGAGCGCGGGCCGGCCTCGCGCCGCTGCGGGAGAGGATCGCCGCATGACGTCGACCGGCGCCTTCCTTCCCGGTCCCCGCGTCCGCGTGGCGGGCGCCGCGACGGGCCCGCTCGCCGGGCTCGCCTTCGCCGTGAAGGACCTGATCGACGTGGCCGGCGTGCCGACCGGCGGCGGCAACCCGGACTGGCCCCGCTTCGCCCCCGCTCCGACGCGGCACGCGTGGGTCGTGCAGGCCCTGCTGGACGCCGGGGCGTCGGTGGCGGGCAAGACCGTCACGGACGAGGTCTCGCTCGGCATCCTGGGCGAGAACCCGCATCACGGCACGCCGCCGAACCCGGCGGCCCCCGGGCGGGTGCCGGGAGGCTCCTCCAGCGGCTCGGCCTCCGCCGTGGCCGCGGGCGAGTGCGACTTCGCGCTCGGCACCGACACCGGCGGGTCGGTGCGCGTGCCGGCCAGCTTCTGCGGCCTGTACGGCATCCGGCCGACGCACGGCCGGGTCGACTTCGCCGGCATCGCCGCGCAGTCGCCCGGCGCCGACACCTGCGGCTGGTTCGCCCGCGACCCGGCCCTGCTCGCCCGCGTCGGCGCGGTGCTGTTCGGCGGCCCGGTGCCGGACGCGCTGCCGACGCGGCTGCTGGTGGCCACCGACGCGTTCGGGTTCGCCGACGAGGACACGGCCCGGGTGCTGACGCCGATGGTGGAGCGGCTGGCGGCCCTGACCGGGCAGCGGCAGGACGCGACGCTGGCGCCGCAGGGCCTGTCGGTCTGGCAGCGGGCGCAGCGCGTCCTGCAGGGCAGCGAAGCCTGGAGCACGTTCGAGCCATGGCTGGACAGCTGCAACCCGCGTCTGGCGTTCAACGTGGCGCGCGGCCTGGTGCAGGGCTCGATGATGACGGAGGCGGAGCGGACCGCGGCGACGCTGATGCGGATCGAGGCGCGGGCGCACCTGCGTCACCTGCTGGCGCCCGGCACGATCCTGTGCCTGCCGACCACGCCCTTCCCGGCGCCGCGCAGGGGCCTGCCGCTGGCCACGCTGGGTCCGCTGCGCGAGCGCATCGCCTGCCTCACCAGCCACGGCGGCCTGACCGGCGTGCCGCAGGTGAGCCTGCCCGGCGCCACCGTCGAGGGTGCGCCGGTGGGACTGTCGATCGTCGGCGCACGCGGCAGCGACCTCGCCCTGCTGCGCGTCGCCCTTGCCCTGGAGCACTGAGTTGGACCTGAACCGCCCCGAGATCCTCACGCCTGGCACGGAGTTCGCGACGGCGAACCTGGAACACACGCCGCGCGGCCAGGGCGGGACCGGGCGGCAGAGCCAGGCCTGGGTTCGCCTCCCGGGCCTCGGCTGGAGGACCGTCGCCGCCCGCGTCTCGATCATCAGGCCGGCCCAGGAGCACCCGCGATGAACCCGACACCCACGGTAGACTGTGCCACCGCGGCAGACTGTGCCACCGCGGCAGGCTGGGCCAGGGAGAGCGGATCGTTCGCGCTCGGCGACTTCGCGGCGGAGAAGGGCGGCGTGATCCGCGACGCCCGGATCGGCTGGGAGCGGCACGGCACCCTGAACGCGGCGCGCGACAACCTGGTGCTCTACCCCAGCAGCTACGCCGCCCGGCACGACGACATGGCCTGGCTGGTCCGGCCCGACGGGATCCTAGACCCGACCAGATGGTGCGTCCTCGCCGTGGACATGTTCTCCAACGAGGTGTCCTCGGGCGCCGCGGACACGCGGGACTATCCCGCCCTGGTGACGATCGCCGACAACGTGCGCGCGCAGCACCGGCTGGTCACCGAGCGGTTCGGCGCCGACCGGCTGGCGGCGGTGTACGGGTTCTCGATGGGCGGCATGCAGGCCTACCACTGGGCGGCGCTGCATCCGTCGATGGTGGAGCGCGCGATCGTGGTGTGCGGCAGCGCGCGCACGGCGACCCACAACAAGGTGTTCCTGTCGGGCCTGCTGCGCACGCTGGAGGCCGCCCCGGAGCACCTCGGCCACGGCCGGTTCTCCGCGGAGCCGCAGGCGGCGCTCAAGGCGTTCGGCCACATCTACGCCGGCTGGGGGCTGAGCCAGGACTTCTACCGCGCCGACCTGCACCGCACCGCCCTGGGCGCGCCCGACCTCGAAACCTTCCTGCGCACCGACTGGGCCGAGCGGTTCGCGCAGCGCCGGGCCGCCAACCTGTACGCGCAGGCGCTCGCCTGGTACCACGCCGACATCGCCGACAACGCCCTGTACGGCGGCGACCTGGCGCGTGCCCTGGGCGCGATCCGCGCGCGCGTCCTGCTGCTGCCGGGCGAGACGGACCTGTACTTCCGGGTGGCCGACAACGCGGCGGAATGCCGCCACCTCGCGGACGCGGAACTGTGCCCCATTCCCAGCCTCTGGGGCCATCGCGCCGGCAACCCGAACGCCAGCCCGCAGGATGCGGCGTTCCTGGGTGCCGCGATCCGCAGATGGATGCAGCGGTGAGACGACACGCCGCCGCGGCGCGGCCGCCATCGGGCAGGCCGCATCGCGCCCGGCCCGACGCCCGCGGCCGCGACGGGTTCGCCCGGCGTCGCCGCGGAGGGTGCGGCAGGCAAGGTTGAGGCCCCGTCTTCAGGCGGGGACCTCAAGCTTCGCCAAAGGCAAGCCTTCGGAGTCCTTGTCTCAGGAGGGCGGTGTCCACGGCCCCGTGCCTGGACGAGGGCTTCGGCGGGCTGGGGCTCGACCTGATCCGCCGCCGGGCTGGCGCGGGGCTTGCAGTCCGAGGCGGAACAGGCGAACAGCCTCGGCTTCCTCAAGGCGCGCCCGGCGCACGACACGCGGTCGCCGGTCTGCCGCCAGTCACGACCGCCACCGCCAGACGGAGCGCCGATGCCCGACGAGACCCTTGCCCCGCCGGCTCCTGCCACGGCGCCGGAGGCGATCGCCTTGCGCGCGTTGCACGCCGCGCCGCGCCCGGTCGCGCCGTTCAGCCGCGCCGAGGAGGCTGACGGCCAGGCGTTCGTGACCGGGCAGAGGCACGTCGCGCCGGACCGGCTGCCCGCGCGCGCCTGCGTCGGCGTCACCGGCCGCGCCCGCAACGCGCGGGCCGGGATCGATCCGGTCGCGCATCGCCCGTGACCGGCGTCGCGCCCGTGCTCTCGGTCGAGGACCTCTCGGTCCGCTTCGATCGCGCCGCCACCGACACGGTGCAGGGGCTGCGGTTCGCGGTCGGGCGCGGCGAGACGCTGTGCCTCGTCGGCGAGTCCGGCTGCGGCAAGAGCCTGGCCTCGCTGGCGCTGATGGGCCTGCTGCCGCCGGCGGCGCGGGTGGTCGGCGGCCGGGTGCTGGTGCAGGGTCGCGACGTGCTGGCCATGCCGGAGCGGGCGCGCGCGGAGCTGCGCGGCGGCGTCATGGCGATGATCTTCCAGGACCCCGCCTCTGCGCTCAACCCGGTGCTCACCCTGGGCGCGCAGATCGGCGAGGCGGTGCTGCGCCACCGTGGCGGCACCCGCGCCGCCGCCCGCGCCCGGGCGCTGGAGATGCTGCGCCTGGTCAGCGTCCCCGCGCCGGAGCAGCGCCTGTCCGCCTACCCGCACCAGCTCTCCGGGGGATTGCGGCAGCGCGCGATGATCGCGATGGCGCTGGCCAACGACCCGGCGCTGCTGATCGCCGACGAGCCGACCACGGCGCTCGACGTCACCATCCAGGCGCAGATCCTCGCCCTGGTCTCCGGCCTGCAGGCGCGGTCCGGCACCGCGCTGGTGCTCATCACCCACGACCTCGGCGTGGTCGCCGAGGTCGCCGACCGGGTCGCGGTGATGTACGCCGGCCGCATCGTCGAGACCGGGCCTGTCGCCGCGGTGTTCGACGACCCGCTGCACCCGTACACGGTCGGGCTGATGGGCTCGCGGCCCTCGCTCGGGCGCCGCGCCGCGCGGCTGGCCACGATCGACGGCGCGGTGCCGTCGGCCGGAGCGATGCCGCCGGGGTGCCGCTTCGCGACGCGCTGCCCGTTCGCCGACGCGCGCTGCCACGCCGAGCCGCCGCCGGTGGTCGCGGGCGAGCCGGGGCACGAGGCCGCGTGCTGGAAGGCGCCTTCGGGCGAGGGGCCTGAGCCAGGAAGACAGCAGGGCGAGAGGCTCTGCCTCTCGACTCCGCCAAAGGCGAGCCTTTGGAATCCACTTGCTTAAGGGAAGGGTTTCTAAAGGCCCCCACGCTTGGAAGAGGGGGCCTTTGGCGGGTCCGGGCAAAGCCCGGCCTTGCTGGCCGCCTTGCGCGGCTCCGGCGTGACGCCGGCTTGGTCCGGGCCGCCGATCCTGGAGGGGATCGGGCTCAGCCGGCATTTCGGCGGCGGCGGCCTGTTCGGGCGGCCCGCGGTGGTGCGCGCTGTGGACGACGTGTCGCTGGCGGTGCGGCCGGGCGAGACCCTGGCGCTGGTGGGGGAGAGCGGGTCCGGCAAGTCCACGCTCGGGCGGCTGCTGCTGCGGCTGATCGAGCCGAGCGCCGGCGACGTGCTGTTCGAGGGGCGCAACATCGGCCTGCTGCGCCCCGCGGAGCTGGCGCGGCTGCGTCGCGAGATGCAGGTGGTGTTCCAGGACCCGCTCGCCTCGCTCAACCCGCGCATGAGCGTCGAGCGGATCGTGGGCGAGCCGATCTGGCTGCACCGCCTGGCGCCGGCCTCGGAGCGGCGCGGGCGGGTGGCGGAGCTGCTGCGCACGGTGGGGCTGCCGCCGGAGCAGATGGGGCGGCGGCCGCACGAGTTCAGCGGCGGGCAGCGCCAGCGCATCGGCATCGCGCGCGCCCTGGCCTGCGAGCCGCGGCTGATCCTGGGCGACGAGCCGGTCTCCGCGCTCGACGTGTCGGTGCAGGCGCAGATCGTCAACCTGCTGGAGGAGCTGAAGGAGCGTCTCGGGCTGACGCTGCTGATCGTGGCGCACGGGCTGGCGGTGGTGCGGCACATGAGCGACCGGGTCGCGGTGATGTACCTAGGCCGCATCGTCGAGGTCGCGGCCACCGACGCGCTGTACGAGACGCCGCTGCACCCCTACACCCAGGCGCTGCTGGCGGCGACGCCGGCGTCCAGCCCCCATGCGCGGCGTGCCCGCACCCTGCTGCAGGGCGACATGCCGAGCCCGGTGCGCCCGCCGCCGGGTTGCCACTTCCACACCCGCTGCGTGCACGCGCGGCCACCGTGCCGGGAGCGGGCGCCGGCGCTGGAGGCGGCGGGGGACGGGCGCCGCGTCGCGTGCCACTTCTGGCGCGAGATCGCCGGCGCGGGGGCTGCGGCGGTGCTGCCGCCAAGCGACGCGCTGGTGCGGCGCCTCGCGCTGTTCGAGGCGGCGCAGCGGGCGCGGCGCGCGGCGCCGTGACGCAGGCAGGCAAGGCCAGGGCGCTGCCCTGGACCCGCCAGAGGCGAGCCTCCGGACTCCTCCACGAGGAGGGCAGGCCGACGTCCCAGCCTCCCTGGATCGCCAGTCCAGGGCGGCTCGCCCTGGCGGAGTCCAGAGGCAGAGCCTCTGGCCTTGCTCCCTCGCCTCGGCTTCCGCCTCCCGGCTCATCCCTCCCAGGAGCCCACCCATGACCCGACGTCCCGCCGCCCCCCGGCTTCTCGCGGCCCTCTGCCTCGCCGGCCTGCTCGCCGGTCCGGCCCACGCCGCGGAGAGCACGCTGCGCATCGGCCTGCAGGACGATCCGGACATGCTCGACCCGGCGCGGGCACGGAGCTACTCCGGGCGGATCGTGTTCACCGCGCTGTGCGACAAGCTGGTGGACACCGCGCCGGACCTCACAGTGATCCCGCAGCTCGCGACGTCGTGGACGCTGTCGGAGGACGGGCGGGCGCTGACCTTCCGGCTGCGCGAGGGGGTCGCGTTCCAGGACGGCGAGCCGTTCGACGCCGCCGCGGTGAAGGCGAACATGGACCGCTACGTCGGCCTGCCGGACTCGCTGCGCAAGAGCGAGCTGGCGTCGCTGGACAGCGTGGAGGCGGTCGATCCGCACACCGTGGTCCTCCACCTGAAGCACCCCGACGCGACGCTGCTGGCGCAGCTCACGGACCGCGCCGGGATGATGCTGGCGCCGAAGGCCGCGGCGGGGCCGAACTTCGCCGCCCACCCGGTGTGCTCCGGGCCGTACGGCTTCGCGCAGCGGGTGGCGCAGGACCGCATCGTGCTCGACCGCTTCCCCGGTTACTGGAACGCGGCGGCGTACCACTTCGACCACGTGGTGTACCTGCCGATCCCGGACGCGGCGGTGCGTCTGGCGAACCTGCGCTCGGGCGACCTCGACATGATCGAGCACCTGGCGCCGACCGACGTCGCGGCGGCGCGGGCGATGCCGGCGCTCGACGTGCTGCGCGTGGCGGGGCTGGGCTACATGAACGTGCTGCTCAACGTCGGCAACGGCGCGCGGGCCAGGACCGCGTTCGGCAGCGATGGCCGGGTGCGCCAGGCGTTCGAGCTGTCGATCGATCGCGACGCGATCAACCAGGTGGTGTTCGGCGGCCTGTACGAGCCGAACAACCAGCCGTTCCCGCCGACCAGCCCGTACCACGACGAGGCGCTGCCGATCCGGGCGCGCGACGTGGACAGGGCGAAGTCGCTGCTGAAGCAGGCGGGCGTGGCCACGCCGTTCCCGGTCGAGCTCCTGGTCGCCAACGACAGCGTGACGCAGCAGAGCGCGCAGGTCATCCAGGCGATGGCGGCCGAGGCCGGCTTCGACGTGCGGCTGCGCGTCACCGAGTTCGCGACGCTGCTGCGCGAGCAGCAGCAGGGCAACTACCAGGCGAGCATGCTCGCCTGGTCCGGGCGGATCGACCCGGACGGCAACATCCACCAGTTCGCGACCTGCCACGGCAGCATCAACGTCACCGGCTACTGCAACCCCGAGGTGGACCGCCTGCTCGACGAGGCGCGCGTCACCACGGACGAGGCGAAGCGCCACGCGCTGTACGACCGGGCGATGGCGCCGCTGCTCGCCGACCTGCCGCAGCTCTACCTCTACACCGAGCCGCGCCTGTTCGCGCTGACCCGCAGGCTGCACGGCTTCGTGCCGCACCCCGACGGGCTGATCCGGCTGCAGAACGTCTCGCGGGCGGACTGAGGCCGTCGATGCTGCGTCTCCTCGCCCGACGGCTGCTGGTCGCGATCCCGACGCTGCTGCTGGTCAGCGTGTTCGTGTTCGGCCTGCAGAAGCTGCTGCCCGGCGACCCGGTGCTGACCATGGCCGGGGACGAGCGCGACCCGAAGGTGCTGGAGTTCCTGCGCGCCAAGTACCACCTCGACGATCCGTTGGCGGTGCAGTACGCGCGCTGGCTCGGCGCCGCGCTGCACGGCGACCTCGGGGAGTCGCTGCGCACCGACCAGCCGGTGACGTCGCTGATCGCGCAGAAGCTGCCGGTGACGCTGGAGCTGTCGGTGCTGTCGATGGCGCTGGCCCTGCTGATCGGCATACCGGCCGGCATCGTCTCGGCGGTCCGGCGCGGCACGGCGCTGGACCTGGGCGCCAGCCTGGTGGCGCTGTCGGGGCTGTCGATCCCGCATTTCTGGCTCGGCGTGCTGCTGATCCTGGTGTTCTCCGTGCATCTGGGCTGGTTCCCGGCCTCCGGCTTCGTGCCGCTGCGCGAGGGGCTGGGGGCCAACCTCGCGACGCTGACGCTGCCGGCGGTGGTGCTGGGCGCGGGGCTGGCGGCGGCGCTGATGCGCCACACGCGCGGCGCGATGCTGTCGGTGCTGCGCGCCGACTACATCCGCACCGCGCGGGCAAAGGGGCTGCTGCCGCGCGCGGTGGTCCTGCGCCACGCCTTCCGCAACGCGCTGGTGCCGATCGTGACGGTGGCGACGCTGCTGTTCGGCGAGCTGCTGGGAGGCGCCGTGCTGACCGAGCAGGTCTTCACCATCCCCGGCTTCGGCAAGATGGTGGTCGACGCCGTGTTCACCCGCGACTACGCCGTGGTGCAGGGCGTGGTGCTCTGCGTCGCGACCGGCTTCATCCTGCTCAACCTGCTGGCCGACATGCTCTGCCTCGCGCTCAACCCCCGCCTGAGGGCGCGGTGAGCGGAGCGCCCCCGCGCGGCCAGGCGCCCGGCGACACTGCCGGCCGCCTGATCCCCGACGGGGACGATGCCGCGGGCAGCCTCGCCATCGCCGCCGCGGAGCTGGGCATCGTGCCCGCGCCTGGTCCCGGTGCCGCGCCTGGGCCCGGCCCCGCGCCGAAGCCCGGCGTCGCCGGGAGCGCCGCGCCGCGCCGTCGCGCGTCGCGCTTCCTGCGCAACCGGGTCGCGGTGTTCGGGGCCGTGATCGTCGCGGCGTTCGTGCTGCTCGCGGTGCTGGCCCCGGTGCTCGCGCCCTACGACCCGCTGAAGACCAGCTTCCTCGCGGTGCGCAAGGCGCCGGGCCCCGCGCACTGGCTGGGCACCGACGAGCTGGGGCGCGACGTGCTGTCGCGGCTGATCTGGGGGGCACGGGCCTCCCTTCTGGCCGGCTGCGTCTCGGTCGCGATCGCCATGGCGCTCGGCGTGCCGCTGGGACTGGCCGCCGGCTACGGGCGGCGCTGGGTGGACACGGCGATCTCGCGGGTGATGGACGCGCTGCTGTCCTGCCCGTTCCTCATCCTGGCGATCGCGCTTGGCGCCTTCCTCGGGCCCAGCCTGGCCAACGCGATGATCGCCATCGGCCTGTCCGCGATGCCGGTGTTCGTCCGCCTGACCCGCGCCCAGGTGCTCGTCGTCCGGGAGGAGGACTACATCGAGGGCGCGCGCGCCATCGGCCTGCCCGACCGCTGGATCGTGCTGCGCTACATCCTGCCCAATGTGCTGTCGCCGCTGGTGGTCCAGGCTACCCTGACCGTCGCCACCGCGATCATCGCCGAGGCCAGCCTCGCCTTCCTCGGCCTGGGCCAGCAGCCGCCGGCGCCGTCCTGGGGCGCGATGCTGAATTCCGCGCGCGCCTTCATGTCGCAGGCGCCCTGGCTTTCCGTCGCGCCCGGGGCCGCGATCTTCCTCGTGGTGCTGGGGTTCAACCTGCTCGGCGACGGGGTGCGCGATGCGCTCGACCCACGGCAGGACTGATACCGACGGTCCTTGAGTGCGACCGGTCAGGCAGGCAAGGTTGAGGCTCTGCCTCGAACTCCGCCAAAGGCAAGCCTTTGGAATCCATCACTTAAGAAGGGGTTCCCAAAGGCCTCAGGCCTTTGGCGGGTCCGGGCGGAGCCCGGCCCTGCGTGCTCACCTCTCCAGGGACGTCCGCCCATGACCGGCATCGACCACGACAACCCCTACCCCTCCGCCCGCGCCCCGGTGTTCGGCCGCAACGTCGTCGCGACCTCGCACTCCCTGGCGTCGCAGGCCGGCATGGCGATGCTGATGCGCGGCGGCAACGCGGTCGACGCGATCGTGGCCAGCGCCATGGCCCTGACCGTGGTCGAGCCCAGCGGCAACGGGCTCGGCAGCGACGCCTTCGCCATCGTCTGGGACGGCGAGCGCCTGCACGGCCTGAACTCCTCCGGCCGCGCTCCCGCCGCGTGGACCCCGGAGCGCTTCGCAGGGCAGACACAGGTTCCGATCCACGGCTGGGAGTCGGTGAGCGTGCCGGGCGCGGTCGCGTCCTGGGTGGCGCTGTCGCGCCGCTTCGGGCGGCTCGGCCTGTCGGAGGTGGCGGCACCGGCGATCCGCTTCGCGCGCGAGGGGTTCGCGGTGACGCCGATCATCGCCCGCCTCTGGGCGCGCGCGGGCGAGCAGCTCGGCACGCAGCCGGGTTTCGCCGAGTGCTTCCTGCCGGGCGGCCGGGCGCCGCGGGCGGGCGAGCTGTTCCGCTCCGGGGCGCAGGCCCGCAGCCTGGAGGACATCGCGGCCACCGGCGGCGAGTCGTTCTACCGCGGGGCGCTGGCCCGGGCGATGGTGGACGACGCGCGCCGCCACGGGGCCGCGATGACCCTGGAGGACCTGGCCGGCCACAGCGCGGACTGGGTGGACACGCTGTCGGTCCCCTACGCCGGCGCGGTGCTGCACGAGCTGCCGCCGAACGGCCAGGGCATCGCCACGCTGATCGGGCTGGGCCTGCTCGACGCGCTTGACCCGGGTGCCGCCAACGCCCGCGCGCACGGCGTCGACGACCCGCGCACGGTGCACCTGGCGATCGAGGCGACCAAGCTCGCCCTGGTGGACCTGCACCGCCACGTCGGCGACCCCGACACCATGGACGTGGCGGCGCGGCAGCTGCTCGACCCCGCCTACCTCGCGTCCCGCGCCCGGCTGGTCGACCCGGCCCGCGCCGGCGACCCAGGGCACGGCACGCCGGGGCCGGCCGGCACGGTCTGCCTCGCCGCCGGCGACTCTGGCGGGATGATGGTGTCGTTCATCCAGTCGAACTACATGGGCTTCGGCTCCGGCGTCGTGGTGCCGGGCACCGGGATCAGCCTGCAGAACCGCGGCTGCGGCTTCACCCTGGAGCCGGGGCACCCGAACCGGGTCGGCCCGCGCAAGCGGGTGTTCCACACCATCATCCCCGGCTTCGCTATGAACCCGGACGGCACGCCGCTGATGGCGTTCGGGCTGATGGGCGGGCCGATGCAGGCGCAGGGTCACCTGCAGCTCGCGCTGCGCATGCTGGCGCACGGGCAGGGGCCGCAGGTCGCGGCGGACGCGCCGCGCTGGCGGGTGCTGTCGGGGCGGCGGGTGGCGGTGGAGCCGGGGATGGCGGCGTCGCTGAGCGACGCGCTGAAGGCGCTGGGCCACGAGATCGTGGTGGAGCGGCCGGACAACGTGTTCGCGTTCGGCGGCGCGCAGATCGTGCGGCGCACGCGGCACGGCTACGTCGCGGGATCGGACCCGCGCAAGGACGGGCAGGCCCTGGCCTGGTAGGCCGACTTGCGGGGCGGACATGGCCTGGTGCCCGGACCGGACGTGTTCCAGGCAGGGACGGCCGGACATGGCGGTTGAACTGCGGCAGGTCCGAGCCGTGGACCAGGCGCCACGCGCATCGGGCAGTGTCGCAGCCTCAAGCTCAGCAAGAAAGGCGAGGGCTCCGCCCTCGACCCGCCGAAGGCCGGGCCTTTGGGAACCACGTGCCGGTCGGCGCCCCTTTTCGAATGCGGTTCCGGGGGCGCTGCCCTCAGTGGGTCCAGGGCAGAGCCCTGGCCTGTCGCACCGTGACACCACCGCGAGCGCCACGCCGCTCCCCGGCCCCGCGCCCGCCACACTCCCCGCCGCCCTCGCGCCATCCCCGCGCCGCGCGCTCGTCTTGCGGCCGCCTCGGTTGCCCGGGCACACTCGCCCGCCAGCCACAGCGCGAGTGACCCCGCCCTTGACCGCTTCCCACCCCCGGACGACCGCCCCGACCGAGCCCCGCGCGCCGCGGCCGGCGGCCTGAGCGACGCGCCATGGGACAGGTCCCGCTGCCCTTCCTGCAGGGTGTCGTGGTGTGGCTGTGGGTGCTGGCGGCGGTGGGCGGCGGCATGGCGATCACCGGCTCGGTGCTGAGCCTGGCGATCACCCGCCACATCGCCGCCGAAACCCGGCGCACCGCCGAGGCCCGCGTGTCCGAGGCGGAGGCCGCCGCCGCCCGCGCCCGCGCCACCGCCGCGCAGGCCAGGCAGGGCGTCAGCGACGCCCTCGCCCGCGACGTGGTGGCCCAGCAGCGCGACGCCGAGATGAGGCGCCGCCTGACGAAGCTCTACCAGCCGCTGGCGCTGGGCGATCGCCAGGTGTCCACCTTCGTGGCCCAGTGCAGCGACGCGGCCGGCGCCCGGTTCGACGCCACCGCGGATGGCGGCGACTCGCAGTCCTTCGAGTTCCTGCAGATGCTGCGCCCCATGCTCGCTGACGCCGGCTGGGTCGAGGTGGACTGGAGCGGCGACGCAGCCGCGCTCGGCCGGCCGCCGCACGCCGAGATCGGCGCGAGGGCCGCGCCCGCCGTGATCCTGCTGACGCACCGCGGCGCGGACCCGGGGCTGGCCGAGGCGGTGCGCACGCTGCAGCGGGCGCTGACCGCGATCGGCGTGCTCGCCACCGCGCAGGTGACCGACTGGGCCGGGGGACAGGACGGCCACGCCCTGCGCACCGACGTCGTCCACCTCATCGTGAGCAAGCGCGTCTCCTGATCCGGGCTGCCGGCGCAGGCCGGACCCGGGCCCGATCTGCGTTCCGTCGCACCGGCCGGTGCGCGTCCCGCCGGAAACGCATGGCTCCTTTATGCCCTCCCGTCCTATCCCGATCGCAACGTTCGGAGGGCTGCGGGCCATGGCTGATGTCATCGTGATCGTGCTGGGAACCGGCGGGATCCTGCTCATGGCGGCCTATGCCGCGCTGTGCGAGCGCATCTAGCCGTGTTCGACCTCATCCTCGGCGGCGCGGTCTCCGCCGGCCTGTTCATCTACCTGGTCTGGGCGCTCGTGCGTCCCGAAGACTTCTGAGGACGCCGGCACCATGACCCTCATCGGCTGGGTGCAGATCGCGCTCGTCCTCTCCCTCGTGTTCCTGTGCGCCGTGCCGCTCGGGCGCTACATCGCCGCCGTGGTGCAGGGCGAGCGCACGGCGCTGTCCCCCGTGCTCGGCCCCGTGGAGCGCGGCTTCTACGCCGTCGCCGGCGTGGACGCCCGCGCCTCGATGGGCTGGAAGACCTACGCTACCGCGCTGGTCATGCTGCAGGCGGTGCACTTCCTGGTCCTCTACCTGATGCTGCGCTTCCAGGACTTCCTGCCGCTCAACCCGGCCGGGCAGTCCGGCCTGTCGCCGCGCCTGGCCTTCAACACCGCGATCTCGTTCGTCACCAACACCAACTGGCAGGCGTACGGCGGTGAGACCACCCTGTCCTACGGCACCCAGATGTGGGGCCTGACCGTCCACAACTACCTCTCCGCCGCCACCGGCATCGCCGCCGCGGTGATGGTCGCGCGCGCCTTCTCCGCCGGCGCGCTGAAGGAGTTGGGCAATTTCTGGGTCGACCTGACCCGCATCACCCTCTACGTGCTGCTGCCGATCTGCCTGCTGTACACGATCTTCCTGATCGTCTCCGGCGTGCCGCAGACCCTCGCGCCGTATGTCGACGCCACCACGCTCGAGGGCGCCAAGCAGACCATCGCGCTGGGCCCGGTCGCCTTCCAGGAGGCGATCAAGATGCTCGGCACCAACGGCGGCGGGTTCTTCAACACCAACTCCGCCCACCCCTTCGAGAACCCGACCGCGCTGACCGACGTCGTGGAGACCTGGTCCGAGATCGTGATCCCGTTCTCGCTGGCCGTGATGTTCGGCGTCATCGTCAAGGACCGCCGCCAGGGTTTTGCCCTGTTCTGGACCATGGCGATCCTGATGGTCAGCTTCGTGGTGCTCTGCTACGCGGCCGAGGCCGGTGGCAACCCGCTGCTCACGGCGCTGGGCGTCGACCCGTCCATGGGCAACATGGAGGGCAAGGAGGTCCGCTTCGGCACCGCCATGTCCTCGCTGTTCGCCGTCACCACCACCGCGACCTCGGACGGCGCGGTGATCGCCATGCACGACAGCTTCACCCCGCTCGGCGGCATGGTCCCGATGTTCCTGATCCAGCTCGGCGAGATCGTGCCGGGCGGCGTCGGCTCCGGCCTCTACGGCATCCTGGTGTTCGCCCTGCTCGCCGTGTTCGTCGCCGGCCTGATGGTCGGGCGCACCCCGGAGTACCTTGGCAAGAAGGTGCAGGCCCGCGAGATCAAGCTGGCGATGCTCGCCGTGCTGATCCTGCCGCTGTGCATCCTGTCCGGCACCGCGCTCTCCCTGGTCACGGGGAGCGGCCTCGGCTCGCTGTCCAACGCCGGCCCGCACGGCCTCTCCGAGATGCTCTATGCCTGGTCCAGCGCCACCGGGAACAACGGCAGCGCGTTCGCCGGCCTGTCCGCCGACACCCCGCTGCTCGACTACGGCCTCGGCGCCGCCATGCTGCTCGGCCGCTTCGCCTTCCTGATCCCGGTGCTGGCCATTGCCGGCTCGCTCGCCGCCAAGCCGAAGCTCGCCGCCTCCGCAGGCACCTTCCCGACGCACGGGCCGCTGTTCATCGGCCTGCTGATCGGCGTGATCCTGATCCTCGGCGGGCTGCAGTTCCTGCCGGCGCTGTCGCTCGGGCCGCTGGCGGAGCACTTCTCGATGCGGGCGGGGCAGACGTTCTGACCGCAGCAGACAGAAAGCAAGGCCGGGCTCTGCCCGGACCCGCCAAAGGCCGGAGGCCTTTGGAAACCACTCCTGAAGAGTAGCCCGAAAAACCCCGGGCCTCCGCTTCCTTCGATGTTGGATTCTCAAGGCGAGCCTTGAGCGGAGTCCAGAGGCAGAGCCTCTGGCCTTCCTGTCTTCCTTCCCGACCCAGCCTTCCAAGCCCCCGCAAGGACCCCCGATGGCCCAGGCCAATGCCGACACGATCGCGCTGTTCGACGGTACGATCCTCGTCCGCGCCACCCGCGACGCCTTCGTCAAGCTCGACCCGAGGCACCTGCGCCGCAACCCGGTGATCTTCGTCACCGAGGTCGTCGCCGCCCTGGTCACCGTGCTCGGCCTGCGCAACCTGGTGACGGGGCAGCCCTGGGGGTTCGCCCTGGCCATCGCCCTCGGCCTGTGGCTGACCGTGCTGTTCGCGACCTTCGCCGAGGCGGTCGCCGAGGGCCGCGGCCGCGCCCGCGCCGAGAGCCTGCGCCGCTCGCGCAGCGACATCATGGCCAAGGTCATCCCGAGCGCCGCCGACCGCAGGACCGTCCGCTCCGTCCCGGCGCCCGAGCTGCGCAAGGGGATGCTGGTGCTGGTCGAGACCAACGACCTGATCCCCAGCGACGGCGAGATCGTCGACGGCATCGCCTCGGTCAACGAGAGCGCCATCACCGGCGAGTCCGCCCCGGTGATCCGCGAGGCCGGCGGCGACCGCTCGGCGGTCACGGGCGGCACCCAGGTGGTCTCCGACTGGCTGGTGGTGCGCATCACCGCCGACCCGGGCTCGACCTTCATCGACCGCATGATCGCCCTCGTCGAGGGCGCCGAGCGCCGCAAGACCCCGAACGAGATCGCGCTCGACATCCTGCTCGCCGGCCTGACCATCATCTTCCTGATCGCCGTCGTCACCCTGGTCGGCCTCGCCCACTACTCCGGCACCGACCTCAGCGTGCCCGTGCTCGTCGCCCTGCTGGTGACGCTGATCCCGACCACGATCGGCGGCCTGCTGTCGGCGATCGGCATCGCCGGCATGGACCGCCTGATCCGCTTCAACGTGGTCGCCACCTCGGGCCGCGCGGTGGAGGCGGCCGGCGACGTCGACATGCTGCTGCTCGACAAGACCGGCACCATCACCTTCGGCAACCGCATGGCCGCCGGCCTCTACCCCGTCCCCGGCGTGGACGAGCGCACCCTGGGCGAGGCCGCGGTGATGGCCTCGCTCGGCGACGACACCCCCGAGGGCCGCTCGATCCTGGGCTTCGTGCGCGACCGCCACGGATTCACCGCCGCGATGCCCGAGGGCGGCGAGGTGGTGCCGTTCTCCGCCAACACCCGCGTCTCCGGCCTCGACGCCGGCGGGCGCTCCTGGCGCAAGGGCGCGGTGGACTCCGTGCTCGCGATGACCGCCGCGACCACTCAGGCCTTCTCGGGTGGCCAGGCCTTCTCGGGCAACAAGTCCGGCGGCGGCCTGGCCGTGGCGTCCGCGGCGCCGCAGGCGTTCACCGCGGCGGTGGACCGGGTGGCGCGCGCCGGCGGCACCCCGCTCGCGGTGACCGCGGAAGGCCGCCTGCTCGGCGTCATCGAGCTGAAGGACATCGTCAAGCCCGGCATCCGCGAGCGCTTCGCCGCCCTGCGCCAGATGGGCATCCGCACGGTGATGATCACCGGCGACAACAAGGTGACCGCCGCCGCCATCGCCACCGAGGCCGGCGTCGACGACTTCCTCGCCCAGGCCACGCCGCAGGACAAGCTCGACTACATCCGCCGGGTGCAGGCCGAGGGCCGCCTGGTCGCGATGTGCGGCGACGGCACCAACGACGCGCCCGCGCTCGCACAGGCCGACGTCGGCGTGGCGATGCAGACCGGCACCCAGGCCGCGCGCGAGGCCGGCAACATGGTCGACCTCGACAGCGACCCCACCAAGCTCATCGAGATCGTCGAGATCGGCAAGCAGCTCCTCATCACCCGCGGCAGCCTGACGACGTTCTCGATCGCCAACGACGTCTCCAAGTACTTCGCCATCCTGCCGGCGATCTTCGTCGTGACCTATCCCGGCCTGCAGGCGCTCAACATCATGCGCCTGCACTCGCCGCAGACCGCGATCCTGTCCGCGGTGATCTTCAACGCGCTGATCATCGTCGCCCTGGTGCCGCTGGCGCTGCGCGGCGTGAAGTTCACCCCGATCGGCGCGGCGGCGCTGCTGCGGCGCAACCTGCTGATCTACGGGCTGGGCGGCCTGGCGGCCCCCTTCGTCGGCATCAAGCTGATCGACCTCGTCCTCACCGTCCTGGGAATGAACTGATGACCCGCCATCTCCGCCCCGCCCTGGTCCTGGTCGCGCTGTTCACGATCCTGACCGGGATCGCCCTGCCGCTCGGCTTCGTGGGCGTGGCCACCGCGATGCTGCCCGGCCTGGCCGGCGGCAGCCTGATCGAACGCGACGGCCACGTCGTCGGCTCCGCGCTGCTCGGCCAGAGCTTCACCCAGGACAAGTACTTCCAGGGCCGCCCGTCCGCCACCACGATGCAGGACCCCGCGCACCCCGACGACTCCACCAAGACCGTGCCCGCCCCCTACAACGCCGCCAACTCGTCGGCCTCCAACGCCGGCCCGACCTCGAAGGCCCTGGTCGACCGGGTGACCGCGGACCTCAGGACGGCCGGCGCGACACCTGCCGCCCCCGTGCCCGGCGACATGCTCACCACCTCGGCCAGCGGCCTCGACCCCGACATCTCGCCCGCGACCGCGGCGCGGCAGGTCGCGCGCGTCGCCGCCGCCCGCCACCTGCCGCCCGAGCAGGTGCAGGCGGCGCTGGCCGCGCACACCAGCGGACGCCTGCTCGGCGTGATCGGCGAGCCCCGTGTGAACGTGCTCGCCACCAACCTTGCCCTGGACACAGCGCAGCCGTAGTCACGTCGCATGCCCCACCTCGACGGGACCTGCCCGAAGCAAGCAAGGCCAGAGGCTCTGCCTCTGGACTCCGCTCAAGGCTCGCCTTGAGAATCCTCGACTTAAGTAAGGGGATCAAAGGGCCTCCGGCCCTTTGCGGGTCTGGGCGGAGCTGCCCAAAGGTTCCGATGGCCCTCCTGGGCCGTTGGAATGGGCAGCGGAGGGAGAGCCCGGCCTTGCTTCCTGCCTCCCTGAGCCCGCCCCCGCCCTGATGCCCGGGGACCGCCGCCCCGACCCCGACGCCCTGCTCGCGCTGGCCGCCGCCGAGGGCCACGGCCGCCTCAAGGTGTTCCTCGGCGCCGCGCCGGGCGTCGGCAAGACCTGGGAGATGCTGGTCCAGGCCCGCCGCCGCCGCGCCGAGGGCGTGGACGTGCTGGCCGGCGTGATCGAGACCCATGGCCGCGCCGGCACCATCGCCGAGGCCGAGGGCATCCCGGTGCTGCCGCTGCGCGACGTCGAGTACCGCGGCCAGCGGCTGCGCGAGTTCGACCTCGACGCGGCGCTCGCCTGCCGTCCCGGGCTGCTCCTGGTCGACGAGCTGGCCCACACCAACGCCCCCGGCAGCCGCCACGCCAAGCGCTGGGAGGACGTGGCCGAGCTGGTGGGCGCCGGGCTGGAGGTCTGGGCGACGCTCAACGTCCAGCACCTGGAGAGCCTCAACGACGACGTGGCGCGCATCACCGGCGTGCGGGTGTCCGAGACGCTGCCCGACCACGTGCTCGACGGCGCCGACGAGATCGAGCTGATCGACGTGCCGCCGACGGAGCTGCGCGCCCGCCTGCGCGACGGCCGCATCTACGGCGCGGAGACCGCCGGGCGCGCGCTGGACGGGTTCTTCCGCGAGGGCAACCTCGCCTCGCTGCGCGAGATGGCGCTGCGCCGCGCCGCCGCGCACGTGGACGGCGACGTGCGCGACTGGATGCGGCGCTCCGGCGTCACCGGGGCGTGGCCGTCGGGCGAGCGGGTGCTGGCGCTGGTCGGTCCCGACCCCGGCGCCTCCGGCGTGGTGCGCCGCGCCAAGCGGCTGGCCGAGGCGCTGCAGGCGCCGTGGACGGTGCTGCACGTGGAGCGCGCGACGTCGCTGCTGGTGGCGCGCCCGGCGCTGGCGCTGGCCGCGCAGCTCGGCGCCGACCTCGACACCCGCATCGGCGCCGACCTGGTGGGCATCGCCCTCGCCGTGGCCCAGGAGCGCAGCGTCACCCACCTGGTGCTGGGCCGCGGCCGGCCGCCGCTGTGGCGCAGGCTCAGCGGGCGCACCGTCGGCGCCGCGCTGCTGCAGCGCGCGCCCGACCTCGCGATCTACATCATCCCCGCCTCCGACATCCCGCGCCGCCGCATCGTGCTGCGCCGCCGCGGGCCGTGGTGGAGCTGGCCCGGCGCCGCCGGCGCGGTGGCCGCGGTCACCGCGCTCGGCGTCGCGCTGCGCAGCGTGGTGCCCGCCGAGGCGATGGGCATGGTCTACCTCGCCGCCATCGTCGCCGGCGCCAGCGCGTGCGGCATGCCCGTGGCGCTGGCGATGGCTGCGGCCAGCTTCGTCGCCTGGGACTTCTTCTTCATCCCGCCGCTCTACGCGGTGAGCATCGGCAGCCCGCGCGACCTGATCGCGCTCGGCGTGTTCGCCCTGGTGGCGGTGCTGGCGGGCGGGCTGGCCGGGCGCGTGCGCGGCGAGGCGCAGGCCGCGCAGGCCCGGGTCGAGGGCCTGCGGCGCATCGCGGCGTTCAGCCGCCGCCTCGGCGAGGCCGGCACCGAGCCCGACCTGCTGGCCGAGATCGCCCGCCAGGCGGCGGCGATCGCCGGCCGCGCGCTGGTGCTGGCCCCGTTCGGCGACGACCTGCCCGGCCGCGACCTCGCGATCCGGGCGTCCGAGCCTGCCTCCGACATCCCCGGCCTGCACACCATGGACGAGGGCGCCTGGGCGGCGGCGCGCTGGGCCTGGACGCACGGCGAGCCGGCGGGGCAGGGGACCAGCACGCTGCCCGCGGCGTCCTGGCAGCTTCTGCCGCTGCACACGGTGCGCGGCACGTTGGGCGTCCTGGGGGTGCGCTCCACCGGCGCGCTCGACGACACCGCGGTGCAGACGCTGGGCGCGCTGGCCGACCAGGCCGCGATCGCGTGGGAGCGGGTGCTGCTGGCCAACGAGGCCGCGCGCACCACCGCGATGGAGGAGACGCAGCGCCTGCGCACCGCGCTGCTCGCCTCGCTGGGCCACGACCTGCGCACGCCGCTCACCGGCATTCAGGGCGCCGCCGGCACGCTGCGCGCCGCCTGGGACGGCCTCGACGACGCCACGCGCACCGACCTGCTCGACAGCATCGAGCAGGACGTCGGCCGCATGGTGCGCTTCCTGGCCAACATTACCGAGCTGACCCGCCTCGAATCCGGACAGATCAGCCCGCGCCTGTCGCGCGTCGACCTGGCCGAGGTGGTCGACGCTGCGCTGTCCCGCCTGCCCGGCGCGCCGCACGTCGCCGTGCGCGTCGCGGAGCCCTCCCCGGCGGCGCTGGCCGACCCCGCGTTGCTGGAGCAGGTGCTGGTGAACCTGCTGGAGAACGCGGTGAAGTATTCCCCGGCCGGCAGCCTGACGCTGGTGCGCGTCACCACGGAGGCCGGGCAGAGCTGCGTGTCCGTCGCCGACGAGGGCATCGGCATCCCCGCCGACGACCTGCCGCACGTGTTCGACAGCTTCTTCCGGGCGCGGCGCGGCGACCGCGTGCCGCCCGGCACCGGCCTCGGCCTGGCGATCGCGCGCGGCCTGGTCGAGGCGATGGGCGGGCGCATCGAGGCGCACAGCCCGCGGCCCGACACCCCCGCCGACGGCCTGCCGGGCGCCGTGCTGTCCGTCCGCCTGCCCGGCGCCAGCGCCGGGCCGTGAGCGGCCCCGTTTCAGGCGATCCCGCCCCGGGCAACCCCATGCCGGGCACTCCCACGTCGGGCAACCCCACGTCGGGCGGTCCCGTGTCCGGCGCGGCGCCGCCGCGCATCCTGGTGGTCGACGACGAGCCGCAGGTCCATCGCTTCCTCAAGCCGGCGCTGGAGGTCGCGGGCTATGCGGTGTCGCAGGCCACGACCGCGATGGCCGGCCTGCGCCTGGCCGCGGACCAGGCGCCGGCGGCGGTGCTGCTCGACCTCGGCCTGCCCGACCTGGACGGTCAGGAGGTGATCCTGCGGCTGCGCGCGTTCAGCGCCGTGCCGATCGTGGTGGTCTCCGCGCGTGACGGGATCGCGGAGAAGATCAGGGCCCTGGACCACGGCGCCGACGACTACATCGACAAGCCGTTCGCGCCGGGCGAGCTGCTGGCCCGGCTGCGCGCCTGCCTCCGCCGCGCGCGCGCGCAGCAGGCCGCCGTCGAGCGTTGGCGGCACGGCACGGTGGAGGTGGACCTCGCGCACCGCCGCGTGCTGGTCGGCGGCGTCGCGGTGGCGTTCACCCCCCGGGAGTACGACCTGCTCAGCGTGCTGGTGCGCAATGCCGGCCTCGTGCTGACGCACCGCCAGCTGCTGACCGCGGTGTGGGGCACCGGCCACGCCGAGGACGTGCAATACCTGCGGGTCTATGTCGGCCTGGTGCGGCAGAAGCTCGGCCCCGAGGGCGCCGCCATCGTCCTGACCGCGCCGGGGATCGGCTACCGGCTGGCCGAGGGCGAGGCGTGAGGCAAGGCCTGAGGCCGGTGTGGGTCCGTCTCGAGGGCGCCGGCGGCTGGGTGGCCAGGCAGGCAGACCAGGCTCTGCCCGGACCCGCCAAAGGCTCCCTCCTTCAGCACGGGGCCTGTGGAAACCCTTCCCTTCAGGAAGGCATTCCAAAGGCCCAGCCTTTGGCGGAGTTTGAGGCGGAGCCTCAACCTTGCCTGCTTCCTGTGCCACCTCGACTGCCAAATGGATGGTTTCCCAACGCTTCGGCTTCTGGAGGGTCCACCTTGAGGCAGGACACAGGGCAAGCCTGGCATCCGCCAGGCCTGCCCTGCCTCGATCAGGAGAAGTTGCCGGCGTTCAGGTTCGTGTAGTTCTGGAACACGATCTTGGTCTGGTCGGACAGGGTCACGGTGGTCGAGCCGCCGGACACCGTCGCCGAGCGCAGCACGTCCGCCGCGGCGCCGGCCTTGTAGCCCGAGATCGCCAGCCTGTCGGAGGCCTTGAAGTCGCTGATGACGTCGGTGGCGCCGGCGGTCACCGAGGCCACGAAGTCGAACATGTTGGCAGCGCCCGCGCCGCCGGTGAGCGAGGTCGCGCCCGCGCCCACCACGAACACGTCCGCGCCTGAGCCGCCCAGGATGGTGCTGGCCGCGCCGCCGCCGAAGAACACGTTGCTGCCCGTGGCCATGCTGGCGTCGACCTTCGCGCCGGTACCCACGCCGACCAGGTTGGCCCCGGTGCCGGTCAGCGTCGTGGTGCCGCCGTCGGCGCCGAACAGGGTCGCCGCGACCGACCCGCCGACCACGGTCGAGGAGCCCGCGCCGCCGATGAAGGTCAGCGCGCCGTGGCCGGTGGGGCCGAACACCATGTCGTTGCCGGTGCCGGCGAACACGGTGGCGGCCGCCTGGTTGACGTTGATGGTGTTCACCCCGTCCGAGCCGATCACCGCGGCCGAGCCCGCGAGGTTGTAGGTGGACTGGGTGCCGCCGAAGATCGTGCCGCCGCCTGCGCCGAGGCTGACCTGCTCGTAGGCTCCGCTCGCGGCCACCATCAGCGAACCGGTGCTGCCGGCCACCGTGGCGTGGCTGCCCTCCAGGAACACCAGCGCGGTGCCGGAGCCGGCGTTGATCTGGTCGTTGCTCTCGGACAGCACGACGCTGGCGCCGCTGCCCAGGTTGACGACGTTGGCGCCGGCGCCCGCGTCGACGGTGTCGTTGCCGACGCCCGCGTTGATGGTGTCGCGGCCGTCGCCGGTGGCCACGAAGTAGCTGCCGACGCCGCCGTTCGCGCCGGCTGTCGCGGCGCCGTTGAAGGTGTTGGCGCCGCCGCCGGCCACGAACAGGCCGTTCGCCGTGCCGGCGTCGAGCGTCACGCCCTGGGTGCCGGAGAGCACGCCGTTGAAGCCGTTGCTGGCGCCGGTGACCGTGGTGGCGGTGGCGGCCACGTCGGTGAGGAAGATGTATCCGTCGGGCATGTGGACGTCGGGCTGGGCGGTTAGCACCACGGCCTCGCCCAGGTTGCCATGCGCGAGCGCGGGGGCGGCGGCGCCCGGGCCGGCGTCGTAGGCGGTGAGCGTGCTGCCGGCGGCGGCGTCGTTGATGATGGCCGCGAACTGCTGCGCGACCGTGAAGTTGGTCACGCCGTTCAGCTGCACGGTGAGGATGTGG
>JAABUH010000865.1_pt1 | contig 39237 bp, 40 predicted proteins | sample 5559121 | NCBI WGS metagenome assembly JAABUH01 (sample SAMN10711871, study PRJNA513364) | rock metagenome | isolation source: Antarctica rocks | place: Antarctica: Victoria Land, Battleship Promontory nord | collected 2015-12-28
TGCCATCTCTTTTCCCTTCTATTGATGGAACCGAAGGGTGCGAGTCTTACTACGTAGTACATCCGGGCAAGTGTCTTAGAAGGTGAAACTTTCAGCATTCAGAGAACGACAGTTCAAGAAGGCGAAGCTAGCGACGCATAGAATATATTCGGACCAGGTCATACAGGAGGTTGCCTAGTGGCGGGTATCGCTCCTTTTAAATCTCGAACGTTTTCTTTTGCAGTCTTTCGCACTGTTATTATGTTGATGAGGTGCAAGGTCAGTGATAGTAGTCGGCACTCCACAAACATTAGTCGTAGGTTAGTCAATTCTCCCTTAAGCTATCCAAATATCCAGATAGACACCCTGTTTGCTGCAAAGACTTGAAGAATTGGCTCGATACAACTGCAATGCACTTGCGATAAGATAAGAAGACTTGAAATGGTTCAGGCTTCTCTTTCCATGCCTTTAGTTGCCACGGAGTCTGCTCGCTAAGCTGACTTGCCTGGCTATCGATCATTACTCACTGATTTTCGGCAGATACTGGTACTCTGTCAAATTTCTTCCTTCGCGCTCTGCTGACGACTGTCTTAGTCCAGATTCTTGGGACCTGCTTTTCTCGTTGTCATGTGAAAGGCTGCTGTTTTCGACGCGGAGTTTATTGCTTGGCTATCGCAGTCGCCTCTCCCACCAACCCGCTCTCTTCTGATGTGCCTTCTTCAACCTTTTCCCTTTTCCATTCACTTGCTACATATCATTAAGCTGTCTCGCCACCAACGGTCTGGCATCATTATTCAGTAAAGGCAAGAGCACCAAGCGAGGAAAATGTTCAACCATTATTGATTTATTCTTTGACACAGCCATAACCACTTGAGGACTCCTCTCAATGTATTACCCGCCTCCCCAAAAACCAATTTTACCTTCCCCTACAACTTAGCTTTCTCACCTCTTCCCGCGTCCCCATCAAGGAAAAGTCTCACATGCTCCGCAAAATCCGCCGCATACTGCACCAAAAACCCATGTCCACTCTTCGGATAAATCATCATCTGCGAACCCGCAATTTTCTCCCTCAATTCGCAACTATTGACCGTCGGAATCAACACGTCGTCATCGCCGTTGACCACGAATACCGGCATCTTCAGCTCTCCTAGTCTTTCTACTGAATTATCCGGATTAGGGGTCGACCAATCCACGAATGCCGCAGCCTGAGCCTTGCCGCCTTCTGGGCTTAAAAATGGTGGGACGACGCCGTTGTTGGCTTCAGTAATCCTTGTCCAGTATGCTTTAGCGTTGGCTCTTCCTTCTTCTGTTTCCGGATAGAAACTATAAGCCAGCGCTGCCTCACTTTCTTCGTCTGTCTGAGCCTTGAACAACGCAGCAAACGGTCTTGGTGGTCCTGCAACGGTCCTATTACTCTGACTCGCCCTCGTCCCCGCAAGTATCAACTTCCTCACCATGCCCTGAGGAGCATTTAGCGCAAACATTTGCGCAGCCGCGCCGCTCATGCTGTATCCCAAGAGGTCGACTTGCGTAAGACCGAGAGCGGATACAAAGGCGATGGCATCGGCGGCCCAGCCTGTGAAAGTGGCCGGAATGGTGCCGGTCGAAGCACCGATGCCTGCGTTGTCGAAAATTATAAGAGGGCGGTAGATCGCGAGGAGGGAGAGCAGTAGGGGGTCCCAGTGATCCATAGTGCCACGGAAGTGCTGCATGAGTACGAGAGGGACGCCGGTTGGTGGACCGAAGCGGCGGTAGGCGAAGGTGATATTTGCGATGGAAACATACTGTGTCAGTGGCTTCTGGTAAGCTGCCATCATTGGGTCTTCAGGTCGGAAATGGTAAAGTAAGTGTGAGGGATGGCACCAGAGGTTGGATGCAATGGGCGTAGTTGAGCTGGTAATTTTTGTCTGATGCCTTTTTGAATGTTGATCGAAGGCAGTCTTCGGGCTTTAAGTACTCTTTTCAGAAGATCTCTGAACCAACGGCGTCAGTAAGCAAAAACGCACTTGAGTATTTGAAAGCATGGAACGACGAAAGGAGTCATTGCTCGTCTTGCTAAGGTCTTCGAGTAGACACATTCGTGTAATCAGACGACTTATGAATTCGACGACATTGGAGATCTAGAATCTGACAAAGTGTCCTATCTTGACCCAATAACTGTCTTTGAAAGCATCCAGCTACCAAAGGAGCCATTGCTTGCTCTGGTAGGATTTTAAGCAGACGTGCCGGTATTACTAACTGGCTTACCATTTCATCGGTGCATCTAGAACCTGACAAGGCCCCCGTTCCCCTCCATTATCATTTCCTTCTGAAAAAGAACGAGCCATGACAAGTTGTCTGGTGTCCTATCTTCATTTTTACCTCGGCACGCTCGGCACGCTCGGCTTTGATTCGAGGATTAGTAATCATATAATTCTTTCAAAAACCTGCTACCCCTACTCGTACCTTACCTTAGATCAGCCATAAGATGCTGACAAGGATGCCTAAAATTAGGAGGACCAACTGGTCTGAAGGCTAGGCACAGTGGATTGTGTGGCACTGTAGTATTGGAGGGGTAAAGCAGATGAAGATGGAGAGAACCATACGATAAAAGGGGAAAAGTAGGTTTATATACTAATACCGACGCTAAGAAGCAGGAGGTCCATGAGATGAGGAGTTGAGTATACAGAAGTACGGGATGAAAGACATGGTGGCTAACCAGTCGGCTTTAGACTGACTGACGCGGCGACATGAAGGGAGAGCCGCGATAGACCTCAAGATACCCCTTGCCGCAAGCCTTCGCTCAGCTTGCGGTGCAACAACAGGATTCTCTAGGACTTTGATTCTGCATCATGCACGCTGGCTTTTGTGGTATACAGTGGTGCTACTCATTGTTCGAGAGGGCGGTTCGAATTCAAAGGGGTGCCAGACGCAGCTTGCCCCCCCCCAATTCTCTATGTGTGTCAAGATTCTTTATCCAATTCTTACAGCCTCCCGAGTCTTCTCCACCCTTGCAATCTTCCAAGCAGTTACGAACGTAGTACTGTTCAAACAGAATACCCTACAAGAGCTCACCCCCTACCCTAGCAACCGCTCAACATCCAATATTCTGCCAGTCCTCTGCAAGCTCGTTCGCGGTTGACGAGCACACGCAACTCAAACGGAACGCAAAACACACCAATATGCAGACAAAAATCACGAGACGTTCGCTAGCTACAACTATACCCAGAGACGGTGCTTGATGATGTCACTTGAGGAAAACGATTGCAAAGATAAACCAATAGAATTTAGAGAAAAAGAAGAGCTAGAGTACACCAATTACTCCATGGGTAACCAAGAGGATATCCTACTTCGGATACAAGAGATTGAGATACTGAATTGCCCTCTAGCACAAGTCCTCGTTCCTGGGTGCCGCTGACCGTCGCTTCACGAGACAATTCATGGGCCTTTACCTCAAATAATGGGATAGATTTAACTTCATAGAATCTGTAAAACACATATGCTTAGTATCTAGGTAGCTTCTGAGCCCCCAAGGGTTCGCTTTCTTCGCCTACAGCGTATCCGAGGTTTGTGGTAGCCCTTAATGGCCTGACCACGATGACCAAAACCAAGGACCTCGGTTGCCTTGTGATGTTAGATTAATGGAATGAGGTAGGAAGCCTATGGTGAGTCGCTTGATCGTGACTCGAAAATGCTCGACGTGAGTGGTAATGAACGTTGGAGCACTTTACACTTTACAGGGTTTGGTGTAGGTTATCCTGCGCTAAGCTCTTCGTAGCCATGTCATAATCAGAGGGTATCGCGGATCACTTGCCTCAGGACTCAGACGTGTTTCCGTGGCTAAGCCCCTTCGGGTTAACCACTTCCCCTAAGCCCCTTTGGGTTAGGAACCCTCTGGATGACTTCGCAGCCTACGTGTAAATGGAACCTACGTATGTAAGCAAGACAGCTAACCCGAAGGGGCTTAGCCGTCGCCGCTTACCCGAAAATGTGTAGCGCACCTAGCCCCGAAGGGGCCTAGTTGCATTTACACGTCTGAGTCCTGAGGCAACGGATCACGCTACATCTAGGGCAACTATTCTGCATCCGCAAATTTTTGATGTGCTTCTTCCAAGATGAAGAGCGAGGAAGAGCTACAGGCCAGCCGGGAAGGGCTGCTTCGCAGCGAAAGCCCTATACCTCTTAGGCCCTCACTGGAGCAAGCCTACAGGTCATCCTCGGAGTTTGGTGAAGAGTTGGACGAACTAGACCTGCATGAAGAGCTGAAGACAAAGAAGAACAAGCGTGCCAGATGGCCATGGAGTCAAAATCGAGCACCTATCTACTTGAATGTAAATAATCCGGTTGCGAGACCCCAGAGGCCGTCCCGGATGAGGAGGATAAAAAACTGTCTGTGGCCACGTAGGACATGTCTGCTTATTACGGTGATACTGCTTGGAGGGCTGGTGGGTTTAATAGCTGGTGGAGGCTTTTGGGTCTACAAGACCGCACCTCCTGATGGCGTAAGCTTTACTTGCACCTTCTGCTTGTCACCGCTAAATAGTCACTCCAGCAATCACCACCTTGGTACCCTACGCCTCATGGAGGTACAATGAGATCGTGGGAAGAGAGCTACAAGAAGGCAGAGGCTATGGTGAGGAAGATGAGCCTAATCGAAAAAGTCAACGTCACAACAGGAACTGGATGGTCCCAGAATCTTTGCGTCGGCAATACCGGCCCTGCGAACAATGTCGGTTTTCCAATGCTATGTCTGCAAGATGGCCCTCTTGGCATTCGCTTCGCAGATCATGCCACCGCATTTCCGGCTGGCGTTACCGTTGGCGCAACTTGGAACAGGGATCTCATGTACAGAAGAGGTAAAGCACAGGGTCTTGAGATGCGATTGAAGGGTGTGAACGTGCTACTTGGACCGTCAATGGGACCACTTGGACGAATGCCAGCCGGTGGGAGAAATTGGGAAGGGTTCGGAGCTGATCCAGTCCTACAAGGTGTGGCCGCGGCGCAAGTAATCAAGGGGATCCAAGAAGAAGGTGTAATGGCTACTGCGAAGCATCTTGTCGCAAACGAACAAGAACACTTCCGACAACCATGGGAATGGGGACTGCCCAATTCAATATCCTCGAACCTGGATGATCGGACTCTCCATGAATTATACCTTTGGCCATTCGCCGACAGCATCAGAGCTGGCGTCGCTAGTGTGATGTGCAGCTATAATATGGTCAACAACTCATACGCTTGTGGAAATAGTAAGCTGCTGAATGGGATTCTCAAAGATGAGCTAGGTTTCCAAGGCTTCGTGCAATCAGACTGGCTTGCTCAACGGAGCGGCGTTGGAAGTGCGCTGGCTGGTTTGGACATGTCAATGCCAGGAGATGGTCTTTGTTGGGTGGATGGAGACTCGCTATTTGGCGCACAATTGACAAAGGCTGTTTTGAATGGCTCGTTGCCCATCGAACGCCTAAATGACATGGTCACGCGTACTGTAGCAGCCTGGTACCAGCTAGGTCAAGATAACAAGACAGAATGGCCGGCACCACCGCCAGAGGGAAATGGAGGTCCGAATTTCTCGTCATTCACCGATGATAAAGAAGGCCTCATTCATCCTGGTAGCGATGACACAACAACGGCGATTGTGAATAAATTTGTTGATGTGCAAGGGACTGGGAAAGTCTCCCACGGCCGTCTAGCTAAGGAAATTGCTGCTGAGGGAATAGTACTAGTAAAGAATGAGGGAAATATTCTCCCCTTGACTCGGCAAGGCCCTTCCGAGCGGATGAAGCGCGATGGAGCGGCTAAGTACCATATTGGAATTTTTGGTGAGGATGCTGGTGAAGGTCTAGGACCCAATGCCTGTCCTGATCGGGGTTGCAATCAAGGAACCCTGGCCTCGGGATGGGGCAGTGGAGCAGTCGAGTTCCCTTACTTGGTCACACCTCTCAAGGCACTCCAATCCACATTTGACAATGAGTCAGTAACATTGGCTTCTTTCCTTGGGAACAGCTTCCCGCTGAAGACCTCACCTTCAATCCTCGGAGACCAGGACCTCTGTATAGCCTTCGTCAATTCGGATAGCGGCGAAGGTTTTGTTGCTTGGAGCAACGTCCGTGGTGATCGAAATGACCTCTACCCTCAAAAGGATGGAGACAAGCTCGTGGGCCAAGTCGCAAAAGACTGCGGTAACGGCCAGGCAAACACGATCGTCGTTGTTCATGCCGTCGGCCCTGTTGTCCTTGAACGCTGGATCGACTTGCCTCGGGTTAAAGCTGTTGTCCTGGCTAACCTCCCTGGTGAAGAAAGCGGTAATGCTCTTGTTGATGTTCTTTTTGGCAACGTCGACGCTAGTGGTCGTCTCCCCTACACTGTCGGCAAATCCCTCGAAGATTACGGCCAAGGCGGCCAGATACTCTATTATCCTAATGGCGTCGTACCCCAACAAAACTTCGATGAAGGACTGTATATCGATTACCGACATTTTGACAAGCATTCGATCACACCACGCTATGAATTTGGTTTTGGCCTTTCTTATACTAACTTCTCTTTCTCTGATCTCTTCCTCACTACCGTCAAAGAAAAATCTCCTTTCCCATCTCCACGACCTGAAACCCTCCCTCCACCATCCTTTGACACATCCATCCCCAACCCCTCCACCGCCGTCTTTCCAGACGGCTTCCGCAAGTTGAGGAAATACGTCTACCCGTACCTCTCCTCCGTATCAGAAGTCACCCCAGGTCGCTATCCCTATCCTGATGGCTATTCGATAGAACAACCCCTATCCCAGGCTGGTGGCGGTGAAGGAGGCAATCCTTCTCTCTTCGAAACGCACCTCCGCGTCAATGTTATACTTATAAATACGGGCAACCGCAAGGGGAAACAAGTGGTACAGGTGTACGTCTCCTTCCCGAAGGGGGTGGTGGATGAGTCGACGGGGAAGAAGATAGATTTCCCGGTCAAGGTGTTGAGAGGCTTTGAGAAGGTTGAGTTAGACAAGGGGGAGCGCAAAGAAGTGAGCATAGAGCTTACGAGGAAAGATTTAAGTTACTGGAGCGTTGGGAGGCAGAATTGGGTCATGCCGGTTGAGGGGAAATTTAATATCACAGTCGGTGCCAGCTCAAGGGATTCGGCGGTTAACGCAGAATGGTAGGTCGGCGCATGGACAAGATTGCTATGGATTGTATGATGGGAGAATGAATATTTAGATTTCCTACCAAGGCATGGGTTGTAAGATGGGGATAAGTCTGTATAGTACACCTAGGCGCTTTGTGGATATTTCTGTTGTAGTAGGCTGGATGGTACATCAGATCCGGTATGGTCATATATTATTATTACTAGGAAGAGGTCATCATGATTTGTTTTTCGAATCATTATCAGGCGATATTCAATCTACGATGAGACATACCCGTCTCAACATGTGGAAGCACACTCACATCGATGGCTATCTAAACTGGCTGAACCTTGGGAGGCAGACATGGGATCTCATGCTGCACTTCCTATCACCAATACCCTTACCATGATCCTTACAAAGCAAACAGCAGCCACCCACCTGTCTGACTCGCATCTCTGGCTGCCTCTATCCATCTTGCACTTCGGTTTTGCACCTGTCTTAGTCAAAGACATAGCAGCAACGAAGCCGAGGCATTCACCTTCCCGTTCGGGGTCATTTCCTTGGATGATTGGGATATAAGACCTGCTTGCTTGCTGGCCCGGATAGGAGCAGATCTCTCAATCTATGGTTGGAGCAGCGAGTGACGGGCGGGAGGGCGCAGGAAACAGAGGGCACGAGATGTAGTGATCAGATCTCTAGGATTTTGAAAGGCGCTGGTTGATTCAGATGTCAGGACTGTTGGTCATAACAAGACAGTCGGTAGGTGACGGAGAAAGGCGTGTGAGAGGAGGATAGGTAACCCTTGCCGAAGTCTTAAGCCGTGATCTCCTTCGCTTAAGCTGGGACGTATCTAGAGAGTACTTCGTATCTCAACTCCAACTGCCCATATCCCTGCTCCCTCCTCTGGATGATCAAATACCACCTCAGCGCTCCATTGCGACCCAATAAGCAAACAACGAACAACAACAACAACACCACCACCACCATCAACGTCACCTGTTAACCATTGACTGTTCTATTCCTATGCCTCCATGGAAACAATTAGCATTCCCTCTCCCTCTGCCTTCCTAGAATCCCCCGTGCTGAATTCGCCAAGACCGCATGCTAAGACCACCAAAGGCGCAACGAAACGCCATTCCACAGCAACGAAGCCGAAGGCGGAAGTAAAACTCCTCCCAGATGGTACTGTGAAGCCCAAGCAATCGAAGAGTCGTAATGGTAGGTACAGCAGAAGCATCCCGCTCCGATCTTGAGCATACCGCCTCGCTGAACTAACTTGCTCCAGGTTGTGTGACTTGCAAAGCAAAGCGGCTAAAATGTGACGAGACAAAACCCTATTGTCTGCATTGCCAGAAGAGGAGCGTCGACTGCGGGGGCTACAAGAAGGATTTCAAATGGCGCACGTTCGAGGAAACAAGCTTCACTGGGAAGGCAGCTTCTCCAAGGATAAGAAAGGGTTGGTTCAAGTCCATGGCCATAGCAAGAACCATTGACTGAGCGTAACTACTAGACTTCGTTCCCTCGAAACATCCAAAACAAGTTCCTGGAAGCCCAACAATTTCAGATGGGACTGGCTCCACAACCAGTACTACAGTCGCATATCCCCAATCAACCTATACTTTTTCACCGCGACCCATGATCCTGCCAGACCCTCAAGTACAACAGCAAACTTTCCCAGATGTGCAAAACCACTTTCCCCTCGATCTTTCTGCGTATACACACCATGTCCGGCCACCACCCATGTTCGCGGACAATTCACAACAACCCATTTCAACACCCAGCACAATCAACTCGACCTTTGACGATGGAAGTACCCTCCATTCCTCCATCACTGCCGCATCAAGCCTGACTTCTGGTCAATCACCTCGATTGATCGACCTTCTCCTACCAGGTACCGATCTCAACGCTCCGTCACAGGACTACCTGGATTATCGGCCGCAGCAGTCGAATAATCCATATCAGCCGGGTGGTTATCTTCCGGAGCAAATGGATATACTAGATCCAGACGAAGACGTTGAAGAGATTGTACGGCAACCAGATCCAGCTGAGGCGTGGGTTATGCGTTTGCCATCGCCGTCGCTGTCGAATTCGTCATCGTCCTCGGAGGAATCATGCCTTGATAACGGTACAAGCCTTTATAGGCAGCCTCGAATGCTCCCGGGCAGTCCAGAGATGCTCATGTTGCGATTCGATCAACAAACTTGTGGGATCCTATCAGTCAAGGACGGTCCAACCGAGAATCCCTGGAGGACTATGATATGGCCTTTAGCCCGAGAGTCTCCTGCGCTATATCATGCCATCAGCTCAATGACTGCATTCCACACATCGAAAGAAAAGCCGGGTTTACGGGTTGAGGGGATGGAACATATGCGACGCAGTATTCGATATTTGGCTAACGGAATTGAAAACATGCGGACAGATACTGCCTTAGCAACAACACTAGTTCTTGCATTTTCAGAATCATGGGATCAGCATATCTCCACTGGAATAGAACATCTTCGTGGGGCCAAGATCTTGGTAAATCAAGCATTGGCAAAGCACAGGCAGAACTCCCTAACTAGTCAAGAATTTGATCGACTGAAGTTTCTCTGCAACACCTGGGTATATATGGACGTTATCGCTCGACTGACTTCTGTCGATGACGACGAATCTAATGACTTTGATGCCGTCATGACACTACCAGACGGTCCTTTCCACACGCATAATGAAGTCGATCCTCTTCTGGGATGTGCAAGTACCTTGTTCCCACTAATTGGCCGCGTTGCGAATTTGGTGCGTCGAGTGCGGAAGAGCTCAAGAAATTCCATCAACATCATTTCCCAAGCCAATGACTTGAAAGCCGCAATCGAAGATTGGCAGCTCCCCACAGGGTTTGAACCACCTGAAGATCCTACGTCAGAAATACAACATAGTATGCAAACAGCAGAAGCATACCGATGGGCGACACTGTTGTACCTCCATCAAGCGGTCCCGGAAATACCCTCTCGAAGCGCAGCAGAGCTGGCGCAGGAAGTTCTGAGATTCCTTGCGACGGTACCACTTGGTTCTAGAACCATTATTGTCCAAATATACCCTCTACTGGCTGCCGGTTGCGAGGTTTCTGCTCCTGAAGATCGCCAATGGGTACAGAATCGTTGGGCGGCGATGATGCAACGTATGCTCATCGGTAACCTTGACCGCTGCTGGGAAGTCATCAAAGAAGTCTGGGACCGTTGTGATACCGATGAAGCCGATAAACGCAGGCAACAACATCGACGAAATGCTTCTCACACCATGCCACACGGTTTTACGTCACCAACTCACGAAAGGATGAAGAGGAAATTTAAGAGTGAAGACGACGTTATTTCCCCATTTGATTGGCCAGAGGATTTGGGAGGCGGGAAGCGGAGAGCTACCGCTCAGGATTTTATGGGATCGGATTTTGGGATGGTGAGAATTGAGCAGCCGCGGAGCAAGTCGGTGGATGTCATGCAGGACATGGATGTTGCGAAGACAGTTAGGGGAAGGTTGCACTGGCTCGGGGTTATGAAAGATTGGAAGTGGGAAGGTGAGTTTGACACGTCTTTCTCTGTGAATGCCAAGGCTAACATTTGGAAGTTCTCCTTGGGTGAATTGTTCCTGCGGGCGTCCCTATTCGTCTTTCGCTATTTTGAGTCATTCGGTCTACAAATGTTTGCGCCTTTTAGCGTTGCTAGCGCTTTCGTACTTCTTCTGGATTGTCAAGGAGTTCACCCAACAGCCTGGGTTTTGCGGTAGGAGGGGCGTTCATCCCTTGTATAGAGCAGGCGCAATTGAAATATATGGAACATCGCCGTGGCTTTATATAGGAGTCAAGGAACGGTCTCGCGATCCAGCCAAATACTATGATCTATCACAACGTCACGCTTGTCTGCTACTACAAGGGCAGGTTATTCCTGCGTCCGAAGTCCGGATGGGCTTTTGGTTTAAGCTGCTGGATCGTCATGGAGGGACCGCCCACTACCTTATTTTACGTAGGATAAGTTACTGTAGCCTGGTAAAAAAGTTTATATAGGGTTGAGATCTACGTGGTGGACCGAGTATCTTCTGAGTCGCATCAGCACATCAGCGAATTGTCGGATTGTCGATGTAGAGGTTAAGCAATGGTTCAAGGCTGACTTTCTATGAGAAGAACGTTTGGTTGAGCAACCAGGCTGACTATTGCCTTTTGAATATTGTGGAGGCTGACGAGGCGTAAAAACTTAACGCCCGCACAGACTGCTATTAGCTCAGTGCATGTGTCGCGAGCCTTTGTGCCAGGTTTACAACTCGTCCGACTTCAATGGTGGTCAAGTAAAGGTTGTTCTGGGGAAGCCTATGTAATACTCCACTGAAATCGACGTAAAGGTAATTAAAGAGCTACTCCATTCGATGCATCCACTACTTGTGACTTTCAATCTCCAATTCTTGCTAAATACTTTGTTGTCTACTCCGTTTTTGAAAGGAGCCTTGTGAGCCTTATTTCTTGTGCTGTTACATTTAGTTGGATTCTGACCTTCAAATTGGATCTTGAATATCTCCGACCATCAATGGACTGAATCCATAGTTGTCTTAAAGGTAGCCTCGATAGAATGGCAGACCCACTCTGGATTACTCGCCTCTCGACATCCCGGCCAGTGAGATTCGATTGTTGAGGATATCACGTACAGAAAACGACTCGGAGGAGATTTGTTGCTATCTGGATCACGTCTCACTCAACGATGGCCCACCGTATAGAGCTTTGTCCTACCGCTGGGGAGATAAGAAAATTACTAGGCAGATCGAAATCAACGGATACAAGAAGCGTACAACGGAGAACCTAGAGGCTGCACTTCGTGAACTACCCAGGCAAGGATACAATACCCTCTGGGTGGATGCTCTCTATATCAACTAAGCTGATCTCGTTGAACGAGGATGGCAAGTACTGCGAATGGCAGATATATACTCAAAGGCTTCTGAAACTATAGTTTAGCTTGGCGTTGCAACTGATCGAGGTCTTAGCAGAGGCCAGTATGAAAGATGGAGGTAGCACGTTATCCGAAGAAGCTACTGAAGCGCTTGAGTGGCTCAAGGACAATCCAATGGAGAACAAATACAAAGATCACTGGACGGCATTACAAAAATTATACCAGAGGTCGTACTGGAACAGAATGTGGATTATACAGGAAATCGCGTTTGCCAAAAAGATTATGATATTTTGTGGCCGAAGACACACCGCTTGGGATATAATGGTCAAGGCAACGAACGCAGTTATGCCCGGAGACAAGACGCTTCGTCATTACTTGACTGTGCATAGATTGAGGAATGCCACTGGGATGGGTGATGTTTTGGGAATAGCCGCACTCCGCAAGCTTACGCAAGATGCCTCAGAGCAACCTGGCGAGTACGCAACCCTTTTGAGTACTATCGCACACTCACTCAAATCGCTAGCAAAAGATCGTAGAGACAAGATCTATGCTCTGCTCGCCTTGACTAGTGACGGGCGGAGTCTCGTTCCCCTACCGGACTACGAAATATCTTTCCAACGATTGTTCACTGCTCTAACAACTTCAATGGTTGTTGCCACGAAAGACCTTGATGTAAGTTGTTATGGTTATGGAAAGTGGAGTTCCCAGGCAGATCTACCGTCTTGGGTCCCAGATTGGGGTAATGAGCTGCCCCAAACGTTGGTTACGGACAACCAGGACGATAACCTTTACAATGCCACTGGGTCTTTGAAAGGTCGACTTTATCGCAGAAGTCTAGCTATCACAGAATTCGTTAAGAATGGTCTCGTTCTCAAAGTGAAAGGCTTTCCTTTCGATATGATTGAGGGGCTTGGTGCTGTCGAGGCCAGCTTTCAAAAGGACACTGACAATCCAGATCATCGACTCGTCCAGCCAAAAACGATCACCAGTCCATATGTTTCTGAAGGAGGAATCTTGCATGCAATCTAGTACAATATGATGCTAAATGAAAAACAGTATCAAAGTTTCACACATGGCCTTCTGAACCTGATATCACTTGTCTTGGAAGCCGCAGACCGAGCCGCACTCCCACAAGAATTCAGCGTCGCCCTTGCCCTCTGGTGCCGTAACAACAGATCTTTCAAAATCCACGAACGGGAACTAATAGATCGGTGGCGTCAATGGTCTACGTACGGAAATTTGGACTCACTGGATTTGGAAAATATTGTCAAAACCCTTTCATATAAAGAGCTGAGGACTTTGGCCGCTTTGCAAGCTACAACGCTTTCCAGAAGACTTCTCATGACCGAGCAAGGGTATATTGGCATGGCGCCTACTGAAGCTAGGAAAGGGGACAGAATTTGTCTGTTGCTGGGGTTTAGGGTGCCGGTACTATTGAGAAAGCTTGAGGAGGGAGGATACGAGTTGGTTGAGGATGTCTACGCACATGGAATCATGAATGAGAGACTATGAGTGAGGAGAGTTATCGAAAATTGGAAGATAATGAGATTCACTGATATCATGCATCTGGATCACAGCCACATCCGGATGAATCTTCGTTTGCAGTACATCTCACTCATTCTCCTTATCTGCATGGGTTGCGGAAAGAATAATCTGGACCAACTGCGCCAATGCTGCACAAGATTCTAAATCAAAGTGTCTCTCGAACACCGAGGCTGAGCTCTCTGATGGAAACCAGAGTACATGAAGCGAGGCATAAGGACAGACACCCACGCGCCCGAAAAACGAATATAGCAGGATACGGGCTCAACGACAAACAGAGTGGCTGGGCGTATACTTTTTGAAATGCAGCAGCAATAGAAACTCATTGAGACAAAGGTCATCACGGTTCGCTCCAAAACTAAACAATAGCATCAACAATAGCCCAGAAAGCCAATTCAAACAACTTCCATATTCAGAGACCCGCCCTCTCACTCGTTAGTCACTACAATCCATATACAAACTGTCCCCCGACGAATAAGCCGTCTCAACGCTATGTCTCGAGGAGCTACTCGCTCGCTGCGACATCGACTCGCTAGTCTCGCTTCCCCCGGAAGAACCAGCTGCCCTCGGCGCAGACACCGAGGGATTAGATGTGTGCGAGGGCGAAGGGGTAAGGGGGCCATGGCACTCATCTGCCGCCCTCTTCGCCGTCAACTCCCTAAACCGCTCCGCCGACAGATAAACCACACCCCTCGGCTTGCCCACCTCGCCCGGGACATTTCTCTCCTCTGCCTCCGTCCTCCCCGCCCTCTCCCTCGCCTCCTCCTGCTTCTTCCGCGTCAATCCAAGAATATACGCCGTGCTCGGATACGCGACCTGGCTCGGCGACGTAAGCACCTGATCCGCAGTGCGCAGGTTCACCATTTGGGGCTGGGATTTTGTCTTGGGCAGCTTCGGGGCGGGTTTTTGGGGAGCTGGAGAGGAAGGGGTAGGGTTGGAGGCTGCGCGGGGTTGGGCGGGGTTGGCGGGGGGCTGGGTCGTGGGCGATGAGGGCTGCGCGGGCTTTATGTTGGGCGTTTGGGAGGGCGAGGACGAGCGCGGAGAGCCGCCGTAGGCGTGGGTGGTGGCGTTGACGACGGGGCGGGAAGGGGGGAGAGGGTCCGCGACGCGGGTGGAGTGGGAGCAGCCCATTTCGAACGACCACTCTGCAGTTGGAGGTATATTTTCTGTGGACGCCGCGAATGGATGCGCGGGTTCTTTGGGGATAGTGTGGGGGGTGTGTGTGTGTGTGTGTGTGTGGTTTGCGAGAGTCAGAAGGAATTAGGAAGGAATAGAAAAAAAGGGGGGGTTTTTTCGAAAATCAGTCTAGGCGTGTTCTTCACAATGGACATGAAAGGGAGGAGGAAACAAAGGAAGAATGAAATGTTGAACAAGGGGGTTTGTGAAATTCGAATAATCTGTTGAGACAATGAAAGAGGAAGGAGATGAAAGGGAATGTTACGAGAGAGGGATGAGGGGGGTTGGAAAGAGGTTTCTGTGGGCAGCGTACGAGAAATTGTTAAAGATAAATTTGCAGAGGAGTTCGAACAGGGTACAAGAAGGAAGAGAGGGTATGAATGATACCGAACAGAGGATTTTGAAAAAAAAAAGTGGCAATCAAGCAAACCTCGACATCCAATCCAGCAAGATAACAACCCAGCGCACCCAACTCCCCACACCTCCCCGTGGAAACCAGCAACTCAGAAAAGAAAGAACCCCCAACCCCCCCCCCAATTTAGAAAAGTACAGCACGAAGGACCAACGCCCCAAAAAAAAAACTTTACATTCACTGCAATCACTCAGAACCCACTCTAAAACCCCACCTTCACCCTCACCCATCCCCTTCTTCTCCAACCCCAACCCAACCCAACCCATCCACATATATTTTTTCTTCTCTCCTATCCTTCTTCCCTTCGCCTCGAACACTCCCCCCTCCCCCCTCCCCAAACTAAACCCCCAAACTGAACCCCCCACCACAACACCCCCCACCACAACACCCTCCCCCTCATCACAGCCCCAAACGCCGACGCAACCGTCCTCACAACCTCAGCCTCAGGCACAAGCGTCGGGTGCGTGGTAAGATACGCATCAGCAGGGCCGCCTCAGCCCCGTCCGTGCCGCACGACTGTCCGCACGGAACGAAGTCTGTAACGCATAAATGTCAGCCGGGAAATCTCTAAGCGCGACGAGCGCGGCGCAGCGCGATTCTGCGCGCGAGGAGGGCGGTTGGGGGATGCAGGCGCGGCGGGGAGGTGCGGAACCAGGGGAATCGGGGGCTGGGCCTGTGCAGGGGTAGGAGGGGGGTTAGTTCTTGGGGCGGGGTGAGGAGGTGGAGGAGGTGGATGAGGTAGGTGAGGAGGGTGCGGGGGGTGGGCTGTGGGGGTAGTGGTGGGGATGGGAGTGGGAAGGGCATTTTTTTGGGTGCGGAGAGGGTGCTGCTCGTGCTATGGGGGGTTTTTGGTTGGGTGGGTGGCGCGTGGGTGGATGGGTGGGTGGGGGGCGTGGAGGATAGGGTAGTGACTTGAGAGCGAGAAAAGTATGTGAAGAAGATTACTCCAGATATCTGCGTATTTGACGACAAAGAGATTGTGTGGATGTGCGTGGGGGGGGGACAAAGGGGATCAAGGTACTGCAGTAGAGATGCGTTTTTTTGGGAAGGGGAAGAGACAATGGAGGGGATAAGGAAGGGGTGGTGAATGGATAATGCTTTGTCAGGCCACAGCGCTGTGGTCTGGCCTGCTGGGAAATTTTTGTAAAGTATCCGTTAGAGGTGTGAACCTGGTAGCCAATGGTACGGCCTCTTGAGGAAAGATGGGGAGGGTCAGCGTTGAACAGAAATTGTGTTATAAGACTGGGAAAAGGATTTCTCACCATAAGTATTCTGATCCCTTTATCCTCTTCGCCATTTCCCTACACACCCATTCCGTGCAAAATCGGCTGATGGATGTTCGGAAGCTCTATTCCACAAGATACTTTCGACATGTAAGTAATTAACTCACCGACACCTCCCGCAAGCCCCCTCCCCAAAAAGACTCTTAAAGGAAAAGCAACACACACTCAGCTCAACCGAAAACCAAACTCCCTTCAACCCACCACCAAAACCCCCACCCACCATCCTCTCCTCCTCACTCCCCTACGTCCCCTCATAAACCACCACCCCCCTCTTCCACTCCTCCAACCCCGCCATCTCCGCCCTTTCCCTTTCCCTTTCCCGCCTTCCCCTCACCCCTACCGAAGGATACCGAAACAGTTTCCGCTGCCGGACCGAGGAGGGAGGTCGGTAGGCGACTGATGTGAGGGAAGAGGATGTGTCGGAGGGGTTGGTGTGGCGGGAGTGGGTGCAGCCCATGGTTTGAGATTCGGTGTGGGGAGTTTGGGGGTGGCAAGGGTTTTGAGGATTAGGATTAGGATTATTGGAAAAGGGAAAGGGGGGGTTTGGGAAAGTGAAGAGGACGGCGGGGTTGGCATGATGGTGATGTAGGTTAGTGAACGAGAGGTGAAGTGTCGGGGTTTTGCTAACTAAACGAATTATTTACAAAACAATAGGATTTTGGGTTAAGTGACGCGACGAAGTTTGTGATTTAAAACAGAAGAATATTTAGTAGCTTGATGAAAAAAACAGTCGACGACTCTGAGGATGAAGTGAGTAGAGAGAGAGAGAGAGAGACCATGGTCGATAGATTCACAAGATAAAATCCGAGTTTGACGGGCCGAGCAGCACCCGGAATCAGAAAGTGAACCTGGAATTGGTAAACATAATTGCTACCTACCAGAAAGCGAGTCACGAAGTTGACATGCTACTATATTTTTTGGTCCCACACCTTCAAGCTTCAGACGTTCCCTCTTACAGCTTGGAAATAGCTACAGAGTCTAGAGAGACAAGTTCGGGTTGGAGGGTAGGGAATACAATCGGATGGAGAGAGCGGGTTACGAGAGAGTAACGGAGGGTCGCGAATTCCACATGCCTCTGCCGATGACATTAGCGATAGGTAGACAGTAATACCATGTCTTATATCGGCACAGAGCATGTAAGTTTCTTCTTGAAGCACAAGTTCCCTTTTATCGAGCTGTAGAGATAGTAGTACAGACATGGGATAGAGAAGATAAGCGGCAGGATCTTTCCGCAAATGTCAATGCCCGGATGAGCTCCCTCAAGCAAAATCCGAAAAGCCGTTCCTTGGCGCACCAACCACCTCAGCAACTCCCGTTCCCTACATTAAGCCATCTCGCTGTCAGATCCCAAGAAAAAAGCCATTTTTGTGTATGAAGTAATCGTAAGTGGGCTGTATCCCGCACAGCGTTCAAGTGAGCCAGGAGGTAGGTCGTCATGCCATTGATTCGAGCCATAAAATATTTTGTAGAATCAGACGACACGATAGGCATCGTAGATAACTGGAATTCTTGTTAGTTCTAGCCAAAGCCAGAAATTAAATCCAGTACGTACTCTCAGTGCCCCTGCGCACACCACTTCCAATCCACATCCCCGTATTCAGGTGCAAGTACCTGGTATCCCCCGTCTCCATGTGCACATACAGCCTAAACGAGTAACACTTGGGGTCGACCTCATCTGCCTGGGCGGGATCCTCGAGCTTTTCCAGAACCTCCCTAGGGCCGACTCTCCAGCCCTCAGTCTTGACGGAGATGAAGGCGGGAGGGTGGTCATGAGTTTGAAGGAGATAGTTGCTGTCGAGGTGAGTGGAGAGGTCGGGGGCGACAAGTTGGGAGTCTTGACCGCCAGGCTAAATGTGTGTTAGTAACGGGGATAATGGTGCTGGGGCGACAGTGAGGGGATGGTGGGGCATACAACGACGGTACCCTTGCCCCAACGACCGTTCCAGTGACCACTGATGAAGCTAATCCAGTTGCGCTGACCCCAAATACCAGGTCCGACGGAGATTTTTGGGTTCAGCTGAACGCTCATCTGGAAATCACGCTCAAGGTTTGGCTTCGGAATAGGATACGAGCGAGACGCAGAGGAATCGCCCTGAAATCCATTGATCATGGTGTCAAGATCTCTTTTCTTTGGTGTTTTGACGGGCGTTGGTACCGGAGTACCGTTGACAGCTTCATGAAGGATTGGGTTGTCGGGGTTGTGTTCCTTCATGGCAGCGAGGTAATTCGGGCATTCGAGTAGATGCGAACGCTGGCGAGAGGTATTCTTTGCACGGACAGATTGACAGTAGATGCATTGCGCCGAAAGACACTGAGTACATGATGAGTATCGAGTATAGAGTCGTGTTACAGACGTAAGGGATTGATTACCTTGTCAGATTCTTTTGCGCGAAACTCGACGTAAGCAGCGTGGACGTCTCCGTCACCTATTCTGCCCATCATGAGCACGATCGTGTTATATTGACAAGGTGGTGTGGATCCTCTGTTTCGTAACTGGTGGCGGATAGGGTTCCTGTATTCTGTGATGCGGCTTCTGTCGATACGATTGTTATTCGACTAGTGGGAGTTGATTTCTCGTGGTTGATGAGTTACGATACGAGACTTTGTAAGGAAGTGGAGAAGCGAGAGAGTAAGGAACGCATTCTGCCATTTAATGAACCGGCTGGAGAGGTTTCTAATCCCACGCTAACCCGTATTGAGTGACCCCGCGTTTAGCCGCCCAGTATTCACTCGAAAAGTCGAGACACTGCCCGTCACACCTGTATCTTCCCACTTTGGTAACACAGTGTGTATTTCATGATACACATCGATATTGAAATCGCAGTGACTTGAAGCAGTATCATTATACGCAACTGGAAACGTCTTGCAGCATCCATATGTCGGTACCCCTGGAAGTACACTCTACATGCTTAGTTTACCATACCACAAGTAATACCTTTACGAGAAACCCCAAATCCAGTGTAAATCTCACATCTGCAGCTTATAGGATATCTGATATGCGGACAATATCGCATGATAGAGCTGGTGCCGGTTACTCTATGCAAGGAATGTATTGGTGCTAGAAACGGCGGTGTGAGGGTTGACTGATTTCGATAGCTCTTGACATGCATCATGTATCACAAGTGAGAACAAAGGACGGTACGACGGCCATGAAGCTGACGTAGGGCCATGAATTGCCGGAACAGACGTATAGAAATATGATAGTAGCTTGGAATATGGTCGAACCCTGCTGTTGCATGCGGGACAGAACAAGTAGTACCAAACCCCGGTGACTGTCACTATACAATCCAGGCTATGATCCTCTTCCCATACGGCTCTCATTCCACCCACTGCTTGGTTACTTACCTCTCACGCTTCCCCCGACATCTTTGTTACATTCTCAGGCCGTATCCTCTGCTTCAAGTTAGCAAGAACTCCTCCATCAAAGGGTAGTAACGTGCTACTCACTCTTCCTTTGCCCACAGTAAAACCCTAAGCCCCCCTTCTCCGTCCGAAACGTAATCTTGCTCCCCTTCGGAAAGAAAAACACATCCCCCTTTCCCGCCTTCACTTTCTTCCCCGTCTCGTCCGATATCTCAAAATCCCCATCGACAATGATCTTAATCTCATCGTAAGTGTAGTCGTAGACAAGCTCTGGGCCTGGGTCGAGACGGTAGAAACCGGCGGATATGGGAGTGTTGGGGGAGAGGTGCTCGCTGTATGAGGGAGTGTGTTAATTGATGGGCTGTTTTTGATTGGATTGGAGAAATCTTAGAGCAGAGCCGGAGAGGTACCTAGAGACTACGTCACCGAGAAAGGCGTTGTTGTTGGCAATAAGGGGCGGTTTAAACTCTGTTTGAGCATTGGGGAAGTGGGAAAAGGGTGGGGCGGCCATTGGAGGGGCGATGGGTTTCTCGTAAGAGGTGGTTTTTGAGGCTTCTGGGGAGCTGAGCAAAGAATCCAGAATTAGTATAATAACAAGAGAGAGACGATAGGTTATAAACACTTGAGAATAACGAGCTACCAGTGCTAGCTATACGTACCTAATAGGCAGCTAGGAATTTCTGGCTGCAAGAAGTCAAGGTGACAAGTGAAGGGTTGACAATGCTAAGAAGGAAGACAAGAGTAATTAATTAAGAGAGGAAGAGGACAGCGAGTTCCTGATATTCATCGGATAATCCATATTTGAGATTGTAGTGAATGCCCCGCATCGTGAGAGGCCGAGGATGATTTTGCTGCATGTGGTACAGCGTTGCCTTGGACATAGCACCGTGGTATTGGACCCTTCAGTCCAAACCTCTCTTGAGAGGAATATGAATCACAAAGACCAGTGGGCAATTCGGTCAGAGTAGTAGGTCGTGGTTGTAGACCAGGATGCAGAATACACATTTGGCAAAGTAGAGTCAGGCATGTCAGGGAAAATATTTCTTCTTTAGGCCTTGCTTATCGATAACATCATTCAGCCCTAAGGTATCTTTCTGTCGTCCTTACATCTTCATCAGAACATGATCTTATTTCGCTGAGCATCAATCTTCCTAAAGCCTTTTGCTTTCCCAAGATAACAGAAGGCTGAGGGCAAAGCTTCATCCAATCTGCACACACGCGCAGGCCCCTCGGTCACAACCGGCAATTTGCTCTGTTCGATGTCCTATAATCAAATCCTGCTCATTGCACAGCGATCTCAAAGTCGGCTCAGATAAAGAGCACTGTTCTCTGACGGTTTCAAAACTTTGCTATTTGTTAATCCTAGTTGAGTAAGACTTAATCTGACCCTGTTTTCACATTTTCGACGTGTGCAGATGAGTAATTTGAAGGATCGTGGAGCCAAACAGGATCGTACAGTTAGAGACAGAGTTAAAATGATTAGTGATACACGCAAAAAAATTCGGAAGACTGGAGAGATCTGCATTAATTGAGAGAAGAGAGCGTCGACTTTGAGAAAGGAGATAGTTCAAGAAAAAACAATATTCCTCATATATCAATCAATCAAGACCTGTCCTGAAGTTATCCTGTTCGCATCAAGCAGGTAAAAACAGACGCAAAACCAAGGAATTGAAGACCAAAGCAGAGGACAGACGAAAACAGGACTTACAGGCTCTCACCTCAGCTCAAATCCACATCCTCCAGCCCATCAATCGAATCCCTCCCCACATCCGGCGCCGTCTCCCACGTCCCAGTTCCCAACTCGACTTCCATAGATGTTATCCCTCGTCCCACTTCTTCCTCCCTTGCCCTATTCTCATCCTCCGTCTCAGGAACATGATGTACCCCCAAGATTTCTCTGTTCCTATGCTCCTTGGCTGTCCCATTTCTCTCGAGATCCGTCACAGAACTCTTCACCGAATCCGCCTCCCTTGACTGATAGAAGGCTCGTTGGGCCTCATCTGGATAAGTAAAACTTGCTGCGTCTGAAGTGGTTCGGCAAGACGTGCTAGCGACGCTTACGGGGCGAGACATTGAGGTCAGCTCAAAAGAGTCCGCCGGCGGGATCCTGGTAGCGAAACGACGGTCTATTTCCGCCTGAGCCCACCGGCTGCTGTCAAGTGACCCCGAGCTGTCCCGAGGGATTTTTGCTCTGGGGCTCGAACGGTATGGTGACGGTGGAGCACGGTACGGTGTCTCCTGAGGGGGAGGACTGGAATTTGGACGTTCGCCGAGTACGCTTGTTTTGAAGTATGCGTCGTAATGTTGTTGTGCAGCAGGTGATCGCCAGTCCATCGCTCTCGGGTCGTTGGAGGTGGGTAGAACAGGAGTCGTTGGAGGTGTCTTACGAAGGCCCAGGCACTTCAACAGGGACTGCATGCAGCCCATCTTGAGCTTTGTGGAATGAAATCCTCTCGCCGGTGTTGAGTACGCCGGGAGGTAGATGGTTGATGTTGTTTTTTTCGATCGGTAGAAAAACGGTCTCTTTTCCTTGTCTTGAGTGTTCGTGTATGTAGGAACTTAGGGTCAGAGAAGAGGAAGGGAGGTGAGAAATTATAGGAAACGATGAACAACTCCATATTCTGTCGTACAAAGAGAGGTCATATTCCAGAAAGCAAGAACAAAGGCATACTGAGCGACGAACAATAGACAATGGGAGAAACCATGGCCGAAAGCACAATGCTATTGACACTTAGCAGACATGCAGAGGCAAACAAAGCATGGGAGATGAGGCTGGCAATGGCTTTGTTGAGCGAGAAAAGAGATCCCAACTGTCATCTAACGATTCTTAATCAGAGACGAGGTCCCTAATGTAGGTATGTTGAGGGCCCTTCAAATGCGGACGAACTTTCTTAGTGTAGATGCAGTTGGAACGATAGGATATGGACGAAGACACAGCGCTTGTAGAGAATGTTGTGATCTGGAGCGTTGGAAAAGAAGTGGGAAATGCTGATCAGCTACGCTTCTTGATCCGAAATTTCAAATAAATCAACTATATTTCTGCAGTGGACCTTTATTCTGCAACGGCTATGTGGGTTGAAGGGTTTTTGCAAGTGGATAACATTATATTGCCTGACATGTACTGCTCCGTTTCGTGAGGTAAAGAAGTCATCAAGTCTGAAACTCGGTTCGACACACACGGTCATTTTTGGACGGCCTAAATCTTCAAAGACCTTAAACGAGGTTTTTATGTCAAACTTCTCAGTTGATGTATATATTCGCGAGTCACGATAGGAGATTAATCGTTAGAGGCTCAAGAATCGTTCGGATCACACATACTGCAAGTCCGTGAACGCAGACAACCTAGGTTTCCTGAACAAAGACCCAGATTCCGAATAGCAAAACCCAACACCTGCTCTACAATGAGCCGGGCACATCGACCTCGGCCAGCAATGTGATACTATCTCCTAAGGCTTTCCGAATCCGCTACCCGTCTGCGTTACATAGCCAAGCCCAGACTCAGAAAGCATAACATGGTCGATACCGTGAGCTGCTCCCCCAGTCAATCGCGCTGACCGCCGGGTGGGAATGGGTGCAGAAATCGACGGACCGGCCGAACCAAGCAAGGCCTTACGTCGCCGGGTGGGCTGCTTAATGGTAGTGGCTACAGTTGCCGGGGGACCAACAGGACCAAAAGCGGTCGTACCCTGGACCACGAACTTGCGGCACAACAGGCAGGTTTTGGTATTCTGAAAACCCTCTCTTAAGACCCGACGAGCCTTCCTGATACCACAGGCTGGACAGAATCTTGTTCTTCTAGGTTCTTTCCGGTCGTATCTAACCTCTCCGTTGACACGGTGTACACGTTTGAGTCTTCTCCTGAGCGCATGCTGCTCCCAGTAGACTTCGTGAAGAGAGTCTCCAGCGCACATCAGACAAAGCCAGCGGCGTCTCTGCTGGTGCTTGCAGGTACACAAGTTTATGCCTAGAGGGTGGCGAACTTCTTGTCCTTGAGCGCACGGATCACAAACTTCTGCCAGAGTTCCGAACCATGGCCACGGGTCGGGGAGAAGCCCACGAAGAGGTGCACGATGATTTTGAATACCATCCACATAGCGATTGAGACGCTTCCAGCCGCCGTTATTGTTGAAATTGTGGTTCCTGCACGTGGCGCATACGAGAAAACCTCCGTCATGATCCGGTTCTGGCGGTTCCCAGGTGTAATTCCAACTGCCGTTATTACGTTGGACGTCTGCATATTTCCTACGTTCGCAGTACTTGATTCGTACCTGACTGTTATCTCCATTCGGGCATGATTCATTGTCTCCAAGACCGGTAATCTCATCACATCGGTCAAGTAACAAGGCCTGAACGACGGATTTATCATAAATCTGGAAGCTGAGGTAGTGGTACATTCTGGAGCTCGTGAGTTTGAGGGCGTCGAGCGCTCCATTCTCCAGCGTACCGAAAATGGTCGATCTCTTCCAATCTCAGAATTAGCAAAAGAATGAAGATCATAGCCAAAAGCTATCGACCATGTCATGATCATGTCTATGTACAGTTGTGACATATCTCATCGGTTATGATACAGTCTAGCTGAGAAAAATTGACTAAAAAGATAGACTTACTGCTTCCTGAAATTGGGCCGAGGGATTGAAAAGACCTTCCAGCGCTGATTGCGGCCGTCCTTGCGGGTCACGCTTTAAAGTGACCAGCATTGGCTCGGAATAGGAGTTCGGATGAGCCATTGACAAGGAGAGGCTGGTGTTAATTAAGAACTCCAAGATTTAGGAACCCGAAGACAATGTTGTAAGACCTTGCTTCAGAAAGTGATGGTTTTATGCTAATGTAAGGGAAAGCCCAGCTGGTGATGGATCATGTTGGAATCCTTGAAAGCCAAACCAAAGCCAAATTGTTCTTTGATAACTGAATTTTCTTTGACACCAACTCTTCGACATTGAGACATTCGCAAACGGAAATAAAGTGAATCACAGAAGGTGACAAACATTATCAAGAGTAGACGAAATTCTAGTACGAGAGCAACCTTTCACAGAAGGAGCGCGAGGTGTTGTCGCCTGCAAGCGAATGTCGATCTATTCTGATACGAGATCCCACCTTCTAGAGAATGAATGTTTTGATGTTATAGTAGGAACGAAATGCCCAATGGATGGTACTTGATGAGAAATTGTAGAACTCAATGATATCTTTGAGAATGATTAGAAATCAGAACCAAATAAAACTGCGGAAAAGGGAACTTTTGCATGAAGAATGAAAAACAACATGGAACCCGCAGTCTGGGCTTGTATTGAAAATACATTCTAGATGTTGATGGCCGTTACGGATGATAGTCATCAAGCAGTAATACCTAGCAAAGAATTTGCAATTGAGGCGATTTTCTAAACTGCTCCGCGGTGCATAGCTGCATTGGGCAGATTTAAAAGAATGGCAACAGGGCTGCGAATGATCGTCGCGTTGCTACACCCTCAATTCTTGGACCGAGCGGGAACGAAGACTGTGCAGACAACAGCCTGTCGCGAGTCGGATTGGGTCGCTCGCATGCTCTTGTAAAGTTGAATCATGGTTGGGGTCGGCCCGTGGGGCCTCACATCAAAGAACGCTTATTGGGGATGTTTCTGCGGCAGGAAACGCGAACCTTCAGGGTATGTACTCATAAAGAAACTTGTGCCGAGATACAGAAGACCGTTGTCGACTATAGAAAGGTTGCAGGAAGTAGAAGTGGCATGTTGCCTTTGTCGCTTCGACCCGTTGCCGCAGCGAAATGAAGACCTTCCATTTCATATTATGGTAGGATCTGGATGACAGCAACAGAGCATTGAGAAGTTGACAGAGTGTATGCGTGGCCAAACAATGAGTTTCGACACCGGACCGGAGGTGGTTGCAACCACGAGTAACAGATCAGGTACATCATGGGTGTTCCTGCATGAGCTGCCCTGCTGCGGCATCCGACGGCACATCAAAGTGGTTGTGGTGGTAGTGGTGGTGGGGCGGAGATATCGCTACACGTTTCCCTCTGGAGTCCCCAAAAGATTGCGCATTACTCTGTTATGCTTGTATCTGACTACTTTACTCCCTGAGATGCTCATGTCTACTTCATCCGGCTATCTTCGTAGAGAAGTGATTGAAATGCGTTCGAGACGAGATCCCAAGTCATGGCCATAGGTAGAAGACTTGAGATCGTTGTGGTCTCGTAACGACAGAAATAGCAACAAAACACGGCAGGACGCACTCGCACCCATGCCTTGATCTGAAACCACCACGAGCAGGCGGTACTCGACCACCTACTTCCGTACCTGCGCATGTGTCTACTACGAGAACAAAACGTACGCAGCTGCTCTCAAGCTAGAAAGGTGCAGGTATCTAGCACAGATGCACCAATGTAGTCTCCAAACTTAAGCTCTACTAGAACACCTGGATACGAGATCCCGAACAATGTTCGACAGGAAGGCTTACTCATGACGCGATGTCACCCAGCTTCTGTGACTCCCCGTGTTGGTGAACAGGTGTGTGAATGGCGAAGGGCAGAGGCTGACCGATGAAGGACACGGCGGTCGATGTTGGAGTCTGGTCGGAATCGAGGACCCGTGGAGGGAGGAGAGAGATATAACTACCTACCTTACCTTATCTTACTACGGATCAGGATTCAGGAGTGCGCCAGAATACCAACCAACCAAGACACGCTTGCGGAGGGATGCAACCCGAGCTAAATCATGTGCAGCTAAAAGAGTTAGGTCGGCTTTCCCGAGTGTGTGAAATGACAGGTCGTGAAATCTGCCTTGTTCTTCGGGGTATTTATCCAACCACGATGGAACATGGTTCACCGAGGAGATTTGCTTTGGTTGGCTGGCCTAGACCATCTGACGTGGGGTTTGACACGAGCATGGAACGTTTCATTGCCCAAACATCGGATCAAACAATTCTGATGAATTGATAAATGGATCAATATCGCCATGAGGAGCCTCTTGAATGCTGGGTCATGTCAGAAGCCAAGCTGAGAAAGCAGTACCAAAGTTCTGTGGTACACGTACGCCAGTATTTGTCTCAATGATGACGTAGGGAGGGGTATTCTAGTCCTGGTCGTTAGGGTTGCGGGAATCATGCCACGTGAAAGTTAAAAGAAATCGACGAGAAGTTGATACTTGATCATAGTCGAGACGTCGATTGGATAGATGCGTGTGAGAAATTCCTCCGGGCTTGGCTGATTGGCCAGACTACCTTACTTAGTGCCTCCGCCCTTAATCCCTTAGAAGTTGGAAGAGTTCCGGTTGTTGTTGGAGACTGGACTGAGACACGCTAATCGTAAGCTCACCAAGCATTTCGTTGGTTCCATCCGAGGAGGCCATCTTTCTTCATTTGTTTCGCGCATCAACGACGTCTGGGGTAAACTACTGTACTCACTTATTCTACTTACCGCAAATCCACCACAAAACCATTCGAACCGCACTTGGCATTGATCTCCGTCAAAGCGGGCGAATACTCTACTACTGGACCCAAGCACTGGGCTTGTACTCGAGTAGTCGGCACGGGCTGGTCGAGGGCATATCGCGTGCTCTTGTAGCATTCTCGTTGCGAAAGGTTAATGTTTGCGCAGAGAGATCTTGGCTCTGAAACGGCGCGGAACATTGAGTGGTACGGTAGAAATCCTCGAACGTTAGCACCGTTGAACAGTCGTACAGTTTGTTGCGCCTGCCGCTCAGCCTCCACTTACGACGTAGGATGTACGGAAGTAGCTATGATGGTAAAGAAAAAGGCGACCAGAGAAAAGCGCAGCGCAATGCTGATGAGCGAAGCACGAGATGGATGAAAGTACCTGTTGTGCGTAATAAGCACTGCCACGGTACTTGCGGGGGTGCCAAACTCACTTGGTGGTTTCCATGATCCCCATGATCCCCATCGGATCCTCTGCCGGCTAGTGCCGCTTATAATCAACTGCTTCAGTGGCGTGAGTGGGTTCAACCAGTCCTCTGTCCCTTACCTAGTGAGTCAGTGGCCCATCTTTACTCGTGCCAGCCAGAACTGGGGGCCTCAAGCAAACTGCCAAGCCACGCCGCAAAACACACCCAGTAGTCCGTCGCACACACACACAAACACGCACACGCAGATGACTGAACACCACCACTAGCCCCCAATCGCCCAATTGCACTACAACTCGGCAGGCAGCATGGCCTGCACCTTCGGGTTGTTTCAGAACTCCACGATGCGCAGATCCCCAGACGCAGAAACGGCAGAAAGCCAGTTCTGCCCGAGCTCTAATACCAGAGCATCGCGCAAATTATACAGGCGCTTTTGGGATGTACCTTAGGAATCACCTCCCTCAAATCCTCCAACATTCTCTGCCTCCAGTCCATCGTTGAGTGCCATCGTTGAATGCCATCGTTGGTGGGTTGTTGGTAATATCAGCCGTTTTCGTCAGCCCTCACGGTTACCGAGATTGTCTCAGCTTTGGGGTACCAGGCCACCTCAGCGGATTTGCCTGCACTTATCTGGGAGTTTATGTGCAACAGGAGAGCTCAATCTCTCCTCACCCAGGTGTTGCGCAATTGATGTGAGTTTTTTCTCCTTTCAATTCCCATGCCGTTTTGGCGGGGTGCCTGGATTATCGTGCTGATGGCTGTGCCGGAATTTAGAAACACCCAATTTCTTTTAGGGTAATCATAACCACTTCGCCCCCATGGCACAACCAGGAGATGTTATCATTACCGCACCCTCCCTCAGGATTGACCGCAGCTTCAGCGAACGAAGGAAGGACAGCTCCAACAAGTTGGACCCAACCAACCGGACACGTTTTTCAGCTCCCAAAATCTGTGGCATAGGGTACTCTGCCAGTACATCCAAGATAACCAACAGAGTGAAGAGTCTCCGCCATAACAGAAGGGAGAACGAAGTCATGGCGCCGCTTCAGCAAGGTTTTGTGTCGAAGAGCTCAAAGCACATCGATCTTGTGGAGGCTTCGACGTTAAGAGACCGCTGTGCTGTGCAGAGCCGGCCACGTCATCTGAGATATAGCTTGGTATCACCTTCGGGTCCTGGTACAGGACACGAGAGATCGAGGGTGGAGATTAAGAGAATGGAAGAACCGCTCCAGAATGACTCCAACCGCCAAGTTGGATACAATGAATACCTCGGTCAAGCGTTCGGTCTCACCGCTAACCAGCAGAGGCGGCTTCTCAGTGATAGAAAGACGTCGACTGTCGGACCAAGTGCCGGCAGAGCCAAGCAAGGCTGGAATCAAGATGCTTCCACAGAGGTTCCGACTCATATGAACGCCAAAGATCGACGGCCGAAGATACATGTCACCATTCCCGGAGCGCGACCTGAATCAAATACACATATAGCTCGTCTGAGTACCAGGGACAAAGCGCCCTGTAAGAGCCTGGAACTACCAAGCGGAATATCCCCCCCATCATCAACACCTCGCCAAAGGCTGTCGGTTGAAGTTGCACCTGCACGGCTATCTATAGTTTCGCCATTATCTGTCGTGGAAATGCCGAAACCAAGACGGCCCTTTTCGCTTCTCTCCCTCGAAGACATGTCTTTGGATATGCCCAAGAGCGCTCCTCCAGTGTCTCACTCTGCCGTCTCGGATACTTCCGATGAAACTGGCGAGATCGACGACAGATCATCCAACTACAGCGCACGGTCATCGATGTCAAGCTTGCATTCTGACGAGGCTTTGCCGAAAGAGTCAGAACAACGGAGGGGAAGTGTCGCATTCTCAGTCCTATCGCCTGCAGCAGCGGGTGTTTTCGATAGTAGGCCGGTAACGGCAAACTTTCCCCCGAAATTACGGATTACGCAAAGCAGCTATTCTTTGGCCGACAGAGTGAACAGGAACAAGCCCTTGCCACCGGAGCCAGGTCTGGAGGAGGTTGCGCCATTAAATGTTGCCAGTCGACCTGCTTCGCGGACAAGTAGCTACAGAACAGGCCGCAAAATACCTGCTCCTCTCAATGTCTCCGGACAGTCTAACATGGATTTTCCGTCGCGAAAAATCTCACGGGTATCTTCGTTGCGATCCAAGTACACCCCAGCGGACCTGGACGCGTTGGACGATGCTTTTAGAAAGACCAGCCCTTCGAAACCGGAATCACCAGCTTACTCCCAACACCTACTGTCCTCACTAAGCCAGGCCCAACTTGCTCTTGAAGCACAGCTTGGAACCATTAGTGAGGACACTACGTTTGATTCGGACTTGATTCCTCTCATGCATGACCCTCTTCAAATCAGTCGCGGGCCTATGCATATGGAACCATCGCGAAAAGCTCCGTCTCCACCATCGTCTCATCTATCCAGTGAGGGTGGGTGCGACGGGAGTCGAAAACGAAGCCAAAAGCGACTCACCAATCATGTCGCATTGCAGATGCGGGCGAGCATGATAAACAGTCGTGACAGTGTCCTAGGCCGAAGGATATCTGCACCTGTGGTCGGATCCAGTTTGAAAGCGCACAAGGTTCTCGGCAAGGAGAGCGCAGCAACTCTAATGGAGCGGGAGGATAGCGCCGAATCTAATTGGAGCTCTAGCGACTCCCCCAAGGCTTACTCCTCTACATCGAACATGTCGAGAGAGGATATCCAAACTCCAGACAGTGATTCGTGCTCGATACCGGATGCTGCCTTTGAAGAGGTGCGCGCAAGGCTGGAGTTGTTGAGCCCCAAGAATGACGCTTCAGCGACATTTGTGGCTTTCCGGGACAGAACGCGTCAAGGCTCCGAGTCTTCTGTTAAGCTGCCAATACAAGAGCAAAGTGGACACCAGACGCCGGCGCATAATTCTCATGGCACCAGCTCTGAAGCCGACAAGGATGAATTGCAAGCGGAGCTGGCTGACGTTACCATTCACTTGAGCCCAGTGCTAGAGGACCAATTCTTCCAAATACACGCCGCGCCCGTTGAAGTCGAGGATGAAAGCAGCGTTCATCCGCTCGAACGTGGTGGCTTGGGTCTTCACATCGAGAAGACTCGGCCGCGCTCTCTGGGTTCTATTGCCGTGTCTGAGATTCCAGATATATACGCCAGCCTTCCCTCGCCCATACCAACGCTATACTCGTCCATGTCTGCCGAAGAGGTTGAGCGCAAAATCTCTGCCTATGCTGCTGAACAGGAAGAAGTCGAACGCCAGATATCGGCTGATGCCGCAGAGGAAGTTCTTTTCCGGATACTGCAAAACCTCGATAACCTGCAAGACCTCTTCGCTACTGCTACCGTCAGTCGAGGGTTTTACCGCACCTTTAAGCGCCACGAGCTTCCTTTGATGAAGAATGCCTTATTCGGCATGTCTCCAGCTGCTTGGGAGCTTCGCGAAATGAGCCCTCCATCCGACACACCCGACAAGCAATACACCCCCACTCTCTATCTCCAACAATACATGAGGGACATGTACACCATGATTGCGCTCAAATCAATGATTCTGATCCACTGCGAGTCGTTTCTCCGCGCTCACACAATCACCGCCCTCGCAGGAGGCGAGACCGACCGCGCTTCTCAAATCGACGATGCCTTTTGGCGTGTATGGACCTTCTGTCAGGTATTTGGGTGTGGCACAAACAGGGAAGACGATATCGTCAGTCAAATGGACTGGCTAAGAGGTGGAGCTATGGCAAAACAACAAAGGAAGGATGCTGGCGAAGGCGTCAACCTTTTCTTCCCACCAGCTGGATTTGGCGAAGGTAACGTGGGTGGACTTACTGCCGAGGATCTGTACGACATGACCGAGATCTGGACATGTCTAGGTGTTTTGGTTCGTGGCTTACATGGGAAACGTCAAGAGGCTCGCGACTACGGCGTCTTCGAGAACATGGACATTACCGTTGGTGATGATGAGAAAGAAGACGTAGTCCTTGGTCAGTAGCTTCATCTCTTCAAATATTACCCAGCTAACCTTGGAATAGAGGAATGGACCTATCACCTCCTCACCCTCGCTCCGCCCACAATCCTCGACGTCACTTCCCCTACATCCCCAACCGCGGCTACCTTTGCCCACGCCCGCTCCAGAGGTTACACCGCCTGGTCCCAACCTACGCACGGCTCCTCGCGCTCCACCTTCCTCAAAGAAGCCGTCTCGCGCGTCTACGAAGAGAAAATGGCACAACGCCATCCGACAGTCCACGCGACAACCTCTCCTCACAACTCCCCCTCTCCCGACCTCTCCGACCCCATCCTCGCCTCCCGCCAGAAAGTAGCCGTGCACGCCGCCGAAATCCGCGCAAAACGCAGTGAACCGGGCTTCAAAGCCCTTCCCCCCAGCGAAGACCGCCCCATGAGCAAATACCCCGACATCCTCGAAAAACTCGACATGCCCACCCCCTCTCCTCCCATGCCTTCTCCGAGGCCGCAAACCGCCCTCCCCACCTACTCTCAAACCCTCACCCACCACCCCTCACTCCCCCTCCTCACCGTTCCCTCGGGCCCTCAAGTCCGGGACCCAGTCGACGTGGCGGTAGAGCGGCTGGTGGGCATGGGGTTCGAGGAGAGGAGGGCCAAGAAGGCGTTGGCGGATACGGATAGTGGGAATAGCGTTGATTTTGAGCGGGCGGTGGAGGTGTTGGTGAGGGAGAGGAAGAGGGAGGTGGCGGGGTTAATGTTTATGCCTGCTGCTGCGTTGGATTAGTTTGTTTGTGCGGAGACTGGTAGCGGGTGGTTTTCGGGGAAAGGGGAGTAAGTGTGTGGTTCTGGAAGTCGAGGGGGATGTGATTGTTTTTTTTGCGTGGAGTACTTGAGCGTGTGTGTGCAGGCAGATATGGCGATGCAGATATCCACTTGTCGAAGTTTTTCTTCATCATCGACTAAAACCCCATCTACAAAATCTCTCTGTCTGCTCCACTATGACATGTGTGCTTCATTCATCCCCATCTCGTCCTCTCCCTCGTCCTCTCCCTCTCCCTCTCCCCCTTCCCTTCCCTCTCCCTCTCCCCCTCCCCCTTCCCTTCCCTTCCCTTCCATTTCCCTTCCATTTCCTCCACCTCCATCTCACCATCCCTCCCCACCCCCCTCTAGAAAACCCCGCATCAAAACAGACGAACCGTGAGGTCATCTTGTTTGTTTGTTTGTTGGTTGGTTGGTTGGTTGGCTGGCTGGCTGGTTGGTTGGTTGGTTGGTTGGCTGGCTGGTTGGCTGGCTGGCTGCTTGGGGATAGATAAGGTTCTACAGTAAGTGGGATGGAGGGAGGGGCTAGGCTGGGGGTTGGGGAATTCCCTCTCCTTCACCTCCACCTCCATCTCTCCAATCTCATCTTCCTCTCTCTGCTTCACTCTAGAGAAAACGGCAGAAAAACAAACGAACGGAACCGGCTGCGGAACCGTGAGGTCATCTGGTTTGTTTGTTTGTTTGTTTGTTGGTTGGCTGATTGGTTGGTTGGTTGGTTGGCTGACTGGCTGGCTGGTTGGCTGGCTGGATGGATGGCTGGCTGGCTGGTTGGCTGGTTGGCTGGTTGGCTGGTTGGCTGGTTGGCTGGTTGGTTGGTTGGTTGGGGAGGGATAGATAAGGTTTTAAGTGGGAGGGAGGGGGGAAGGGGGATGAGGATGGGGATGAGGGTGTGGAGGGGATGGGGATGGGGATGGGGATGGGGATGGGGATGGGGATGGGGATGGGGATGGGGATGGAGGGGATGGGTGTGAGTGTGGGATGGAGGGGATGGGATGGGTGTAAGGGTGGGTGGGGGTGGAGGGGATGGGAAGGAGGTGGGGGTGTGGAGGGGATGGGATGGGTGTGTGTGAAGGAGGTGAGGGTGAGGGTGTGAGTGTGGGTGTGGGATGGAGGGGATGGGATGGGTGGGTTTGACATGCGGTTTGGGTGGGTATTTAGACTACTTTCTATTCCGTACATCGAGGTTAAAGAAAGTGAGGGAGTAAAAGAGGGAGGAGGAAATCCAATTGGCTGATGTGATGTTTTGGATTGTTCGCTGCTTATGTGCTAGTTGCTTCCATCTGCACGTCCCAGCTCAGATCTTCGACCTGGGTAGCCATCTGCCCGTCTCTACATCCCCCGGCCAGCCAGCCATCAGCAAACCCCAAGATTCTCAAAACCATGAAAGGAATTTTTCTCGCAAAAAGCCCATCACTAACCTTGAGATATCCATCCCACTTACAAGTGCTGGTGGTAAAAGTCCAGCAAAACTTTGTACCCGCGCTCGTACTCGGCCTTGACCCGCTCGTCTTCCAAGTCGCCTCTGCCAAACGCCATCAGCCACCCACCCACTCCCTCAACCATGCCCGTAGTCAGAAGGGGAAAAGGGAGCAACTCACCTCGCAGCCATCCACCCATGCACCTGATCGTCAAAGGTCTCGATATGGCTCTTCACCGTCAGGGCCTCCCCGAACTTCTTCACGGCTTCAGGGTCCTCGTCCTTGGAAGCCAGCATGCAGAGGGGGACTTTGATGCCCTTGGCGTCGTTGGCGTCGACCATGGCGGGGTGGACTTCTGCGACTGCGGAGAAGGGGGTGTTGGCTTGGGCGGTTAGGGAGACGATCTGGGACGTATTGTCGGCCGCCAGTTTCCGGATGGGTGGAGGTTGAGGGAAGAAGGAACTAACCTTGCCGCCCCAGCACATTCCCAAACTACCCCATTTCTTGATGCCCGAGTGCTTTTCGCCAATCGCCTTGACCATCTCCAAGACCTTCTCGACGTTCTTTGGGGGCGCAGCCGGCCCGCCAAAGAAGGCTGCAACGTTCTTCTTCTTCTCTTCGGTGTCAGGAGGATAGTCGCTGCGAGGAAGCGGCTTCCCATGGAAAAAGTCGGGCATGAAGACTTGGTATTGATGGGAAGAGTCGGCGTGAGCGAGGATGTCGGCGCCTTGGATGGCTTGCGGGCTGAAGCCGAAGATGTCGTAGATGATGAGAATGGCGGAAGTGGCGGAGGAGGGGCCGGTGGTGTCTGGGTGTTGGGGTTAAAGGGTTAATTGGCGTGGAAGGAGGGGGACAGGCGTACATGTCTTCATGCCATCGTAATCGACATATTTGCCCTTTTCTTTGTAATCTTTGGCAACGGCTGGGGGGACACTGCAGCAGGCCTGAGACTTATTAGAAGAGCGTATGGCACGCAATGCAATGGCACGCCTGGTGGGTTACCTCGCTTTGTAGCGCTGACATGGTGACTCTGGTTCTTGCTGGGACTGAGCTTGGTTTATATAGCAATCGAGAAGGTAATGACAGCCTCTGTAGGATTGCAATGTCTGATAAGACGGGGTTTCTTTGGAATATGAAGTGGGGCTGGGCGGGATCTCGGAAGACCTTTAATCGAAGCTATTGTCGGACTTAAGTCGCACAATATCCGAGCTCCGTTCTTGATTGATAACATATGCTCTCGAGAGGTCACGTTGTGCCTTCTGAACTGTTGGGGCCTATAGTACAGTAGAAAATGAAGGGCCCAAGAAATAGAAGGCCAAGGTCAGGAAGCGGATATCGTCAAGAATAAAATTCATGCTAGAGAAATGAGGAGTAACGCTGCTTCATGTTATGAATTCTAAGAAGATTTCGATGCTCATCAGACAGTCTCGATATACCTCTTTACCTCCCTAGATGAATGTCAGCAGATGTTCTCAATGGTGGATTGGTCGAGACGAACCAGTCGGTGACAGCTTCATCCCAGAGCCTGACCTCATGTTCCCTAGTGCCGCCAAAATGATCCACAAACTCATCGCCAAACACTTTTCGAGCCACACTCTCTTTCCTTATGAACCGTGCATTTGCCTCCTTCAGTGACTTGGCTAAGCGTACGCCCTTGTCAGATGCGCCTCCCACATCTTCTCCCTTCCCCAGAGGAGGTACTTTGATCTCCATCTTGTTTTCAACTCCTCGCCAGCCCAGGGCTAGAATTGCAGCCAGCACGTAGAAGGGGTTGGCGTCTGCACCTGCGACTCTGACCTCAAACCTGGTAGCCTTTGGGCTCGCCGTGGGTGGGGCGATCAGCCTAATTGATGCTGCTCGATGCTCTAGACCCCACGACACGGTTACAGGGGCCCAGAAGTTCTCGACAAGTCTCTTATAGGAGTTTACTGTTGGGGCAACTAGGGGCATGACATCGGGAAGTCCGTCCAGTAAACCAGCGAGGAAATGACGTCCTATACCTGATAGATTCGCAAGGTCTGAGTATGGGGGATCCGGATCTTCTAAGCCACGGTAAAAGAGATTCTTGCCGTCTTTATCCACTATTGAGACGTGCATATGTCCAGAATTTCCAGGTAGACCTTCTCGAGGTTTTGCCATGAAGCATGGTGTTATTCCAAACTTGCTACCCAGCGACTTCACAACGTATCTAGACGCCGATTGTCAGTATTGTATCTACATTATGTCACCTTAGAGATGGTTTACCGACTTGAACAATCCAGCTCTATCTGCCATCTGCTGAATCTCCCCAAACTCCAGAGCCTGCCATGTTTGTAAGCGTAAATCCCCCTTGGAACAGTGGTGAGCTAGATAGCCATACCGCTTCGAAAACCCCAGGCCCACTCTCGGTATGCCAGCCTTCGATATCGCACCTGAACTTTTCGCAAGCATCAAATATACCGTAGTAATAGTCTTGATTGTGAACCGGTCTTGTGAGGCTGTAGCCAAACATGCCTTCTGTGAGAGGAGGAAGCGAGTTGACTGGGTTTTCTTTCAAAAATCTCGCGGTAGATGAGGAATTTCGTTCGGAAGGTGGTACATTAGGGTTAATTGGCGCCCGAAATTGAAAGAACTCATACTCAGCTACAGGATCCTCGAGTGTCAGCTACTCTGGTCAAGGCAAATAACAACACGCGTTGTATATTTAAATATTGTGTATGGCGTTAACGAACTCACCTCCAGCCATAGCTCCTAGACCTCCCTTCTTCAGCTTTTCAACAGCAGTCTTTAGCAGTCCTCGTGGGCACGCGCTAACCGGGTCTTTTGTCTCCGGATCCAGGAAGCTGACCAGGAAGAATGGAACATTGTCCTCCCACGGTATTCTCCTGAAGCTACTCAGATCTGGCACTGCAATGATATCTCTGTACCCATTCTCTTTGTTGCTGATCTTCAATTCTTTAAAGTAGGTCTGATCATGCATATCCCAGCCGAAGATGACGGAGCAGAAGCCAAAGCCATCGCTCGCGATAGAAAGGAACTTCTTTTTTGATATGAGCTTCCCACGAAGCATTCCATCAACGTCTATTCCGGCGACCTTGACTTTTGTATCATCGCGCAGCAGCTGGGGAAGACTTTCGACGTTGATATGGGAGGCAGGGTGTTGTTCTGGCATTTCGAGAAGTGTGACAGCACTCTAGATCGAATCTTAGATTACTATGGTTTGGGGGGCAGAATATGCGACAACGAGTAAGCTGATCGAATCATTGAATGTAGATTTGCGGAGTATTAATCTTTGCCTTTATAGAGTACCGTAGTACTCTCTATCTGTTCGGGTCACCTGGGTCTCGAAGCTCGAAGACCCTGGACGAGGGTGGTCCTCACAGACGGGATCATGTACTGATACTGTTCGGGACTAGCTCAGCTTCGGCTAAGGCACGATCGAAGCGCCTTCGGTCACGGACTTTACCGTGGGTAAATCTCTTCTGTTGATACTACATATGGAGCACTGGACAGGTCACATATGGAGCATTGAATATACTACATATGGAGCATTGGATATAATACATATGGAGAACTGGGTAGATCACATTTGGGGCACTGGGTAGGTCACATATGGAGCACTGGATATACTACATATGGAGCACTGGGTAGGCCACATATGGGGCACTGAATGGGCCACATATGGGGCACTGGATAGATCACATATGAAGCACTGAGTAGGCCACATAAGAGGCACTGGATAGGCCACATATGAAGCACTGGATATACTACATATGGAGCACTGGGTAGGTCACATATGGAGCACTGGGTATACTACATATGAAGCACTGGATAGGCCACATATGGGGCACTGAGTAGATCACGTGTGAAGCATGTATAAAGCACTATATGAGACATCTATAAAGCTCTGTATGACGTTCAGATCATGTACGAAGTGCAGTGTAATTGATTCTACTGATTTCTACGAATTCTGCACTATTTACACTCAATTTTGATGAGACTCTCGGCAAATGTCTGCATAATTAATAAGACGTAGTGCAGAGCAATTTCCATCGGAAATGGCGATCCCCTCGTGGTATGTACTGTACTGTACTACCTTATTATCATTTTCAGCCACAGCAAAGTCCAGATGCGCCATCGGCCCGAAACAAGATCTAATCCCTGCAATCGTGGAATCTCCCAATTCCTGGTCATCGGCGACGTCATGTGGCCTGTGCATTGTGCATCATCCAGTCACGTCGCGCTGCCATATTTGTTAAATCCTCCATCATCAACCCATAAGCTACAAGCCGTTACTTCTTTACCCCCCAATTCCCACGAAAGCGCGTTCATCCAACGCACACTGAATCACTAGGTCTCCACTCGCAGAGTCCCAAGCAAGCAAAAAACCCAAAGAAGCAAAAGATCATGGAGTGGACAAAGAAACAGTACGATTCCTACTACAACTCCTACATGCCTTGGATCGAAGACAAAGTCCTCGGCTACTGGGGCGAAAACAAAACCTCCTACACCGCCAAAGGTAACTCCATCCCCTCCCATCAACCTCAGAATCCTCCATCTAACGCCCATCTAGATAAACTCGGCACCCACGTTACCGGCGACAAAAACGTCAACGCTATCCAAGACGGCGTCGCAGAGGGCGTCGGCGGCCAGTTCGGCAAAGGCGGCCTCTTGGCCCCCGTCGGTGAAGGAATCAGCAAGGAAGGTGTGAACAGAGCCGAGCGAGGCGATACGGGGCCGTTGGATAAGGAGCAGGCGCAGAAGGGGTGGACGGAGAGTCTAAGTGGGGGGATGCTCGGAGGTGGTGGGAAGAAGTGAATAGGAGGGCTTTCGGGTGTGAGGGATGGATGAGTGGAGGGCTATGGTGTGGTATGGGTAATGATTACAGCGATGAAGTCCTCATGACAGGCTTTTGAATTTTATGATAATCATATTTGTTTGGATATAAGAATGATACCAGATTTCCTTCCAGCCACAGTCGCTGTTTTGATACAGTTTCATTCAGATTCCTCAAAAAATCTTCTTCTGGACATCTTTCCACGAAATAATTACTTCATCCCTTGCATTTCGCTACTCCTCTCCTTCCTCACGTACTAAAAAAAAAAAACCTCCCACCATATCCTCTCCGCTCAACATCGCACAAAGCATTCCCCATCACTAGAACACCAACCTCTTTCACAGCTCACCTTCTCCACCCATGAAAACATATCACACACAGCAAACCTCCCCAAAAAAAACATCCCAGCACAACAAACACCACTAGACACCCAGCAACCAAACCCCAACCACAGCAACCCCCCCATCTCCACAAACCTCTCCAGCACGACTCCAAGAAACCTTCCGCACTCGAAACGCTAAAAGGTATACAGTAGCTACAACCCTTATACCTCCCTACCCCAAACCAACCCCACACAACTCCTATCCCATCCCCAGCCCCAGCCCAACACCACTTTTTTGAGGC
>JAABUH010000866.1_pt1 | contig 39209 bp, 31 predicted proteins | sample 5559121 | NCBI WGS metagenome assembly JAABUH01 (sample SAMN10711871, study PRJNA513364) | rock metagenome | isolation source: Antarctica rocks | place: Antarctica: Victoria Land, Battleship Promontory nord | collected 2015-12-28
GACCCCGCAGCGGGCGCTGGCCTTGCTGCGCGCCACCCAGCGCCAGAACCATGGCGCGTACCGCTCCCATCGCAAGCGTATCCTCCGCCGGCTCCTCGACACATCTTGACGACCTAACGTTGTAGTACTAGAGAGGACGACGAAACGATGGTCCGGTTTCTGGTGCGGCGCGCGGCCCTGCTGCTGCTCACACTGTGGTTGATGTCGATCGTCATTTTCACTATCCTGCAGATCCTGCCGGGCGACGTGGCCCACGCGGTACTGGGGCAGTACGCGACGCCGGAGGCGCTGGCGGCGTTGCGCAAGCAACTCGGCCTCGGCGCTCCCGCGCCGCTGCAGTATGCGCACTGGATCACCGGCTTCGTCACAGGCCAGTGGGGCACGTCCCCTAGCTATGATGATACCCCTATCGTCAGCCTGATCCCCGCCCGCTTGGGCGCCTCACTGCTGCTCGCCGGCGCCGCGCTGCTCGTGATCGTGCCGTTGTCGATCGTAGGTGGTACTATCGCCGCGCTGCGCCAGGATAGCCTGATCGATCGCGCCATCACCATCTCGGGCCTCTCGTTGATGGCCGTGCCCGAGTTTATCAGCGGCATCGTGCTGTTGAGCGTGTTTGGCCTATGGTTGCACCTACTACCCACGGGCAGCGTGGCGGCGGGCGTCAACCCTCTGACCTCGCCCCAGTACCTGGTATTGCCCGCGCTCTCGCTGGGCCTCGTCTTCTTCGGCTACCTGGCGCGGATGACGCGCGCGAGCACCATCGCCGTGCTGGGTAGCAATTATGTGCGCACCGCGCGGCTCAAAGGGCTCCCGTTGAGGACCGTGCTGCGGCGCCACGTCTTACCCAATGCGCTCTTGCCCACCATCACGGTGATCGCCTCGCAGGTCGGCTACCTTGTCGGGGGGCTGGTGGTGGTCGAGCAACTCTTCAACTACCCTGGTATCGGCAGCACCATCCTGTACGCCGCCCTGCACCACGACGTGCCGCTGCTGGAGGATTGCGTCATGATCATCGCCGTCATTTATATGCTGAGCAATCTGGTGGCCGACTTACTCTACTCCTATCTCAACCCGAGGATCCGCTATGGCGCGTCGTAACGACGTCTCCGATGCCGACGTGGCGCGGGCGGCGCGCCCGAACGCCGTGGCCGATCCAGGGCCAGGGGTGGAGACGGACCCCTGGGGCGCTACACAACCGCAGGGCTCACTGGCCGCGCCGGTCGTCCCCACGGGGACGGGGGCCCGTGCGAGGCGCTGGCGGACCGCGTTGGGGCTGCTGCTGCGTTCGCCGAGCGCGCTGGTGGGCCTGCTCATCACGCTCTTCTGGGTGGTCTGCGCGATTTTCTGGCCCCTGATCGTCCCCTACAGCCCCGACTCGCAGGACTACAACGCCATCTTGGTTGAGCCGTCCCGGGCGCATCTCTTCGGCACCGATAATTTCGGGCGCGACGTGTTCAGCCGTGTGCTGGCCGGCAGCCGCGAGGTGTTGCTGCAAGCGCCGACGATCACCGCGATCGGCCTGCTCGGCGGGATCCTTATTGGCCTGCTCACGGCCTACTACGGCGGCTGGTTCGATGAGGTCGTGGGGCGCGTCATGGACGCGTTCATCGCGTTCCCGACGATCATCCTGGCCTTGCTGGTTCTGGCTATCCTGGGTCCCTCGCAACTCAACGTGATCCTCGTCATCGCCATCGCCTACATCCCGCTGACTGGCCGCGTGGTGCGCTCCGCTGCCCTGAGCGTGCGCGACCTCGATTACGTTTCGGCGGCGCGCTTGCGCGGCGCGCGGGGCCCCGTCGTCATGGTAACGGAGATTTTGCCCAACATCCTGGGGCCGATCATCGTGGAGGGAACGGTGCGCATCGGCTACGCTATTTTCGCCACGGCCTCATTGAGCTTTATCGGGCTCGGCATCCCCGGGTCCACTAACTGGGGCGCGATGATCAGCGACACGCGCCTGTATCTGTCGCGCGACCCCGCCATCGTGCTGGCGCCGGCGCTGGCCATCGCCTCTCTGGTGGTGGCGCTCAATCTGTTTGCCGATGGCTTGCGTCGGGCGGAGCAAGCATGAACGCGCTCCAGACGTCCCAAACCCCCGGCGCCCCGGCCACCGGGGCGGTGTTGTCCGTCGAGGGATTGACCATCACCTACCGCGATGGACGCGGCCGCAAGATCGCCGTGCGCGACGTGTCGTTCTCCATCGACGCGCGCGAGGCCTACGGTTTGGTGGGTGAGTCGGGCTGCGGCAAGAGCACTATCGCTTTCGCCGTGATGCGCTACCTCGCCGGCAACGGGCGCATCTCGGCCGGCCGTGTCCTGTTCGAGGGCGCGGACGTGCTAGCCATGCCGGCGAGCCGCCTACAGCGGCTGCGCGGCAACCGTATCGCCATGGTGTATCAGGACCCCGGCGCCGCCCTCAATCCGGCCATGACTGTGGGGCAGCAGGTCGACGAAGTCTTCGAGATCCACAAAGGGTTGAGAGGCGCGCGGGCGCGCGCGGCCACGGTCGAGATGTTCGAGCGCGTACGCATGGCCGGGGCGGCCGAGGTAGCCGACCGCTACCCGCACCAGCTCAGCGGCGGGATGCAGCAGCGCGCCATCATCGCCATGGCCCTGGCAACCAACCCGGCCTTGCTCATCCTCGACGAGCCGACCACGGGGTTGGATGCCACGGTCGAGGCCGCCGTGCTCGATCTGATCGCCGAGTTGCGCTCGGCGTTCGACGCCGCCATCCTGTTCATCAGCCACAACCTGGCCGTGGTGGCGCGCCTGTGCGACCGCGTAGGCGTGCTCTACGCCGGAGAAATGGTCGAGCAGGGGCGGACCGCAGAGATGTTCGCCGCGCCGCGCCACCCCTACACCGCCAGCCTTTTATCGTGCGTGCCGCGCTTCGGCGCGCGCAAAGGAATCGACCCGCTCGTGCCTATCGCCGGCCGCATGCCGCGTCCCGGCGAGCAGAGCGACGCCTGCGCCTTCGCCCCGCGCTGCCCGCTGGTCCGCGACGTGTGCGCCAGGGACAAACCCCCGCTCGCCCCCACGACCAGCGTCGACCACGTGGCCCGCTGCTTCTTCTGGCCCGAGGCAGCCTCGCTGCTCGAGCGGCCCGCGCCGCGGGAGGTGGGTGCGCCCGGCGAGGCTGCCGAGTCCTTGTCCGCCGCCGGCGCCGGCGAAATCGTGTTGCGCGTCGCCGGCGCGGAGCGGCGCTTCGGCAGCGCGGCGCGGCCGGTGCGCGCCGTCAACGACGTGTCGTTCGACGTCGGGCGCGGCCAGGTTTTCGGGCTCGTCGGAGAATCGGGGAGCGGTAAGTCGACCATCGCACGCTGCGTCGCGGGGCTGCTGGCGCTCACCGGCGGAAAGCTGGCGCTCGACGGACGTGATATCTCGCGCGTGGTAGAGCGGCGCGACCGCGCCTCGATCAAGGGCGTGCAGATGGTGTTCCAAAGTCCCGAGGCCACCCTCAACCCGCGCCAGACGGTGCGGCAGACGCTCGGGCGCACGGTCAAGGCGCTGACGCCCCGGCGGGGCGCGGCCCTGCGCGAGCGGGTCGAGATGCTGGCCCAGCTGGTGCAGATCGACCCCTCGTTGCTCGACAGCCGGCCCGGCAACCTCAGCGGAGGGCAGCGTCAGCGCGTGGCCATCGCGCGCGCCTTCGCCGGTGACCCCGAGGTGGTGCTGTGCGACGAGCCTGTTTCCAACCTCGACGTGTCGGTGCAGGCCGCCATCCTCAACCTGCTGGCTAACCTGCAGGAGTACCGTCACGTTTCCTATGTCTTCATCTCGCACGACCTGGCGGTCGTACGCTACCTGGCCGACCAGGTCGGGGTGATGTATCTTGGTTCCCTGGTCGAGGTCGGGCCGGTCGAGCGCGTTTTCGCTCCGCCCTTCCACCCCTACACCGAGACCCTGTTCGCCTCGGTCCAGACCCTGGACGGGACAACCTCGAACGTGCGCGCCACGGGCACGATGCCCAGCGCGTCGCACATCCCCTCCGGCTGCCCGTTCCACACGCGCTGCCCGCGCTTTCTAGGCGACCAGTGCGTCACCCGGGAACCGCCGTGGCAACGGACGGCCGAAGGCCACGCCTATCGCTGCTGGATCTTGCCCGACGAGTTGGCGCGCGACCAAAGCCGAGGTCCGCGCGTTTGACAGATGTTCAAGAGTCATGCTACCCTGACCCGACTGGCGTAAGGCCAGTGCGGCGTCATGCCGCGTGTCATTATCGAACGCGCGTGTCTCTGTAGATAGTAGATAAGCCACGTGCACCGGGAGATAGCCGATGAGGAGGCTGGACGAGACATGGACGACTTGCAGGAGCAAACGCAAGATTTAATCGAAGGGTACAGCGCCGGGCGCATCGAGCGCCACGAGTTCTTGAAGTGGGCCGCCATCCTGGGCCTGAGCGCGCCGCTGCTGCGCGTGCCCGCGGCGTACGCGGAAACGCGCCCGGCCTCCCACCCGATCAAGCGCGGCGGGACGCTGCGCCTCGGCACCACGGTCCCAACCACTATCGAGCCGCCGCTGCTCAACGACTCGGCCGGCATCGCGGTGGTGCAAGTCGCCTGCGAGTACCTGGTCAAGGTCGACAAAAACCTGATCGCGCGCCCGTGGCTGGCCACGAGTTGGACGCCGAGCGAGGGCGGCAAGACGTGGACCTTCAAGCTGCGGCGCGGCGTCAAGTTCCACAACGGGAAGACCATGACCGCTGACGACGTGGTGGCCACGTTCAAGCGCCTGGTTGATCCCAAGGGCGCCTCGACCGCGCAGTCGAGCTTCAAGGGCCTGAGCCCCGCAGGGGTCCGTAAAGTCGACAACTACACCGTCGCCTTCCATCTCCAGAGCGCCATCGTCGACTTCCCGCTGTTCACGAGCGTGTACCAGGCGGTGATCCTGCCGGCCGAGTACAACGGTCACTTCGCCAAGCAGCCGGTCGGTACCGGCGCGTTCATCCTCAAGGAGTATGTGCCGCAGCAGCGCGCGCGCTACGTCAAGAACCCCAACTACTGGGCGCAGGGCCTGCCCTATCTCGATGGCGTAGAAGTACTGCTCGGCCTCTCGCCCGAGAGCCAGGTCACAGAGTTGGCGGGCAACAACATCGACGTGAGCGTGCTCACCCAGGCCAACACCGTGCCTGCGCTGCAGGGTAACCCGGACATCAAGGTCCTCAAGGCCAATACAAGCGGCCACTTCGGCATCTACCCCCATTGCGACAAGGGGGTGTTCGCCGACAAGCGGGTGCGCCAGGCCATGGCCTTGTGCATGAATCGGAAGGGTGTGATCGCCAGTGTGGCCCAGGGGGTGGGCATTATCGGCAACGATCACGTGATCTCGCCGGCCTATCCTTACTACAACGCGATCCCGCAGCGCCCGCAAGACATCGCGAAGGCCAAGAAGCTGCTTGCCGCCGCGGGACATCCCAACGGCCTCAGCGCCAGCATCACCACGGCCTCGGACTACCCCGACCTGCCGAACGTCGCCATCGCGGCCCAGGCGCAGATGAAGGCGGCCGGCATCAACCTAGCCATCAAGAACGAGCCGTCGAGCAAGTACTTCAACACCACCGACTGGCTCGATCTCCCGCTAACCATCACAAACTGGGCGCACCGGCCGACGGCGAGCCAGTTCTTCGACACGGCCTACCATACCGGAGCGGTCTGGAACGCCTCCAAATGGTCGAATAAGCAGTTCGACAGCCTGAGCGCCAGGTTCGACGCGACGCTCGACCTGCAGCAGCGCAAGCTGTTGGCCAAGCAGATCGAGGTGTTGATGAACGAAGAAGTACCGGTCATCCTGCCCTACTTCAGCCAGGCGCCGCGCGCCATGCGGAGCAATGTGCAGGGGGTCGAGGCCGACCCGGCTACCTACATCGACCTGCGACAAGCCAGCCTATCCTGATACCAGTGGTCCGTCAAGTCTAAGGTAGACGGGTGGGCGCGGCGTATTCCCTTCCCGGGGACGGTTGGCGCCGCGCCCCCGGATGATGGCCGGCGAATCGCCGGCCATCATCCGGGAATTCAGCCGTTCAAAGTGGCCTTGACACTGCGCCTTGTTCGAGAGCGCGACGAGGGCGCTGTAAGTCTTGGGGGCCTCGTCGCGCTCCTGGTTGAACTTCTTGGGCGAGTGCCGGGCAGCCCGGCAGCCCGGCAGCCCGGCAGGTTCTGTACATCGTCGGGTGTCCAAGTCCGTTTGCTCGCACGCCGCGTGCATGGCGGGGGTCTGGGGGGAGGCATCTCCCCAGGTTCCCCCGGAGGGGGCGAGAGAAGGGCGCCGGCAACTTTTCACAGACCCTGGGTTGCCGAGTTGCCGAGTTGCCAAGTACATCAACCTCCGACCGTGACCGGCGACGCATGGGCGTGCACGAGTAGGGCGGCGACGTCTGCGGGTGTGACGCCGGCGAGGCGACCGGCCTGCCCGACGGTGAGGGGGCGGAAGCGCGCCAGCTTCTCGCGCGCCTCGGCGCGCAGCCCGTGCAACGCGCCGTAGTCGAGGCCGGTGCCCAGCGCGTAGCCCTCCATGCGCGCGGTCCGCTCCACCTCCGCGCGCTGCCGTGCGATGTAGCCGGCGTACTTGATTTCGAGCTCGACCTGCTCGCCGACTTCGTCAGAGACCGTGGCAAGGCCCGAGGAGGCAGGCGCCGCGGCCGCGACCTCCGCAAATGAAACGTCGGGGCGGCGCAGGGCCTCCTCGGCCGAAACGGGCTGGCCGAAGGGGCGCCCCTCCACGCCGCGCACCCGCACGGCGCGCACGGTCTCCAGCGCGCGCGCGACGGCGGCGCGCTTCGCCTCGATCCGCCCGTGGCGCCCCGCGTCGATGAGGCCGGCCGCGTAGGCCAGCGGCGCCAGGCGCAGGTCGGCGTTGTCCTGCCGCAAGAGGAGACGGTGCTCGGCGCGCGACGTGTGCATGCGGTAGGGCTCGCGGTGATCCTTGGTCACCAGGTCGTCGATCAGCACGCCGATGTAGGCGTCATCCCGCCGCAGCACGACCGGCCCCTGGCCCGCCGCGTCACGCGCGGCGTTGAGCCCGGCCATGAGCCCCTGGGCGGCCGCCTCCTCGTAGCCCGAGGTGCCGTTGATCTGCCCCGCCAGATAGAGGCCGGCCACCACCTTGCTCTCGAGCGAGGCCAGCGTCTGGTACGGCGGCGCGAAGTCGTACTCCACGGCGTAACCCGCGCGCATGATCTCGGCGCGGCGCAGAGCGGGGATCGTGCGCAGCATGGCCAACTGCACGTCCTCGGGCAGCGAGGTGTTGGCGCCCTGCACGTAGACCTCGCGCGTGCGCAGCCCCTCGGGCTCGAGGAAGAGCTGATGCGACTCTTTCTCGGCGAAGCGCACGATTTTGTCCTCGATAGAGGGACAGTAGCGCGGGCCGACTCCCTCGATCGCGCCGTTGAACATGGGCGCGCGGTGCAGGTTGGCCCGGATGATTCCGTGCGTCTCCCGGTTGGTGTGCACGAGGTGGCACGGTACCTGATGGCGCCAGGGGTCGGGCCGTTCGCGCGCGGGCAGATCCTCGTAGGCGCGGCGGGCGTCCTCACTGAAAAAAAGCGGCGTGGGCGAGCCGGGCTGGACCTCGGCGAACTCCCAATCGATCGTGTCGCGGTCGAGCCGCGCGGGCGTGCCCGTCTTGAGACGGCCGAGCTCGAAGCCGAGGCGGCGCAGGGCGGCCGAGAGCGCCGTCGCCGCCGGCTCGCCGGCGCGTCCCGCGGCGACGCTCTTCTCGCCGCTGATGCAGCGCCCATTGAGCGAGGTGCCGGTGCAAAGCACCATGGCGCGGCAGCGCAAGACCTCGCCGGTGGTCAGCGCGACCCCCTCGATACACCCGCCAGGGCCGCTGCCGGAGACCACCAAATCGGCCACGAGGCCGCCGCGCAGCTCGAGGCCGGGCTGCGCGGCGATGACCCGGGTCATCGCCGCGTTGTAGGTGTGTTTGTCGGCCTGGGCGCGCAGGGCCTGCACGGCAGGCCCCTTACCAGTATTGAGCAGGCGCACCTGGATGGCCGTCTCGTCGATGACGCGGCCCATCGCGCCGCCGAGGGCATCGATCTCGCGCACGAGGTGCCCCTTGGCCGGGCCGCCGATGGAGGGGTTGCAGGGCATCAAGGCCACGTGCTGCGGGTTCATGGTGAGCAAGAGGGTGCGTCGGCCAAGCCGCGCCGCCGCGAGGGCCGCCTCGCAGCCGGCGTGCCCGGCGCCGACCACGATCACATCGTAGATATCCATGCTTTTAGCATATAGCATACATGCTTCTCTCCGACAAACCGCTACATGCGTCCAACGGGATTGTGCGGGCTGGGGGCGCTGTCCCCCCGGCGCGCCGTGTCGCCACCGCCGTCGCCGTGCGCTGCCAGCGCGGTCTCTCTGGGGAGGTGGTCTCAGGCCCCAGGCCCCTCTCTCTCCTCTCTCGCGAAAACCTTCTGGAAGCATTTAGGCGCGGGCGTCTTTGCGGGGGTGGGCCGGCTCGAGGGTGAAGAGCTCGCGCTCGAACTCCCACTTGCAGTTGGGGCAGAGCAGGGCGAGGTTGGAGGGGTGGTTGATTCGGTGCGCCATACCGGCCGCGGCTTCCGCTTAGGGGCGACGGCGAGGCTGTTGTTATGTGTGTGTGACCGCGCAGGAGCGGCCGCAAAATTTGCGCTTGCGCACCTCGGACAGCTTCTCGTCGTGCCCCGTCAGGATGGGCGCGCTGCGCTGCCGGCATGTGTTCGGCGCGGCGTTGTAGAGGGCGCGCGACTGCTGCCCCTGCGCGGCGCGCCCGCGCGGCGTCCCCTCGATAGCGTCCGCAGTCATAGCGCCATTGTAGCACGGCCTGTCAGCAACGCGGCGCGCCAATGAGTGATACGATCAAGGTAGCAGGGAACGCGCACGAACGTCAAGCGCCCGCTCCACCCCCCGCCCCCTCCCTGCGACAGCGGACGGCGGACGGCGCGGCGATGCCGAGGGAGGTCGTGATGATGTCCGAGGAACGCGCCATTGTCGTGGCGGTCGAGGATGCGATGACGGCGACGACGGTCGCCGCGGAGGCCGCGCACGTGGCGGTGGACACGGCGGCGACGACGGTCGTCCTGCTGCATGTGCTGGACGCGCACACCATGGTCAACGCGATGTTCACCATGGGCGGGTACTGGGCGCCGATCGCGGAGACGCGCGAGGACGGAGCGGCGGTGCTGGACGTGGCCGAGGGAGCCTTGCGCGCCGAGCTCGCGGCGCTGGGCCGGCCGGCGCCCGCGATCCGGCACGAGATCGCCGAGGGAAGCGCCGGGGAGGCCATCGCGCACGTCGCCGACGCGCACGACGCGATCCGTATCGTGCTCGGCGCCCGCCGGCCGCACGCCTTCGGGCGACTCACCCACCCGGATGTGCGCGCGCACCTGGCCGCCCATGGTCGATCGAGCCTCCACCTCGCCGCGCTGCAGGCGCCATCGGACGCCGGTGATGCCGCGCCCGACGCGCCGCGGGATGTGCGCCCCTAACGAGTAGGCCCCTGTACTTGTACTGTGTACGCGCTCGCCCGTGCGCCCGCCTGTGCGCACATCTTGTGGTTATCCGACGGTCCGCACGTTCGCCGTTCCACGGGTATGTCCGACCGAGGAGACGACGCCATGTAGCTCTACAACAGCCGATCGACACGATCCATCCGAAGATCTTCCACAGCGCCCCTCCCGCCCCCTCTGGCCATGGCTGACTGGTCCCCCTGGTCCCCTGGACCCTAGCCGCAGGTCTGACGTTGGGGCGCGCCTCCGGGGGAACCTGGGGAGAGGGCTCCCCCCAGACCCCCGCCACCCACGCGGCGTGCAGGCAGACAGGCGTGGGTTAGCTCGACAATTCACGAGCCCTGCCGAATTCAACCAGGGGCGGCCTACGCGGGCGGGATGAGGCGGCCGGGGCAGATGTCGCCGTGGGGGCCGCCGAGGGGGCGGCCGCAGCCCGCGCAGAGGCGCTCGGCCGCGGCGAGGTAGTGGATGGTGGCGTAGACCGTGTCGAGCGCGGGACCGGGCTCCGCGCTCGCGGAACCATCGATGACCGCGTCGATCAGCCGTCGCAGGGCGGGGATCAACTCGGGCGCCGAGGCGGGGTGCCGTGGTCGATACACGGTGGGGCGTTGCTCCTCTCCTGGTGTAATTTTGTCAAGCCCTTCCTACTGTAGCGCCTCCACCCCCCGACTTCAGCGTTTTATCCACGCCCCCAAACCTCTCCTCGCCCCCTCCGCCCATGGCTGACTGGTCGCTCCCCACTCCGTTGGACCCCTGCACTCCGTGGAGCCCCGCACTCCGTGGGGCCCCCGCTACGGCCGATGTTGGGGCGCGCCTCCGGGGGAACCTGGGGAGAGGGCTCCCCCCAGACCCCCGCCACCCACGAGGCGTGCGGGCAGACGCCGTTCGAATCGGCGGCGCGGACGCCACACAGGGCGCGTGGGGACAAACGGGCGTGGCCGCCCCGACGCGGCACAGACCCTGGAGCCAGGGGCCCGCGGCTACCTTATGAGCCCGTCACCCGTATTCTGCCCGTATCTCGACTGCGCACCGCACGGGCTGGCCGACACGGACACCATCGTCGATCGCGTAGCGTCGTCCCATTTCACCCTCGCCCCCGTCGCGGATGGCGTCTATGCCGCCCTGGCGACGCCGGCAGGATCTTAGCGACAGGCCAGCGCGCGCTCTGATCGGCTGCGGATCAGAGCGCGCGCTGGCCATGCTTCTTTGGCAATCGGGGTTTACCCGTACAAATCTGTCCCGATGATCGTGGAACTCTATGTCCGATAACCATCCCAAGTCCGGTCGCCTGTAGAGCGTCCTGACTGCCCGGGGTGTTGGGTGAGGAGGCGGGAGAGATAGTCCTCCTCGGCTTCGACGATATGATGCAAAGTCTCACGTACCCGGCCAAAGGCGCCGGGCATGCTGGCATTCAGAAGCTCGTCGCCGAGTCCCGCGCAGGCGATGATAGCCGGCCGGCCTGCGGCGGGGCACTATCATCTCCATAAGTTGAGCGCAGCCCCCAAAATGCATCGCCGCCACGTTTAACTATATAGCGAGAGCCGGGGGCGACGCCTGTCGCACACGCCCACGACCGCTCGATTATGGAGCGACAGCCGCCCCGTTACCATGGTAGCCGATGGTCGACGTCGAGCCTGCCGTGACGCGGAGTTGCACGAAGGCGGGAGGATTGCGACGATGACAACTATGGCGCCGGAGTCTGACGGGAGCGGGAGCGCGGCAAAGTTCCGGCCGGTCCGTCTCACCGCCGCGCTGGAGGAGGCGCGGGTGACGCCCGGGGGGCGCGTGGACGTCGCCCTGTCGCTGCGCAACGCGAGCAGCATCGTCGATCGCTATCGCGTCGCGGTCGATGGGATCGCCGACACGTGGTACGAGCTGGACAAGCAGAACATCCCCCTCTTCCCCGGGGCGGAGGAGCGGATCACCCTGACCATCAGTCCTCCCGCCGGGACGGGGACCGCGGCCGGCGACTATCTCGTGACGGTGCGGGTGGTCTCCGAGGACGACCCGACGATCGAGGGCGCGGCCGAGGTGACGCTGGCGGTCGATGCGGTCGGGGTGCTGACCATGGACCTGCTGCCGCCGCTGTGCGAGGGGCGCGCCGGGACCTTCCGCGTCACGGTGGCGAACGCGTCCAACGCCGCCGCCACGCTCGTCCTGGACATGCGCGATGACCAGGAGGGGTTACGCTTCACCTCCACGCCGGAGGGTCCACTCGTGGCGCCGGCCGGCGGCGAGAGCGTGGTCACGGTGTCGGTCGTCCCGCTCGTGCGGGAAACGATCGGCGAGCCGCACCCGTACCAGATCGAGTTCCGCGGCATCAGGCCGGGGGCCGGCGGCGCGGCTGCAACACCCGACCCTATGCTGCTGCGCCAGGCCGTCTTCACGTTCGTGCCGCGGTACACCGCGCTTTCCCTGCCCCGTTGGGTCCGTCGATTACCCACGTGGGCCTTGAGGGCGCTCGCGCTTCTGCTTCTGCTCCTGCTGTTGGGGTCCGGCGCCGCGCTGGGACAATTGGCGGGGAGGACCTCGCCCTCGCATGCGGCGACGCCCAGGCCACCGGGTGTACCGGCGGGACGTCTCCCCCAAGTGAAGCAGTTGGCGCTCCAGGTGGGGCCCCGGGGAGAGCTTCAAGCCCACTGGGCCGTCGCCGGCGCCACCGATGTGCGGATCAACGGCCACCCGGTCGCGCCGTCGGGCCACCAGCCGCAGCGCCTCGACAAGATCGTCACGCTTGTCCTCGTCGCCAGGAGCGCCGGCGGCGCCGTCACACAGGTACTACGGGTCGTGCCGAAGCCTGTCGTGGTCACCATGCCCACGGCCGCGCTACGCCTGCCCGTGATTCACTTCGCGGCACAGGCCGACGCGCGCACGCACAGAGTCGCCCTCTCGTGGAGCGTAAAGGATGCAAACGCGACGCGACTCGACAACGTGGCGGTGCCGTCCGCAGCGACTAAGACGATACGCCCGGGACGGACAACCTACGAGTTGCGGGCAAGCAACGGATTCGGGACGGTGACGATGCGCATCACGCTCCACCGGCTCGTGCTACGGCTGCCGATCATCGATCGCTTCGATGTGATCCACCGACGGGAAGGCCAGCCCTACCGCTTGAGCTGGCAAGCGCATGATGCCACGCGCGTCACGCTAAACGGCCGGCCCGTGAGGCCGATTGATAGCCTGGTCCTGCGCGCCCCCGTGCGGACCATGGCCTACCACCTCGTTGCGACTAACGCGGACGGACAGGCCACCGCGATCATCCAGGTCGACGTGCGCCCGCCGGCGGCGCCGCCCGCGCGCACCTTCGTGCTGCTGACGCCCCAAATCCTGGCCTTCGCCCTTCGCCTGCGCAAGGATAAGGCGACTGTCACCTGGCGCGTGCGCAACGCAGGGCGTGTGTGGCTGCAAGGCAGGCTGGTGACCGGCAACGGCGAGATAACCGTACCGCGGAACGGGGCGCAACTACAGTTGCGGGCCATCAACGACGTCGGATTGGTGTCAGATGGCCTGCGCCTCTCTCAAGCGCCGCCGACACCCGTCCCGACCAGCGCCCCGACCGCTACGGCGCTACCGTCGGCCACCCCACGACCAGTGTCTACGGCGACCCGGGAGCCAACCGCGACCACACTGCCGAGCCCCACGCCGACCGTCGCCGCGACAGCCGTCCCCAGTGCGACGCCCACGCCAGTCGCCACGGCCACGCCCAGGCCGACGGCAACCCTGCTCCCAGTGGCGACCGCCACCCCTCGACCGGCCCCAACGGCGACACCCCGGCCGGCCCCAACGGCGACACCCCGGCCGGCCCCAACGGCGACACCCCGGCCAGCCCCAACGGCGACGCGCCGCCCGGCCCCAACGGCGACGCGCCGCCCGGCCCCAACGGCGACGCGCCGCCCGGCCCCAACGGCGACGCGCCGCCCGGCCCCAACGGCGACGCGCCGCCCCACCGCCACGCCCCGGCCAACAGCGACGCCGAAGCCGGCCCCAACGGCGACACCCCGGCCAACAGCGACGCCGAAGCCGGCCCCAACGGCGACACCCCGGCCAACAGCGACGCCGAAGCCGGCCCCAACGGCGACACCCCGGCCAACAGCGACGCCGAAGCCGACCGCTGTGCCAACCCTGGCCCCCATCGTAGGGGCGCCGCGCGCCGACCCGAACGCATCGGATGAGCGCTTCGGCGTCGATGAAGCGTCCGTGCAGGCCGACCTCGCCGACGCGATCGGCGCGCGCTGGACGCGCATCCCCTTCGGCTGGAACCTCATCCAGCAGAACGGCCCGACCTCGTGGAACCCCTTCGTGCTCGACAAGAACGGCAGTGACAAGGTCATCGACGCCGAGATAGCGCGCGGGCGCTCCATCGCCGGGCTGCTCGTCGGCACACCCGCCTGGGCGCGGCAGAACCCGTCTCAGGGCGATCACTCCGCGCCCGTCAACATCTTCAAGCCCTGGGACGACCCCCAAAATTACTGGGGCGCGTACTGTCGCCGCATCGCCAAGCGCTACGCGGGCCGCATCGACGACTGGGTTATCTGGAACGAGGTCAGCATTCCGCCGAATCCGGACGGCACGCGTGCGCTGTGGACACAGTGGCAGGGCACGCCGGAGCAGTACGCGCGCGTGCTGGAGGTGGCCTATCTGGCCATCCATGACGCCAACCCGCACGCCCGCGTCGTCATGTACGGCGAACCTTACTGGTACGACCACGGCGCGTATCTGACCAACATCTACAACCTGCTGGCCAAAGCCGACCCGACCAACCGATACCACGGTTACTTCGACGTGGCCAATCTCCACCTCTACGTCGGACCGCCCAGCTTCTACCCGATCATCAGCGGGGTGCGCGCCCTGCTCCAGGCTCATGGCTGGGGCGACAAGAAGATCTGGGTCAGCGAGACCAACGTCGAACCCTACGACGACCCCACGCGCCCCCGGCCGCGCACGCAGTTCCGCGTGACCATGCAGGCGCAGGCCGCGTTCCTGGTCGACGCCTTCGCGTCCTACATCGCCGCCGGGGCGGATCGCGTCGCAGTCTACCGCATGGCCGACGGGAACGAGCCGGCGCCGCTCGGGATGGTCAACGGCGCCGGCCAACTTCGCCCGGTCGCCCACACGTTCCGCTTCCTGGTCAACCTACTCAAAGGGGCGACGGGCGGCCCGGGGTCCTATACGCCGGGCGACAAGCTCGACGGGAAGTCCGGCGTGTTCAAGATCGTGCTGTCCGAGCCGGGGAAGCGCATCACGGTCCTCTGGAACCAGGACGGCGTCGACGCCACCTACACGCTCCCCGCGCGCGCGGCGCAGGCGACGCGCTACGACAAGTTCGGCCACGCAACAACTGTCATGCCCTCGGGAGGCGCGTATCGCTTCGATCTCCCGGGCGGCCACGACTATACCAACCCGTACGACCAGCCCATCCCGACGGTCGGGGGAGACCCCGTTATCCTCGTGGAGCGCACACCGTAACACGCCGACGCCTGGAGGCGTTCCACATCCCTCGCGCATCGTGCTATCATGTGCACGATGAGTAGCGCATAGAGGGAGACGGACTTGGTCACAGCGACACGCGCGATGACCGCGCTGGTCAACTACGGGCCGGAGGACGGCGCGGTCGAACTGCGCGATGTGTTGATTCCGAAGCCTGGCCCCGGCGAGGCGCTGCTGCGCGTGCGCGCCGTGGGCGCGTGCGGCAGCGACCTGCACCAGTACCACGGCACGCAGTCGTGGCCCGTCAACTGGCCCGTCACCCTGGGCCATGAGTTCTGCGGCGAGATCGCCGCATTGGGCGCGGGCGTAGACGGGTGGGCGATCGGCGACCGCGTGGCCTGCGAGACGGCGGCGCGCGTGTGCGGCGTGTGCGCGCTCTGCCGCGCCGGCCGCTATAACCTGTGCCCCCACCGCCTGGGCTTTGGCTATGGCGTCGACGGCGCCGCCGCCCGCTACGTCGTGGCGCGCGCGGCCCTGCTCCACCGCATCCCCGACGGCGTGTCGTGGGAGGAGGCGGCGCTGACCGAGCCCTGCTCCGTCGCGGCCAACGCCGTGCTCGAGCAATCGTCGCCGCGCCCCGGCGACACCGCGGTCGTGCTCGGCCCCGGCCCCGTGGGGCTGCTCTGCACGGCCCTGCTCGCCGCGACGCGCCCGAGCCATCTGATCGTGGTGGGGCTGGCCAAAGATAGCGCGCGCCTGGAGCTGGCGCGCGCCTACGGGGCCACGCGCGCGGTCGTGTCGGACGCCGAGGACCCGACCGAGGCCGTGCGCGCCATTGGCGATGGTCTGGGCGCCGACCTCGTGATCGACGCCTCGGGCGTCTCGGCCACGCTGCGCACGGCGATCGAGATCGTGCGCCCCGCCGGGCAGGTCACCAAGGTCGGGTGGGGGCGCGAGCCGCTGGGCTACAGCATCGACCCGCTGGTGCAGAAAGCCGCGACGTTGCGCGGCTCGTTCAGCCACACCTGGGCCACCTGGGAGCGCGTGCTGCGCCTGCTCGGCGACCGCGCGCTCGACGTGCGCCCGCTCGTTACGGCCTACCCGCTCGCGCACTGGCGCGAGGCCTTCGAGCGCATGGAGCGCGGCGAGATCGCCAAAGCAGTGCTCATACCATAACGGAGGTTCCATGTCCGGGCGTGTGCAAGACAAAGTGGTCGTCGTCACGGGAGCGGCGCGGGGGATCGGCCGGGGCTGCGCCGAGCTGCTGGCGCGCGAGGGCGCGCGCGTGGTCATCGGCGACGTGCTCGACGGGGAGGGTGAAGACGCGGCGGCCGCGATCCGCGCGGCGGGCGGCGAGGCCCTGTACCAGCGCGCCGACGTCACGGATGAGGGAGCCTGCGCCGCGCTGGCCGCCCGCGCCGTCGGGGCGTACGGCCGGCTCGACGCCCTCGTCAACGTCGCCGGCTGGTTCCCGCGCGCCACGCTCGAGGACACGACGACCGAGCTCTGGGAGAGCATTATGGCGGTCAACCTGCGCGGGCCATTCTACTGCTGCAAGCACGCCGCGCCGCACCTGCGCCGCGCGGGGGGTGGGAGCATCGTCAACATCGGCTCGATCAACGGCATCCAAGGCCTGCCCAACCTCGTGGCCTACGCGTCGGCCAAGGGCGGTCTGCTCGCCCTCACGCGCACGCTCGTCGGGGCCTACGCCCACGAGCGCATCCGCGCCAACTACGTCATCCCGGGGTGGGTGCTCTCCGAGGGCGAGATGGCCTTGCACCAGGGCCGCGGCACGACGGCCGAGGAGCTGCGCCGGGCCGGCGAGGTCCTGCCGCTGGGCCGCCACCAGACGCCGGGAGACACCGCCTACGCCGTGCTCTATCTCGTCTCGGACGAGTCGGCGCAGGTCACGGGGACCGTCATGCACATCGACGCCGGCGCCTCGACGCTGCCGATCCAGCCCGGCGCCCCCTACGTCGGCTGACTCCTCAGCCGTCGACGACGCCGATAGTGAGGCCGCGCACGATGTATTTGCGACGTCAGTCGCAGGCCCGTTAGCCCCCGTGCTCGGTGTCGAGCAACTGCTGCAGCTGGCTGTTGGCGCTCTGCGCAGCCAACTTGACGTCCTGGCCCTGGATAGCCGCCGCGATGACGCCGCCGATGATCAGGCGCGCCTTGCCGACCTGTCGCAGCAGCGGCCGGTCGTAGTTGCGGCCCCCGGCCGAGGCGCGGACCGCGGCGAGCCAGTCCTTGGGGAACTTGGCGACGCCGGCCGCCGTGGCGTAGACCGAGGCGCGCGCCGCGGGGACGGCCCCGTTGCCCTGCGCCTGCAGCGTCCGCTCTTTGCTCGTGGCCCACTGGATGAACTGCCACGCGGCGCCCTTGTGCGGAGCCGAAGAGGGTATGGAGAGTCCCCACGAGGTCACGCTGTACGGCTCGAACCCCTTGGGGCCGGCCGGAAACGGCGCCACGCCTGTCTTGCCCGCGACCTGCGACTTAGCGGGGTCGAGCAGGTTGGAGTAGATCGAGTCGGCGTCGGTGTAGAGCGCGGCGTCGCCGCGCCCGAAGACGGCCACGGCCTGTGGCCAGGACATGTTCAGGGTCCCGGGCGGGCCGTCGTTGCGCAGCAGGTTGCCGTACAACTGAAAGGCGGCGATGGCCCCGGGCGTGTTGAGCGTCGCCTTGTAGGATTTCTGGTCGTAGAAGTCGCCGCCGTTCTCGTAGAGGTAGCTCGAGAACTGAGTCACGGACGGGGACTGCTGCCCGCGCGCGACAAACCCGTAGATGTTTTTGCCCTTGTTGGTCAGCTTGGCCGCGTCCAGCTGCAGCTGGGCGAGCGTCTTGGGCACGCCCAAGTGGGCGGCCTGGAGCAGGTCTTTGCGGTAGTAGAGCACCTCGTGCTCGACCACGATGGGGATGCCGGTCAGCTGGCCGTTGACCGTTTCCGTGGACAGAGCGGCCTTCTCAAAGTCGCCGTAGTTATAGCTCGACGGCGCCTTCTTCACGTACAGGGTGAGGTCTGTATAGTAGTTATTCTTCGTGAAAAACCTGGCCTCCTGCAGCGGGCGCTGCATGAAGACATCGATGTTGGAGGCGCCGGAGGCAAACTCGACCGTCAGCTTCTGCGTCAGTTGGTCTTCACCGTAGGATTCGGGCTTCACGATGATGCCCGTTTCCTGCGTGAACTGGGCGAACAAGGGCTTGATAGCGACGGTCCATGGGTGGTTATCCAGCACGACACGGATCGTCGTGCCGGCATAGGGCCTGGCCGGCGCGCTCGCCGCGCGGGACGGTGGGGCGGCGCCGAACCCGGCTACGGCGACGGATGTGAGCGCCAGCGCGGACGCGGCGCGCAGGCGACGACGTGAAACCATGGGCAGTCCTCCCTCTACGTCGAACAAAAGACGATTATACCCCGCACAACCACGGCGTTGCGCTTGCTCGGGGCACAGGCCAGCGTGTAGAGTCATTGTAGGCTTGCCACGCGGCAAACGCAAACGGGCTGCAGCCCACCCGCCCACCCGCCCATACGCGGTTCTATCGTAGTAAACCGTAGTAAGTAGTAAGTTAGGAGGCCGCCGAACGCCATGACCGACGCCCCGTCACACCGCCCCGACCTGCGCCGGCCGCACGTGCAGGTGTCACTCGATCTCATCTCGCTCGACGAGGCCCTGCGCGTCGCCGAGATCGCGGTCGCCGCCGGGGTCGACTGGCTCGAGGCGGGCACGCCGCTGATCCTGGCCGAGGGGCTGCGCGGCGTGCGCGCCCTGCGCGACCGCTTCCCCGCGGTCCCTATCGTGGCCGACCTCAAGACGATGGACGGCGGCTACCTCGAGGTGGAGATGATGGCGCGGGCGGGGGCGAGCTGGTGCGTCGTGATGGGCGTGGCGCACCCGGCCACGGTTCGGGCCTGTGTGGCCGCGGCGCGCGACTACGACATAGGAATCATGGGCGACATCCTGGCCGCGCCGGACAAAGTGGCGACGGCGCGCGCGCTGGAGCGACTGGACGTGGACGTGGTGATCGTGCATACCGGCTTCGACGAACGCGGCGAAGCGCACGGGGCCAGCCCCTGGGACGATCTCGCCGCCGTCGTCTCCGCCGTGTCGCTCCCGGTGCAGGCGGTCGGGGGCCTGCGCCTCGAGGACCTGCCCCGGCTGCCGGCGGCCGGGGCTCCGCTCGTCGTCGTCGGCGCCCCGCTGGTGATCGATCCGGGCGCGTTCAGGGCCAGCGAGACCGACGACGAGCGTCTGGCGCGCGTGCTGCGCGAGGTCGTCCGGGCCGTCAAAGAGGGAGGGGGCGGGCATGAGGGAGGGAGCGGGCATGGACGAAAAGGCTAACGCGATCGCGGCTTTCCCGAAGTGCTACATGGACCAGTTATGCGTCGAACGCAGCATGTCGCTCTTCGAGTGGATCGAGATGGCCGCGACGCTCCCTGTCGACGGACTCGAGATGTATCCGGGCTTCTTCACCTCGTTCGACGAGGACTACCTGGGTGAGGTGCGGTCGGCGCTGCGCCGGCACAACCTGCTGATGCCGATGCTGTGCGCCTCGCCCGACTTCACGCAGGTCGCCGCCGCGGACCGTCGCGCCGAGGTCGAGCGCCATAAGAGGATGATCGACCTCGTGGCCTTTTTCGACAGCCCGCCCCCGTGCACCTGCCGCGTGCTCTCGGGCCAGCGCCGGCCCGAGGTCTCCGTGGACGACGGCGTGGCCATGGTCGTGGAGTGCATCGAGACGCTCCTGCCCTATGCGGCAGAGCGAGGGGTGATCCTGGCGCTGGAGAACCACTACAAGGATAACTACTGGACCTACCCCGAGTTCGCGCAGCATCTCCCCGTGTTCCGACGCATCGTGGAGGCCATCGACTCGCCCCATTTCGGCGTCAACTACGACCCGTCCAACGCTATCCTGGCCGGCGAGGACCCGCTGGAGGCGCTCGAGGCGGTCAAGACCCGCGTGGTGAGCATGCACGCGAGCGACCGAGGACTGCTGCCGGGGCGCACGCTGGAGGAGTTGCGCGCACAGGAGGAGGGCGTCGGCTACGCCGCCATCCTGCGCCACGGAGAGGTCGGGACCGGGCTCAACGACTATCCCGCCATCCTGCGCACGCTGCGCGAGGAGGGCTTTCGGGGCTGGATCTCTATCGAGGACGGCATGAACGGCCTCGACGAGATACGTCGCTCCGCCGACTACCTGCGCGCCACCCTGACGGAGCTATGAGACCCATCCGGTGAATAGGCGGCGTCCCAAGCCCGCAGCGCGTCCCGTCCAGCGATGGGCCGGCGGCTCTGTGTTTCACGCGAGGTCGATCGTGAGTGACGGGGCCGGTAGCGATCGCGCGCCTGGCATGCCGACGAGGGCTGTCCCGGTCGTGGAGATTTCCACGACGTGGTCGACCACGCTCCCGGCGCGTACCGCGTGAACGCGTCGGCGTGTTTCCACACCCACCACCCCCTCGGCTCCCAGGGACTCGGCCGCGTCCGCCAGGCGCCGCCGGGCGCGGCGCCAGGCTTCGGACAGATCCACCGTCCTGTCGTTTATCTCGATGTTGCGCGGCCTGAAGTCGGCCCCGATCGTCTGCTGCGCGGCGGTCAGCGTGCTCGAGACATAGAAGGCCACGCAGCCGGTGACGATCGTCACCAGCGTATACCCGCCACGCCACAGGCAGCCGATGTCTTGGGCCGGCATGGCCCCGAGGAACGGCGGGTCGAGGGGCGGGCAACCCGGAACGCGGACCGCCGTGCCGCGCGCGACAGCCTCGATCAGGCTCCGGCCCCACTCGTCCTCGTGGTACGCGATGCGCACGTCGACGACCCCGTGCGCCCCGACGAGGGACGCTTCGGCGCACAGGCGTCGCAGGGCGCGTGCGAGGACATCGGCCAGCGCGCGGGACACCGCCGGCAGTTCACGGCTCGCGACGTTTCCCTTTCCCTTGAACGCGCGCGCCGGCATGCGATAGACACTCGCGCTCACCACGTGCGCGACAGGCTCCACGCGCAGGGTCCGCAGGGCCAATACCTCGGCCATCGCGAGGTTGCTCGTCCAGGCGGGGCCGCCGTTCGCGCCACTCAGGAGCGCCTGGCGCGCCAGCCGCTCCCGTGCGCGCGGCGGTAGGCTCCCCGCACCGAGCTCCTCCTGGCTGAGTGCGGCGCGCCGGCGTTCGTCGGCCACAGGCAGCCCGTTTGCCTCGTTTCTCCGACGAAACCATTGCATACTCGGCCCCTCGCGATACACGTCGTCGTGCGCAATCTACCACGAGTATGCCATGCCAGCGCCAGGGAGTCATGGCGCAGACTTGATATACTGATTTGGTGTCCACGGCGGAGTAGCTCAGTGGCAGAGCAGGGGACTCATAAGCCCTTGGCCGGCAGTTCAAATCTGCCCTCCGCCACCATCGCGCGAGGGATGCAGCTGAGGCTGGCCGCATCCCTCGCCCCGCTTTTACCGCCCTCCTCGCATCCTCCTCGAAAAACATTAACGCAACTCCGATACCCCTCCCTGCCTTGCGCCGCATGCGCGCATGGAACCCTCGCGCGCCGCTCGGCGCGTGATCCAAGAGCCGCGCCCTTACGTATGTTTAGTGAGCAGGATGGTAATGACACGAGGAGACGAGCGATGTACGCGCTTGCGGCCAGTGGCGCCGCCGTCCCGGCATATACACCGGGGAGCAACCCGGTATACATACTGGGGGGCAAGAGGGATGGTATACTGGTCCGCAGGATGAAAAGTGCTGACGACTCTTCGGATGGCGCGCTGCTCGACCGCGTTGTGGCTGGCGATACCGCGGCTTTCGAGCTGCTGTACGACCGCCACAGCAAGACTGCCTATGGGCTCGCGCACCGCATCCTCAACGAGCCCGGGGTCGCCGAGGATGTCGTGCAGGACGCCTTCCTGACGGTCTGGCGCCAGGCCGAGACCTACGGGCAGGCGCGCGGATCGGTCCGCTCCTGGCTCCTCGCCATCGTGCACCATCGTGCGATCGACTACGTGCGCCGCCGTCACGAGGACCGCCAGCAGCCCCTCGAAGACATGACGCTCCTGCCCGGCGAGACCGACACGTGGGAACAGGCCCGCCAGGGGGTCGAGGGCGGGTACGTGCGCGCGGCCCTCGACTCTCTGCCGCCCGACCAGCAGCGCTCGATCGTGCTGGCCTATTTCGGCGGCTACACGCACGACGAGATCGCGCGTCTGCTCGACGTGCCCCTGGGCACGGTCAAGGGCCGGCTGCGCATCGGCCTACAGAAGATGCGCGGCTATCTGCGCCCGCTGGGCATAGGGATGGAGGAGGTACGGGAATGACGGAGGAGCAATACCACGTCCACGACCTTCTCGCCGCCTATGTCCTCGGCGCCGTCACGCCCGCGGAGGCGGCACTGGTCGAGGAGCACCTCGCCACCTGCGCCCTGTGCCGCGGCCAGGCGGGCGAGTTCAGCCAGATCGAGCGCGCGCTACCGGCCCTGGCCGGCGAGCTTGCGCCCCCTCCGGCCCTCAAGGCGCGCCTGATGTCGATCGTCGAGGCCGAGGCGCGTACGCGCAACGGGCGCACGACGACGGCAGGCGGGATCAACGGGGCTAATGGGGCGAATAGGACCGACGGGGCGGTCGACGCGTCGGATTGGTCGACGCCGGCCAGGCTCACGCCGCTTCCGGTCTCCAGCGCGCGGGCGGCGTCAGGACAAGCGGAGGGGCGGCGGGTGGCCGCGCGGCGACGCGGGATGCCGCTTGGCCCCGTCCTGGCGCTCGCGGCGGCCCTGGCGCTCGTCGCGCTCGGCCTGGGGCTGTGGCGCGCCATCAACGGCGCGCCCCGGCCGACGAGCGTGTACGCCGTCAAAGCCCCGAGAGGGACGAACTACGGCACGCTGGCGTACTATCGCGACGGCCATCGTCTCGTGCTGGATCTCCGCGGACTCAAAAAGACGGACTCCGCTCACGTCTACGAGTTGTGGCTGATCCGCTTGAGCGGGGGCAAGCCCGTGGCCGTCAAGGGCGTGGACGTGTTCCGTGCCCCCGACGGCACGGGGCGCCTGGTCAAAGACGGCCAGGACATCCACGGCTACAACGCCGCCGGGCTCACGGTGGAACAGCGCTTCAGCCCGACCACGCCGACGTTACCCGTCGTCGCGCTCGCCTCGATCGTCCAGCCGGGGTAGGCCCGGATAAGCAGGAGCCGGCGTGCGTCGCGCAACCGCTGCCGCTGCCGCCGCTGCTGGCACGTTATTTGCCTAATAGGGTCGGCGCAGGCAGACTCCCCGATCACGCCGACCCACAGACAACACCCTTACGATTAGGACATAGGTCAAATGGAATACAACACGATTCGAACGGCCGACGAGCGCGAGATGCGCCGCCTCGTGCGGCGAGGCGCGCTCATCATGGCCGAATACGACTGGCGCGCCAGCGGCGTAGCCGAGCTCGAGCAGCGCGGACGCGAGTGGGTGCTGCAAGTCCCCAACACGGTCGCGCTGCGCCGCGCAGCATAGGCAGCCGTCAGCCGTTAGTGATTAGCTGTTAGCCTTTCGACGGCATAGGCGGCGGCCGGGGACGCGCTCCCCGGCCGCCGCCCTTTTGTCCCCACTTTCACGGTTTGCCAGCAAGCAGCTTCTCAGGCACATACTAACAGTAACGGTTAGGTCGCTAACAGTAGGTCGCTAAAGGCTAAAGGCTACAATGCGCATCGTGGTCATCGGAAGCGGGTTCGGGGGGTTGGCCGCGGCCGTACGCCTGCAGGCGCACGGGCACGCGGTCACTATCGTCGACAAGCGCGACAAGGCGGGCGGCCGCGCCTACGTCTACGCGCAGGACGGCTTCACCTTCGACGGCGGCCCCACCGTCATCACCGCGCCCTGGATGATCCGCGAGCTTTTCGAGCTCGCCGGCCGCGACCCCGCCGACTACGTGCGCCTCGTCCCCGTCGACCCCTTCTACCGCATCTTCTTCGACGACGGCGCCGTCTTCGAGTATTCCGGCGATTCCGAGCGCATGGCCGCGCAGGTCGGCGCGCTGCGCCCCGGCGACGTCGACGGCTACCGCGAGTTCGTGCGCCGCTCCGAGCGTATCTTCGCCAAGGGCTTCACCGAACTGGCCGACCAGCCCTTCCTCTCGCCCTGGGACATGATCAAGATCATGCCCGACATGGCGCGGCTGCAGTCGTACCGCAGCGTCTACGGCTTCGTGTCCCAGTTCGTGCAGGACCCGCGACTGCGCCAGGTGCTCTCCTTCCACCCGCTGCTCGTGGGCGGCAATCCGTTCCAGACCACCAGCATCTACACCCTCATCCACTACCTCGAGCGCGAGTGGGGCGTGTGGTTCGCCATGGGCGGGACCGGCGCGATCGTCGACGCGCTCGTGCGCCTCTTCGAAGAACTCGGCGGGACGGTGCGCCAGGGCGCCGAAGTGGGAGAGATCACGCTGAAACACGGGGGGACGGGGCGAGCCACCGGCGTGCGTCTGCGCGACGGCACGGAGATCCTGGCCGACGCCGTGGTCAGCAACGGCGACGTGGCGCATACGTACCACCAGTTGCTGCCCGCCACGGCGCGCCGCTCGATCGAGGCCCGCCGCCTGCCGCACATGCGCTACAGCATGTCGCTCGTCGTCATCTATTTCGGGACCGATCGGCGCTACCGCGACGACGGCCTGCTGGCGCACCACAACATCATCCTGGGGCCGCGCTACGGCGAGCTGCTGCACGATATCTTCACGCGCAAAGAGTTGGCCGACGACTTCTCGCTCTACCTGCACATGCCCACGATCACCGACCCGAGCCTGGCCCCGCCAGGCTGCGAGAGCTTCTACGTGCTCGCCCCCGTGCCGCACCTCGGCGGCTCGGCCGACTGGGCCGCGCGGGCCAGACCGTACCGCGACGCCATCATGGGCGCGCTGGAGCGGCGCTTCCTGCCCGACCTCTCGCGGCATATCGTGACCGAGCACATGATCGACCCGCGGCACTTCCGCGATACCCTCAACAGCTACCGTGGCAGCGCCTTCTCGGTCGAGCCGATCCTGACGCAGTCGGCCTACTTGCGCCCACACAATAGGAGCTCCGACGTGCCGAACCTCTACTTCGTCGGCGCGGGCACCCACCCGGGCGCCGGCCTCCCCGGCGTACTCTCCAGCGCCAAGATTGTGGACGGGCTCATCGGCGAGGCCAAGGACGGAGCGCGACCCGGTACGACGGCTCACCGGGCGAGCGCGCTGACCGTGAGCCAGGCTCGGTAACTGTTGTAGCGGTTAGCGCGCGCCCTGGTCGGAGACTCGGCGCTGCTCGACCGGCATCACGGGCGGCGCGACGAGCGCGGGGACGCCGGAGCGCGCCTCCGCCCGCGCGCCCCACCAGCGCGCCGCGCCTTCCACGGCGACGAACGAGATGACGGCGCACACCAGCCCGACGACCACGTCGATGATCCAGTGCTCGCCCATGTAGACGACGGCGAACCACATGGCAGCCGCGTAGACCAGCATCAGCAGGCCCCAACGGCCGAACATCTTGTACAGGTAGAGGGCGCTGAGCACGGGGAAGGCGGCGTGCAGCGAGGGCATCGCCGCGGTCAGGTTGTACTTCACGTTGAAGAGCGAGAAGTAGCGGTGCCCGAAGGCCTTCTGCTGTACGTAGTCGTTGAAGTCGTTAAAGATTTTGTGCAGGGGCGGCGAGATGGCGGCGAAGCGATGGCCCTGGAAGGTGCGGTAGCTGGCCATCCAGGGCGGCACGGCCGGATAGACGATGTAGATGACGAAGGCGAGCGCGGCGAGCGCGAGGAAGGCCGCGGCGAAACGGCGGAACAGCGCGCGGTCGCGCACCCAGATGACGAAGCCGACCAGGAGCGGCTCGGGGAAGTGCAGCCCGTAGATGACGGCGGACAGGATGTCGTACCACTGCCACTGCGGCGCCGAACGGGCGTAGCTAAACCACGGGCGGTTGATCATCTGGCCGTGCCACATGCCCGCCGGGTGATACGCGGTGCGGTGGAGCGCCGCCGGGTGGAACAGGCGCTGCTGGAGCCACTCTTGCGGCAGTTGCCCGTGCAGCAGGGGCCACGTGAGCCAGCGGTCGGCGTCGATCAGGTCGGTCATGTGCGCGGGGAAGCCCGCCCACTGCGCCACCGGCCCTGTCTGTTGCCACAGGACGAGGACGAGCAGGAAGACGCCCCAGTCGCGCAGGAACAGCCAGGGCCGTCCGACGACGACCGCCGCCCCCACCAGGACAGGGATCAGCACGTCGGGGACGAGGCCGACGTGGAGGTACATCAGGGCGGCCGACGCGGCGATGAAGTAGAGGACGACGAGCAGGAGGCGCGGGCGCGAGATGTTGAATCCGCCCTGGTCCCGCCTGTCGATCACGCGCACTCCTGCTCTCTCCTCAGTCGGATATGCCCTCCGACCCTCTTCTACGCCTGGCGTGGGCATCCGTAGAGCCCCCAAATCTACACTAGTGTAATGTTAAAGGCGTGTTAAAGAAAAGGTTGCCGTCATGTTGAGGGATATCCCTCCCCTGCGGCGTCTGTCCACCTCCTCGGCAGCCCCATCTCTCGCGCACGGCGCGCCCGACGAGCAACCTGCGCGGGACGCGGACGTCGTGGGCATGGCGCGGGCTCGCGCGCCCCTTCAATGGATGCGCCTGCCCTTGCAACCCGTGCTGGGCCTACTGGCCGCCGCCCTGATCGTGCGGCTGGCCCTGCTCCCGCTCGCGGAGGGCAACGACTTCCTGGCCTACGACAAGCTGGCGACGCTCAGCCTGCATGGGCGCGACGTCTACGCGCTGGAGCTGTCCCATCACCTGGGCACACTGGCCTGGAGCTACCTGCCGCTACTCCTGCACCTGTTCACGAGCATCCAGTGGTTGACGGCGCACACCGGCTGGCCATTCAGGGTCCTCGGCAAGCTGCCCACCGTCGCCGCCGACCTGGCCGTCGGCGCGCTCCTGTACCGGGCGCTCCGCCGGCATGGGCGGCCGGAGCGCATCGCCCTAATCGGCATGGCCCTCTATCTCTTCAACCCGCTCGTGCTCTTCAACGGCGCCCTCTGCGGCCGCTTCGACGCCATCGCGCTGGCCTTCCTCATGCTGGCCCTGGAAGGCTACCGCACCCGTCTGTTCGCACCCGCGTTCGCCCTCGCGGTCTCCGCCAAAACTTTTCCGCTCTTCCTATTGCCGCCCCTGGCCCTGGGCCACGACCGGCAGTCCCCGCGCCGGCTGGCTCTGGCCTGCGCCCTCCTACCCGTGCTGGCGCTGCCCTACATCATCACCGACCCGCACGGGCTGCTCGCCATCTTCGTGTATCACCGCACCAATCTCGGCCGGCTCTCCTGGTACGACATCCTCAATACCAGCCCGATGTATGTCGCCTCTGAGCAGGCTCTCCGGGTGGCCCGCATCGGCGCCCTCCTCTATCCCCCCCTCGTCTTCCTCCTCGTGCGCGGCTCGCGTTATGTCAAAACGGCGCAGTGCCTGGCGCTCTATCTCGTGCTAAATCAGGTCGTGTACGAGCAATATCTGCTGTGGCCGCTCCCCTTCCTGATCATCGTCGGTCTGCGGGACAAGACGGCGCCCGGACGTCTCGCATTGTGGCTGGTCCTTCTGTCGACGGTCGCGGGGATGCTCGAGAACGAGTTCACGTGGGAGCACCCCGCGTCTCCGCTGCACTACCACTCGGCGCCCACGCCGTGGGTACCGCTCAACGTGGCGCTGGCCGTCTCGGCGCTGGCGTTCGTCGTCGTCGCGGAGCGAAGGGCGAGAGTCGAAAGTCGAAAGGTAGTTGCATGAGCCCTGGCAAGGCTGGTAGCCGTGAGCTATCACGCGCCGGCGATGCGCCATTGCGCAGGCCGGGGGCTCTCCAAGAGGTCTTTCGATTTTCAGCCTTCGACGTTCGACTCGTCCTGCTGGTCCTGCTCGCGCTGGCCTATCGCCTGATCTTGCTGCGCACGACCATGGCCGGTGTAGACAGCGACCAGGCGGTGGCCGGGATCATGGCGCGCCATGTGCTGCGGGGCGAGCGCCCGATCTTCTTCTACGGCCAGTCCTACAATGGGGCACTGGAGGCCTACCTCACCGCCGCCGTGTTCCGCCTGTTCGGGCAGGATGACCTGACACTGCGCCTCGCGCACACCCTCTGCTCCGTCGCGCTCGTGGCGCAGCTCTACGGACTGACCCGCCGCCTCTACGGCCCGCGGGTTGCCGTGGCCACGGGCCTGTGGCTGGCGGTCCCCGCGCCGATGCTAGTCTGGTGGGGCGCGGCGGCCGGGGCCAGCTACATCGAGGCGGCCGTGCTCGGCGCGGGGCTGTTCCTGGTCGCGACGCGCCGCTGGTGGCTGGGACGGCCGCGGCGGTACGACCTGCCGGCGCTCGGGCTGTTGGCCGGGCTCGGCGTGTGGGTCCACCCTATGATCGCCTACTACCTCGTCGCGCTGGCCGTGGCCGCCCTGCCCCTCGCCTGGCGCGGTCGGGCGCGGCTCCCGCGCGCCCTCGCGCGGCAAGCCCCGCCGGCCATGGCCGCTTTTGTGGTGGGCGCGGCGCCGTGGCTGGACTACGCGCTGCGCCACCGCGGGGCCGGCGTCGCCGTGCTGGCGGGCCGCGCCGCGCCCGTGGCGCTCCCCGACGTGCTGTGGCGGCTCCTGACGCAGGCGCTCCCCGTGCTCATCGGCGGCGCGCACCTCGCCGGCCCCGCCGGCCAGTTCGCGCGATACATCGGCGACCACCCCGTGCCGTACGCCCTGTCGCTCGTCGCAATCGCGTACCTCACCGCGCGCTCCATCCTATCCCCGCGCGGCCTGCCGGCCCAGGCGCGCGCGTGGCTGCGCGGCCGCCCTCTCACCGACGCGCCGCTGGCCGCGCTGCTGCTCGCCGTGTTCGCGCTCTACCTGGCCAGCCGCTACAAGTCGCTCGCCTGGACGACGCGCGACCCGCGCTACCTGCTCCCCCTCTACACGTGCGCGCCCTACCTGATGGCGTGCGTCCTTGGCCAGTCGCCAGTCGCCGGTCGCCAGTCACCGGTAGGTACGGCGAGTCATGCCGGCACGGACGAGCGGACGGGGCCAACGCAGCGCGGTCTGTCGACACATGCTCGCACCTTGCTGGCAGCCGGCGACCGGCGACTGGCGACTGCGGCGCTAGCTGTCGCCCTGGCGGTCAACGTCTACGGCGCGGCGCACTACGGGGAGCCGCCGAGCAGCGCGTTCGCGGACGTGAGGCCGCTGGCAAAGATGCTGGTGGCGCGGGGCGACACGGCCGTGTACGGCGACTACTGGGTCGTCTGGCGGCTGGCCTTCGAGAGCGGCGAGCGCCTCACCCCGGTGGTCACGCTCGGCCTGACGGTCGACCACAACCCGCGCGGGGCGCGCTACCCGGCCTACCTGGCGCGGGCGGCCCGCGCGCGCCGCTGGGCCTACATCGTACCGGACCGCTACGTCCCCGCGCTCGTCGCGCGACTACGACGCCACCACGCGCCGTACCGCCGCTGGCGCTGGGGCGACTCCAGCCTCTTCTACAACCACTGGAATTGGGGCAGGCCCAACGTGGTCGACGGGCCGGGGCGCCCGCCTAACTGGTTACTCCGTCAGGCCACCCAGCCGCCCAGCGCATAGTAGGCGGTCCAGAAGGCGAGGGCCATGGCCGAGGCGGTGAGCCAGGCCTGGTAGGCGGCGGGACGGCGCAGGAGGAACGCCAGCACGATGAAGGTGGGGAAGACGCTCAGGGCGAAGCGCGACGACGACATGATGGGCAGCCAGTAGTTGTCGGCGATGGCCGGGCTGACCAAGGAGGCGAGCCACACCGCGGCGGCGTAGACGGTGTACGAGGGGCGCACCCGTCGCCACCCTATCACGAGGAGCGGCAGGAAGAGAGCCAGCGTGGTCAGCTCGACGACGATGTGCGCCTGATGGCCCGTTGCGTCGGGCAGATTCCACCGCTGCACCGTGGCGACGATGCCGGCCCAGGGCCAGGACGTTAGCCGGTGCCAGGCCCGCTGCGCCCCCAGGAAATCGAACGGGCTGCCCGTCAGGCGCCACAGCAAGACCAGGTGCGCCGCGACGGCCAGGGGCATCAGCAGCATCGGTAACAGTCGATGGTCGATGGTCGGTAGTCGATAGGAGGAGTGGATCGTACGCGCTCGCCCACGCGGCGGCGCGCTTCCAACCACTCCCCGTCGATCAGCGGCCGTCGATTCACTAGCGACTAGCGACTGTCGACTGTCGACTTTATAGGTGTACCACTCCACCACGTACGGCAGCGCCAGCACGATACCGGACTGGCGCGTCAGGGCGCCGAGCGCGCCGGTTATACCCGCGGCGAGCCAGCGCCGGCGCCGCAGATGCCAGAAGGTGAGCACGGCAAGCAGCGCGTAGAGCGACTCCGTGTAGGGGATGAAGAAAACGATGGCGGTGGGGAAGACGGCCAGCAGCCAGATCGCGCGCGTCGCGACCGCCGCCGGGTGGTCGAGGCTGACCAGCCGGTAGAGGTAGTAGAGGGCGCCCAGGAAGGCCACGTTGGGGATCAGCAGGGCCGCGGTGTCTATGGGCATCCCGGCCAGGGTCAGCAGGCGAATCAGCGCCGGGTAGAGCGGGAAGAACGCCGTCGTCGAGTAGGCCCGATTGGGAAAAAGCTTGTAGGGATAGCCGTGCTCGGCCGTGGCGATAAACCACTGCGCGTCCCACTGCACCCAGCCGCTGTGCGCCGGCTGCTGGCGCGTGGCGTGCGCGACGTAGAGCAGCGGCGCCGCCACCCCGATCAGCATGAACACGAGGCGCGTGGCCAGGAACGGCCACAGGGCGGCCCGGGCAGCCTCTACATCGACCAACGCCCCGACGTTCAAGCCGCGTCGCGGTCGTGGAAGCGGGAGCGCGTCAACCGGCTCCGCGACGGGTTCGACAAGCGGATCGGTGGTTAGCATACTCCATCCAGTGTACTGCCTCGACACCATCACTCCCGTCCTACCAAAAGACGACATACCGTCCTTGGTGTCGCCCGATAGGGCCTATCTGCCGCATTGTTTTGGATGTGTTTCGCTCGGGTTAAAAGGCAGTTCCCCCTCGCCCGCGCACGGGAGAGGCCGGCCAGACCGTCGGCGGAGCCGAGGGGCTGGTCCGCAGCGACGCGCGGGTCGGGGGGTAAGGGCGAGCCCCCACTCGAACGAAACACACCCCATTGTTTTATCATGTGGGGAAGGAGCACGCATGCCCCGTAAGTTACGTGAACTGCGAGCCGACCTGCACCGGGCGGGTTTCGACGTCGACCATCAAACAGGAAGCCATGAAGTGTGGAGGCATCCGCTCCTCCCGGGTGTCAGCGCCAACCTGGCAGGGAAGGACGGTGCGGATGCAAAACCCTACCAGGAGGGCCAGGTACGCAGGGCTCTCGAGGCATTAGTAGAGGCGCGGAAGGAACAGCACTAGTGACGGAAAAACTACGCTATTCAATGGTCATCCAGTGGTCGGACGAAGACCGGGCGTACTTGGTGACTCTACCGGAATGGGATGATCGAGTGTTCAACCCGGTCACACATGGGTATACCTATGAGGAGGCGCTAAAAAGCGGCGAGCAGGCACTGGAGGCGCTTGTCGCTTCCGCGCGCCAGCATCAGGAAATTCTTCCAAAACCACTCGTCTTTGCCAGGACATGACGCGTACCCGTCATGCGGAAAGCGTTGGTGAACGCGTCATATCGGGTGGTGTGGGAGCAATCATGGCGTGCGGCATAGCACCGTCAAACCCGGCCGGCGCCAGGCCACGGTGTAGCGGCGAGCGAGGGCCGCGCGCATACGCCGATCGCCGGGGGGCTGCGAGACCGCCTGCACCGGGATGACGCAGACAGGCTCGCCGCGCTCGACCGCGGCCAGGGCGGACGTGTAGGCGCCGGGGATCGTGCCCAGGGGTCGGCGCCACAGGTAGCGCGTTACGCTGGGGCGGCCGGCCAGGTAGTGCAGCGGCGCCGCGGCGTAGGCGACGAAGAACGCCTCCCCTACGGGCACGCGCCGGCGCAGGAAGGCGACCAACTCGGCCTGGCGCGCGTAGACAGGCCAACCGTATAGGCGCTGCGAGACCGCGACCGGCGAGCCGCTCAGGTAGTACGGGGCGTCCACGCGCGCGGTCATCAGAGAGAGGGCGAGCGGGACGATGAGCAGCGGCGCTGTCCAGGGCAGGCGACGCGCCACTCCGATGCCCATGGCGAAGCCTGCGCCGGCCAGCACGCACAGGGGCGGCAGCAACTGCACGAAGTAGTGGCGGTTGTAGAGGCCCCCCAGCGTCACACCGAACGCGGCGGCGGCGAGCCACGGCAGCGGCAGCAGGGTCCAAAGTCGATGGCCGATGGCCGATGGCCGATCGTCGTTTCCCGAGGGCCGGCGGTCAAAGGAGGGCGCCAGGAGAGCGACGACGGCCGCGAGCGCCAGTACAACTAGGGCGGCGTCCTCACTCCAGAACCACCCGAATCCGGTCATGGCGTTGCCCCATGTGTTGGCAGAGGCGTCGAACGAGCGGTAGCGCAGATTGTCGAGCACGACGGCGTCGAGGTACGCGCGCCAGCCCGTCGCGGCGCCCCACAGGGCCGAGAGGGCCAGCGCGGCCAGCACGCCCGCCAGCGCGGGCCGGAGGCGGCGCAGACCCTTTAGGGTCCGTCCCTGCCCCGGTCCTCCAGGGCCAGGCTCTCCAACAGGCGCGCACAGGAGGACGACGACGGCGCCGTCGACGGCCGACTGCTTGACCAGCAAGGCCCCGCCGGCCGCGAGGCCGGCCAGGAAAAGATAGCGCGCCGAGTGGTTGCTATGCCGGGCGCGCAGGAGCAAGGCGACGGCCGCAGCGGCCGGCAGCGTCGCCAGCAGCTCGCCGTTGACGATGAAGCCTTCGATCTGCGGGCCGGAGGAGGCGAGGGCATAGAACGCGGCGGCGCACAGCCCCGCCACCCTCCCATACAGGCGCGACGCCACGTAGGCGAGCAGCAGCAGGCTCGACACGGCGTATACCGCGCCGCACAGGCGTAGGCCCGCTGTGCCGGGAGCGACCGCGTCGAACAGCCGAAACAGAACGATCAGCCCCTGCGGACGGTCGACCCAGGCGTCGCCGTAGAGCCCTCCTCCCGCCGCCCACAGCCGTGCGACATAGGCGTACCCGCCCTCGTCATTGGTCAGCGGGACGTTCAGGAACGGCGCCCGGCACAGGATGGACAGCGCGACGCAGCAGGTCAGGCCACCCGCATAGCCCCAACGCCGCTCGAACCCTTGAACCGTTGTCATCGGCGCCGACGCCCTACAGACCGCGCCGGCGCGCCGGCCCCATAAGCGGCGCCACGGGTGCGCGCCGCGCCGGGAGCGTCATGACACGACGCCTCGCTCCCGTGTGGACACCGGCATGGGTCGACCCGCTCAATCGGCGCCGCCCCGCGCGGGCAGTTCGCCGCCTCTCGACGAGCGGAGAGGGCGGGCGATGGCGGCTACCACCGGCCGGGGCCGGGCGCGCCCGGCCCCGGCGCGCCGAGCGACGACGCGGGCGATAATCCGCTGTACCCCGGATGTCCTGCCCTCGCGCAGGTCGTCGATGAGGGGCCAGAGGCACAGGATAGAGAGCGGCAGGTAGAAATAGACGAACAGGCTGCGCCAGGCGAAGACGAGGGGCACGAGCGCGAGCGCGAGGCCGGCTCCAGGGTGGCGGCGGCAGATGCGCGCGTACACGGCCAGGCAGACAAGCAGGGCAACCCCTTCCATCGCCGTATACACGGGCCGCGGCCACAGCGGGAGCCATCCGCCCTGCACTAGCACGATGAGGCCCTGCCCACCGTAGTACATCGGGTCGCGCACCGGCCCCAACACCCCGGTGAGCCAGGCGGCCGGTGATTGCGCGAAGAACGGGGCGTTCGTGGCCACGAAGACGGCGACCATGACGCCGACGCGGCGCGCCACGTCCCGCCACCCGCCGACCCGCAGGATCAGGACGGCGTAGAACAGGGCGAAAAACCAGGCATCCTGGCGGGTGGTCACGGCCAGCCCCATCAGCACGGCCGAGGACCACGGTCGTCGCCACGTCATCCAGGCGGCCAGCGTCAGGAGCACGACGAGGCCTTCGGAGTAGCCGTGGATCGCGTAATCCCACGTGATAACGTTGGAGAGGGCGATCGGTAAAAGCCAGGGGCGCAGCTGCGGCGGCGCGCGCCACGCCAGCAGCAGGTACGCCGCGGCGAGGCAGGCGATATAGAAGACGCTCATCTCACGCCAGCCCAGCGCGTAAAACAGGGCCGGCAGCAGGAAGGAGCCCGCGGGGTAGCTGACGTAGCTCTCGAACTCCGCCGGGTGCTGCACGTGTCCCGCTTGCGCCACCCCGAACAGAACACGCTCGAGGTCGTGCCGCGGGTAATCGACGCCCGCGAACGCGCCGGCCTCCAGCGGCGTGGTGAAGCGGCCGTCCATGTGCAGGCGTGTGAAGCAGTCGCCCAGCGAGAAGTCGGTATACGGATTGTGGCCGTGCACGAACAGGTCGGTGGAGCAGTCGGTCATGGCGATGGCGTCGTTCCAATAGTACTCTACGCGAGTGAGCGTGGCGGGATAGCGTGCGATGTCGGCGATGCTGTAGGACGAGGCCCACAGCGTCCAGGCCAGGCCAGCGACCACCAGGATGCGGCCGTGGGGCAGCAGGGCGCGCAGCGGGCGCGGCGCGGTGGAGCGGCAGGCCACGAACAGCAGGGTCAGGGCGGCGCCGAGGGACGCCAGCACGACTACGCTGTAGATGCGCCCGTAGAGCTCGATACCCAGGTAGCGCAGCATCGTCAACAGGTTGAAGAGCGCCAGCGCGCCCAGGTAGCAGGCCAGGCGCAGGGCAGCCTCCGGCTCCTGGAGGGGCGCGAGCCGCTCCAGGAGCGCGCCGAGGCGGGCCGACCCGGCCCGGAGCGCGGAGATATGGGCGGGGGCGGGGAGGCGCTGTTGCGTGTGCCTGTGCTGCTGTCTCACAAGGGCTAGTGTACCTCAGGGGCTACAAAGCTATCGGCCGTCAGCCGCCGGCCGTCATCGGCTAGCCCGCTCCTGTCTTATCTACTGGCAGCGCAGCGAGAGACAGCGATCCCAGTGGATACGCTCACCCCTCGCGCATGTTACCCTTACGCGTAGACGAAGAATAGAGGATCGAGGAATGGCAGAGATAGCGCGCCCGGGGAAAGCTCCACGCCGCCTCGCCGCGCGCGCGGCGCACCCGGCGATCGTCGGGACCTTGCTCTTCCTGACCGTCCTCGCGGGCTACCTGCTGTCGTACAACGTCGACAAGCCGACCCATAACGCCGACTGGTACATCCGCTACCAAGTGGCGTGCTCGATCGTCGAGCGCAACGCCTTCTTCATCAATCCCTACGACGCCAGCGAGCGCTCCGGCCCGGGGGCCGACGGGTACGCGTACGCGCAGTACACGCTCGGCCAGACCAGCGCGATGATCCCGCTCTACCTGCTCGGGCGCGCGCTCGCCGGGGTCGCGCACACGAACTGCGACCAGCGCACCGCCAATACGATCGTCTTCCTGACCTGCAAGTCGCTCGACATCATCCTGGGCGCGCTCCTGGCCATCCTGTTCTACGCCACCGCGCGCCTGCTGGCCTACCCGCGCTGCGTCGCGCTCGCGCTGACCCTCCTGCTCGCCTTCGGCGCCCCGCTCTGGCCCGATGTGCTCTCCAACGAGGAGCACACCATGGAGAGCTTGTTCCTCCTGGCCGCCGCCTACGCCGCGCTGCGCTATACGCTTTCGGCAGTCGATAGTCGACAGTCGACGGCGAAACGGGGGGCGAAAGAGCGGCGGCTGTGGCTCGTGGCGATGGGGCTGGCCGCGGGGCTCGTCTTCGTCACGCGCGTCGCGGGCCTGATCGCCATACCCATCTTCGCCGTCTACCTCCTTGCGCTGCACGCGAGCCGAGTCGATGGTCGATGGTCGATGGTCGATAGTGAGGCGGCGACCGAGGGTGAGCGGCGACGGCGCGGGCGCACGCTTGCCCAGCGAACCTACTATCGACTATCGACTATCGACTATCGACTATTTGGACGCGATCTCGCGCTCTACAGCGCCGGCGTGGCGCCCTCGTTGCTCATCAACATGGCCTACAACCTGGTCCGCTGGGGTCGCCCGCTGCAGACCGGGCCGAAGCCCGACCACACGCTCGGCTACCCGCCCTGGCTGGGGCTGCCCAACCTGCTGGTCAGCCCCGGCAAGGGCCTGCTCTGGTACGCCCCCGCCCTCCTCTTGCTGGCCCTGGCCGCCCGCCCCTTCCGGCGTCGCCTCCCCCTGCCCGCGCTCCTGTGCGCCCTCATCTGCGGCGTGTACCTGCTGTTCTACAGCAACGTGAACTACTGGCACGGCGACCCGGCCTGGGGTCCGCGCTACCTCTACGCGACGCTGCCCTACCTGATCCTGCCGCTCGGCGAGGTGTTCGCGCGCTGGCGGGGCTACCGGCGGCCCGTGCGCGGCCTGCTCGTCGGGGCGCTGGCCCTCTCCTTCCTCGTGCAGTTCTCCGCCGTCTCGGTCAGCTACTGGCGGCACTGGTACTACATCTACGGCTACCACTACGACCAGGTGGAGAACCACGGCTGGGGATCGAACCTGCACTACTGGTGGAAGCCCGAGCAGTCGCCCATCCTGATCTCGCTGGAAGGCATCGCCGACATCACGCAGAAATATGTCGACGGGGCGCCCCTGCTGGAGCATCAGGCCGGCCAGCGGCTCTCCGATCCCCGCGAGTCGAGCATCTATCAGGCGCACGGTCAGGCCGCCGTCTATCTCACGGACCTGGATAAGCTGCGCGACATGGCCAACTGGAACACCTTCACTCCCTGGTGGGCGCACGTCTACCCCTGGTGGGATCTGCGGACCGTTGTCCGCCTCGCCCTTGCCCTTGTCGCCGTGTTCCTGCTGAGCGGTGGCCTCCTATTGACCATCCTGGCCCTCGCAGAGCGCCCCCTCCGCGCCCCGCCGCCCGCTCCCCGCGACGGGCGCGGGACGCCGCCCGGTCAGAGGGGGACGAACGGCAATGGACGCGGGCATATACCCCTGGGGGGGCTTCAACTCGCGGGCCTGGACATCGCGGGGGACCCTGCTCCCGCGCCCGCGCCCGCGTCCATCGGGAGCGCCGCGCGCGGGCCTGCTACATTGACGGTCGCCGCGCCCCCCTCCCTCCAGCTCGCACCGCCGGTCTCGCGCCAGGCCGCGCGCCCCGCGACGGGCCTGCTACCCCTGGGGCTCGCGGCGCTGGTCGCGGCCCTCGTCTACGGCGGTATCGCCGATATCGCCGCGCTAGGAGCCCCGCGCGCCACAGCGTCGCTCGTCCACGTGGTGGGCATGAACGCGACCGTGAGCGACGGCGCCTGGACCTATCGCGTCCTCGCGGCGACCAGCGTGCCGGGCCTGCCGGGCGGGCTCGAGGCGCCGATCGACGAGACCCATCACTACGTCGTGCTGCGGCTGCGCCTCTACAACGGCCTGAGCCGGCCGCGCGGCGTCTACCCGGATTGGTTCGACCTGACCGACTCGGCAGGGCTGCGCTACCAATACATGGACGCCGTGAGCGCCGGGATGGCCGAGCTCTCGCACCAGGCCCCCGTTCGCGCCGCGGTCCCCGCGCATAGCTCCGTCGACACCACGCTGGTCTACCAGGTGCGCAACGCCACGCCCGACCGCGACCTCGCGCTGCTCGGCCCCGGGATCACACTAGTCCGGCTAGGCGCGTCCTGACGAGCGGGTAATCCGGCAATATAGCTTGACGACGACGCGTAAAATGGTTCGCCTTGCGTCAAAGCATGCGCGAACGGGTGTAAACTGAGAGTAGGAACAAGTTCTATTCCCTGCATCCATGATCAAGGAGGATTAAGCGCATGGCGGGACAACGCTATGACGTGGTGGTGGTCGGCGCCGGCATCGTCGGGCTGGCGACGGCGATGGAGATGCTCAAGAGGCGCCCGAACCTCAAACTCGCGGTCATCGACAAAGAGACCGATGTGTCCAAGCACCAGACGGGGCACAACAGCGGCGTGATCCACAGCGGGATTTACTACGCGCCCGGTTCGCTCAAGGCGACGCTATGCGTCCAGGGTGTCAAGCAATTGGTGCGGTTCTGCGACGAGCGCGACATCCCCTATGACCTGTGCGGCAAGGTCATCGTGGCCACCCAGGAGAAAGAGCTCCCGGGGCTACAGAAGCTCTACGAGCGCGGCGTCGCCAACGGTGTCCCCGGCGTCGAGATCATCGGCCCCGAGCGCCTGCGGGAACTAGAGCCACACGTTCGCGGCATCAAGGCCATCTACTCGCCCAAGACCGGCATCGTCGACTATGTCAAAGTGGCGGGGGCGTACGCCGACGAGGTCCGCGGCATGGGCGGCGACATCTTGCTCGGCCGCGAGGTCACCAACGTCGACCGCCGCGCCGGCGCCGTCACCGTGGAAACGACGGGGGGCGAGGTGCAGGGGGACTACCTCATCTCCTGCGCCGGCCTGTTCGCCGATCGCATCGCGCGCATGACCGGGGCCCCGCGCGCGCCGCAGATCGTGCCCTTCCGCGGCGACTACTACGAGTTGGTCCCCGCGAAGCGCCACCTGATCAACAACCTGATCTACCCGGTACCGGACCCCGAGTTCCCCTTTCTGGGCGTGCATTTCACGCGGCACATCAACGGCGACCGCTCGCTCGGCCCCAACGCTGTGCTGGCCTTCGCGCGCGAGGGCTACAAGAAGCTCGACATCAAGCCGAAGGAGCTCGGCGAGGCCCTGTCGTACGGCGGCTTCCAGAAGATGGCCGTGATGTACTGGAAGATGGGCCTCGGCGAGTACTGGCGCGACTTCAACAAGCAGGCCTTCGTCAAGGCGCTGCAGGCCTACGTCCCCGAGATCCAGCCCGAGGACTGCCACCCGGGCCCCGCCGGCGTGCGCGCACAGGCTATTCAGGCCAACGGCAAGATGGTCGACGACTTCGTCTTCGCCACCGGCGACCGCGTGATGCACGTGCGCAACGCGCCATCCCCCGCGGCCACGGCCTCGATCGCCATCGGCGGCGAGATCGTGAACAAGGCGGAGGGGTTGTTCGACCTCGCACCCGCGCGGCAACCCGCCGCGGTTTAGAGCAAGGAGCCCGCGACCGCGGACGCTCCTCGTTTTTGTGGAACGCGGCCTGCGACTGAAGTTACAGGCGTCATCGCACTTCTCCACTATTTCGGGGCGCATCCGCGGTCCCGCGGTCAGGGCTCGTGAATTATCGGCGAGAGTGTGGCTTGGGACGTAGAAGGCGGAGGGCTTTGCCGGGATGGGCGGCGAGGTGACGGCGGTACGCCGCAATGGCGGTGTGGCCCGTGCGGCGGATGAGC
>JAABUH010000867.1_pt1 | contig 39085 bp, 36 predicted proteins | sample 5559121 | NCBI WGS metagenome assembly JAABUH01 (sample SAMN10711871, study PRJNA513364) | rock metagenome | isolation source: Antarctica rocks | place: Antarctica: Victoria Land, Battleship Promontory nord | collected 2015-12-28
CACCGCGACCGCCCCGGCCTCCTCGGCGAGCCGCGCCTGCTCCGGCGTGACCACGTCCATGATCACCCCGCCCTTGAGCATCTGCGCGAGGCCCTTCTTTGTCGCCCAGGTCGACTTCGCGACCCCGTCGCCCGCGTGGCCGTTCGTGTGCGTCCCGTGCTCGCTCGCCTGCATCGTCTCGCCCCTTTCTTCAAGCCCCATCGCTCATACCCCTCGGTGCGGGCATACCTCACAGGGTAGAGGAGCACGCGGGCGAGCGGGAGGGACAATCCGGGGCAAAAAAGCGGGGGACACGGGGGGAGAGTAGGCGAAACGGGCGAGTGGGCGAGTGAACGGCGTGAGCGATGTCGCTTGACAAGTGGCCTGCGCTTACCTAGTGTGGCGCGGGGGTGGTGCGTGGCGAGTGAGAGGCGATGACGATGGCCGAGCAAGAGTGGATTTTGGTGGTGTACCGCGTGCCGACCGAGCCCGCAAGTCGCCGGGTGACGATCTGGCGCGACTTGAAGCGTCTCGGCGCGCTGTACCTGCAACAATGCGTCTGCATCCTGCCGCGCCGCGACCCCGTACAGGAAGAGATCTCCCGGATCATCGCCAAGATCCCGGCCCTCGGCGGCGAATATACGCGCTTCGATATACCGCAGCTGCCCCCAGCCGACGAGGCGAAGATCGTCGCCGCGTTCCGCACGCTGCGCGACAAGGAATACGCCGAGATCGTGGAGGAATGCGAGACGAAATTCGTCAAGGAGATCGAGTTCGAGCATTTCCGGCAGAATTACACTTTCGAGGAAGCCGAGGAGATCGGGCAAGACCTGGAGAAGATCCGCCGCTGGTACGGGCGGGTGGTCGAGCGCGACTGGTTCGCCGCCCCCGGCAGGGCCGCGGTAGAGGACCGGATCGCGCGGTGCCAGGAACTGCTGAATGACTTCGAGCAAACGGTCTATCGCCGCAACGGCGACGACGACCCGCAGCAAACCCTCGCCCTCGGCCCGCTCGTCGCGGTGCCACAGAAGGAAGACCCCGGCACCTGATCGGCAGGGCCCCTGCTCTGGCGCGGCACCGCCCCTAAACGAGAAGGTCAGCCGTACACCGATCGGGGCGCGGCCCCCGACGTGTCCCGCTGCACCACGCCCCGGTCGCTCATGTTCCGCTAGAAAGTCACTCTCCGTCGCGCTTCCCTACGGCAGTTCCTCGGCGGAGTCCCCGCACGACCGTGCGGGACTCGACCGGCACCGGTCCCGGCGCATCGGGCAGCGGCAGCCAGCCGATGGTGGATGGCACCCACGATCGCCCGCGCCAAATTTAACCCTCCCTTAAGCTTAATTTTACCCACTTAACCCTTCCGCCACGGCGGTCGGTGCTACGGTAGTAGCGATGCTACAGCTGTAGCATCGCTACCTCTGTATGTCGTTGTAAGTCGCCGTTGTTCGCGTGGAGCGTGGGGGAGGGACCGATGGATCAGCGTGTGGAGCGCCCAATACAGCCGCGCCGCATACATCGCCGGACGGTACTTGGAGGCTTCGCTATCGGCGCTGTGGGCGTGCTACTCGCCGCGTGCGGCGGCAACGCACCGGCCACCACGACCTCTGATGCGGGCGTGGCGACGACGGCGAGCGGGGCGAGCACGGTGCCGACTCCGGCCGGTGGCGGCGAGAGCGCGGCCACGGCGGCGGCGCGTGTGACCACGCCAGGTACGAATGCCAGTCCGAGCGTGTCCGGCGCGATACCAGCCGCCGCGCTGGCGTCGCCATCCGCGACGCGGCGGACGGCGGCGGCGCGCGGCGAGTTGCGCCTGGCGCTCGGCTTCGACTTCCCGGCTAAGATCGACGCGCTCAAGGACACCCACATGCTCCCCTACGGGCTGCTGGAAACCCTGACCCGCCAGACGCCGCAGAATACGCTGGAGCCGTGGCTGGCCGAGCGCGTCGCCGGCGTCGATCCGACCACCTGGCGCGTCACCCTGCGCCAGGGCGCGAAGTTCTGGGATGGCAGCGTCGTGACCGCCGCCGACGTGATCGCCGCCTTCAAGAAGAACTGGGACGCCTTCCCCGATGGCAAGGGGATCATCAGCCCCGATACGCAGATGACCGCCATCGATCCGCGCACCGTCGAGTTCAAGACCCCCGCCCCCTCGGGCATCTTCCCCTACGCCCTCTCGCTGACCAACTTCGCGATCCACAAGCCGAGCACGGCGGGCGGGGCCGACGGGGGCATCACGACCGGCCCCTATCGCCCGACGAAGTTCACCGTGGACAACGAGCTGATCGTCGAGCCCTTCGCCGATCACTGGGGCGGCACACCGCCGATCGCCCGGATCAGCATCCGCTACGTGCCCGATCCGAATGCGCGCATCCTGGCCCTGCAATCGGGCGACGTGGACATGCTCTACAACTTCCCCCCGGAGAGTATCAAGGGCTTCGATGGGGACATCGTCGCGACGGCGACCCCTTCCGGGCGGGTTGACCTCATCAACCTCAATCTCAACCGCCCCCCCTTCAGCGATCGCGCGGTGCGCGAGGCCATGTCGATCGCCATCGACCGCGCCACGCTGAACACCGTCGGCCTCGACGGGCGCGGCACCCCGCTCAATACCCTCTTCCCCACGGGGGTCGGCTACGAGACCGTGCCCTTGCAGGGGACGGATGTCGCGCGAGCGAAGCAACTCCTCGACGAGGCGGGGTGGGCGATCGGCGGCGACGGCATCCGCGCGAAGGGCGGCCAGCGCCTCGCCTTCACCCTCCTCAGCTACCCTGGCCGCGCCCAGCTCACCCCCTATGCCGTCTCGATCCAGAGCCAGCTGAAACCGATCGGCTTCGACGTGCAGGTGAAGGAAGTCCAGAACGTCACCGACGTGACGAAGACCGGCGACTGGGACGCGACGATGAAATCGAACAACATGCTCCCGACCGGCGATCCCCTCTACGAACTGAACCGCCTCCTCGGTAAAGGGGGCGGCGACAACGTCGGCCTGTACACCAGCCCGCAGATCGAAGCCCTCCTCACGCAATTGCGCGTCGAACTCGACCCGGCGCGGCGGCAGGCGCTCTCGCGACAGATTCAGGAGATTGCCAAGGCGGATGTGCCCGATCTCTTCCTGGCGGTGGGGCCGATCACGACCGCCTACAAGCGCGGGAAGGTGCTCGGTTACACGCCCCACCCCAACGACTCGTACCTGATCACAACCGACCTGACGGTCGGGTAGGGCGGCGGAGGAACCCATGTCACACTTCTTCGCCGCGCGTGTCCTGGCGATCATCCCGGTCTTGCTCGTGATCTCCCTCCTCGCCTTCGGGCTGGAGGCGATCACCCCGGGCGATCCGGCCACCCTGCTCCTGCTGGCGAGCGGGGTGGAGACGATCACCCCCGAGGCCGTGCAGGCCAAGCGGGCCGAATTGCATCTCGACGACCCGCTGCCGGTCCGCTATGCGGACTGGCTGGCGGGCGCGATCCGGGGGGACTTCGGGCGCTCCTTCCGCTCCTACGAGCCGGTGACGACGCTCTACCGCGAGCGGTTCGGCGCGACCGCGCTCCTCGCGCTCTGCGCCGCCGTCTGCGGCGCGCTGATCGCGATCCCGCTGGGCACCATCGCCGCCTATCGACGCGGCGGGGTGCTGGACACGATCGCCCAACTCCTCGCGGTGATCGGCTCGGCGGTCCCCAGTTTCTGGGTCGCCCTGATCGCGATCTACTTCCTCGCCGCGCGCCTGCATTGGCTGCCGGTCTTCGGGACACCCACCCCGCGCGGCATCCTGATGCCGGTCGGCGTGCTCACCCTGGCCCACACCGCCACGCTCACACGCCTCACCCGGAGCGCGGTGCTCGACACCCTCGGCCAGCCCTACGTGACGGTGGCGCGGGCGAAGGGACTCTCCCTCCTCGCCATCGCCCGCAAGCACGTCCTGCCGAACACGCTCGTGCCGGTCCTGACGGTGCTCGGGCTGGAGACGGCCCACCTGATGACCGGGGCGGCGGTCGTGGAGTACGTCTTCGCCTGGCCGGGCATCGGCAAGCTCGCGGTCGATGCGGCGCTGGTGCGCGACACGCCGGTGATCGTCGGCTTCGCGGTCGCGGCGGGGCTGATCTTCGTCACCCTGAACCTCGTGGTCGATCTGGCCGTGGCGGCGGTCGATCCGCGCGTGAGGAGCGTCTGATGGCAATGTATCACCGCGCCCGCGCGGGCCTCGCGCGCTTCCAGGAACTGAGCCCCACGGGGCGGCTCGCCCTGCTCGCCCTGCTCGCCCTGGCGCTGGCGGCGCTCGTCGGCCCCGGCTTGTGGGGGCAGGGGGCGCTCGATCAGCACGTCGAACTCCGGCTCGGCAATCCGTCCCTCGCCCACCCGCTCGGGACCGACTCCTTCGGGCGCGACATCTTCGCGCGCCTGCTGATGGGCGCGCGCTGGTCCCTGGTCGGCGCGGCGACCGTCTGCCTCGGCACCAGCGCCCTCGGTTTCGCGCTCGGCACCCTCGCCGCCTTCGGGAACCGCGCGATCGACGCGACGATCGGACGCCTGATCGAGGCGCTGCTGGCGCTGCCGGGACTCGTGGCGGCGCTGGCGCTGACGGCGGTCCTCGGCCCCTCATTCCCGGACCTCCTGCTGGCGCTGATCGTCACCAGCTGGCCGTCGAGCGCGCGCATCTTCCGCGCGCTGATCCTCCGCGAACGCCAGGCCGGCTATGTCGAAGGGGCGGTTGCCCTCGGGGCGTCGCGCTGGCGCGTCGTCCTCCGGCACATCCTGCCGAATATCTTCGGCCCGGCGCTGGTGCTGGCGACCGCGAACTTCGGGGGAGTCATCCTCGGGCTCGCCTCCCTCTCCTTCCTCGGCCTGGGGATGCAGCCCCCGACCCCGGAGTGGGGCCGGATGATCAACGACGCCCGGCCCTACTTCCAGCGCTACCCGTGGCAGATGGTCGCCCCCGGCCTTTGCATCGCCCTGACCGTGCTTGCGGTCAACCTGAGCGCCGACGCCCTGCGCGATCGCATCGCCGGCCAGCGCCAGCGGTCAACAGCAGGGCGGAGCGGGAAACGGCGCGACGGTACGCAGCGACGCGAGGGCGCATCCGCCCTCGTACGCAGCGGTCACGCGCGCTTCCGGCGCGGCGCGCAACAAGCAGCCCGCTCCGAATCGATCCCCGGCACCCGCGTCTGACCGGCACGGCGAGCGACGCGGGCCGCCGAGCGGTGTCGTACCGTACGCAGCGATCATCGTGCAGCGACTCTTGTAGAAAGGGGAAACCGATGACGACCAGTGCCGTATTCCTCGTACTCGCCTCCTTCCTCGCGTGCGCGGTGGAGATGGTAGAAGCCTTGACGATTGTGCTGGCGGTCGGGGTCACGCGGGGGTGGCGGTCGGCGCTGATCGGCGTGGGCACCGCCACCGTGGCGCTCGCGATCGCGGTGGTGGCCTTCGGGCCGCTGCTCACCCTGATCCCGATCGATGCGCTCCGTCTCGTTATCGGCGCGCTCCTCCTCATCTTCGGTTTGCAGTGGCTGCGGAAGGCGATCCTCCGCGCCAGCGGCCACAAGGCACTCCGCGATGAAGCGGCGCTCTATCAGCGGGAACTCGCCGACGCGCGCAACGCCGGGCGGGAGGTGCGCGCCGGGATGGACTGGTACGCCTTCACCCTCTGCTTCAAGGGCGTTTTCCTGGAGGGGCTGGAGGTCGCCTTTATCGTGCTCACCTTCGGCAGTTCGCAGGGCAGCATCCCCCTCGCGGCGACGGGCGCGATCATCGGGCTCGTGCTGGTGGGCGTTGTCGGGGTGGCGGTCCATGCGCCGCTGAGTCGCGTGCCGGAGAATGCGATGAAGTTCGCCGTGGGGGCGATGCTGGCTACTTTCGGCATCTTCTGGACGGTCGAAGGCGCGGGCATCGCCTGGCCGGGCGCGGATCTCGCGATCCTCGGCATCCTCGCCTTCGTCCTACTCGTCGCCTTCGGGAATGTCGCCCTGTTACGCGGTCGGCGCACGGGCCTGGATGCCCCCGTCGTCGCACACTGATAGGAGGAATCACCATGCGATATTTGATCGCGTTCGCGCGTTTCTGGTACGACTTCATCGTCGGCGACGATTGGACGGTGGCCCTCGGTGTCCTGATCGCCCTGATCGCCACGCTCGCCCTCGCCCGCGCGGGGATCGCGGTCTGGTGGCTGATGCCCCTGGCGGTGCTCGGACTCCTCACCTTCTCCGTGCGCCGCGCGGCGGGGTGACAGAGTGCCCATGCGCCCAGCCCGCAGGAGTTGTTCCTGCGGGTCGGGCCGCACCGCCACCGGGCGGCATACAGCGACGAACACAAGGCATCCTGGCGGCGGGCTAGTCGCGCGACGGGCAGCGCGGCACGCTGATGCGCGGGAGGGCCATGTGCGCGTACGGTTCCCCGGCACCGCCGCTGCGGACGGCTATCCCAACCCTTCCTGTGCGTGCGACAATTGCCAGCAGGCGCGCGAGGCGGGCGGGAAGAATCTGCGACCGAGCAGCGCGTTACTCGTCAACGATGATTTGCTGTCCGACCTCGCAGCGTGGGACCATATCGAATCATCGCCCTCCGCGCCGCCCACGATTCCGCGCTCGCCCCGCCGCTCTACCTCATCGAACGGCAAGGACGCTGCCTTTTCTATGCGACCGACACCGGCCCGCTCCCCGAGGAGACCTCGGAGGCATTACGTCATGAGCAACCCGCCGCGCGGCGATTTAGTCGCGGCCTGATACGCCGAAGCGACGAGCAGACAAAAGGAGGCGGAGCGCGGCGAGTTAGTCGCGCCCCGCCCCTTTTCGTTGCCCATGATTCAGACGCCGACCACCTCCCGCGCGGCGATCGGCTCGACCGGTTGCGCCGCGCGCCAGGCATCGAAGCCCCCCTTGAGCGCCGCAGCCTCGAAGCCGAGAGAACGGAGTTCGCGCGCCGCACGGGCGCTCGTTTCTTCGTTCGGTCAAGTACAGACGGTGACGACCGCGCGCTTTCTCTCTTGCTCATCGGCCCACTCGGTGATCTGGTCCGGGAGGACGCGCACGCTGCCGGGGATGCGCGCGTCGGAGTTCCGATAGCTTGAGCGCGAGCGTACATCGAGGACGAGCGGCGGCTCTGGCCCGGCGACCCTCGCGGCGAGCTCGGACACACTGACGCGCGGGATGTTCGCGACCTGCTGCCCGAAGAGGCCGCCCGGCGTGCTCTCGCGCTCCTCGGCCAGCGTCTCCTTCGCAATCTCGCGCCCGTACCACGCCGCCAGCGGCGTCGCCGAGGCTCCGTGCGCCACCACCGAGACGAAGACGACCAGCCCCACGATCGCCAGCAACCGCTCGGCACCCGGCACCCCATCATTGACCAGCAAGAGGGCGAAGAGGAGGGAGTTGAGGCCGCGCGGCCCGAACCAGCCGACGAACGCGCGCGCACGGCGGCTGACCGTCGCGGGCAGCAGCACGAGGCTGATCGCGAACGGGCGAGCGACGAAGATGACAACGCCGGCCAGGACAAGGGTCGCCAGGATCGGGATCGTGCCGAAGAGGGTCGAGACGACCGCCCCGAAGAGGATGAACGCGAGCAACATCGCCATCTCGGCGGTCGTCTCGCCGTATTCCAGGAAACAGTCGCAAAGGGTGTTGTTGAGGACGACCACGGCGATCCCCGCCGCGAACGCCGCCAGGAAGCCATCGCCCCCGACCGCCGTGCCGCCGAAGTAGGACGCGAGGACGAGGCCGAGGCCGTAGAGCGCCTGATACTCGCGGCGGACCCCCATCGCCTCATCGACCCGCTGGATCGCCCAGGAGCCGATGCCGCCGATGACGAAGCCGACGAACGGCCCGACGATCAGGATCTTCGCCAGGAACAGCGCCCAGTCGCCCGCGCCGCCGACCTCCGACCGCGCCACCGCCGCCAGGACGAGGACGATCGGCAGGACGACGATGTCGTTCATCCCGGCTTCCAACGTCAGGACGCGCCGCACCGCCACCGGCACCCGCTCGTCGCGCACGATGTCGCGCAGCACGACCGGGTCGGTGGACGCGAGGACCGCGCCGAGGAGCAGCGCGGGAATCAAGCCCAGGCCGAGCAGTAGCGACGACGCCCCGGCGACGATGGCGATCACCAGCAGGGTGCCCGGCCCCAGGATCAGAATCGGCACCAACCACGCGCGCCGCCCCTCATCGAAGCGCAGACGCACCGCATCGAGGAAGAGGACCAGCGCCAGGCTGAGTATCGCCAGCACCTCCAGGGTCTGGTCGTGAACCCCCACCGACAGCACACCGAAGCCGCGCTGGCCGAGGATGACGCCGATACCGAGGAAGATGATCGGGAACGAGAGCGGCCCGCGCTCCACGATGCCGGAGGCGAGCGCGGAGACGATCAGCACCACCGCGATCAGGGCGAACGCGACTAATAGATCGGGCAAGCGGGCCTCCTTGGCTTAGGGGCTGATCATCGGGCGATTACGCAGAGGCAACGCCAGCATAGGGGATCTATTTCCCGTAGTGCTAGGGCGTCGCACGATCGCACGACTGACCTGACCGCGATCAGGTCAAATAATTCTCTCGCCCGCTAGCACCGCGCGCACGGCGGCCCCGAGGCGCGCGATCCCTTCCGCGATCCGCTCCGGTGGCTGCGCCGCGAAATTGAGCGCGATGAACGGCTCGCCACCGCCGTCCGGGAAGTAGGCTCCGCCCGGCGCGACGACGACCCCACGCGCCAGCGCCGCCGCGTAGAGTGCCGATGCGGCGACCCCTTCCGGTAGGCGCACCCAGAGGTAGACCCCGCCGTCGGGCACCGTCCAGCGCGCCCCGGCGGGCAGATGCGTTTCCAGCGCCAGGAGCATCGCGTCGCGCCGCTCGCGGCACCGCCGACTGACGCCTTGCACGTACGAGCGGAGGCGGCGACTCTCCAGGCAGCGATAGATCGCGCGCTGCACCAATGAGCCGGAGGCACGGTCGCTCGCCTGCTTGGCGAAGAGGATGCGCCGATGGAGCGGGGCGGGCGCGAGGAGATACCCGAGGCGCAACCCCGGCAGCATCACCTTGGAGAAGCTGCTGACGTAGATGATCGCGGCGGCGCTCGGCAGCGCTTTCAGGCGCGGGGCCGGGACGCCGCCGTAGCGCAACTCGCCGTAGGCGTCCTCCTCCAGGATCGGCAACTGGTGTGCGGACGCGAGTTCCAGCAGGGCGTGGCGGCGCGGCACGCTCATCGTGATGCCGGTCGGGTTATGCGAATTGGGGATGGTGAGCAGCAGGCGCGGGCGATAGCGCGCGATCAGCGGCGCGAGGCGCGACGGGTCCATCCCTTCCTCGTCGAGCGGCACGCCGATCAGGCGCACCCCGTTCGCCTCGCAGGCGTCGAGGATGCCCAGGTAGGTCGGGCTCTCGGCGACGACATAGTCGCCGGGGCTGGTCAGGGTACGCAGGGTCAGGTCGATCGCCTGCTGCGCGCCGGAGGTGATGATCAACTCGTCGGGGGTGGCCGGGACACCGAGGCCGAGCAGATGTCGGGCGATCGCGACGCGCAAGGGTCCATACCCCTCCGTCGCCTCGTAGCCGAGCGCCCCGGCCCCTTCCTCGCGCAGGGTGGCGTTGAGCGCGCGCTGCAACTCCCCGACCGGGAAGAGATCGGCGGCGGGCGCGCCGAGGACGAACGAGATCTGATCCGGCTGCCGATCGGGGCGCAGCGCCTCGCGCAGGATCTGCCGCGCCGAGATCGCCTCGTGCGTGACGATCGGCTCGCGGTGGCCGGAGACCCACGGCGGCTCGGCGGGCGCGGGCGACGCCCAGGGGTGCGCCACGAAGGTGCCACGCCCCTGGCGTGCCTCCAGCAACCCTTCCGCCGTCAACTCGGCGTACGCCTCCTCGATCGTGTGCCGCCCCACGCCCAACTCGTTCGAGAGGGCGCGGATCGCGGGCACGCGCTCGCCGGGGTGCAGATCGCCCGCCGCGATCCGGGCGCGCACGAGCCCCGCGATCCGCCGATACTGCGGCTCAGCGGCGTGAGCCACGCCATGCACAATCGCCGCGCCCACCTTCTCCTCGTCCAAGGCTCCACCTCATTCGCGCATGCTTGTCGCATCTGCATGATGGCACAGCCCCGCCAGCCGTGCCATCCGCACGAGCGAAAGGTCACTTGACAGCACTAGCGGGCGGTGTTATCCCTATCCAATTACCGGTTCGCGACAGTGAAATGAAAGGGGAGGGGCGTCCTATGACCACAACGGGGACATTCGAACTCAGCCTGGAAACCTTGCGCTCGCGCCGTGGCAACAAGTGGAACAAGTACCCGCAGGATGTCCTGCCCGCCTGGGTCGCAGACATGGACTTTCGGATCGCCGAGCCGGTCCAGCGCGCCATCGAGAAGCTGATCGTCGCGGAGGGTGACTACGGCTACGGCTATCGCTTCGGTGAGAACGGCCTACCGGCGGCCTTCGTCCACCGGATGAAGGAGCGGCACGGCTGGGAAACCGATCCCGAGCTCGTCATGAATGTCACCGGCACGGTGCAGGGGCTCTTCGTCGCGGTGATGGGGCTGAGCCAGCCGGGCGATGGCGTGATCATCCAGACGCCGATCTATCCCCCCTTCCTGGCGACGGTCGAGAAGACCGGGCGACGGCTGATCGAGAACCCGCTGATCGACAACGGCGAGCGCTTCGTGATGGATATCGCGGGGATGCGGAAGGCGGCGGATGAGGGGGCGAAGATCATCCTCTTCTGCAACCCGCATAACCCGACCGGACGTGTCTTCACCCGCGAGGAGTTGCAGGCGGTCGGCGACCTGGCGGTCGAGCGCGACCTGACCATCATCTCCGACGAGGTCCACGCGGACCTGATCTACAGCGGGCACAAGCACATCCCGATCGCCACCCTCAGCCCGGAGATCGCCGCGCGGACGGTCACGCTGACGGCGGCGAGCAAAGGCTTCAACCTCGCCGCGCTGCGCTGCTCGATCGTCTACTTCGGCTCGGAGGAACTGCGCGAGCGCCTCCGCTCGGTCCTGCCGGACAACCTGATCGGCTCCACCAGCGTGGTCGGGATCGACGCGACGGTGGCGGCGTGGTATCACGGCCAGCCGTGGCTCGACGAGGTGCTGAAGACTCTCGAAGGGAACCGCGATTACGTCGCGGACTTCGTCAAGCAGCAGATGCCGGGCGTCTACCATCGTGCGAGCGAGGGCACCTACCTCGCCTGGCTGAACTGTAGCGAGCTGGGGCTCCAGGACCAAAACCCCTACGACTTCTTCCTCAACGAGGCGAAGGTGGGGCTCAATCCGGGCGGCGACTTCGGCCCGCTCGGCGCGCAGTGCGTGCGCCTCAACTTCGCCACCTCGCGCGAGGTGTTGGAGCAGGTTTTGGGCCGGATGGCCGACGCGATCGAGCGCGCGCCGGTCATGGCCCGCTAGGTTCGCAGACGGCAGCAACAACCGGGGCGGGGGCGGCACTGGATGCCGCCCCCGCCCCTTTCCGCTGTTCGTGTTTACTCATGCGGCGGCGGCGTTGGTCACGCCTCACAGCATACGCCGCAGCCTCAGTCGTCCCCCGCGCCGCTCAGCGTCGGCTGCGCGACCGTCGCGCGTCCGCCGATCGGGAAGAGCGGGCGGACACGGACCACCTGGATAATCGCCGCAGCGGCGAAGCCGAGGAAGGCGTTGGCGATCAGGGCGAAGTGGTAATTGCCGGTGAGGTCGTAGTCGCGCCCGGCAACGATCGAGCCGACGCCGACACCGAGGTTCATGGCGCTGAAGATGAAGCCGAAGATCGTACCGAGCGACGCCCGTCCGTAGATGTCGGCGCTGATCGCCGAGGTCAGCGGCGTCGTGGAGGTCCAGGAGACGCCCATCACCACGGCGGCGAGGAAGATCCCGGCGATGTTCGAACCCGCCAGCAGCAGGATCATGAACGAGAGGCCGCGCAGGAAGTAGGTCATCGTCAGCATCTGCCGGTGGCCGACGCGATCGGCCAGGAAGCCGATCAGGATCGCGCCGAGGACACTCGCGCCACCGACCGCCGCGATGGCGACCGAGGCGACCGTCTGCATCGTCAGGGCGCTGTGCTCGGGCATGTCGAGGAAGTACGGGATCATGTGGACCTGCGTGAAGGACATCGTATAGCCGCAGACGAAGAAGCCGAACGAGAGCTGCCAGTAGGCCGGGACGCGGATCGCCTGCCAGATCGAGAGCTTCGGCTCCGCCTTCTCCTGCACGATCCGCGCGGCGCGCGCGGCCTCTCCATCATCATTGGCATCATCGGACGCACCAGCGGGGGCGTCACGGACGAAGAACCAGCCGATCGGCAACATCACCCCGACGACCGCGACCGCGATGGTCCAGTAGCTGACCCGCCAGCCGAAGTGCGCCATGATCCAGGTCGCGATCGGGATCACCGCCAGTTGCCCGAAGGCGGCACCGGAGGAGGCGATCGACAGGGCCATGGCGCGCTTTTTCGTGAACCAGCCGCTGACCAGCTTGGTGATGTTCACCGGGCTCATCGCGGCGAACGACGCGGCGGCGATGACACTGTAGAAGAGATAGATTTGCCAGAGTTGATTCGCCAGGGTGATCGGCACGCTGAGGAGCGCGGTCCCGAGGGTGCCGATCAGCAGGATACGCCGCGAGCCCCAGCGATCGACCGCGATGCCGATCAGCGGCTGGAGGATGGTCAGGATGATGACGTTGATCGTGACGGCGGAGGCGAGCGCTTCGCGGCTCCAGCCATATTCGTCGCTGAGGGGCTTGAGGACGACCCCGAAGAGGAAGCGTGACCCGGAAGTCACCGCCAGCATCGTCGTCACCGTGGCGACGACGTACCAGCCCTGATAGACGCCTTGCCGACCCTGCCGCGATGATTTTGCGTCGTTCATCGGCTCCCTTCCCACCATCCCCGCGCGCCGACCCCACCGTCGATGCGCCCGTCGCCGACCCCTTACCCATACCGTGACGCGGAGAGCACCATCACCGTGGCACCCCATACGGGACAAAAGCGTGCAATACGGGGCCGAAACAGTGGGCGAAGTGTACCATATAGCCGAAGAGAGACGGGTATTTTGCACAACTGCAACAGTGTATACCGGCGACGGCGGCAGTTGAGAAAGTCCCGCCGATCGGGTACAATCTTCGCAGCGCGCCGCGAGGTGCGCCTTTGTGAGTGTGCGCCTCGCGGGCTGAAGCTGAGCAGAACGCGCGCGTGGCAGCAATTAGGCGGCGATCGCGCGCGATTTCTTAGAGGGGCAACAGGGGTCGGCCACAGGGCGACCGCAACCAGGGAGGACAGTAGGGCATGGCGAATAACAAGTCGGCGGAGAAGCGGATCCGCGTCAACGAGCGGCGGCGTCTGCGGAACCAGACCTACCGGTCGGCCACACGCACCATCGTGCGGAAGGCGGAGCGGGCGATCGAGGTCGGCACCGGCGAGGAGACGCTGACCAGCCTCCAGGCGGCGCTGTCACGGCTCGATAGTACGGCGGGCAAGGGCATCATCCACCGCAACGCGGCGGCACGCAAGAAGTCGCGCCTGATGACCCGCTACAACAAGTTGGCGGGTATCGGCAAGGCCGCGCAGGCCACCGCCGAGTAAGCACGCAGGCAGACAATGAAACAGCAGGGGCGGCGGGAGAATCTCCCGCCGCCCTTTCTTTTTGTATCGCCTTTTGTTGTCGGTTATCGGCGCGGGCTGGTGCGGTGTACCAGCGGGGCGAGACTGTGCCGCCCCGCTGGTATCGGCTAATACCAGGCGGTTGTCACCTCTTCGGTCGCCAGCGACGGATCGCCATCGCGCAGGATGTAGACTCGCCAACGCCCCGTCGAGCGGTCGGGGTCGCCGACGATCTGGGTGCCATCGGAGCACGCCGCGCCGATACGCATCCCGGCGATCGTCGCGCTCGCCCCGGCGATCAGTTGACAGCGTGCGCCGTTGGCGAGTTGCAGCGCCCAGGGGTTGTGGGAAGTCCCGGCGGCGGTGTTGACACGATCGCGCGGCAAGGGCGCGGTCAGGGTCAGCAGCGTCACGCTCCCCGCCCACGGATCGGCGGCGCAGGCGAGCGGCGTGGTAGCGGTCGAATCGGCGGCGAAACAGGGGTCATAGATGCGATTGTTCGCCGTGCAACGCCAGGCGTCGGGGCGACCGAGCAGCAGCTCCGAACCGACCCAGCAATAGCCGTGCACGTTCGCCTCGACCCGCAAGCCGCTGGCGAGGCCACCGGGGCGATACGGGGCGAAGAGCTGGAGGGTCGTCCCCTGCGTCGCGACGGTGCTTGCCATCGGTGTTCCGGCGCGCGGCGTCCCGGCGATACCCGGTATCCCGGCTAGCCCCGGTGTTCCCGCGATACCTGGCGTGGCCGGGGGACCAGGCCGGATCGGGATCGGTGTGCCCGGTGTGCCTGACACAATCGGCGGGCCGGGGCGAACCGGGATCGGCGTGCCAGGGGTGCTCCTGACCACCACCGTGCTCGACGCGACAGCGCGTGTGACGGACGCGCGCGCGTCCGGCGTGCCGCGCGTGGCCGTGGCAGAGGCTCCCGGCGTGCCGCGCGTCGCGGTCGCCAGCGGCGTGGCGAGAACACCGGCGATCGGCACGCTCAGCGGTGTCGGAGGCGGCGCACCATCGCCGAACCCGCCAGCGAAAGGACTGCCGCAGCCGGTGAGCAAGAGCACGATGAGGGCAGGGCCGAGCAACCGACGCATCGCTACCTCCGATAGTGTGTACGGACACTTTGGAGCGTAGAATAGCAGGGATCGTGCCCGATCGCTAGCGGTCCGGCGATATTCGCGATGGCGTGCTCACCCGGCGAGATGCGCGCAGCCATTGACGGCGACGACATGGCGTGTGGTGGGGCTGATGATCGCCTCGGCGATGCTGCAATTATCGACCGTGTCGGTCGGCCAGCCCTCCAACTCGTCGCGCAAGTGCGCCAGGGCGAAACGGATCGTGCCTCCATGCGTGGCGAGCACGACCGTCTCTTCGGGAGCAGCGGGAGCCTCCGCGTGAAGATGGCGCGCGATGATCGCGTCGACCGTCGCGCCGACGCGCGCCGCGAAGTCGTGGCCGCTCTCCCCTTCCGGCCAGCCGTGGGCGCGACCGCCGACGCGGCGCAACTCCTCCAACTCGGGCCAGCGCTCGCGCACCGCCGCAAAGGCGAGGCCGGTCGCCGCGCCGACATTGATCTCGCGCAGGCCCGGCTCGGCGATCGGGGTGAGGCCGAGCGCCTCAGCGATCGCCGAACCGGTACGCCAGGCGCGGGAGAGCGGGCTGGCGTAGACCGCGACCACATGCAGGTCGGTGCGCGCGGCGAGGGCGCGCGCGGTCACGACGGCCTGCGCCTCGCCGCGCGGGCTGAGCGGGGAGTCGAGCCACCCCTGGTAGATCGAGGCGGCGTTCGCCGCAGACTCGCCGTGTCGGACCAGCAACAGCCGCATCGCAGGGGCGCTCCTTTCATTCAATACCCCGACCACACCGCAACAGCGGACGGGTTGACGCAAGGGCGGGGCAGCTTGCCCCGCCCGCAAAGCGACTACCGTTCGATCACGAACTTCTGCAGGAAACCTTCCATCTTCGTCAGATAATCGCGGATCGTCGCGGCCTGCCGCCAGCCGTGGCCTTCGCCCGCATACGTGACGTACTCGACGTACTTCCCGGCACGCTGCATCGCCTCGACCATCTCCTCGGATTGGCGCGGCGGGACACGGCGATCGTCCAGCCCCTGGAAGATTAGCAGCGGGGCCTTGACCTTATCGGCATGGCTGGTCGGCGAATTCCGCTCGTAGAGGTCGAAGTTCTCGGACATCGGCCCCAACTCGCTCGGGAAGAGTTCGCGCGCCAGCCGATCGGTCTGCTCGCCGAACGAGACGAAGTTCGAGACGCCGAAGAGATCGACGCCCGCCTTGAAGACTTCCGGCTTCTGCGTCAGCAGCGAGAGGGTCGCCAGCCCCCCGCCGCTGCCGCCCCAGGCGACCGCCCGCTTGGGATCGATCAGCCCTTGCCCGTCCAGGTGATAGACGGCGTGGACGTTGTCCTTCATGTCGATCTCGCCCCAGCGCCCGTGCATGGCGTCGGTGTAGGCGCGCCCGTAGCCGGTGCTGCCCCGGAAGTTCGTCGCGCAGACGACCCAGCCGCGCTGGGTCCAGTGCTGGACGATCGGATCCCAGCGCCAGGTCGTCTGCGCGGTCGGGCCGCCGTGGATCTGCACCAGCAGCGGGTGTTTCCCCGGCGCGCGCCGTTCCGGCGCGAAGAGCATGGCGTGGATCTCCAGGCCGTCGCTGCTCGGATAGGTGATGCTCTGCGGCAGGGTCAGCCCCGCCGCGTCGATCCCGCCGAGGGTGTTGCGTGTGAGCGCACGGCGTTCCCCTCCTGTGGACGGCATGACGTAGATGTCCGGCGGCGCGACAGGACTCTGATGGGTGAAGAGGAGGCGGTCGCCGTCGGGCGAGAAGGAGACGGCACCGTGCAGACCGGGGCCATCGGCCAGCGTCTGCGGGCTACCGCCGTCGCGCCCGACCCGTATCAGATGGAAGTTGCCGTCCACGTTGCGGGTATAGACGAGCGAGCCGCTATCCGGTGCCCAGGTCGGCTCCTCATGCTCCCAATGGTCATCCACCAGTTGCCGCGCCTCACCGCCATCCGCCGCGATCAGCCAGAGATTGGCCCAGCCGGAGCGGTCGGAGATGAAGGCGAGGTGCCGACCGTCGGGCGACCAGCGCGGCGCGAGGGTGGCGGCACCGGCCCAATCGACGATCGTGGTCAGCGCGCCACTCGCCAGATCGGCGACGATGATCCGCGTGTGGTGCCAGGGATAGCCGCGCGGATCGAACTCGACGTAGGCGAGGCGCGTGCCGTCCGGCGACCATTGCGGATCGAGCGTGACCCCGTCGCCCCGACTGATCCGCCGGGGCCAGCCCTCGCCGTCGCTCCCGACGATCGCGATGTCCGTCGCCTCCGCGCGCTCCGCAACGAACGCGATCTGGTCGCCGGCGGGGGAGAACTGGGGCGAAACCTGCCCGCCCTCCCCTTCGGCCAGGCGGCGCGCTCGTCCGCCGGTCGCGGCGATCGTGTAGAGCTTGCCATCCTCCGAGGAGGTGTAGACGATGGTGCCGCCGTCCGGCGCGACCGTGTAGCCGCTGCCGAAGCCGCCGGTCGTCGCCGGGATCGGCTCGCGGTCGGCGGTGATGATCAGCGGCAACCCGCCATTCGCATCGGCGATGGCGATGTCGGCGCGCTTGTTGTAGTTCTGGATGTAGGCGATCGTTTCCGCGCCGAGCCAGCGGGGCGCACCCACCTGGCGCAACTGCGCGATCATCGCGGGGGTCAGCGTTGCTTCCCACTTGCCGGGTACATCGGACGGGCGCTGCGTGGCGGTCATCGGCCATCACCTCCTGCTACGGACTGTCGCTCAACCGAGCCCGGCGATTGTACCCTCATTTATCCCCGCACTCGCGCGAGGGTGTGCTCGATCCGGCCCTCGATACGCTATTATTGGGGTGGGACATCCCGCCGCCACGCCCGCCGGGGTGTGGGTGCGACGAACGATAGCGAGAGGATGGCGACCGATGGCGATCACGATCACGCCGGACGCGGGCGAGCAGCTGCGCGGTTTGCTGGATGGAAACACGGGGCCGCAGGGTGGCTTGCGCGTCTGGGTCCAGGCGGCGTGCGGCTGCGGCAGCGTCGGTTACGGCATGGGGCTCGATGACGCCAGCGAGGGCGACACGCTGCTCGACAGCGAGGGGATCCGCCTGATCGTGGATGCGGGGAGCGCCTCGCTGCTCGGTGGCGCGACGATCGACTTCGTCGACAACGGCCTGCATGGCAGCGGCTTCGTGCTGCACACGCCCGACGAGGCACAGGGCGGTTGCGGCGCTGGCTGCGGCTGCGGTGGGCATTAGCACAAAATCATCGCGATCCGTACCGATCCGTACCGGGCGGCGGGCGGGGCTGGGACTGTCATCCAACCCCGCCCTGCAATGTTAGCGTTATAGCAGAGGTACTCATCGAGGAAGTATCGGGCATGGAGACGAGTTCCTTACACATCGCCGGGATACCGGCGTTGCTCGCCTATCAGCATACCTATCAGCATCTAGGAGGAGAATGCGCGCCGCATGGCACCATCCTCTACTACCACGGGTTCGGCGGAGCGAAGGAAGATGCGCGGGAGGCGCTCAAGGCGCTGACCGATGTAGGTTTCCTGGCCGTCGCGCTCGATAGCGTGGGGCATGGCGCACGTCGTCTACCCGACGTTGCACAGCGCATCGCCAAACTCCCGCCTGGCCCGGAACTGGAGGCCGAGTTTCTCACGCTAGTGCGGGCAACTGCTCAGGAAGTACCGGCGATCCTTGACGAGCTCATCGCACGCCGACTAGCCGACCCGAAGCGTATCGGCATTGCCGGTTGGTCGATGGGTGGCTTTGTGACCTACGCGGCAGTAGTGGCCGACCCACGCGTCAGGGCGGCGGTGGCGATCTTGGGTTCGCCCGAGTGGCGGTTGCCCTGGATCGAGAGCCCGCATCGCACGCCGGAACGCTTCTTCCCCACCGCTCTGCTGTCCCAGACTGCGGGCCACGATGAGCGAGTCCCCCCACAAGCCGCCGGACGGTTCCACGAGGCACTGGAGCCATACTATATGGCGGACCCGGAGCAACTCCGGTACATCGAGTATCCGGGTATCGATCATCGCGTACCCGGTGAGATAGCTGATACGATGCGCCAATGTATGGCCGAGTGGTTCCGGCAACATCTCGATTAAAGTTTGCTCTACTCGTACGAAGCGGAGTTGCGATGCTTAAGCAAAGTTCGGCTCATACGGCCACCGTTTGATCTTACAGACGACGACCGATTGTTCGGGACTGTGCCCGATACTCGCCCGAAAGCATCATCGCGCTCGGGTGAGTCACGCACAGCAGGACAGGGCGCAATGGAGGAAAGTCGATGATCGTCACGATGAATCGTATCCCGATCAATGCGGAATATGGCGCGCAATTCGAGGAGACGTTCCGCAATCGGGCACACCTGGTCGATGAGATGCCCGGCTTCATCAGCAATCAGGTCTTGCGCCCCACCAGTCCCGGCGAGCCATACATCATCCTGACGCAGTGGGAGAGCCGCCAGCACTTCGAGGATTGGGTCCATTCGGAGGCATTCACGAAGGGACACGCCCAGTCCGGCTCGTTGCCGCGCGAGGCGTTCGCCGGGCGCAACGCGCTCGAACTGCTCGAGATCATCCTCGACACCGCCCGCCCCGACCTCACCCCGGAACCACACGGCCAGCCGTTCAATCCGCACGGCTAGAAAATCCGTGGTCTGTGGTCCGTAGAGGAACCCGAAGTCGAGGGTGATCCATCCCCACGCGACTGTATCGTTCTTCCCTCGTCTACTACGGACCACGGACTTCATCCCTCCCTGTGCCTATATCACCCCTTTGTGCTATTCTTCCCACCCCCGCGACACAAAGGTGCGTCGCGGTAGAAGTGCAGGTGGAGTGGTGCGATGGTGGCGCGAACCCGGCAATTTGTGTTGAGCCTGGTCCTGGTGCTGCCGATCCTCCTTGCCTTGCTCGCGCCCGCCGGTGGCGGCAGCACATTGGCCGCGCCCAGCCTCGATCTCACCCCCTATCGCGGCCCCTGCACCACCACAGTCACCGCGCTCGGCACCGCGTTCGCACCGGGCCAATCACTCACCTTCAGCGCACAACTGGAAGGAACCCCCGACGATCGAGCGGTCGTCTTCGCTCAGGCGACCGTCGGCCCCGACAGCGGCGTCGCGGTCACCGCCGACATGAGCCGCCTCGTGGCCGGTTGCACCGATCCCAACGCGGTGGCGGGGCAGCAATATCGCCTGATCGCGCGCGACACCGCGACCGGCTCGTTGGTGGCCTACGCCATCTTCCTCCTCACCGCGCCGGAGATCACCCCCACGATCACCCTCGACCCGATCGGCGGCCCCTGCGCGATGCAGAATCCGCTCGTGACGGTGCGCGGCGTGAACTTCACCGCCGGACTGCCGATCACGATGGGGATCAGCACCGGTGGGTCCGAACCGGCGCTCTTCCCCGGCACGGTCGTCCGTGCCGACGGCACCTTCAACACGCCGATCCGCCTGATCGGCTGCGGCCCCGACACGGCGGTCGGCGCGACCCTCGCCGTCATCGCCTACACCGACGATCCGAACGGCGGCGGCGTGCTGCTGCAACTCGCCGCCGCCACCTACAACACCGATATTAACGCCAATCGCCTCTGCTTCACCGCCACGAATCAGTGCATCGGCGGGCAGTTCCTCGCGCATTGGCGCGCGAGTGGCGGCCTCGCGATCAACGGCTACCCGCTCAGCGCGGAGTTCCGCCAGCAACTCGAAAATGGCAAGACCTATCTGGTCCAGTATTTTGAGCGTGTCCGCATGGAATACCACCCGGAGAATGCGCCGCCACAGGATGTACTGCTCGGCCAATTCGGACGCAGCATCCTCGCCGGGGTCAATGGCGCGCCGACCTCCGCCGTCAGCCCGCGCGAAGGGTTCGTCCACTTCGCGGAGACGCAGCACAACGTCGCCCCCGACTTCTTCGCCTACTGGCAAGCGAATGGCGGGCTGGCACAGTTCGGCTACCCGCTGACCGAGGAGTTCACCCAGAAGCTCCCGGACGGCAAGGAATACACCGTGCAGTATTTCGAGCGCGCGCGCTTCGAGCGTCACCCCGAGAATCAGACCCCGTACACCGTCCTCCTCGGACAGTTCGGACGCGAGATCCTCGATAAGGTCAGTCGCTGAGCGAGTAGGCGGTAGGCAGTAGTTCAGAGGGGTCGGTAGCAGTACCAGCCCCTCGGGCTTATTCATCTGAGGGGCTGGTGATGGCAGAGAGGGGGCCGGTATCCCTACCGGCCCCCTCTCTGCCTACTATTTACTGACTACTGACTACTGACTGCGCCCCTACACATCCAGATTAACCACATCCTTGGCATGGGTCTGGATGAAGCGGTAACGCGGCGGGACCGCGTTGCCCATCAGCATATCGAAGGTCTGGTCGGCGGAGACGGCGTCTTCCAGGGTCACCTGGAGGATCGTCCGCACCTGCGGGTCCATCGTCGTCTCCCAGAGCTGGTTCGGGTTCATCTCGCCGAGACCCTTGTAGCGCTGGAGTTCCGGCTCCTTGCCACCCTTGTCCGCGATCTGCTCCAGCATCGCGTCCTTGGCATTGTCGTCGTAAACCCAGTGCTTCTCCTTGCCGACCTGCACGCGGTAGAGGGGCGGCTGGGCGATGTAGAGATAGCCATCGCGGATCAGCGGCTCCAGGTGGCGGAAGAAGAAGGTCAGCAGCAGGGTACGGATGTGGCCGCCATCCTGGTCCGCGTCGGTCATGATGATCACGCGGTGGTAACGGAGCTTGCTGATATCGAACGACTCGCCGATACCGGTGCCGAGCGCCGTCACCAGCGCGCGAATCTCGGCGTTCTGTAACATCTTGTCGAGCCGCGACTTTTCCACGTTGAGGATCTTGCCGCGCAACGGCAGGATCGCCTGAAAACGCCGGTCGCGGCCCTGCTTGGCCGAGCCACCCGCGCTATCGCCCTCGACGATGTAGATTTCGCTCCGCTGCGGGTCGCGCTCCGAGCAATCGGCCAGCTTACCGGGGAGGGTCAGGTTGTCCAACACCCCCTTGCGCTGCACCAGCTCGCGTGCGTTGCGCGCCGCCTCGCGCGCCCGCGCGGCGGTCAGGCACTTGTCGATGATCCGCTTGCCCGCCGAAGGGTTCTCCTCCAGGAAGGCCGCCAGCGCCTCGGCGGTGGTGGTCTGCACCGCCCCGGCCATATCGGCGTTGCCGAGCTTGCCCTTCGTCTGCCCCTCGAACTGCGCCTCCGGCAGCTTGACGGAGATGATCGCCGTCAAGCCTTCGCGCACGTCCTCGCCGGAGAGGTTCGCATCCTTCTCCTTCAACATGCTGGTCTTGCGCGCATACTCGTTGAGGATGCGCGTCAGCGCCGAGCGGAAGCCGGAGACGTGCGTCCCGCCATCGACCGTGTTGATATTGTTGGCGAACGAGTAGACCGACTCGCCGTAGGAGTCGTTGTATTGCAGGGCCACCTCGACGTTGTAGGTGTTGATCTGGCGCTGCGCGTAGAAGGGGCGCAGGTGGACGGCGATACGGTTCCGATTGAGGTGCCGCACGAACGAGACGATGCCACCCTCGAAGTAGAAGGCGATCTCGCGCTCGCTCCGCTCATCGACCAGGCGGATGCGGAGCCCCTTCGTCAGGTAGCAGGTCTCGCGGAAGCGCTGCGCCACCGTCTCGAAGAGATATTCCGCGTCGCTGAAGATCTCGGTGTCGGCGAGCCACCGTGTCTTCGTACCGTGCTGATACGGATCGTTCGGGTCGATATCGCCGATCCGCTTCACCTTGGCGAGCGGCTTGCCACGCTTGTACTCTTGCTGGTAGATACCGCCGTCGCGCCGGACCTCCACGATCAGGCGCTCCGAGAGCGCGTTGACGACCGAGACGCCGACGCCGTGCAGCCCGCCGGAGACCTGATAGCCGCTGCCGCCGAACTTGCCACCGGCGTGCAGGACGGTCATCACGACCTCCAGCGCCGACTTCTTCATCTTGGTTTGCTCATCAACCGGGATACCACGCCCGTTATCGATATTGGTGACCCAACCATCCTTATGGATGATCACCGTGATCATGTCACAGTGCCCGGCCATCGCCTCATCGACGCTGTTGTCGGCAACCTCCCAGACGAGGTGATGGAGACCGCGAACGTCGGTGGAGCCGATGTACATGCCGGGGCGCTTCCGTACCGCCTCCAGCCCTTCGAGCACCTGGATCGCATCCGCTCCATAGCCGTTGGACGACCCGGCCTTCTGCGCCTTCTTGATCGCCTGCTCGGCCTTCGCTACCGCTTCCTGAACTTCTTGTGCCACTGCACTACCCCCGTATCGCTCTACACGGCTTCGCACTCGCCAGAATGCACGCCGTCACCGACGGATATATCGCTATGCTTGAGGTCGCCCCGCCTGCGAACGCTGCTGCTCACCGGCGGTTCCTTCTTCCAGCGCGAGGAGGCGCTCACGGAAGAAGAACATCCCCGCCGCCAGCAATGCGGTACTGATGAACGCATTGCCGACGATCGCCAGCGGCACCCCCGCAGTCTGCTGCGCCAGCAACCCCAGGATTAGTGGGAAACCTCGATCGACCAGAAAGATCGCCGCCAACAACCCGATCGTGCGCCAGAAGTTGTGCCGTACCACCAACACGCTCAGCTTGATCGCCCGGAGTGGCCCGACCTGTCGTACCGCGATCGCCTCCGGCGTGAGGGCGAGGCAGACATAGAGGAGGAGGAGCGGCACGACGACCACAAAGGCGAGCGGTGCGGCGCTCAACCCCAACGCCTCGATCGCCGCCGCTAGGATCACCAGCGGCAGGAAGAGCAATGCCGCCGCCGCCACGATGATCGCGCCGAAACCCAGGAGCGCGAGCCAGCAACGCGGGATCTGCCGCAGGATCTGGCGCGGGGCGAACGGCTCGTCCCGCGCCAGCGGGGCCACGACCGTCAGGGCCACCGCCAACCAGGACAGGCCCGCGAGCAGCAGCACGAGCGCCACCAGGAGTGCCAGCGGCGCATTCCCCATATCGAGGACACCGGCCCCCCACGGACGCGCGATCTGCGCCGCATCGAGGCGCGGCAGCAAGGGCTTCTGCCCCAGCGCCAGCAACCCCAATAGATCGCTCCCCTGCTCGATGGTGCGTAACGAGTCGACCGTCGCGTTCAGGTCAGTACCAGCAGGAGCCCGTTCGCCGACCCCCTGGGCCAGCGCGATCAGGCCGTTGGTGAGCGGCGCGACCGTCAGGCGCCCCCCGCCCCAATAGAGAAGATCGAGGGCGACGATCGGAAAGAGGACGAGCGGACGCTTCGCGACCGCGAAGAAGCCGTCAGCGATCGCATCGATGACCCCCACCCTGACCCCTTTCCATCCTTGTTATTGTAACATAATTACGTTCTTTTCGCCATCCACGATGAGCACATAGGGCTAGTACGAACGCCCGTAATGCGCGTGTTTCCCGCGATTCTTGTCACCGTGTCAGGAAAGGCGAGACCAGCGCGCGGACAGGGTATCCCCCCAGGCCTCGAAACGGTTACGACCGAGGAGGATAATGAGGGCGACCGCGAGCAGCACGAGGCCGAGGAGGCCGATGATCGCCCAGTTGGGGAGGGCGCGAGCCGCATCGAAGACCGCGCGCAGGGCGGTCAGCGTGACGAAGAGGAGGCTGAGGGCGACGCCGTAACGCCGACGCAGGAACGCGGTCAGCCCCAGGAGGACCAACCCCTCGGCGAGCCCGAAGAAGATGTACCGCCAGGGGTGGACCAGCGACTGCACGAAGGTGGTGCCGAGGATCACGATCGTCGCCGCCGCGAGGAGGGCATTGGCGGCGGGCATCCGAATCGGCCCCAGGTCGCGCTCGTAGGCGACGTAGGTGGCGAGGGCGAGGAGGTAGAGCCCCAGCGGGATCGCGTACGCTTGCGGGTTCGCCGCATCGACGCGCGCCAGCCCCATCAGGGTCGTCAGCATGATCACGGCGGAGGCACCGTACCCGGTCGGGCGGCGCAGGGTCATGAAGGCATCGGCGGCGAGCGCCGCGCCGCAGAGGCCCATCGCCAGCGCCACCGGCCCGTAGGCGCTATCGAGGACCAGGCTGTGCAGATCGCCGGTCGCCAGGAAGTCGCCCAGGCCACCAGCCAGGAACCAGAGGCCACAGAGCGGCCCGGCCCCCGCCCAGAACCCCGCCGACCAGCGGTGGGCCATGAACCAGTCGCCGCGCCGGAGGGTCGGCACCCCACGCCAGCCCTGCAACCCGAGCGCCAGCACCAGGCCCAGCCCCGCGTAGAACGAGGGGGTCCAGCGCTGCCCCGCGCCCGCCAGTGCCACGGTGGCCAGGATCGCCGCCCCCACCCAGAGGTTCGGCAGGATCAGGTAGCGCGGCTGCCGCTCGCTCGCCGCGATTGCCGCACCGACGAGGACGAAGAGCCAGAGGATCGCCGCCGTCTGGAAGCGGTTACCCGCCACTGCGGCACAGATCGCCGCCCCCAATGCCAGCGCCTGCCCCGCCGCGATCAGGTGCCAGTCCCACGCATGCCGCGCCCCGCCACGACGGAGCGGCGCGAGGCAGAGGATTGGCGCGAGGACGGCGAGGGTGTAGGTCCAGGCGTAGCCATACGGCCCCGGCGACGGGCCGATACGCAGCAGATGGAAGAGGAAGAGCACCCCGGCCAGCGTCAGCGGCTGGATCAGCCAGGGTCGGCGGACACCCCAGAGGTGCAGCGCGACGAACGCGAACGCCCCGCCGAAGATCGCCGTCCAAAATCCCGCCGCACCATCGGGGACGAAGAAGCCCCACGGCAGGAGCAGGAGTCCGAGTTGCGCCCACCCGACGAGCCCGGCGGCGAACGCCCCCGCCGCCCAGGAGGCTCCCGCGCGGCGCAGCCCGAGCGTCGCCAGCAGGGCCAGCCAGGCCCCGCCGAGCAGCAACGCCGCATAGTCGCGCGCCGCGACCCCGCCCTCCCAGCCGAGCGCGAGGATCAGGAGCGCCCCGGCCACGCTCGCCCCGCCGACGTGCAGGCCACGGATGGTCGGGCGGGGTTGCGTCAGCGCCGCGATGGCGTAGAAGAGGACGATCAGGGCGAGGGCCACCACCAGCGGGAGCGGGGCGGCGTTCGTCAGCGCCAGCACGAGCGGCGACGCGGCGACGGGCAGGAGGAGCTGCGCCGACCAGGCCGGGATCTCCCGCAGCGTGGCCCGACCGCGCGCCGTTCGCGCCGCGAGGCGCGCGCCGATCAGCAAGACCAGGGGGAGGAGGAGCGCCACCGGGCCAAGCCACTCGTCGGGCAGTCCGCTGGCGATGAGCGCGCCGCCCCAGGCGACGACCAGGGCGACGATCCCCGCGCCCGCATAGACCCAGCCAACCCCGCTCAGCGCCAATGCGCCGTAGAAGAGGGCACAGATCGTCGCGCCGAGGGCCAGGGTCGTCGCCCCGGAGAGCTGCCCGCGCAAGAGGAGCGTATACGCGCCTACCCCATCGAGCGGCAACAGGAGCGCGCCGATTGCCAGGAAGGTCTGCCCGGCGGGGCGCACACGCGGCAGGCGCAGGCAGACGAGCCCGCCCGCGATGAAGGCCAGCGTCAGCACGCCCATGAAGAGCGCCTTCGCCCCGGCCCCGAGCGACTGCCATGTCCCGCCGACGAAGATCAGCGAGGCGATCACGACGAAGAAAGCACCGAGGAAGAGGGTCAGATTGATCCAGAGGCCGGTGCGTTCGCCGGGCGCGGGGCGGGGCGCGGGGGGCGGGGCCGCAGCCTCCGCCCCGGCCAACGGGGCGACCTGCGCCTCGATCGGCGAGGCCGAAAGGACAGGGAGCGGGCTCGCCAGATGGTGTACCGGCTCGCGCATCAGGTCGAGCGGGAGGATTCCCTGCGTCGGCGTGCCACCGGCGACCGGGACGACCCGACGCAGGCGTACGTCGTAGTCGGCGCGCAACGCCTCATAGGTGCGCTCATCGATCGTGCCGCGTGCGCGCAGATCGTCGAGGTCGTGCAAGGCCCAGTCCAGCCCCGCACGCTCCCGCTCGTCCATCCAGTTCCTCTCCACCCTAGCCAACGTCGCACGGCGTCGCCGTACACCGTCGCGCGGTCAGGTCGGGAGCCTGGCGCATCAGGCCCATCCGAGCTCGTGCAGGCGGCGATCGGAGATCCCGAAGTGATGGGCGAGTTCGTGGATCACGGTGACGCGCACCTCGTGGCGCAGCGTCTCCTCGTCCGGGCAGACCGACTCCAATGCTCCCTGGAAGAGGGAGATCTTATCCGGCAGCACCATCCCGTAGCCGCTCGTCCGATCGGTCAGCGGGATCCCCTCGTAGAGGCCGAGGAGGAGTTCGCCCGCGTCGAGCGCACCGGCCTCGTCGAGCTGTGCGGCGCTCGGCGCATCGGCCACCACGATCTCGACATTGTCGAGCAGCCGCAGGATGTCATCGGGCAGACCGTCGATCGCCTCGACCACCAACTCCTCGAAATGTGCCCGCCCGCGCGTCGTCCCGCCGCTCATCGGCCCTTCCTCATCGTCGGCCTGCGCCGACCGATCGCGATACACCCCGCCCGGATGCCGAAAGTATAGTTGATCGCCCGTTCCCCACGACGGTCGTCGCGCGGGATCGGCCTGTCTACGAACGCGACCCGATCGGGGTGCCAGTTCGGCATCCGGCACCCGTCGTATAGTCGTATAATGGAGCCACTGCATTAACGAGCGCCGCACGGCGGTCATTCCGTCGCTCGTCACCAGATAACGCGATCCGCACCCCGAACACCCCCGCGAACGACGAGAGGTGCCGCGACGATGGCCTTCGGCGAACTGCTACGCCCCGGCATGAATGTCCACGACAGCGCCGCGCGCTACGTCGGCATGGTGACGCGCGTCTACCCGGTGCCGGAGCGCTTCGCGCGCGGCGATGCGACACTCGGCTGCTTCAAGGTCCGGCGCGGGCCGCTCCCCATCTTCGGCCCCACCCCCCTGCTCGTCCCCTTCGACGCGATCGGCGCGCTCGACGCGCGCGGGGTGACCCTGACGGCCACGCGCGCCGAGACGGCCCGCTGGGCGCAGGGGCGCGGCGAACGGGACTAGCGCAGGCCCGGCAGGCGCTTGCGTCCCCCCTACCCAGCCGCTACAGTTAGTACCGTCTGTACACCACGCGCCGCGCCCCTATCCGCACGCCGAAAGCGGGAAGCCGATGAACGTCCTCGCCGTCAACGAACTGACCGAGTATCTGGTCGAACTCTTCGAGAGCGACCCGATCCTGACCGATCTCTGGATTCAGGGCGAGGTCTCGAACTTCAGCCGCTCGGCGGCGGGGCATTGCTACTTCACCCTGAAGGACAGCGAGAGCCAGTTACGCTGCGTCTTCTTCAAGCATGACGCCCGCTGGTCGTCCTTCATCCCCGCCAATGGCGACGCGATCCAGGCGCACGGGCGCGTCACCCTCTACGAGCCGCGCGGCGAATATCAGCTGCGCGTCGATCTCGTCCAACCCGCCGGGGTCGGCCCGCTCGGCCTCGCCTTCGAGGAGTTGCGCGCCCGCCTGGAGCGCGAAGGATTGTTCGATCCGGGACGCAAGCGCCCGCTGCCCCGGATGCCGCGCACGATCGGGGTCGTCACCTCCGGCACCGGGGCGGTCTGGCACGACATCCAGACGGTGATCGGGCGGCGCTTCCCGCTCGCCGAACTGGTCCTCGCCCCCGCGCGCGTGCAGGGGGACGGCGCACCGGAGAGCATCGTCGCCGGGATTCGCGCCCTCTGCGCCGACCCGCGCGTGGAGGTGCTGATCGTCGGGCGTGGCGGCGGCTCGGCGGAAGACCTCTGGGCCTTCAACGACGAGCGCGTGGCGCGCGCCATCTTCGCCGCCCGCGTGCCGGTGATCAGCGGCGTCGGCCACGAGGTCGACATCACGATCGCCGATTTCGTCGCCGATCTGCGCGCGCCGACCCCTTCGGCGGCGGCGGAACTCTGCGTCCCCGACAGCCGCGAATTGCTCGGCGACGTGCTGGCGGCGCGCGAACGCCTGCGTACACTGCTCGGGGACCAGCTGGCCGACGCCCGCGCCGACGTGACGCGCGCCCGGCATACCCTCGCGCGCGTCTCCCCCACCAACGCCATCGCGGGTCAGCGCGCGCGACTGGCGACGCTGCTGCGCGGCGCGGGGCAGGCATTGCGCCACGAGCAGACCTTACAGCGCCAGCGGATCGGCGCGCTGGAGCGCGAACTGGCAGCGCTGAACCCGCGCGCCACCCTCGCGCGCGGCTATGCCCTGGTCGAAGTGGATCACGATGGTCGCCCGCTGACGAGCACGGCGGCGGCGCAACCCGGTCGGGATCTGCGCGTGACCGTCGCGGATGGCACCTTCGGCGTCGTCGTGACGGTCGCAAGTGCGCCGAGCCCGCCCAAACGAACGAAACGCGGCACAAGCCGGAGCGATGGAGCAGACCGATGAGCAAGGGCGATCTCGTCCCCGGACAGGAGTTGCAATTCGAGGAAGCGCTGGCGCAGCTGGAGGAACTCGTCGGTCGGATGGAGACCGGCGGGCTCTCGCTGGCGGAGGCGGTCGGCAGCTACGAGCGCGGCATGGGACTTGCGGCCTTCTGCACCGATTTACTCGATAGTGCCGAGCTACGCATCCGCGAGATCGAGACGGTGGCGGAGAGCGACTCGACACCGGACGAGGCGTTCGATTTCGAAGCGGAGATCGATCTGCTGCTACTCGACAAGGAGTGAGGACGGATGACCGGCGCAACGAGCAGGCGATTCGATCTGGCGACCACGGTGACCAACCGTGAGGGCGCGGCGGTGGGCCGACTGAACGGGGTCGTCGTCGAGCGCGATTCGCGCCAGATCGCCGGGTTCCATCTGCTGACCGACGAACTCGCCCCGCGCGAGGTCTTCGTGATGGTCGGGCAGGTCGAGCACTTCGCGGGCGACCGCTTCGCGCTGACCCTCACCGACGCGGAGGTGGTCGCGCTGCCGGACGCGCAGCAGCACTTCTTCGTCGCGCCCCAGCAGGAAATCGACGACGAGATCGTGGATGCGGAATCGGGGCAGGCGTCGGCCAACGCCCCGGACTCCGACGAGCGCCCGACCTTCTCGGCGATCCCTGGCATCGCCCTGACCCCGAACCTGCTGATCCCGACGGAGGTCGAGCGGGCGATCGTCGATGACGAGCAACTCGTCTTCCGCGCCGGGATGCGCGTCCTGTCCGCCACCGGGGAGGAAGTCGGGCAACTCGCCGGTTTCGTCGTGGACGACGAGGCCCGCCTGCTCGCGCTCGATCTCCAGGGGAACGACGAGCGCCGGATCGCCTACACCGAGCTCGACACCCTCGACGATGACAGCAACGAGCTGACCCTCCTCGCGGAAGGCGCGTCCGATGCGGACGCCACCGCCTGAGCCGACGCTCGGCCCCTGCGACCCGGCGGACGCGCCCGCCCTGATCGCGCTCTGGAATCGCGCGCTCGGCGGGCGTTTCCCGTTAACCGAGCGCCTCTGGCGGCAGAACGGGGACGGCGATCCCAACTGGCGCGCGGGCGACGGGTTCGTGCTGCGCGCGGGGGATGCGCCGCTCGGCTTCGCGCTAACGCGGCGCTACCGGGCGCTGGCGGCGAACCCCGACATGGCCGCCCTGCGCGATGTCGGCTGGCTCATGGCGACCGTCGTCGATCCGGCGCAGACCGGGCGCGGCTACGGGACGCGGCTCCTGGCGGCGGCGGAGACGCGGCTGCGCGACGAGGGAGCGACCCACCTCGATCTCGGCGCGAGCGTCGGCCATCTCCTCCCCGGCCCGCCGCAAGATGATCCGCGCGGCGCCCGCTTCTGGGCGCGGCACGGCTACCAGGCGACGCGCGAGGTCCACGATCTCCATCGCTCGCTGGCCGACTGGAACCCTCCGTCCCTGCCCCCGGCGCTGATGACGGGCGGCTGGCGGATCGCGCCGACCGAGGCGGGGGAGGTCGGGGCGCTCCTCGCCTTCCTGGGCCGCGCCTTCCCCGGTCGCTGGCGCGCGGCGACCGCCGACACCCTGGCGCGCGGCGGCGAGTCGGGCGATCTGCTGGCCTTGTGGAATCCTGCGGGGGTGGTCGCGGGCTTCCTGATGCTCTGGCGCACCGACGGTCCCTTCCTGGGGCCGGGCTTGCACTGGTTCCCGGCGCTCGGCGCGCGGGCCGGGGCGATCGGGCCGCTCGGCCTCGATCCGGCGGCGCGCGGCCTGGGGCTGGGACTGGCGCTCGTCGCGGCGGCGGTGACACACTTGCGCGCGCGCGGTTACACCGACTGCACGATCGACTGGGTCGATACGGCGCTGCTCCCGTTCTACGGACGCCTCGGTTTCCGGCCCTGGCGCAGCTATTGGCGGTGCGCGCAGAAGATCGTCGCGGCGTGAGGCGCGGCGCAGCCCGATGGCAAGCGGCGAAGGAGGGATCGTGGCCGGTGAACTGATGGCGAGCGAGATCGCCGAACAACCCGCGATCGTGGCCGGGTTACTGCGCGCCGAGCGCGACCACGTGCAGGAGATCGCGGCGGCGCTGCGCGCGCGGTGGGAAGAGATCGCGTTCGTGTCGATCGCGGCGCGCGGCACCTCGGACAACGCGGCGCGCTACGCCCAATACCTCTTCGGCGCGCTGACCGGGCGCGCGGTGGCGCTGGCGACCCCCGCCCTCTTCACCCTCTACGAGACGCCGCCCGATCTCCGCCGCGCGCTGACGATCGGCATCTCGCAGTCGGGCGCATCGCCGGATATCGTGGCGGTGCTGACCGAGGCGCGGCGGCAAGGCGCACCGACCCTGGCGATCACCAACGATCCCGACTCGCCGCTCGCCGGGGCGGCGGAGTTCGTGCTGCCGATCCACGCCGGGATCGAGCGCAGCGTGGCGGCGACCAAAACCTACATGGCGCAATTGCTGGCCCTCGCCATGCTCGCCACCGCCCTCAGCGCGGGCGATCCGGCGCGACGCTGGGAGGAGTTGGCGGCGATCGCCCCGACGATCGCGGCGACGACCAGGCTCGACGCAGCGATCGCGCGGGGGGCTGAGCGCTACCGCGATATCGGGCAGCTCGTCACCGGCGGGCGCGGCTACTGCTATGGCACGGCGTTCGAGGCGGCGCTGAAGCTGAAAGAAACCTGCTACCTGCTGGCGGAGCCTTATTCGCCGCCCGATTTCATCCACGGCCCGGTGGCGATCATCGAGCCCGGCTACCCGGCCCTCCTGATCGCCCCATCCGGCGCGACCTTCGCCGACATGCTCGCCTTCGCCGGGATCTTGCGCGAGCGCGGCGCGGACCTGCTGATCGTCAGCGACCGCGACGAGATCCTGGCGCTGGCCGACACGCCGCTGCGCCTCCCCGCCGGGATCCCGGAATGGCTCAGCCCCCTCCCGGCGATCGTGCCGGGGCAGCTGCTCGCCCTCTCCCTGGCGCGTCTGCGCGGCTACGACCCCGACCGACCGCGCGGGCTGAGCAAGGTGACGCTGACGCGGTGACGCGCGCTCGAAGTATGAAAGCACCGCGCCACAGGCGTAGCGATACGCCTGCGACGCGCTTCTGCTATCCTGAGCACGCCAGAATATGACCATTGTAACGTCAAGTAGGCCGTCGTGGGCCGCAACTATCGCGTGTGACGAGGCGAAGGAGGAGTTCGTGTCGGAGTACTTCGATCAGGTGCCGTTTTCCCTCGCGGAGTTCGCGGAAAACCCCGAGCCGCGCTGCCCCTGTCTCCTGCTCCTCGATACCTCGGGCTCGATGAGCGGGCGGCCGATCCGGGAGTTGAACAACGGCCTCATCACCTTCAAGGATGAACTCGTCGCGGATAGCATGGCCGCCAAGCGCGTGGAGGTCGCGGTCGTCACCTTCGGCCCGGTCCAGACGATCACCGAGTTCCAAACCGCCGATGTCTTCCAGCCGCCGAGCCTGTCCACGACCGGGGATACGCCGATGGGGCGGGCGATCGAGCAGGGCCTGGAGATGATCCGCGCGCGCAAGGAACAGTACCGGCAAGGGGGTATCTCCTATTATCGCCCCTGGATCTTCCTGATCACCGATGGCGCACCGACCGACCGCTGGGAGAAGGCGGCGGCGCAGGTGCGCGCAGGCGAAGAGTCGAAAGCCTTCATGTTCTTCGCGGTCGGCGTCGAAGGGGCCAACATGAAGACCCTGGCGGAGATCGCCACGCGCGAGCCGCTGAAGCTGAGCGGGCTGCGCTTCCGCGACCTCTTCTCCTGGCTCTCGAACTCCCTCGGCTCCGTCTCGCGCTCCAGCCCCGGCGAGCCGGTGCCGCTGCAAGACCCGACCGGGCCGCGCGGCTGGGCCGTCGCCGAATGACCGCGACCGCGTGGCGCTACGCCTTCACCTCGGTCGTCGGCACGAGCCATACGCGCGGTGCGTTGCCCTGCCAGGATGCCAGCGACTGTCGGGTGCTCCACACGCAGGCGGGCGAGCCGGTGCTCGTCGCGCTGATCGCCGATGGCGCGGGCTCGGCGAGTCACAGCGCCGAGGGGGCGCAACTCGCCTGCACGCTCCTGAGCGACGAGATCGCGACGTTGTTCGACACTGGCAGGGCGATCGAGGATATCAGCCGGGAGTTTGTCGCCGCCTGGCTGATCCATTTCCAGCATGCGATCGCCGAACGCGCCGAAGCGCAGGGCTGTGCCCCACGCGAGTTCGCCTGCACGCTGCTGGCGGCGATCATCGGCGAGGAGTGCGGCGCGTTCTTCCAGGTCGGGGACGGCGCGATCGTCGTCGCCGCCCCCGACGAGCCGGATGCGTACGGGTGGATCTTCTGGCCGCAACGGGGCGAGTACGAGAACGTGACGATGTTCATCACTGATCCGCGCGCGGCGGACCACCTCGAACACGAGATCGAGATACGACGCTATTCCGAGATCGCCCTGTTCACCGATGGTTTGCAGCGGCTCGCGTTGCACTTCGCCAGCGAATCGGTCCACAATCCGTTCTTTCGCCCGATCTTCCCGCCCCTCCGGGCGCAGCAGTCCGGCTACCTGCCCGAGCTCTCGGCGGCGCTGGCGCGCTTCCTCGACTCGCCGACCGTGAACAGCCGCACCGACGACGATAAGACCCTGGTGCTCGCGACACGCCGCGCCGCCGCAGTTCCGGCGGCGGAGCACATCGCGCAACCCACGGAGGAACAGCCGGTAGCGGAGGCCGCGCCAGAGGAACAACCAGCGGCAACCGCCGCAGTGGCGGCGGAACAGCCGGAAGACCACGACGATGACGCAAACTAGCTCGCTCCATCACAAGCTCCCCCTGCTCGATATGCACGGCACCGCGATCAGGTTAGGCCCGTCGCTCGCGCGCGGCGGCGAGGGGGAGATCTTTCCGGTTAGCGGGCATCCCCACACCGTCGCCAAGATTTACCACGCCACCATCTCCGCCGAGAAAACGGCGAAGCTGCACGCGATGGCGCAACTCTCCTCCGCGCAGCTGCGCGCCGTCGCCGCCTGGCCGACCGCGACGTTGCACCACGTCCCGAATGGCCCGATACGCGGCATCCTGATGCCCGCCGTGGTCGCGCATCGCGAGGTCCACGTCCTCTACGGCCCGAAGACGCGGCTGCGCGAGTTCCCGGACGCGACCCTCCCTTTCCTCCTCCACATCGCGGCGAACCTCGCCCGCGCCTTCGCCCGCATCCACGAGCAGGGGCATGTCATCGGCGATGTCAATCATGGCAGCGTTATGGTCGCAAAGGACGGCACGGTCAAACTCGTCGACTGTGACAGCTTTCAGATTTTCTTCGGCGGGCGGCAACTCCTCTGCACCGTGGGCATGCCGACCCATACCCCGCCGGAACTGCAAGGGAAACCCTTGGGAAGCATCGTGCGGACGCCGAACCACGACGCCTTCGGTCTGGCGGTGCTGATCTTCCAGCTCCTCTTCATCGGGCGGCATCCGTTCGCTGGCACATTCCTCGGGCAGGGGGAACCGGCGCTGGAAAAGGCCATCGAAGCATTCCGCTTCGCCTACGGGCCGGGAGCGATCGGGCGGCAGATGCGCCAGCCACCGGCCACCCCCTCGATCGAGAGCAGCACCCCGGCCATCGCCGCGCTCTTCGAGCGCGCGTTCTCGCGCGAACCGTCCGAGTGCCCGCGAATGGGTTGATGCGCTGGGTCTGGCCGCGCAACAGCTCACCGTCTGCGGGCGGAACTCGGGACACCACTATGCGCGGGGCTTACCCGCCTGTCCCTGGTGCGCCATCGAATCGGCGGTCGGCATCACCCTGTTCAACATCGCCCTCCTGGCACCCGCTGGCGCGACGGCGCGCTCGACGTTCGATCTGGAGCAGGTCTGGGCGGCGATCGTTGCGGTCGCCGATCCGGGGACAGCGCCCATCTTGCCTTTGCCCAGCAACCTACCGACCGCACCCTCGGCGGAAGCGCGCGAGCACGGCGCGGAGCTACGCCGCCTGCAAAAGGTGCAGTATGTCGCCATCATCGTCGGGACATTCAGCGCCCTCCTCGCCCTCCCGATCGCGGCGGCAGCGGTCGCCGCATCCTGGATACTGGGACTGACCGCTCTGGGCTGCTTCGGTTTGAGTTTCTTCACCTATCGTGGACGGCAGAACAACGCCATTCTGACAGGGGCGAAGAGCAAGAAAACGCTCGCAACATCGCGGCTGAACACATTGCGGCGGAGCTGGGGATTAGAAACCGGGAACATTCAGTTTACCCAACTACGCGCCGTCCTCGAACAGGAGAAGAAGGCGTACCAAGCTCTATCGGCGATACGACAGCAGAAGATTCAGGCATTCACGTCGGTCGCGCGGCAACGTCAACTCACCCTCTTCTTACAACGGCATCAGATCGCCTCGGCATACATTCCCATTATTGGACAGGGACGAAAAGCGACATTACAGTCATTCAACATAGAGACGGCGGTGGATGTCACCCAAGCGGCGCTGCTCAGCGTCCCTGGCTTCGGCCCCACTCTGACCGCGAATCTCCTGGCATGGCGAGCGGCGGTCGAGTCACGCTTCGTCTTCAACGACCAGCAGGTGATCGATCCGACTGATCTCCAAAAAATCGAGCGAGAGATCGCCACGGTGCGGCTCCAATACGAGCGCACATTGTCACAGGGGGCGGTGAAGCTGGGATCTATCGCTCGGCAAGTGATTCAAGCACGCACCACGCTTCGTGAGGCCGGGGATCAGGCACAGATCGACCTGGCACGGACCGAGGCGGACCTCAAGGTCTTGGGAGGCTAGCTACGACGCTCTATGTCATCGAGGCGTTCTTTGATCCGGGGACCGACGCGGCGATCCGGGCGGTCTGGCGCGCGTTGCCGATGACCACATCCCTGCGGGAGCACACCGATGGCTGAACGAACGCCGCCCCCCTCAGCTATCACTTTCCGACCGCTCGCGACCGACGATCTACCGACCCTGCACCGCTGGTTGTGCAACCCACGCGTCTATCGCTGGTATGGCGGTGAGGCGCCGTCGTTCGCCGAGGTCGCGGAGCAGTATGCGCCGCGTACCCTCGCGGCGTCGGCGATCCATCCCTATCTGATCCTCCATCAAACCGCCCCGATCGGGTACATTCAGTCCTACATGATCGCCGATGATCCCGAGTACGCCGCGCTCGTCGGCGACAGTCGGGGCGCGGCGGCGCTGGATGTGCTGATCGGCGAGGATGCCAGCGCCTTGCGGGGGCTGGGCGCGGCGAGCGTGCGTGCCTTTCTGCGCGCGATCATCTTCGTCGCGCCGGAGACGACCCGCTGCTTCATCGATCCGCACCCGGACAATCTGATCGCGATGCGGGCCTACACCCGCGCGGGGTTCCGCCCGCTACGCCGACTCGATCCGGCCCCGCCCGCCGAGCCCTGCCTGCTGATGCGGATCGAGCGCACGGACCTGGAACGATTGGAGCGTTGATGGGAACGATCGTACGCTGGTCACCGGAGGAGATCGGGGCCGCCGAGGCGGCGATCCGCGCGGTCTTCGCCGCCGCGTTCGCCATGTCCGCGACCGAGGCGGCACGCTTCACCGCCGCGCTGGGTCGCCACGCCACGCGCCGCGATTTCCGCTTCTTCGCCGCGACCGCGCCAGAGACGGGCCAACTCCTCGGCTTCATCTATGGCTACAGCGGCGAGCCGGGGCAATGGTTCCACGATCTCCTGTGTGCGACCCTGTCCCCCGACCTCGTCGCCCGCTGGCTCGCGGATTCCTTCGAGTTGGTGGAGTTCGGCGTGCTGCCGGAGGCGCAAGGCCGGGGACTCGGTGGGCGGCTGCACGACACACTGCTGACGGATGTCACGAATCGGACGGCCATCCTCACCACGCGGCAGGGCGACACCGCCGCCCGGCGGCTCTACCTGCGGCGTGGCTGGCGGGAGGTGTGCGCCGAATACCACTTCCCGGACAACGCGCAGCCGTATGCGATCCTCGGTCGGGATCGCCCGCCCGCTGCCACGTAGGGTGCTTGTGTACGTACGCTTCCGCTGCTACACTATGCGGACCAGGGAGCATGCGCGTTATGTGGAGGTGGTAGGGTGATCCTGTCGGATGGGACGATACGCCGCCTGCTCGGCGAAGGGAAGCTGGTCATCCAGCCGCTCGATGAGGCCCAGGTCCAGCCCGCCTCGGTCGACATCCGCCTTGGCGGCACCTTCCTCGCCTTCCGCCGCCACACCAGCGAGAGCATCGACCCGCGCGAGCGGAACGACGCGCTGATGGAGCCGGTGACGGTGCCGGAAGGGCAGCCGTTCATCCTCCACCCCGGCGAGTTCGTGCTGGGGACGACATTGGAGCGGCTGACCCTGCCGAATGACATCGTCGCCAGAGTCGAGGGGAAATCCTCATTGGGGAGGCTGGGGCTGCTGATCCACGCCACGGCGGGCTTCGTCGATGCCGGGTGGACCGACGGGCAGATCACCCTCGAACTGAGCAACGTCGCCCCGCTGCCGATCAAGCTCTGGGCGGGGATGAAGATCGGGCAACTCTCGTTCATGCGGATGGACGCGCCCGCCGAGCGCCCCTACGGGCACCCGTCGCTCGGGTCGAAGTATCAGGGGCAGTCCGGCCCGGTGGCGTCGCGCTACTACGGCAACGTGCGCGGCACCGAGACGCCGCGCTAACAGCGGGACGCGCCCGACCGATGGGCAGGGTAGGGGGACGATGATCGCGGCAGTCACGGGGCGACTAGTCGGGCGGATGGGCGACAGCCTGCTCGTCGATATCGGGGCGCTCGTCCTGCAAATCCACACCTCCGGGACGACGATCGCCGATGCGGGGGAGCCGGGCGCGGAGATCCGCCTGCACACCTATCTCTATGTCCGCGAGGATCAACTGGCCCTCTACGGCTTCGGCACGACCGAGGAGTTGGCCCTCTTCCATCTGATGCTCGGCGTTACCGGCATCGGGCCGCGGGTGGCCGCCAACATCCTGGGGGCGACCCGCCCGGAGCCGTTGCTGAACGCGATCAGCGCCGAAGATGTCGCCTTCCTCAGTCGCCTGCCGGGGATCGGCAAGAAGACCGCCGCCCGGATCATCCTCGATCTGCGCGGCAAGCTGGCCGATATCGGCACGGGCGCGGGCGGGACGAGCATGGCGGGGGGCGATAACGAAGTGATCGAGGCACTCCAGGCGCTCGGCTACACCGCCGCCGAGGCGAACGTGGCCGTCGCGCGCCTGCCGCGCGGCGGGAATGCCAGCACCGAGGAGCGAATCGTGGCGGCGCTCCAAGCGGTGAATGAGGGTTGACACGCCCGCGCTGGTGCAATGCGGACCATCTGCACACCCAGGGCGATTGCATGTTACTGATGCAGGCCGGCCAGGACGGTGAGGAGGTAGCCGTCGTCGAGGGCGGCGCGGAAGCGCTTGGTGGCGATGCTGCCGTGCGTCGCGCGTTCCTGGCGCAGCAGGTTGAGGGCGAAGTGGCGCAGGACCGCCAGATTCGCGGCCCCGTCGCCGACGCGGACCCGGCTCTCGTCCTCGCGGAAGGCGACATCGAGCACCCAATGGACGCGATTCTCGATGCCCCAATGGCTCCGCACCGCCTGCCCGAAGGCCGCCGCATCGCCCGTCCCACTGAGCAAGTAGTGGCGGACTTCGCGCGTCACCGTCGCGCCGACGCGGCGCTCGCGCTCGACCAGGCCGACGGCGCACAGCCCGGCCCACGCGCCCTGCTGATTGAGGTAGGCGATGAGGGCCGGGTCGCGGATCGTCCAGTACCGGCGCTTCTCCAGCCGCCCATGATCCTTCTCGACCGTCGCCCAGTGGTCGTGGTCGGTCGGGGCGTACTCCGCGAAGGCGCTGGCGCGGGCGGCGGCGAAGGCGACCGCGACCTCCTGGTGCAGCGTCGGATGGTTGTCCTTGAGCGCCAGCGCGTCGTCGGCCCCCTGCGCGACGATCTGGGCGGCGATGGCGGTCTGGCAGCCCAGCGCGTCGATGGTCACCGTCGCCCCTGCGAGGTCGAGGAGCCGCAGCAGCGCGGGCAGGGCGGTGATCTCGTTGGACTTGTCGTCGACCGCGACCTGCCCGAGCACCAGCCCGCTGCCGCTGGCCCAGGCGCTCACCATGTGCAGCGCCGCCTTGCCGTTGGCCCGGTCGTGCGAGCGCCGCAGCG
>JAABUH010000868.1_pt1 | contig 39062 bp, 31 predicted proteins | sample 5559121 | NCBI WGS metagenome assembly JAABUH01 (sample SAMN10711871, study PRJNA513364) | rock metagenome | isolation source: Antarctica rocks | place: Antarctica: Victoria Land, Battleship Promontory nord | collected 2015-12-28
CGACTTCAGTCGCATGGCAAAGAACGACGACTAAAGTCGTTGGGACGACGTGTGTTGAGACACTTTAGTGTCCGTCGTTTGCCATGCGACTGAAGTCGCAGGTCAATGTCACGTTGTAGTATTAGACTGAGGGTAACAGTGCCACGCCCGTTGCCGTCCTCAGGCGTGCGGCCGCGATTACGCGTGTAAGGAGAAGTACGTGGACGCTCGGTATCGTACGCTGCGCCACCGCGCGGCGGCCTTGCTCACAAGAATCCTGCTCGGCGCGACGCTCTTGCCCGGAGTCGGACTCGGCGCGGGCACGGCCGCGGCACGGCCCGTGGTGGTCTTGACGGGGACAACCTTCTCGGCCGGCCTGGGGCTCGGCGTCGCGACCGACCCGCTGGGCTTGCAACAGGCGCTCTGGGCGCCGCTCGTCCTGTTCGACGACCACCTGCGGCCAACCGCCGGCCTCGCCGCCAGCGTGCCGACGCTCGCCAACAAGGGCGTGCAGGTCAAGGGCGGCGGCATGACCGTCACCATCCGTCTCAAGCCCGACCTGCGCTTCTCCGACGGCTCGCCGCTCACGTCGTCGGACGTCGCGTTCGGGCTGCGCATCAACCTCGACACCGCGCTCGGCAACAGCTTCGGCCTCGATGAGATCGCGCACTACGCCACACCCGATAAGAACACCGTCGTGCTGCAGTTCCACGACCTCTACGGCGCCTATCTGGCCTACGCCCTGCCGCCGGCCCTGCCGCGCAGCTACTTTGTGCGCAAGTATCACAGCGCCGACATCCACACACTGGCGCTGGCCTATCGCCATGACCCGTACGACAGCCCATCCGATGTCTTCTCGGGTCCGTACCGGGTCGGGGGCCTGGCGCCCGGCCAGCGTCTCACCCTCACGCCAAACCCCTACGACACCGCGCTCGGGGCGCCGGGGACGCGGCCCGAGCTGCGCTACACGGTGCTCAGTTCCGACGAGGGGGCCCTGGCGCGGGACCTGCACGCCCGTAATGCCGGCGTGGACGTGGCGCTGGGCTTCGGGCCCGCCGCGCTGCCGAGCCTGCACGGGTTGGCCGGGGGGCTGCGGGAGCGGACACTGCCCTCCCTGGCGGTCGAGCATCTAGAGCTGAACCAGTCGACTCCCGCCCTCAAGGCTCTGGGCGTGCGTCAGGCGCTCCAGTTGGCCATCGACAAGCGCGCGCTCGTCCAATCCCTGTTCCCTGCCACGGCTAACCCCGCGCGCTACGTCGCCACCAGCCTGATCCCGTCGTCCTCGCCGTATCACGACAACAGCAGCGCGGTGAGCCTGTATGACCCCACGCGGGCGCGCCGTCTGCTCGCGGCGGCGGGCTATGCGACCCGCCTCACGGGACCCGGCCGGCATGCGACGCTCACCCTCGTCACCACGAACGACCCCACCCGCCAGCGCGAGGCCGACCTGATCGCGCGCGACTGGGCGGCCATCGGGGTGCGTGCGACGCCGCGCCTGGTCAGCGCGTCGCCGGCCGACCAGGGCGGCCTCTACGCGCCGTACGACCGCGGCGGGGTGCTGGCCACGCGCTCCTTCGACGTGGCGCTCTTCGACCTGCGCCTCGGACCCGACCCGGCCACCGTGGCCTCGCTCTTCGACCCCGACCGCAGCCCCGAGCCCTTGAGGCAGGGTGCGCTGCGACGCAACTACACGGGCATCGCCGTCGATGCCCTGGCGATGCTGCCGGAGGCCGCGCAGGCCTCGCTGGACTTCGCCTCGCGCAAGCGCGGCTACGCCAAGGTGCAGAAAGAGGTCAACACTTTACTGCCCTATATCGTGCTCTATGAGCGCCCGCGCATCGTCGTCGACGATGGCCGCGTGGCCAACTTCTCCCCGGCCCCACAGGATGGGGGCGACCTGTGGAACGTCTGGGAGTGGACGCGGCGCTAACCATGATCTCGTACGCGTCGCGCCGCCTCGGCCAGGCCCTGCTGACCCTCGTCGGGCTAGCCGCCGGCGTCGCCCTGCTTGTCACCGGCGGCGGGCCTGACGGCGGCGATGCGCTGGCCTGGCTGGCCGCGGCGGCGCGCCTCGACTTCGGCCGCACGGTCGACAATGTCCCGGTAACGACAGGGATCGCCGCCGCCCTGCCGGCCTCGCTCGTCCTGGTCGCGGCCTCCGCGCTGATCGGTCTCATCGGTGGCTGGGGCGGTGGCCTGCTCCTCGCGCTGGCCGAGAACTCCTCACCACGGAGACGCGGAGGCGCGAAGGATGGCTCCCCCTCTCTCGCGTCTCCGTGGTTACCATTCCTGCGTGGCCCGGGGTTAGTGGCCGATGTCAGCCAGGGGGTACCAATCTTTTGGCTGGGCGGGGTGCTCGTCGTCCTTTTGAGCGTGGGACTTGGCGTGCTGCCGCCCGGCGGCATCGCCGGCCCGACGTTGCCGGCCTTCGGCGCCCCCGCCTATCTCGACCTGTTGCGCGCCCAGCCCGCGGTCGTGCTGAGCGACCTGCTCGGCCACCTGACCCTGCCGGCGCTCACGCTGGCGCTGGCGGGACTGGCGACGCGCCTGCGGCTGGTCGCCACGGCCCTGCCGGTCGAGTTCGGCGCGCCGCACGCGCGCGTGGCGCGTGCGGCCGGGCTGTCGCGCCGGCGTTTGCTCTGCCGGGCGACGCGGCCGGTCCTGCCCGTTATCGCGGCCGGCGCGGCGGCGAACCTGGCGCCCCTGGCGGGGGCGCTCGTCCTGGTCGAGTATCTGTTCGGTTGGCCCGGACTGGGACTGCTGGCCTACCACGCCGCGCGCGCGGGCGACGCGGCGACGTTGGGGGCGCTGCTGCTCCTGTTCGGGCTGGTCGTCGTCGTCGGAGGTCTGCTGGCCGACCTCGCGGGGGCGTGGGCCGATCCGCGCCTGCGGCGGCCGCGCGGGGCCGCGTCGTGATCGGCCACGCCTGGTCGCGATTCCGGGCGCAACGAGGGGCCATGATCGCCCTCGCGATCCTCGCCGCCATCGTCCTGTTGAGCGTGCTGGCGCCCCTCATCGCCCCACAGGACCCGGCCGATCCGGTGGGCTTCGATCCGCTGGCCGCCAACCGGCCGCCGGATCTCTCCTGGACGTATCTGCTCGGCGCCGACGGGCGCGGGCGTAGCGTCCTCGCCGTGTTGCTATGGGACGGCCGGACGACGCTGGTCATCGGGGTCGGCGCGGCGCTCCTTGCCGCGCTGACCGGTCTGGCGTTCGGCGCGCTGGCTTGCTGGCGCGACGGGGTGCTGGACCCGCTGGTCTCGTGGCTGATGGACGTGTGCGGGGCCGCGCCGGCGCTACCGGCGCTGCTCCTGCTGTCGAGCCGCTTGGGCGGCGTGCCGGCCGGGCCGATAGCCGTCGTGCTCATTGCGACGGGATGGGTCGCCCCGGCGCGCCTGACGCGGGCGGCGGTGCGCGCCGCGCTGTCCGCGTCAGGCGCGCCGGGGCTGCGCGCGCCGCCGGCGTGGGCGGTCCGCGCCTCCTATATGCGCACCTGTTGCCCGCCGCCCTGGCACCGGTGGCCGCGTGGACCGCGGCGGGCGCGGCCGCTTTCGTCGCCCTCGAGGCCGGACTCGACTTCCTTGGCCTTGGTTTGCCCAGCGGGACGACGAGTTGGGGCGTCGCGCTGACCGGGGCGCTGGAGGCCGTGGCCGCCGGGAACTGGTGGTGGATCACCTTCGGGGGGGTGACGCTGGCGCTATCGACGCTCGCGCTCGCTTGGCTCGCCCATGGTATCGCGCGGGCCTTCGACCCAACCACGTCGCTCGCCCCGGCCGCGCGGCCCCGTGCCGCCCCCGCCGGGGCGAACAGCGATACCACGGCCGACGCCGACCTGTCCTTGTTGCGCGCTATCTGGGGCAGCGGACGTGGGACGGTGGGACGGCGTGAACGAGCGCCGGCGCCCCCGGGGTGGGCGCGTCCTACCGTGGCAGTGGGTGGCTCGCTGTTGTTGTTGCTGCTGCTCGGCCTTGGCTCGCGCTACCACGACGTCCGCCCCGGCCCGCGCCCCGACCTGCTGCTACGGGCCGCGGCGAGCTACGCGGCGCAGCGCGGTCAGAGCGCCGCGTACATCGCCACGGCGACCTACGCGGCGCTGGGCGACGCCGGCCCTGGCACGCGCGGCCTGCCCTGGGCGGCGTACAGCTCGTGTCCGGCGCCCCTGCGCGGAGACCGCTGCGCGCGCGCCGATGTGCAACTATGGTTCAGCGCCGGCAGCGGCCGGGCGCAGAGCGAGGGCGTTTCCTACGTCTGCACCCCGCGCCTGACTTGGGGCATCAACCCCATGGCCGGCCTGGCCGTGACCACGCCCGTGCCCTGCGGCCCGCTGGGGCCGGCGATGGGTGGGCTCGGCGCCACGGCAGGGATGGTGCAGAGGCTGCTTCCCGCCGACGCCACCACGGCGGCCCGCGCGCGCCTGGCCGGGCAGGATATCGTGGCGGGCCGGCCCTGCTGGGTCGTGGCGCTCCCCGGTGGCGGCCAGGTCTGCATCGATGCCGCGCGCGGCCTGGCCCTGCGCGTCGAGCGCCCGGACCGCGCGGGGCGACCGGCGGCCCTGTTCCTCGTGACGGGGATCAGTTTTGGGCTCGATCTCGCCCCGCAGATCTTCGCCAACCCGATCCCCGGCGGGCGCGGCCCACTGATCAACGGGCTGAGCCAACCGCTGCTCGATATCCAGGCCGCCGACGACGTGGCCCTGTTCTCGGCGCTCGTCCCCAGGGTTATTCCGCCGGGCCTGATCGCGCAGACGCCGACCTACGACTCGTTCTACGACGAGACGCGCGGCTACGCCCCGCAGGACCGCGTGCGCCAAGCCTACGCCGACCGGCAGGGGCGCGTCGCGTTGGTGCTGCTCGAGACCGTGCCGGACAGCGCCTGGGACGTCACGCCGCCGCGCTCCCAGGCGCGAGCCCTTACACTGAGCGGCCAGCGCCTGCTTGCATGGCCCGGCCACGGAGATCAGGCCGCCCTCGTGCGTGTCGAGAGCAGCGGCACGGCCGCGCTCGTTTCGAGCCGCACCCTCTCGCTACGGACATTGGAGCGGGTAGCCGCCGGGCTGCGCTAACATGGTGACCATGTCGTCTCACTGCGCGGGGTGATCGGCCGCTCCTCGCGTTGGGCAGAGGGGGAGCCAAACGGTTACGCTACAAAGGGCAGGCCCCTCCGATGAGAGGCGGCGTGCCGGCATAGCCTTCAGGAGGCCTACCGATGGCAGCGCTCACCTTCTACTTCGACCCCCTCTGCCCCTGGACATGGCGCACGTCCCAGTGGGTGCGCGAGGCGCGGCTCCACCGCCCTATCGACGTGGCGTGGAAGTTTTTCAGCCTGGCCGAATCGAACAACATGCCCGACCCGCTCTGGCGCGCGCCCCTGCGCGTGGCGGCGCTCGCGCGCCGCGGTGGCGGCAACGAGGCCGTCGATCGGTTCTACCTCGCGGTGGGCCGCGCCATCCACGACGGCGGGGCCAACATCCGCGAGGAGGGCGCGATCGAGGGGGCCATCGGGCGGGCGCTGGGGGAGACCGGGCTCGACCGCTCGCTCCTGGGCCAGGCCCTGGACGACCCCACGACGATGGACGACGTCCTGGCCGACCACCGCGAAGCGGTCGAGCGATTCCAGGCCTACGGCGTCCCGTGGCTGGTGCTGGAGGGCCAGGAATTCGGCTTCAACGGGCCCATCATCACCGACGCGCCCGGCGGCGAGACCGCGGGCGAGCTGTGGGACCACATGTCCTGGGTGCTTACGCAGCCCTATTTCTACGAGTTCAAGCGCGAACGGGCGTAACGCCGGCGTCGTCACCGCGCCGACGTTTCCTCCATGTCCCACAGCCGCCGGAACTCCTCGGAGCGCGCCAGAAGTTCCTCCAAGGCGCCTTGCGCCGCGACGCGGCCGTCCTCCAGTACGACGATGTGGTCGGCGCGGCGCAACATCGCGCGGCGGTGCGACACCACCAGGCAGGTGGGCCGATCGCCGGCCTGCTCGAACAGGCGCTCCCAGAGAGCGCGCTCGGTGTCCGCGTCGAGGGCGCTGGAGAGGTCGTCGAAGACCAGCAACTCGGGGGCGCGCACGAGCATGCGCGCCGCGGCCGTGCGCTGGGCCTGGCCACCGGAGAGTTTCACGCCACGCGGGCCGATGCGCGTGGACAGGCCTTCGGCCAGGCTAGCCACGTCGCGCTCCAGCGCCGCCGCGCGCACGGCGGCGCCCAGATCGGCCTGCGCGCCTTGGACGCCGCCGTCCGGCAGCCCGAGCAGGATGTTGTCGCGCAGGCTCTCACTGAAGAGCCGCGGGACCTGCGGCGTGTAGGCGGCGCGCGGGGGGATCATGAAGGTCGCGAGGTCCGCCACGGCACGGTCGTTCCAGCGGACCTCGCCGGCGTCGACCGGCAGTAGACCCAACAGCGCGCGCAGCAACGTGGTCTTACCCGCTCCGATGCGCCCGGCGATCACCACGCACTGCCCGCGCCGTACCCGCACGTCGACCCCCTCGATCCCGCGGCCGCTCTCGGGATAACGATACGTCAGCCCGCGCGCCTCCAACGTCTCCAGGCGGTGCTCCGCCGTGCGGGCGACCACGGGGACCTCCGGGAGCGGGCCGCTCAGGTAGACCGGGCCGTGCTCGACCAGCGCGCGCGGCGAGCCGTCGCGCAACAGGGAGGACATGCGGCCGAGCGAGATCCCCGCTTGCTTGTAGCGCACCAGCAGCGTACCGGCGAAACTGATGACGCCGGTCGCCAGGCCCAGGTTGTAGGCGAAGAGCGCGAAATCGCCGACGGTGAAGGCCCCGGCGCGCATCGACGCGGCGGTGACGAGCAAGATTACGCCCGTTCCGAGGCCGACCGCGCCCGCGAAGATGGCGTCGAGGGCGCTGCCGATCAGCACGTCCTGCAACGCGGCGCGCCGGCGCCGGCGGCCCAGTGCGTCGATGTGGTCGATGACGGGCTCCTCGGCGCCCGCGACTTTGATCGCCTGGACGGCGCCGAACATCTCCCCCAGCGCGCCGATGACCTGCCCCGTCGCCTCGCGGCTGGCCCGGCGGTAGCGGTCGATGCGACGGCCCGCGAGGTACACGGCGGCCAACACACCGACCAGAGGCAGAAACACGAGGAGGGTGACGCCCGCGTCGATGCGCAGCATGATCGCCACGGCGACGGCGGAGAAGACGGTCGTGCTGACGAGATTCAACAGGCCTTCCACGCCCAGGAACTGCAGGATGCTGCTCACGTCGTCGCGGAAGCGATTGATGGCGTCGCCAGGCGACACGGGGCCGGACGATCCGCCGGGATACCGCAGCATGTTGCCGAACATGTTCCGGCGCAGCAAGGAGCCCTGGTACACGCCGACGGTGCGGCCCGCGAAGGTGGCGGCCAGGCTGGTCGTCGCCCGCGCCAGCTCCAGCGTCAGCAGCAGGACGACCAGCCCATAGAGGCCCACGTGGGCCGGTTTGTGTCCTGTCAGGGTGTCGAAGAAGGCGCGCGCGATCAGCCCCGGCGCCAGGTTGAGCAGCCAGCTGAAGGTCCAGCACACACCGGTCAGCAGGTAGAGCCAGGGCGCGTAGCGGATCAGCCGCCACAGCGGTCGCCAGGTCGTCCGGGTCGTCCAGGTCGTCATCGTGGCGCCTCCCGCGGCTCGCCCTGGTCCACCCTCTCGCCCACCCCTGTGACCACCGCCTCGTCACGCAACATGCGGGCGAAGCGCGAGCGCGAGTCGGCGGCCAGCCCCGCGCGCGGCCCGTGCTCCACGACGCGCCCGTCCTCGAGCGCCAGAATCTCGTCGACGCGGCGCAGCGTGCTCAGGCGGTGCGCGATGAGGATGCCCGTGCGCCCCCGCAAGAGCCGGTCGATGGCCTTTTCGAGCTGGCGCTCCGTGGCCGGGTCCAGGCGCGACGACGCCTCGTCCAGGATGACCAGGCTGGGGTCGGCCAGGAACGCGCGGACGAGCGCCAGGAGCTGCGCCTGCCCCGCGGAGAGACCGGCGCCCCCCGATGCAAGTTCGCTGTCCAGGCCGCGCGGCAATGTACGGTACCACGGCAGCAGGCTCAACTCCTCCAGCGCCTCGAGTATGCGCCCGTCGGGGATGGCGCGGTCGAAGAAGGTCAGGTTGTCGCGCACGGAGGCCGCGAACAGCTGCACCTCCTGCGTGACCAGGCCGGCGCGGGCGCGCAGGTCGGCGGCGCGCAGCTCGCGCACGTCCACACCGCCCAGCTCGATGGCGCCCGCGCCGGGGTCGTAGAGCCGGAACAGCAGCCGCGTGAGGGTGCTCTTCCCGCTGCCCGTCCGCCCCACCACGCCCAGCGTGCGGCCAGGGGCGAGGGCGAAAGAGACATCTCGCAAGACCGGTGTTTCGTCGTAGGCGAAGGTGACGCCGCGGAACGCGACCGCGAGGGCGCCGGGCGGCAGCGCCCGGCGCCCCGGGCCGTCGGCGACCGCCGGGCGCAACGCCAGCAGCTCCTCCAGCCGGATCATCCCGGCGGAGGCCTGTTGCGCGTCGTCGAGCTGGCCGGAGATCTGGCGCAGCGGCGTGACGAGCTGCTGGGTGTAGGCGATGATCAGGAAGGCGGTCCCGACGGTGATGGCGTGGCGGCCGAACAGGTAGGCGGTGAGCAAGAAGGCCGCGATGGTCCCGAGCGCCAGCAGCACATCGCTCAGGGCCTCCATGGCCCTTATCAGCACGACCGCCGTGCGCTGGGGCCGCAGGAAAGCGCGCAGGCGCCCGGCGAAGAGGCGCAGCGGGTAGGGGGTGGCGCCGTTGGCGCGCACATCCTCGGCCCCCGCCAGCCATTCCCCTAGGAAGCCGAACAACTCCGAGAACGCCTGGCGGAACAGTACCCAGTGTGGCGTGGCCACGGCGCGCAGCCGGCCCAGCAGGGCCAACCCGCAGACGGAATACAGCGACAGCGTCAGACCCACGCGCCAATCGACCAGGAAGAGCGCGACCAGGACCCCCGCCAGCAGCAGGCCGTTACCCAGGATGACGAGCGCGAAGCGCGAGAGGAAGTTGGCGAGCAGCTCGGCGTCGCCGTCGACGCGCTCGCTCAACTCGCCCGGCGTACGCGCGAGGTGGAACGACATGTCCAGCTCCAGCAGGCGCCGGGCTACGTCGAGCCGCAGCCGGTTCGTCGCCGTCCAGGCGACGTCCTCCGCCACGTAGGACTCGGCCACCCGCGCTACCTGCGTCAGCAGGGCCACGGCCAGGTACAGCGCCGCGGTGGCGGTGAGGGCCGTGAGCGTGCCGCGTGCGATCGCCGTGTCGATAAAAAGGCGGATGATCAGCGGGCCCGCCAGCTGCAAGGTGATGGTCGCCAACAGGAGCACGGCCAGCAACGCCACTTTCCCACCCTGCGGGCGCAGATAGGCGATCAGCAAGGCGCGATAGCGGGCGAGCGTCTGACGCATGCGCGAGCCCCTCCTGGTGTTGCGTAGACTGTAGTGTAGCCTGAGAGGCGGGCCTCGCGTCAAATAGCGACGCTCGCGGGCCTAACAGGCGATGGAAACGGGCGATAGAGACAAGGATAGCCCCATGGTGATAGTGCACGCTCTCGTCTTCGCGCTCGGCGCAGCGCTGGTGGCCGGCGCCCTCTTCTCGGCCATCCGCACCTTTATCGTCCCGCGCGGGGTGCCCGACCGCCTGACGCGGACCGTGTTCGTAACGATGCGCCATCTGTTCGACCTGCCGCTCTCCCGCATGCGCTCCTACGCCCGGCGCGAGCGCGCGCTGACCTTCTTCGCCCCGGTGAGCCTGCTCACCCTGCCCGTCATCTGGCTCTCCTGCCTCCTCGCGGGCTACACGGCGCTGTTCTGGGGTATGGGGGCCGCGTCGTGGCGCGTGGCCTTCACCATCAGCCGCTCGTCACTCTTCTCCCTCGGATACGACGCCGGCGACCACCCCATCCTGGGTATCTTCGCGTTCTCCGAGACGGTGCTCAGCCTCTTGCTGGCCGCGCTGCTGATCTCCTACCTGCCGACGATGTACGCGGCGTTCTCGCAGCGCGAGGCGGCTGTCACGGGGCTGGAGACGCGCGCGGGCTCGCCGCCCTCGCCGGTCAAGATGCTCGTGCGCTACCACCAGATCGCGGGGCTGGACCGCATCGGCGAGGTCTGGGCGACGTGGCTCTCCTGGTTCGAGATTGTCCAGGAGAGCCACACCTCTCTGCAGCCGCTCGTCTACTACCGCTCGCCGCAGCCGGATCGCTCGTGGGTCACGGCGGCGGGGGCGGTGCTTGATGCGGCGGCGCTGGTCGCCTCGACGCTGGACCGGCCGCGCGACCCGCAGGCCGAGCTGTGCATCCGGGCCGGCTACCTGTGCCTGCAGCGCATCTCGGATACCTTCGATATCCCCTACAATAGGGACCCCGCTCCGACCGACCCCATCAGCGTCACCAAGGCGGAGTTCGACGCGGTTTACGCTGAACTGGCGCGCGGGGGCGTGCCGCTCAAGGCGGACCGGGCGCAGGCCTGGCGCGACTTCGCGGGCTGGCGCGTCAACTACGACGCGGTGCTCGTCGCCCTCGCCGTGCTGACCATGGCTCCAGAAGCGCCGTGGTCGTCCGACCGCGTGCCGGCCCATCGCGCAGCCTTTTCCCGCCCCGACAAGCGGGCCCGCGAGATCGCGACGGCCATCGCGGCCGGTCAAACACTGCACTAAGTACAGCCACACGTAAAAAACAGCAGGAATTAAGATAGAAGGGAGACGCGAGCGAGGAGGAGGGAGATGCGGGGCCGGGTATCGGGTGTTAGTGTGCGGCTGAATGGGGTGACACGGCGACGGTTGGAGCATACCGTGCGACGGACAACAACGCCCGCCGGCGTTGCACGCCGGGCGCGTGCCGTGCTGTTGATCGGCAACGGGGAACGCTACGCACATGTTGCCACGAAGGTCGGGATCAGCGAGCGGTACGTGCGGATGTGGGTGCGGCGCTTCCTAGATCGCGGGATCAGCGGTCTCTACGACAAGCCGCGTCCCGGTCGGCCGCCGACGTTCTCCCCGGTGGTGGCCCTGCATGTGGTCAAGATGGCCTGCGAGCGACCGGATGAGCAGGGGCGTTCGTTGTGCCAGTGGGACTGTGTCGAGCTGGCCGGGGAGATGGTCGCCGCCGGTGTGGTCGACGACATCGCGCGTGAGACGGTACGGCGCATCCTGGCGTCCCATCAACTCAAGCCGTGGCGCCATCATCTCTGGCTCTCGTCAAAAGTCCCGCGTGATGCGGCCTTTGCCCAGCAGGTCGAGGCGATCGTCGCCCTCTATACGCGTCCGCTCTTTCCCGCCGAGATGGTGCTGTGTGTCGACGAGAAGACAAGCCTGCAGCCGCGCACGCGCCTCTGTCCAACCCGTCCGGGCGGAGAGGAAGACGCTGCGCTCCGTCTTGCCTTTGCCGCGCACGCGGCTCAGGCGCGCCTGGTGGCCCCGCCGCAGGTCGTCCGTCGTGTGCGGGCAGAGCTGGGTGAGGTCGAGCCGGACGAGTTCCTCGCGCCGTAAGCCCGTCGAGAGCAGCACGTAGGCGGTCGCGCCAGGGGCGCCAGGGCGCCCGCAGCGGCGGGGCCTCCTGCTCGGCGCGGCGTCGCCCACGGCGCGGTCGCCGCTGGTGATAGCGGTCCAGACGGTCGCACAGGCTCTTGAGCGTGCGGACCTGCGCGGGACGCAGGGCGTGCGATTCGGGTGGGGCCAGGCCGAGCGCGCCGATCCCCTTGGTGGGATCGCCGGCGGGGAACACCCGTGGCGCTTGCGCGCACACCCACGTCGTGAAGGCCGAGAGCGAGGCCAGGTGGTTGTTGATGGTCGCCGGGGCCAACCCCTGACGGGCGAGCGCGGTTTGCCAGGCCACGACATCGCGGCGCAGACAAGACGAGAGGCGCTCGTGGCCGTACGCCTCCGTGAAAAATGCCGCGAAACGGGCGAGGTGCAGGGTGATCTTGTGGGCCACGCCGTCCGAGCGCACACCTCTGACCGCGAGGGCCAGATAGCGGTCGATCCAGGCGGTCAGGCTATCCGTTGTCGCGCCCCACGGGGTGTCGCCGATTGCCGTCACCTTCCGTGCAGTGAAATTTTCGCGATACACACTGTCAATGGTGCCCATGTCACGGCCTCTTGGTCCGGTCCACTTCCCGGAAGAGCCCTTCTGTCTAGTGTTCCCTACACTATCACAGGTACCCTGCGGATGGCAAAAGCGGGACATACCTACACTACAGCGATATTTCGGCCCTTTCCACCAAACAGCCTCAAACGGGGGGTTACGCTTCAGCACATCCCTCACCTAGGATACTAATGGTCAAGCAAGTAGAGCGGCCTTACTCAGCACACCGGTGGCTGAGTAAGGCCACAAGAAAGAAGGATCACACTATGCGATCACGGTTATGGCGATCCGCAGCAGTGGCGCTGCTAGCCGCTTACGTTGTGGGGGGGCGCGGAGCGCAAGCGATACACGCGGCACGGCCTTCCACTGCATCAATTCGCTTTAGCGCGCTGGACGGTGGTGCGACCTTGCTACCGAACATAACCATCACGGCCATGGCCTTCGCCCCAAGGGGAACTATTTATGCCACGGGATTAGCCTTGGTTAAGAACACCAGTAGCTCGCAGCCTGGCGCCGTGCCTCAGGTCCCGACGGTGAGCGTCTGGCTGGTGTCGCACGATCACGGGGCGCACTGGACGGAGCGCATAAGTACCCGCGACCGCGCGCTCCAGCACCCTGGCGCCGTGTCAACCATAGCGGGATGGCGCGACCATACGCGTTTGCCTATCGAGTTCGCGGCGAAGAACATAGTAGTGGACCCACGCGATCCTCGCGTCATCTATCTAATAGGCTGCTTGACAAGTGCGCTGCTACGATCACAACCCGGCACCGATAGCCCGGAGGTACTTGACGCGGCCATCGGGGGATCGCCCGCTGCGCCGTATCTCGGGCGCGGCATCACCGAGTGCATCACCGGGGCGCGCAGCCAGTATATCCTGCGCTCGATGGACGGGGGCCGGACCTGGACCGACGCGCTCTGGCTTTGGACCACTGCTTCCACAGCGCAACGCTTCCACTCGGGGGTAACGAACAAGCAAGTGGTCACCAACATCATGAGGACGCACGATCTGATGGCGCGACTCAATGTGGTGCCCTGGCCAGCGGGTATCGGCTACGCTCTAGCTATCGATCCCTACGACGACTTGCGCATCTACGCCGTGACGGATCTTGGCTTGCTGTGGAGCGATAACCGTGGCCTAACGTGGCACTATGCGGCGCAACCTATCCGGTTTGGACCACAACCCGGGGTGAAGCAGGCACTGAGCCCCGCACACCTAAACGATGAACTAATCATTGATCGTGCCCATCCCAACGCAATCTATGACCTCGACCATGCAGGCTTCGATCAAGCTCAGTATTTCTACCGCAGCACAGATCGTGGCGTGTCCTGGCAGCTAGTGAACCCGACGTGGGGTGACGACACAACTGTTCGTAGCCTAGTGCTCAATAGTGGCCTCCTTTACGCCATGTTCTACCCCATCATGCTGCCAATCTTTGCGGGGGATGTGCCCGGTGCTGTGGGACCGTTCGCCGACCCGCATCATTACGCCTATTACGGTGTCCAAGAGAGTAAGGACGGAGGCCTGCACTGGCAACAGGTGACGACGGCGCCGATCATCGGGGGGCAGGTGGAGCAAACCATTCGCGGCGCAGGCGGCTGGGTGGCCCTGGCATACGGCCGCAGCTATAACAATACCCTGGCGCAGTCAGGACTCTATATAAAACCCGACGGGGGCAGTTGGTCCATGGTTGCCAGACGCTACAACCGCCTCAGCTATGCGAGCGATAGCATGGGAGCATGGGCTGGCCCTCGCGTCGAACCACAGATATGGGAGGACCATACGGCGCGAGTCGTTTTCCTCGCTCGCCCACTTGGTGGACTCCGCCGGTGGCAGAGTGGCCTGTAATAAAGGCGGTGCAGTTACCCGTTAGCGCGCCATCCCGCAGCTGCTTGCGTTATCTAGCCCCTCCACCTCCACACACACTCGACAAGGCGCTCCAGCGCCTCTCGCGCTGTAGGACTCAAATGGGGCCTGAAAGTAGGCAAAATCATACCCAGCGATCCGTTATATCAGTCGAGTAGTTCACGTAACTCGGCTTCGCGCAAACACTCCTTTGATCGGTTTAGCATCACGATGTACGCCAAGTATCGCTGAAATTGCTACGCCGTTTAGCGATGAAAGTGACACTTTGAAGTGGGACCGCACGACCGCAGTCGCCGTACGCTGCCCTGCGACCGCAGTCGCAGGCTCGACTTCAAAGGTAACTCCTCTGAGACAACACCAGTCAACTACTCCGCGGCGGGGGCGCGCCACAGGTCGATCGGCTTGTCCACACGGCGGTAGAAGGGTAGCTCGACGGCGCGGCCGGTGCGCGCCGATTCGTAGGCGGCGTAAATCATCTCCAGCACGACGCGGCCATCCTCGCCCGTTTCGCGAGGCGTGCGATCGTGGGCCACGCAGTCGACGAAGTGCGCGAACTCGGCCGGGAATCCATAGTGCCACAACTCATCGTACATCGTGAAGGTCCAGCCGCGCGTATCCGCCGCCTTCTCGACCGCGTACCCGTAGCCCCCCTCGCTGTAGGTGGTCAGCGCCGACCCCGGCAGCAGATCGGCGTAGGTCACGCCCTTGCTGCCGTAGATCTCGGCCCGATCTTGCATGCCGCCTTGCTGCACCCACGAGGTTTCATTGAGGCCGATGACCCCATTGGCGAACGTGACCACCGCGATGGCGTGGTCGTCGCCCCGCGTGCGCGCGCCGTGCAGGAAGGTGTTGACCGTCGCGGAAACGCTCTTGACGGGCGGCTTGCCCAGGACATGACGGAACCACTCGAAGCCGTGGCAGCCCATGTCCATCAGCACGCCGCCCCCCGCGCGCTCGACGTCCCAGAACCAGGGCGCGTGCGGACCTGAATGTTTCTCTAATTGCTTGATGAGATACACGTCGCCCAGCGCGCCCTCCTCTACGAGTTGGCGGGCGCGCTCGTACTTGGGCGTAAAGGCGAGCGTTTCGCCGTACATGAGCTTGACACCGTGGTCGCGGCAGGCGGCGATCATCGCATCGGCCTCGTCCAGGGTGCGGCACAGGGGCTTCTCCACGATGACGTGCTTGCCGCGCTCGGCCGCGGCGATACACATGGACGCGTGCAGGTCGTTCGGGACGGCGAGCGTCACGACGTCGATGTCGTCGCGCTCGAGCAAGGTCTCCCAACTCGGCTCGACGTGCGGGATGGCGAAGCGCCGCGCCAGCTCCCGCGCCCGTTCGCCGTGCTGGCTCGTGATGGCCACCATCTCAGCGTCGCGGACAGTGGCGAGCGCCGCGGCGTGCAACTCGGTGATGAAGCCGGCCCCGATCAGTCCGACGCGCACCGCTGCCATGCTTGCCACCCCTTTCTCCCCGCCCGGGGAATCAATTGCCTCTTCACGGCCGACAATAGCGACTCACGACTCGCCGCCGGACGTGCGCGTATAGATCGTGGCCAGCGCCAATATGATCACGCCGTAGAGCATCTGCTTGGTGGCCTCGGGGGCGTTGAGGATGTTCAGCATCGAGCCGAGCACGGTGAGGATCAACGCGCCCAGGATGGCGCCCCCGTAGCCGCCGCTGCCACCCAGAATTGAGACGCCGCCGATCACGGCCGCCGCGACGGATGGGAGCAAATAGGGGGCGGCCAGGTTCTGGTCGGCGGCGTTCGTCGAACCCACGAACAGGATGCCGGCCGCCGCGCCCAGCAGGCCGCACAGGGCGTAAGTCGCTACCAGCACCTGCCAGACGCGCACGCCGGCCAACCGGCAGGCCAGCGGGTTGTCGCCGACGGCGTAGACCATGCGCCCGAAGCCGCTGTTGCGCAGCCCGAAGATCACGAGCAGCGCGAGCGGCGCCCACACGAACAGATTCTCCGGGACGACACCGAAAACCGTGCCCGAGCCGAGCTGACGCACGGCGTCGGGGATGGTGGGGACACCGCTGGTGAAGCTTTGCGCGGCCAGGGCCAGCGCGCCGACGATGACGCCCGACACGCCCAACGTCATGATGAGCGGTTGGACCCCGAAGATGCCGATGCCGACACCGTTGACCAGCCCGATAGCCAGGCCGAGCAGGAGGGCCAGCGCGATGGCCGGACCGGGGCCGAGCCCGCCGAAGCCGGCCAGCAGATAGGCCGCCGCCGTGGCCGTGCCGGCGACCGAGAGATCGATGCCGCCCGTCAGCAAAACCAGCGTTTGCCCGGCCGCGAGCACGCCGAGCGGCGCCGCGTAGAGCAGCACCGTGGAGAGGTGGTCGGGCGCGGCAAAACCGCGGCTGACCAGGTTCGTCCCGATGATCAACAGGACCAGGATGGCGGTCAAGACGATGGCGGGGTAGTCGGAGATCGCGCGTCGCGCGCGTCGCCAGGCGCCGACGATGCCTGTAGCCGTTGTCTGGGGGCGGGCGCTCATGCACGCCTCCGCAGGAGCAGTAGACCGGCGATCATCACCACCGCGATCACGAGCGTGCCCTGGATGACGATGCTCACGTTGGCGTCGACACCCCTGACGGTCAACAGTTGGGTGATCCCTTGCAGCACGATCGCGGCGGCGAGGGGACCGATCAGGCCGCCGCGCCCGCCCGTCAGGCTGATCCCGCCGACGACGATGGCGGCGACGCTGTTCAGCGTGTATCCCGCGCCGGAGGTGCCGGACGTGGCATCGCCGCTCAACGTGCTCGCCATGAGCGTGAGCCCGGCCAGGGCGGCGAAGACCCCGCCGACCGTGTAGGCCGCGATGCGCGTGCGCCAGACGGGGATACCGCTCAAATAGGCCGCCGTACGGTTACTTCCGATGGCATAGATGCCGAGGCCGAGGCGTGTCCGACGCAACGGTATCCAGACCACCACCAGAACCACGACCATCACCAGGATGGCGGCCGGAACGACGCCGTCGGGCCCGCCAAGCTCCCCGGTCAGCAGGTCCTGGAACTCTTGCGGCCCACCGCCACCGGGTGTCGGCATGACCTGCAGGGCCAGGCCTGCCCAGACGAAACTTGTGGCCAGGGTGACGACGATGTCGGGAACACGCGTCAGCGTGATCAACGCCCCCGTGATCGCGCCGGCCAGGGCCGTGCCCACGACGAGGAGCGCGGAGATAAAGAGCGCCGTCTTGAGATCAGTGTTGAGCATGGACCGCGCCGCTATCACGTCGACGAGACTCATCATGGCCCCGATCGAGAGGTCGATGCCGCCGGAGATGACGATCACGCCCTGGGCGAAGGCGGCCAGGGCCAGCGGCAGCGCGCCGTCGACGAGGTTCCGCAGTTCGTACGAGCCAAAGGTCGGGCTGGTAACCTTCAGGACGCCGAGTAAGAGGAGCAGTAGGAGATACACCCCGAGGACCCACGCGTTGCGGCGTGCCCAGCGTCCGCGCGTGGCGGCCGTGGGCGTCGCGGCGAGCGGGAGGGACGACGCGCTCATACGACGGCCGCCTCCGCGGGCGGCAGCCCGTGCGCCGCGCGCAGCAAGGCGCCTTCGCCGGCCTCGGCCGCCGGCATCTCGCTCACGATACGCCCTTCGTAGAGCACGATTACGCGGTCGCACACGAGCTGGATCTCCGGCAGTTCGCTTGTGAACAACAGGATGGCCGCGCCGCCCGCGGCGAGTTCGCGCAAGAGGACGTAGATCTGACGCTTGGCGCCCACGTCGATCCCGCGCGTGGGGTCGAAAAGGAGCATCACGCGGAAGCCGGAGGCCAGCCAGCGCGCGATGGTCACTTTTTGCTGGTTGCCCCCGCTCAGACGCCGCACTTGACGCTGGGCGCGTGTGTCGATAGAGAGGCGTGCGATGGCGTCGCGCACGCGCCGTCCCTCGCCGGGAGCATTGATCGGGCCCCACCGCCCGACGCGATTGTAGAGCGGCGCCGCGATATTCTCGCGGATCGAGCGCTGTGGCAGCAGCCCCTGCAGACGATCGGCCGGGACAAACACCATGCCGGCGCGGATCGCGTCGTAGGGCGTCCGCGCTTGCAGGCGGCGCCCTCCCACCACGATCGCGCCGCCGTCGGCGCGCCGGAGCCCGGCCAGCACGTCGAACAGGACATCCTGCCCCTGCCCCTCCAGCGCGGCCACGCCGAGCACCTCGCCGGGGTGTACCGCGAACGATACGCCGTCGATGGCGCCGCCCACCCGCAGTTCATGCACCTGGAGCAGCGACGCGGCATCGCCCGCTCTCCCCGCTGTAGCCGTAGCGGCCGGTTCCCGCATCGTCGCCTCGACGCGCGCCAACTCGGGCGCGACTGCGTTAGTGGCGGCCGGGCCGAGCATCAATTCGACGATACGCTCTTCGGCGCTCTCGGAGACGGCGAGCGTCCCCACGTCGGCGCCGTCGCGCAGGACGGTGGCGCGATCGCACATGGCGCGCACCTCGGCCAGGCGGTGCGAGATGAACAGGACGGCGCGCCCCTGCTCACGCCAGCGCCGCATCACCAGGAAGACGCGCTCGGCCAGGTCGGAGGGGAGCGCCGCCGTGATCTCATCCAGCAGCAGGACCTGCGGGTCCCGTGCCAGGGCGCGCGCGAGATCGATCATGCGCAGGATGGGAAGCGGTAGGTCGCCGACGAGCTCGCCCAGGTCGATGTGGTCGAGATCCATGATGCCGAGCCAGCGTCGCGCCTCTGCGATGTTGACGCCGGTCAAGCGAAGATTCTGCAGCGCCGTCAGGTCGGGGACAAGCGCCGGGTCCTGGAAGACGGCGGCGAGCCCGACGCGTTGCGCCGCCGCGGGCGAGGTGATGCGCACCGGCCGGTCGCGCACGGCGATCGTGCCGGTATCGGGCCGGATCACGCCGGTCAGCGCCTTGACGAGCGTGCTCTTGCCCGCGCCGTTGGCGCCCATCAAAGCGTGCACCTCGCCGGGCTCGACCGTGAGGGCGCCGGAGCGCAGCGCCACCACGGCGCCGTAGCGCTTCGACACCCCCTCTACTGCTAAAAGGCTCATTGCATACTTTTCTATCGTCTCTATTGTTGGAGGGGTCCGCGTATCCCGGACCCCTCCGACGATTATCCTACCTGGCGCGGGTTACCCTACTTTAGCGCAGGCGGTGAGTTGCTGCTGGGTGTAGTGCGTGTAGGGCTTGATGTTGTACTGCACGCTGTACGTCGGCGCCTGCTTGGGCAAGTAGCGCGACTGCAGCGTGGAGAGGGCCGTGGCATAATCCCACACCTCGGGCGTCAGGCTGACTTTGTGCTGCATCATCTGGCCCTGCAGTACGCTGATGGCGATCGACATGCCCACGCCGCCGATGTTGGCCGGGTTGGTCACGGCAGCGCCGTCGAAGCCCGCGCTGTGCAGAGTCAGGATTTGCTTGACGAAGCCGTTGTTGTCCGCTCCTACCACCGGCGCGTACTTGTGGTGGGCCGTCTGGAAGGCGTTGACCGCCGTGTAGTCGATGCCGGAGGTCCAGACGCCGTCGATGTTGCTATGCGCGGCGAGCTGGTCGCTCATGGCCTTGCCGCCGGGGGCGAACTGCCAGCCGGTGTACGGCTTGGCGATCACCTTGATGCCGGGGTACTTGGTCAGGGCTTGCTGGATGCCGGTGTAGCGGTCGGTGTCGGCCGGCGCGCCCGCGATGCCCTGCAGCAGCACCACATTGCCCTTGCCGTGCAGCCGCTTGGCCAGCCACTCCATGCCCAACCGGCCGTAGGCTACCTGGTCGTTGGCCGCCTGGTAGACCCGCGGGGACGAGGAGGTGATGAACTGGTCCACGATCACGACCACGACGCCGCGCTGTGTGGCCTCCCGGATCACGCTGTTGAGGCCCGTGGCGTTGGGGGGGTCGATCACCAGCGCGTTGACGCCGGACGAGATGAGGCTGCGGATGCCTGCCGCCTGCGCCGCCGCGTCGCCGTTGACGTCGCTCACCAAAACCTTCTTGACCGCTCCGTGGCTGGCCGTGGCTTCGGCCTGCGCCGAGCAGATCATCTCGTCGCGCCAGCCGTTGCCGACGAGGTTGTTGCTGACGCCGACGACGAAAGAGCCCTTGGCCGCGACATGGCCGGCGGCGTGCGCCGCGGTGGACTGGCGCGGCAGCGCGGTCGCGGCCGAGGCGACCGCCGCGAGGGCGGCCAGGCGCAGCGCAACGGCGGCGGGCCGGCGCCGCGAGGACACCTGGTCCCGTCTATTGAAAAGGCTAAACGCCATGGTGTGCATCTCCTTTGATACGTCTGATACGTCGTAAGTGCTGTATGCGCGTAAATAGGACGTTGCTAGTTGCTATGCGTGTGCCGCCCGTTACCCGCGGCTGGCGCGCTCTTGTCGCGCCCCCTACCACTCTATCCACTTCTATCCGCTACCCGTCGATCGTTTCGCGCTGTCCTCCTCCCTCTCCTTCGTGGCGTCCCGGAGGGCGCCCCTTATTATGGGGCCGCGGTCATGGCGGTGGCAAGCTCACGGGCCGCGTCCGCCATGCGCCGGGCCATAGGGTTATGTATCTAGCTCGATGGGGACCCAGCGGTGCTCGCGCATGGATCGGTAAGCCGCGTCGACGATGATGTTGACGACGAGCCCGTCCTCGAACGTTTCGCGCGGCGTTTCGCCCCGGGCCACGCACTCGACGAAGTGTTTCATCTCCTCATGGTAGCCGTAGACGCGCGCCTCGTCGGGGAGCGGGAAGATCCAGCCGCTATCCGATTCCGCCTTCTCGAGCAGGTAGCTCCCCGTCGAGCGCACGTAAGCGTTGATCGGCGTGGCGCGTGTGACGTCGGTGAAGATGCTGCCCTCGCTGCCGTAGACCTCGTTACGCAGGTCGAGCGAGCCGCGCGCGGTCCAGCTCAACTCGCTCTGGCCCAGCGCGCCGTTCTCGAAGCGCAGCAGCGCCACGGCATTGTCCTCGGCCGTGGTCTTGTCCCCGTGCGCCAGCGTGTCGCCCCAGGCCAGTACCTCGACCGGCCTGACCCCTTTGCCGATGAAGTAGCGGGCCGCCTCGATGGTGTGGCAGCCCATGTCGAGCAGCACGCCGCCGCCCGCTTCCTTGGCGTCCCAAAAGTGGGGGGCGTGGGGCCCGGAGTGCGCCTCGCGCGAGCGCACCGTGAGCACGCGGCCGATCGCGCCCTCGTCGATCAGGTTCTTGGCGCGGATGACCGCCGGCGAGAACACTTCCGTCTCGGCGTAGCCGTGCAGCACCCCGGCCGAGCGCACGGCCTCGAGCATCTCCCGCGCCTCGCCGGCGTTGCGGCCGAGCGGCTTCGTGCACACCACGTGCTTATCGTGCGCGGCGGCCAGGCGTACCGCCTCCAGGTGTACCTTGTTGGGCAGGGCGATCAGCAGCAGGTCGATGTCCGGGCGCGCGGCGACGGCGGCCATGTCGTCGCTCGCCTCCGCGATGCCCCACCGGGCGGCGAAGTCCGCCGCCTTCGCCGGGTCGCGCCCGTACACGGCGACGACCTCCTGACCAGGTACCTCGGACAGCCCCTGCATGTAGAACGTAGCGACGAAGCCGCAGCCGAGCAGGCCGATGCGGACCATGGGCGCTCTCCCTCCTCTCAATAATCCTCGGGACCACGGGCGTCCCTCCCGCCCCAGGGGCGGGAGGGACGCCCGTGGTCCCGGAACGACTACCCTGCTATCCCGTCGCTCCCGGGACACGCGGCTCGTGGCGTGGCAGGCGCTCTGGCGCGCGCATGCCCTTGATGCGCGTGCGGTGCTCCTTGCCCGCCTTTGCGAAGTCGCCGATCGCGGCGAGGCCGCCCTCGAACCAGTCGTCGAGCTGCCGGCGCGCGATGTTCACATGCAGCACCTCGTCGGCCCAATCGTAGTCCTGCAGGGTGGCCATCAGGGGATGCCGGGCTATGTCGCGCGCAAACTCCCACTCCTGGCGCTTGCCCGGCGGATACTTCATGTTCTTGCCCTCGACCTCGAGGCCGAGCACGGCGTACTGCTCCAGCGGCGGGGCCTCCATGGCATAGACGCCCTCGTAGTCGCGCATGGGCACCGCCGCGCGGTCGCCGTAGGTGTCCTCGATGGCGGCCTCGCCGAAGAGCGAGTGGCGCATCTCGTCCCAGCAGTGACGCGAGATGTCGAGGTAGAAGCTCCAGGGCATGTCCGGCGTCTCGCAGAGCACGACGGCCAGCCCCTCGGCCACGTTGATCTCGGAGAGGCGCAGGCCCATCATGTAGTCGAGGCGCCCCGGGATCTCCTCGAGCGGAGGAGCCACGTAGTCCCACACCCGCGGCAGCGACTCGTCGCGCGCCAACTCGTGGGGGATGCGGTACGGTTCGGACGAGGCCGCGCGCGCCGGGGGCGACACGGGCCGCGCGCCGGTCCCGTCGATCCCGCCCGCGGCGCGGAGGTACGCGGCGAGCGAGCCCTCCCACTCATCCGCGAGCCGGCGGTCCTCGTCGCACGGATGGGTGTCGTCGAGCGCGAGGCGAAGCAGACGCAGATGCTCCTCTTCGTCGGCCAGGGCCTCACGGACGCGGCGGACGCTCGGGTAGTCGGCGAGACCGTTGGTGTCCCGCTCGTAGGCGCGGTAGGCGTCGCGCAGCGCCGGCTTGAGCAGGCGCGCCACGACGGCGAGGAAGGGATAGGCGCCGGGCAGGTGCTCGGCCTGGTCGAACAAGGTCTCCAGCGCGGGGTCGGGCGCGCCCTCCAGCTTGCTCTTGTTGGTGCGCAACTCGCGGACGCGCCCGCGCCAGGCGTCGGCGTGCAGAGCGCCCTCGTACTGCAGGCGCGCCAGCAGCGCCTTGACGTCGCGCGACGGGATGGTCACGACGCGCGAGGCGAGCAGCCGCATCAGGCGCATCTCGGCGTAGGCCAGGCGGCGCTGCCGCTCGACCGCGTCCGCGACCGAGAGCCCGGACGCATGCACGCGCGTCAACCCGGCGTAGCGGTAACGCTTATCCGCGTCTACATAGGTCATACTGTCCCAATCCCTTCTTTGGTTCGTGGGCCGCCGTGACCACGGGCGCCGCTCGGTCGATTTCCTCGAGCCGCGGCACGCGCGGATACGCGCCCGCGCCGGTCACGGCATAGGCGGCGACGGCGCAGCCCAGCCGCGCGCGGTCGAGGCGCGAGCGCCCGTCGACGAGCCCGGCGATGTAGCCCGCCACGAAGCTATCTCCGGCCCCGGTGCAATCCGTCGCCGCGACCGGCGCGGCCGGTACCGTTTCCGGGCCGTCCTCCCCGCGCACGAGGCAGCCCCCTGCGCCCAGCGTCAACACCACGTCGCCGCGCGTCCGCCCCTCCAGGAGGCGCAGGATGCCCTCGGGGGCGACGGCGCCCGTGAGTTGGCGTCCCTCGTCGAGGCTCAACACGACATGGTCGGCCTCGGCAAGGGCCGGCGCGACGAACGGCAGGCCCCGCCCCTCGTCGTCCCAGCAGACGTTGAGCACGGTCGCGGCGCCGCGCGCTCGGGCGCGCGCGAACAGACGCCCGACGGCCGCGCCGGTGAATTGGGGCAGCACGAAGACGGTCCCGACCGAGACGACGCGCCGCCCGCGCAGCCAGTCGTCCGGGACAGCGTCCAGGTCGAACAGAGCGTTGGCGCCGTTCACGTAGAGCACGCTGCGCTCGCCGTCCGGCGCGAGGGCAATGACCGAGGTCCCCGTGCTCGCCGAGGGGTGCGGCGCCAGCGTCGCCGTCCCGACCCCCTGCGCGGTCAGGAGGGCGCGCAGTTGCTCGCCGACGAAGTCGGCCCCGCTGTAGCCCGCCAGGTCCACTGCGACGCCGAGGCGCCCGAGCGTCGCCGCCACGTTGGCCCCGTTCCCGCTCAACGCGACGTCGATGCCGTCGAGGCGGCGTAGGCTGCCCGGGGCCGGGAGCGCGGTGACCGGGCGGCACAGCACGTCGAACTGCAGGTTGCCGAAGCAGAGCACATCGGCCGCGGCGCTATATTCACCCATGACCGATACGTTATAACAAGCGCCGCCATGTCGTCAAACACACCTCGATCTGTTATAACCTTTGATAGCGCCGCCGGATGGATAGCCATCCTATTCAGTGGATGATGATGGGAATGCAGGTAGCCGTCGATCACGAGGGGGAGCCGCTCTACCGACGGGTGGCCGATCAGTTGCGCGGAGAGATCAGCGATCTCCCCGCGGGCGCGGCCCTGGCGAGCGAGGCTGCGCTCGAGCGCCGCTTCGGAGTCAGCCGCATCACCGTGCGCCACGCCCTCGATGTGCTGGCGCAGTCCGGGCTCGTCGAGCGCCGCCGGGGCAGCGGCACATTCGTCGCGCGGCCCAAGGTCGCCGAGCAGCTGGGTGTGCTGCACTCGTGGACCGACGGCATGCGCGCGCTGGGGCTCGAGCCGCGCACGGTCGACTGCGCGATGCTGCGCGTGGAGCCGCCCGACTGGGTCGCCGCCGCCCTCGGCCCGGTCGGCGGCGGCGAGACCTCTGCGCGCCGCGAGACCGTCGAGACCGTCGAGACCGTGTGGCGCATCCAGCGCCTCCGCTACGCCGGCGCGGAACCGCTCTGCCTGATGGTCGACTACCTGCGCGCCCCCTACGTGCCGGACCTCGCGGAGCTCGGGCTGCTCGGCGAGTCACTCTACGAGACGCTGGAACGCCGCTATGGCCTCCATCTCGCGCGCGTCGAGGACACGGTGGCGGCGAAAGAAGCCTCCGCGTTCGAGGCTGGGTTGCTGGGCGTCGCGGCCGGGGCGCCGGTGCTGCACGTGACACGCGTCACCTATCTACAGGACGGCGACCCGCTCGGCGCGGCCACGGTCGTCTCGCGGGCCGACCGCTACGAGTATCGCGTCACCGGCCGCCCGGCCCCGTCCGGGGCGGGACAACACATGAGCGATAACATATGAGCGATGAGGAGGCGCGGTGATCCGCATGGTCCTGCTGGGAGCCGGCTCGATGGGCCGCGCGCATGCCCACGCGTACCCTACTATCCCCGATGTTCAGGTCGTCGCGGTGGTCGACCGCGGCCGGGCGGCCGCCGAAGCGCTCGCCGCCTCGCTCGGCACCCGCGCCTACATGGAGATAGCCGAGGCGCTCGACGCCGAGCGTCCCGACGCAATCGATTGCTGCCTGCCGACGGGGCTCCATCGCGCGGCCGTCGAGGCGGCGGCGGCGCGCGGCTGCCACACCATCTGCGAGAAGCCGCTGGCCCTCGCGCCGGACGACGGCCGCGCCATGATCGCGGCCTGCCGCGCCGCCGGCGTCCACCTGCTCGTCGCGCAGGTCGTGCGCTTCTTCCCGGAGTATCGCCAGCTGGCCACCGAGGCGCGCGACGGGCGGGTCGGCCGGCCTGTCCTCTGCACTCTGCTGCGCCAGGGCTTCTACCCCAGCGGGGACGCGGGTTGGTACCGCGACGAGGCGCGCAGCGGCGGCATTTTCCTCGACCTGATGATCCACGATTTCGACTGGGCCCTGTGGCAGTTCGGCCCCGCCGAGCGCGTCTACGCGCGCACGGTCGCCGCGCCGGGCCCGCGCCCCTACGTCCAAAGTATGGCGACGGTGCGCCACCGCTCCGGCGTCATCACCGGCGTCACCGGCGCCTGGGGCTTCCCGGGGCCGTTCGTCACCGCCGCCGAGCTCGCGGGGGACGGTGGGCTATTGCGCTATCACAGCGACGACGCGCGGCCGCTCCGGCTGCTCACCGCCACGCCGGAGCCGGGGTCCGGCGCGGGCGCGGGCGCGGGCGCGGGCGCGGGCGGCGTGCCCGACCTCAGCGCGGGAGAGGACCCTTATCGGACCGAGCTGGCGCACTTCGTCGACGTCTTGCGGGGCCGCGCCGAGCCGCTGGTGCGTCCGGAAGAGGCGCTGGCGGCGCTGGAGCTCGCGGTCGCCGCGCGCGCGTCGGCGGCGACGAACAAGGCGCTGACGCCGCGCGACGGGGGGTGGGCATGAGCGCCCCTATCCTGAGTCCCCCTATCCAGGTAGCCTTGTTGAGCGCCGCGCACGTCCACGCCCCCTCCTATTGCGCGGGCGCTGGCGCGCCTGCCCGAGGCGCGACTGGCCGCCGTGTGGGACGACGACGCGGCCCGCGGCGCGGCGCTGGCCCACCGGCACGGCGCGCCCTTCGCGGAGGACCTCGCGGCGCTCCTGGCGCGGCCCGACCTCGACGCTGTCGTGATCACGGCCGAGAACAGCCGCCACCGATCGCTCTGCGAGGCGGCCTGCGCGGCCGGCAAGCACGTGCTCTGCGAGAAGCCTCTCGCCGTCGACGCCCTGTCGGCTGAGGCCATGATCACCGCGGCCCGCGATGCCGGCGTGGTGCTGGCGACCGCTTTCCCCATGCGCCACAACGGCCCGGCCCGCGCGGCCAGGGAGGTTATCGCCGGCGGCGCGCTGGGCCGGGTCCTGGCGGTGCGTGCGACCAACCACGGCGCGCTGCCGCCCGGCTGGTTCCTCGACCCGGCCCTCTCCGGCGGCGCGGTGATGGACCACACCGTGCACGTGGTCGACCTGCTGCGCTGGTACCTCGGGGACGAGCCAATCGAGGTGTACGCGGAGATCAGCCACGGGTTGCACGGTCTGGCGGTCGAGGACGCCGCCCTGCTCACGATCACCTTCGCCTCGGGGGTCGTCGCCACGCTCGACCCAAGTTGGTCGCGCCCGCCCTCCTTCCCCACCTGGGGCGACGTCACGCTGGAGCTCGCGTGCGAGCGCGGCGTGCTGCAACTCGACGCGTTCGCCCAGAAGCTTGTCTACAACGGGCGGGAGGACCGGCGCACGGAGTGGGTCGACTGGGGCGCCGATCCCGATGAGGCGCTCCTGCGCGACTTCGCGCGCGCGGTGCGGGAGGGGGGCAGGCCCGCCGCCGGCGGGCGCGACGGCGAGCGCGCCCTCGCCGTGGCCCTGGCGGCCTACGCGTCGGCGCGCGGCGGCCTGCCCGAGGCGATCCAACCGGCCCCGCCTCACGCTGTCGCAAACGCATAGACGGTCGGACCCGCGAGCGTCACCGCGGTATCATCCTACCTATCCCATCGTGGCCGCGGGCATACGCTATACAATAGAGGGGCGCGCGGGCCGCTATGCGCCCTCGACCGATGCGCGTGGCGCCGGATAGCGCGAAAAGATCGACAGCGGTTGGCGCATGCGGCGCGACGATGGGGGAGAGATGGGCGAGGGTACGGGCACGGGCACGGGCACGGGCGTGTCCGATGCGCAGCAGGCCAGCGATGATCGCTTCGACGACCTGATCGACAAGATTTGCGGGCCGGGCTCGCCATGGGGGTACGAAGAGGCGGTGCATATCGCCAGCGACACGTGGGACGACCAGGGCTACGGCAAACCGTTGCCGACCGATTACGTGCCCATGGAGCGTCGCCGGCACATGACCGGCGGCGCGTAGGTCGCCATCGACTGGCGACTGGCGACTGGCGACTAATGACTGATAGCCCTTTTGGAGGCGCGCATGGGTTCATACGGTAGCTTGCTCATCCCGGCGATCGTGGCGCTCGTCCTGTTGTTTATGATCGTCAGGGTCGTCAGCGCCATCGTCAAGCTCGTGGCGCTCGTCGTGCTCATCATAGTTCTGGCCGGGGCATACGGCCTGTACGGGCGCATCTCCAGCGTGCAGAAAGTGGCCGACGCCCTGGGCGGGGGGCGCGCGACGAGCGTCGGCGTCGCCCGGACGGCGGCGCGCCAGGCCGCGGCCACGGCCGGCCTCAACCCCGTGTTCGTGCAGGTCGATTGCGCCGGGGGCGGGCAGTTGCGCCTGCGCTACGCCGACGACAGCTTCCTGTTCGGCATCCTCAGCCGTCAGGACTTCGACGTCCCACTCTCGAACGGCGCCCGCTGCTAATCGAATGGAGCCTTCTATGGCGTCGGGTCATTTCCTGCAGATATTCGTGGTCCTGGTCGTGGTCGGCATCCCCTTGCTGATCGTCGCGGCGGCGGCGCTCTTGCGGCGCGCGAGCGGTAACCGCTAGCGAAGACCCGCCGGATGCGCGTGTTTTGCGGTCTCGGGCGCGCCGGGAGAGTCATGGCCCCCTATGACCGTGCGGCGGTGACGGCTCCTGCGTTAGTATAAGGGTGGCATACGGGGGGCACGATGCTTGCTCCCCTGGTGTGTGGCCCGGAGGTTTATCAGTGGGCGACGTAGCCGGGCGCGTCGCCACGACATCTGGAGGAGATCACAGCCATGACCTACGAGCTTCCGCCGCTGCCCTACGCGTACGATGCGCTGGAGCCGCACATCGACGAGCAGACGATGCATCTGCACCACGACAAGCACCACCAGACCTACATCACCAACGTGAACGCTGCTCTACAGAGCCACCCTGACCTGGCCAACATGCCGGTCGAGCAACTCATCGGCAACCTTAATGGGGTCCCCGAGGACATCCGCACGACGGTGCGCAACAACGGTGGCGGCCACGCCAACCACACGCTGTTCTGGCAGGTCATGGCCCCCAACGCCGGCGGGCAGCCGAGCGGCGCGCTGGCCGAGGCGATCACCCAGACCTTCGGCGGCCTCGACGCCCTCAAGGAGCAGATGACCAAGGCCGCCACGACCCGCTTCGGCAGCGGCTGGGCCTGGCTCTCGACCGACAACGGCGGCAAGCTACAGGTGGAGTCGACCGCGAACCAGGACAGCCCGCTGATGGAAGGGCGCACGCCCCTGCTGGGCCTCGACGTGTGGGAGCACTCCTACTATCTCAAGTACCAGAACCGCCGCCCCGAGTACATCACGGCGTGGTGGAACGTGGTCAACTGGCCCGAGGTCGAGCGCCGCTACCAGGCCGCGCGCGGACAGATAGGACAGTAGGACAGTATAACCCGTACAAAAAGGGGTGGGCGGCCTGGGGCAATGCCCCGGGCCGCCCCTTTTTGTACGGGTTATACTGCGTGGCAGGAGGACGACGCATGTCCCACTTCCCCGTGACGCTCGACGACGTGCGTCGGGCCGCCACCCATGGCGCCGGCGTAGTGCGGCGCACGCCCCTGTTCAACTCGGGGACGTTCGGCGAGATGGCCGGCTGCGACGTCTATCTCAAGGCCGAGAGCCTGCAGGTCACCGGCTCGTTCAAGATCCGCGGCGCCCTCAACAAGATGGCGCAGCTCACGCCCGAGGAGCGCGCCCGCGGCGTCGTGGCGGCCTCGATGGGCAACCACGCGCAGGGCGTGGCCTACGCCGCGACCCATTTTGGTATTCGCTCTATCATCGTGATGCCCATGGTGGCCTCCTTGAGCAAGTACCGCGCGACGCTGAGCTACGGCGCCGAGGTCATCCTGCACGGCGAGTCGCTCGACGAGAGCATGGCCGAGGCCGAGCGCATCGTGCGCGAAACCGGCGCGGTCTTCGTCCACCCCTACGACGACTGGGACATCATCGCGGGGCAGGGCACGCTGGCGTTGGAGGTATTGGCCGAGTTGCCTGACGCCGGCGCGCTGGTGGTCCCGCTCGGCGGGGGTGGCCTGATGGCGGGCATGGCTATCGCCGCCCGGGCGCTGCGCCCGGACATCCGCCTGATCGGGGTGCAGGCCGCGGGGTGCGCCTCGTTCCCCGGCGCGCTGGCGGCGGGGGCGCCAGTGCGCCTCGCGGCGGCCAGCACCATCGCCGACGGCATCCGCGTCAAGCAGCCCGGCCACAAGACCTTCGAGGTCGTGCGCGCGCTCGTCGACGACGTGGTGACGGTCGACGACGAGGCGATCAGCCTGGCCATCGTGCAACTGCTAGAGCGGCGCAAGCTCGTGGTGGAGGGGGCCGGCGCCATCAGCCTGGCGGCCCTGATCTACGGAGAGCACGGGCTGCCTCGCGAGACAAAGGCCGTGGCCGTGCTCTGCGGCGGCAACATCGACGTCACGCTGATCGGCCGCATCATCGACTACGGCCTGGCCATCTTCGGCCACGTGCTGACGCTCGAGGTAACGATCGCCGACGCGCCGAAGCAGCTCACGCGCGTGCTGGGGATCTGCGGCGACCTCGGCGCCAACATCTCGCAGGTCGAGCACTTCCGCGGCGAAATGTTCGTCCCGGTCGGCTACACGCGCATCCTACTGCGCATGGAGACGCGCGATCGAGAGCACCAGCGCGCGATAGTCGCCGCGCTACGCGAAAAGGGTTACGGGCCGCGCTGGAGCGACCCGAGCGCCCGGATCGAGGCGTGACGACGCCCCTATTGGGGGCCGAGGCCGGGGCAGACCTGCGCGTAAAGGCAATGGCGCGGGACAACCTAGGGCTGTGAGAGAACACGCCCACGCGTTTTGCGTCCAATCAGTGTACCCTCTGCTATAGATAGAGGCGCATAGTACGGATACTACGGATTCCTCGATGAAGAACTTGTCGCTCCATTCAACCATCAGGCGCGCCGTCCTGCTCCCGGGCGTGCTGCTCGTGGGCGTCGTCGCCGGGACGGCCGTCGGGCGGGCCACTGCGGGCGCGCCTATCGCGGTGCCCGACGCGCTGCAGCGCCCCGACCTCGTGCAACCCTTCAACGACTTCTTCCGCGCCTACGACGTGGTGGTATAGCCACACACAACCGTGATCATGCGGCCGAGCGCTCTGGGGGCACTGCTGGGCGTGGGAACGGGAGAAGGCGTCCGCGCGCGGAGGGCCGTCCGCGTTGGGGCAGGCCACATTGGGACATGATAGAGATGACGGGTCCATGCGCCGGGCTCCTGACGCCCGTGGGAGCCAGCCACGGACGCCTTCAGCCTGCCACATGCGGCCCGTCACCGCTACCACCGCCCATTTCACGGTTCACTGTAGCTGTACCGCCTGTCTGCATGGGCGGATTATGTAGTATACTGCGGGCCATTGCGCATGTTGCGCACGGTAGTATCCGGACCGGGACTCCGCGTCGAGAGAGAGTGACTTAATGAGCGAAACGAGCGAGCAGACATCGGGCTTCCTACCGCGCATCCTCATCGGCGTCGCCATCGGCGCGGCCGCCCTCGTCATCTACAACCGGCGCGGGATTTTCGGCGGCGTGTCGGGCCCGCAGCTCGGGGCGCAACTCCCCGAGGGCGAGCGCATCGCGAACGCCGACGGGACACCTGTCCCGCGATCGGAAACGATTCAGTTCGAGCCAGTGGCCCCCCGCGCCGCCGGCGCCAGCGCTGGCGGCGCCGGATCGAGTCGTGTGGCGGGGATCACCAGTACGATCAGCGCGTCCGTCACGCGGGCATCCTCGACGGCGGTGCAAAAGGCGCAGGGCGTCTTCGCCGATGGTCTCGCCCCCATCCAGCGATACATCGACTCGGCGCGGGCGCAGCTCGACGTGGCCATTGCCGAAGGCCAGGCCCAGGCCGCACGGACGCGCACGGAGCTCGAGGCGCGCTTCGAGGAAGCCAAGAGGGACCCGTCGCGGGGGCGCTCGGCGTTCATGTAGCCGTCAGCCGTCGGCCGTCAGCTTGCGAGGAGCGAGAGACCACATGCGTGGGCTCCCGCTCCTCCTCTTTTTTGCGGCGCGTGTCGTAACATTCAGATAGACGCCCATACCCTTGGCCAGGGCCGGCCGCGCGGCCGGCCCGCGCGGGCTGGCCGCGCGGCCATACTCGTACCCTATCTACATCATCTACATCCTGTACCTGTCATACTGATGGAACTAGCCATAGCTATCGGCCAGTGGCTGATAGCTGACCGCTGATAGCTAAAAGAGGCGCCGCTGGTGACCAAAGACGACATTCGCTCGCTATTCATCGACTTCTTCCGGGAGCGCGGCCATGCGCTGCTGCCCAACACGTCGCTGATCCCCGACGACGACACCGTGCTGCTGACCATCGCCGGCGTGCAGCAGGTGCAGCCGTTCTTCCTCGGCCTGGCCGAGCCGCCGAGCAGGCGGCTCGTCAACGCGCAACGCTGCCTGCGCACCGTCGACATCGAGGGGGTCGGCGACGACAGCCACCTCACCTTCTTCGAGATGCTGGGCAACTGGTCCATCGGCGACTACTTCAAGGAGCAGGCCATCGCCTGGAGCTGGGAGCTCATCGTCGAGGCGCTGCGCTTCCCCCGGGAGCGTATCTGGGTTACCGTGCACCATAGCGACGAGGAGAGCCCCGCGATCTGGCGGCGCACGGGCGTGCCGGCGGAGCGCATCGTGGCCCTCGGCGACGAGGACAACTGGTGGGCCCCCGGCGACACCGGCCCCTGCGGCCCCGACACGGAAATCTTCTACGACCGCGGCGCGGCCTATGACTGCGGCAAGGAGGACTGCAGGCCCGGTTGCGACTGCGATCGCTTCCTGGAGTTCTGGAACAACGTCTTCACGCAGTTCAACCGCCTGCCCGACGGCTCGCTCGATCTGCTGGAGAGCAAGAACGTCGACACGGGGGCGGGGCTGGAGCGCTGGGCCATGCTGCTGCAGGAGAAGCCCTCGGTCTACGAGACCGACTGCTTCTGGCCGCTCATCGAGGCCGTCGCGGGGGCGGCGGGCGTCTCCTACGGCGACGAAGAGGCGAACCGCGCCCTGCGCGTCGTCGCCGACCATGGCCGCGCGCTGACTTTCCTCATCTCGGACGGCGTCGCGCCGGGCCCGGACGGCCGCGGCTACGTGCTGCGCCGCCTCTTGCGCCGCGCCGTGATGAACGGGCGGAGGCTCGGCCTGCGTCGCCCCTTCCTGGCCGAGGTGGTGGTCCCCGCCGTCGTCGAGATGATGAAGGAGGGCTATCCGGCGCTGGCCGAGCGAGGGGCGTACATCGCGGAGGTGGCCGACGCGGAGGAGCGGCAGTTCCTGGCCACCCTCGAGCGCGGCATCGCGCTCGTCGAGGGCTTGCTCGACCGCTCCGCCCCGGGCGGCGTGGTCGACGGTACGGCGGTGTTCGACCTGCGGCAGACGCACGGCGTCCCGCTGGAGCTGACGGCCGACCTGGCGCGCGACCGCGGCCTCTACATCGATATGGAGGCCTACCGGGCGGCCGAGGGACACCACCGCCTTGTCTCACAGCAAGAGCAGGACTTCGCGGGGGCCGCGCGCGACAACACGGCCTACGGCGCGATCGCGGAGAGCCTGGGGCGCGCGCCGGAGTTCCTGGGCTACGAGACGCTCGACGCCACCGCGCGCGTCGCCGGCATCGTCAAAGACAGCGTGTCGGCGCCCATGGCCGCGCCGGGCGACACGGTGCAGGTCGTGCTCGACCGCACGCCGTTCTACGCCGCCTCGGGCGGTCAGGTCGGCGATCGGGGCACGCTGCTGGGGGAGGACGGCGACAGCGGCGGGATGCTGCTGCGCGTGGTCGACACGGAGCGCCCCAAGGGCAGCGCGATCGTGGTACACGAGGGTACCGTCGAGGGCCGGCCCCTGCGCGTGGGCGACGCGGTCTCGGCGCGTGTCGACCCACATCTGCGCGGCGGCGCGGCGCGCCACCACTCGGCCACGCACCTGGCGCACCGCGCGCTCAAGGACGTGCTCGGCGAGGGCGTCCACCAGGAGGGCTCGGTCGTCGAGCCCACGCGCTTCACCTTTGACTTCAATCTGCCCCGGGCGGTGTCGCCCGATGAGTTGCGCCTGATCGAGCACAAGGTCAACGAGTGGGCGCGCGCCGACCTGCCCGTGGAGACGGTCGTGATGCCCTACGCCGAGGCCGTGGGGACCGGCGCGATGGCGCTCTTCACCGAGAAGTACGGCGACCGGGTGAGGGTCGTCACCATGGGTCCGTCGCGCGAGCTGTGCGGCGGCACGCATGTGCGCCGCACCGGCGAGCTCGGCCTGTTCCTCATCCTGTCGGAGAGCTCGGTCAGCGCCGGTATCCGGCGTATCGAGTGCGTGGCGGGCGAGGCGGCCTACCTGCACGCCCGCGCGCAGATGGACAGGCTAAGCGGCCTGGCCGTCGCGCTCGACGCGCAGCCGGCCGCGCTCGGCGCGCGCATTCAGGCCTTGCGCGATAGTACGCGCGCGCTCGAGAAGAGTCTCGACGCGGCGCGCCAGGAGATCGCTGTGCTCAAGGTGCAGGGCTTGACCGGCGGCGCGTCCGGCGGCGTCGAGCCCGAACAGGGGGACGGCTTCCGGTTCGTGACGCGGCGGGTCGACGCAGGCTCGGCTGACGACCTCAAGAGTATGAGCGACGCGCTCAAGGGGCGCTTCGCTCCCTGCGTCGTCGTCCTCGGCGCGGCCGTCGACGGCCGCGCCCTGTTTACCGCCGCGGCCACGCAGGGCCTCGACGGCAAGGGCGCCAGGGCGGGCGACCTCGTGCGCGTGGCGACGGCCGCGGCGGGCGGCAAGGGCGGCGGCAACCCAACCTGGGCGCATGGCAGCGCCCCCGACCCCTCCAGGATCGACGCCGGTCTCGACGCGGCGCGCGCGGTGTTACGTCGACTACCCGACGGCGATCAGCGGCCGGCTGACGGCTGAGAGCTATTGATGGTTAAAAACTTACGCGACGCGCTGCGCCTGCCGGGGCTGGCGGGGCGGCTGCCCTTCGGGCGCAACGGGCACGGCGACGGCCGGGCCTACTACTCCGTGCTCGACGTGGGCACGGAGCTGGCCAAGGCGCTCGTCTTCGTGGTCGAGGACGGGCGCGGCGAGGTGCTGGGCGTGGGGCGGCAGCCCCAGGGCCACCTCGACATGGAAGACGGGCTAGTGACCGACATCGAGGCGGTGGTCGAGAACTGCCACCTGGCCCTGCAGCAGGCCGAAACGATGGCCGGCGTGGGCGGCCGCGACGCCGTGGTGGGCATGGCCGGCGAGCTCACCAAGGGCCTCTCCACCACGACGACGGTGGAGCGGGCCAAGCCGTGGGAGAAGCTGACCGTGCCGGAGATCGAGCGCGTGCTGCAGAAGGTGCAGAAAACGGCGCTGGAACAGGTCAGCGAGCAGATCGCGTGGGAAACAGGCTTGGAGGGGATCGACGTGCGCCTGGTCAACTCGGCGGTCGTCTCCGTGCGCATCGACGGGCACGCCGTGTCCAACCCCGTGGGCTTCCAGGGGCGCCACCTCACCGTGACCGTCTTCAACGCCTTCGCGCCGTTGGTGCACGTCGGCGCGATGAAGACGATCGTGGAGTCGCTCGACCTGGAGCTGCTCGCCATCGTGGCCGAGCCGTACGCCGTGGCCAGCGCGCTGACGGACCGCCCGGCGCTCGACTACGGCGGCATCGTGATCGACATCGGCGGCGGCACCACCGACGTGGCCCTCTTGCGCAACGGCGGCATCGAGGGCACCAAGACCTTCGCGCTGGGCGGTCGCGCCTTCACCAAGCGCGTGGCCATGCGCCGCTCGCTCACGTTCGACGCGGCCGAGAACCTCAAGCTGCGCTACGCGCGCGGCGAACTCGACCCTGCCGAGGGCGTGCGCATCTCCAGCGCCCTCGTGTCCGACGTGCAGACGTGGATGGATGGGGTGCAGCTCCTGCTGGAAGAGCTCGCGGGCGAGGGTCAGCTGCCGCCGTACGTCTACCTCTGTGGGGGCGCCAGCGGGCTGCCCGACCTGCAGAAAATGCTGGGGGGCTTCGACTGGGCCGGCCAGCTGCCGATGTCGCGCGCCGCCGAGATCAAGATCCTGACGCCGGCGGACATCGGCGCGATGCACGACACGACGGGCCGCCTGACCGAGCCGCGCGACGTGACGCCTCTGGGCCTGGCCTACCAGGTGCTCGCGCTCGAGCGCGAGAGCGGCATCGTCAGCGACGCGCTGCAGCAGACCGTCCAGCGCATGGGCATATGACGAAGTAGTCAGTAATCAGTAAACAGTAGTCAATGATATAAAGGGGTCATCTGACTACCGGCTACCGGCTACCAGCGAGGAGTGTATGGCTACCACGATCCGCATCGACCCGGACGACGAGCTGCCGGCGATCCTGGAGCGGCTGCCGGCGCGCGGCGCGTGTATCCTGGTGCTGCCGCCCCACGCGCGCGCCCTCAACAGCGTCGTCGGCGCCAAGCTGCTGGCGCGCCGCGCGCAGGCGCTGGAGACGCGCGTGGCGGTGGTCAGCGAGGATCGCGCCGTGACCGCGCACGTGCGCGCCGCGAGCATACCCGTCGCCGCGTCTGTCGCCGAGGCGATGCGCCTGTTGCCCGCACCGCTGCTGTTCGACGAGCCGGCCCCAGAGGCCTCAGTAGTCCCGGTGGTCCCGGCGCTCCCGGCGCTGGAAGACCCGCCGCAAGCATCTCCCAACGGCGCAGGGGGGGACGACACGTACGACGCGCACGAGGCGATTACCCTGGCACACCCGGTGGTGGAGGGCGAGACACTCTTGGGTACGCCGCGGGAGGATGCGGGTGCGGACGCGCCGGCCCCGGTCGCGGGCTCGAGGGCGCAGACTATCCGGTTCGTGGCGCGCCAGCCGGCCGCCCCCCCGTCCGATACCGCGCCGGAAGACCTGGCCGAGGATGAGGAGGCGCCGGGGCCACGGGGTATCCGCGGCCACAGCGGCGGCGCCAGGGCGGTGCGCCGCGGGAACCGCGCGACCGGCGCCGCCACGTTCAGCGCCGGCGCGGCCGGTGGGACGAGCGGGCGGACAACCGATGCCCATGCCCCGCCGCCGAAGGGCGCCTCGGCTGCTCGTCCAGTCAGACGGCCGGCCAGCCGGATAGGAGGGCTGCTGGCGTCGGAGCGCCTGACGCGCCTGCTCGTGCCGCTCCTCCTCGGAGCCGTGCTGCTCCTGCTCCTCCTGTGGCTCATCCTATCGGTGCTTGGCGGGCTCCTCAACCCGAGCGCCAACCTGACGGTGCGGCCGCGGGTCCTCCCGATCACGGCGGCCACCAACCCCGTCGTGCATACATATATCACGGCCCCGCCCAAGCGCCGGGTCGGGCCGTACACCAGGCTATACTCCTACGACACGCCCCGCGTCGAGGGGGTCACGACGACGCCCGTCAACGGGAGCGCGACGCTGCCCGGCCAGACCGCGACGGGGCAAATCTCGCTGCGCAACCCAGGCGCCGCGCCGGTCGTCGTGCCGGCCGGCAGCGCGTTCACGACACGCCTCAACAAGCAGACCTTCGTCACCACGAAGAACGTGACCGTCCCCGGGGCGCGACTCACCTTCGACGGCGCGGAGTACGGCAAGGCCGCCGTCCCCATCAAGGCCGCCGCCGGCGGCGCGGCGGGTAATGTGCCGGCGAAGGCCATCGTGAACGTCCTCTCCCCCCTCGGAGGCTTGTTCGTAACGAACGCCGCCGGCACGACCGGCGGGACCGACCGTCACGTCAAGGTACCCTTGCAGAGCGACGTCGACGCTGCCGCCGGCAAGCTGTTCGCCAGCCTCGAGGCGAAGGCGCGGCAACTCGTCGCCGCGCGGCCCGTCGAGGGCGGGGGCGGGGTGGAGCAGCACACGCTGTACGTCCCGCACTCGCCGGTGCAGCCGCGGGTCAACGGGACGGACACGTTGGCCACGCTCTCGCTCTCGGTGGTGCTGCACGCCGTCTACGTCAGCAAGGCCGACCTGCAGAGGGTCGCGCGCGCGGCGATCGGCGCCCCGCCGAACCTGCTGTCCAACAGCGTGACGTACACCGCGACCTGGCGGCCCGACAACTCGATCGCGCTCGCGCCGGCCGCGCGCGTCGCCCCGCCGATCGATACCGACACGCTCAAGGCGGCCATACAGGGCCAATCCAAGGAGAGCGCCAAGCTATACCTGGACCACCACGTCGCCACCTACACCCTCGACCTCTCGCCAGGCTGGGCCGACCATGTGCCGGCCGATCTCTCGCGTATCCATATCAACGTGCAGGGGCCGCAATGACGGCCCCTTCTACTGCATAGAAGGGGGAATGCGCAGACGGAGGGGCGCTCTTTTTTGGAACGGGACCTGCGACGGGTACAACCCCGTTAAAGTGTGGAACGGGGCGAGGATGACAAGGACGGGCCGTATGCGGCATGCTATCAGTAGCCGTGTCCGATCCACACGGCCAGGAGAGCAGCACGCATGGACCCGTCCACCGTATGTTGCGCCACGGAGACCTGTCCCGACAAGGGGCGGGTCGGCGCAGGCAACAGCGGCATCCATCGTCAGAAGACGCGGCGCTACCGCTGCACGACCTGCGGTGACACGTTGAGCGCCACGACGGGGACGCCGTACGACCGGCTGCACAAGGAGGCCTGGCTGATGACCGTGGTGCTGATCCTGCTCACACACGGCTGCCCGCCGCAGGCCATCGTGGCGGCGTGCGGGCTCGACGAGCGCACCGTGCGCGCGTGGGTGCACCGCGCGGGCGCTCATTGCGCCGCCGTGCATGGCCACCTGGTCGAGGCCGGGCAGGTGGAGGGGGGGCAGGTGCAAGCCGACGAGATCCGCGTCACGGTGCGCGGCGGGGTGGTGTGGCAGGCCATGGCCGTCGACGTCTTCTCGCGCCTGTGGCTGGGCGGGGTGGTCTCCCGGACGCGCGACGGCGTGTTGGTGACGCGCCTGCGTGAGCGGGTGCGCGCCTGCGTGGCGACGCGCGCGATCCTGCTGTGTGTGGATGGCTGCGTCGCCTACGTTGGCGCGGCGCGCTCCGTCTTCCGGGAACCCGTCTACACGCGCACGCGCGGCCGCCCCCGCCTGGTGCTGCCGGACGGCTTCCTGCTGGCTCAGGTGGTCAAGAGCCGCAAGGGGCGGCGGCTGGCGGAGGTGACGCGGCGTGTGGTCGTCGGCACCCCCGAGGCCGTCGCGCGGGTCATCGCGGCGACGCGCGGCGGCACGCAGATCACCACCGCCTACAGCGAACGCCTGAACGCGACCTTCCGCGCGCACCTGGCCCCCTTGACCCGACGGGGACGCGGGATCGCGCATGGGCCGGCCCTGGTGGAGAGCGGCATGTGGCTCGTCGGCTGCGCCTACAACGTCTGCTGGACTCACGAGAGCCTGCGCCTGCGCGCCATCGGTGGCCGCAGGTGGCTGGAGCGCACACCGGCCATGGCGGCGGGACTGACCGACCATGTGTGGACGCTCGACGAGGTGCGGCGCTACCCCGTCCCGCCCCGCGCGCGCGCGCTCACCTCGAAACCACGGCGCGGCCGCCGACGCGATCATGGCCGTCTCCTCCCCTTCACCGCACGCCCTGCGCCCCCACCGACGGGGAGGGCCGCATGACCACACTTCCCTGGGGCGGTACCCCTGCGACCCGCATCACCATCACATTCCACTATTTCAAGGCGCACCTCATACGGCAGGGCCATTTAGTTGTCGGGGGCCAGGCCGAGCAAGGCGAGGGCGGCGTGCGGTTGGGCCGCGTCATAGCGGCAGGCGGCGGCGATGGTGGTCGCGCCGGAGCGGCGGAGGAGGCCGATGGCCG
>JAABUH010000870.1_pt1 | contig 39015 bp, 55 predicted proteins | sample 5559121 | NCBI WGS metagenome assembly JAABUH01 (sample SAMN10711871, study PRJNA513364) | rock metagenome | isolation source: Antarctica rocks | place: Antarctica: Victoria Land, Battleship Promontory nord | collected 2015-12-28
CCCCACACCCACCTCTCCACGTTGAATCGCCAAGTGTCCGCTCATTCTTCGACATTTAACCAACGTACACTCGAGTCGATCAGGACGACTGGGCTTCACGCTCGCCGTTCATCGACGGTCGACGACGTGATCACAGAATTGCCCTCTAGCAAGATACCAGTCACGCCAACGTTAGATAGCTCTATCTTCCGTCGGCGGTTTTCAAGTCCCTCTGTTGCTGGTCCAAGCCCTCTCAAGGTGAAGAAGTCATTGGACCAACTTCACTCTCCTACTTCGCCTGATCGTCGGCGTCCGAAATTCACCTCGCGACTAGCGAACGAACCGTCCTCCCACTCCTGGTTGGGCAGTAGTCACCTCGCTGCTCCCTCGCTCCACGCCAAAGTCAACAAGAGCGACGACGAGCGAGAGGTTGACGACGTTGAGAAAAAGAAGGCCCCCGGGCAGACAAAGAGACGGAACTGGTGGGGAACGAGTTTGTCCCGTGGTCGCGCCTCGGGCGTACGAGACGCACCCCTCATCAGCATGACACCACCGCCGTCCACCGATCCAAATCCAGGTTTGATGGGACCACCCCTTCCTGTTCCAACCGGCCTTTCTCCACCACGACAGTCGACCTGGTCCACCTCACCGTCCCGAATCCGCCCCACCCTCCCATCACTTACACCACTTCCACAAGACCCTAACAACATCCTTCCTCTTTCCCTTCCGGCAACACCGCTCCCTTCCCCACCTGTCTCGCGGAATTCAACCCCCTATCACACTCCCCGCCCTTCCGTCCACGACCTCACCTCAGAATTCAAAGCGGATTACGCCGTACCCAGTGCTTCTAGCATTAGCGGTCGAACCTCCACTTCCACTAACAGCTCCATGCTCGGATGGGGCAGCTGTACGGGCCGGTCCGACAGCCGCAGCTCGGCAGACGACGATGGCTCCCCAGTCTCTGGACACGGCAAATCATGGTGGTGGGCGAACCATGCGGGGAGTCAGGATGTGCCAGTCTCGCCGAAGCTCGCAGGCCCGTCTACATTGCAAGCACCACGAATCATTCGCATGGCGTCAGCCAACAGATTCTTACCCACCGGCACGCGGAATTGGGCTTGGCTCCTAGAATTGATTAGCGGGACGTTTGGATCGCGGTCAAGCGACAGTGCAAGCGTGACTGGGAGTTCTAGCTCGCGGCAACGACTTAGGGAGAGGGAGAGGTTGATGTCGAATTACCCGGTGCGCAAAAAGCAAAGTGCGACCTTCTCGGGAAGGGTGATGGTATTTGTCCCTACATCACCTTGGAGCATCGTAAGTCGGCGGAAACCTTCCAAAGATCCGGCCTGATATCTTGCAGAGCCTTTTTTTCGTCCTCTTCGCCTTCTTCGCAGCCGGCCCCCTCACCCTGAAACACATCCTCAACCCCGACAAGGAAGCCCTCCCTTGGCGATCTTACTGCACGTCCGCTTATCCCACCCTCTATTCCCTGCAAGACCCGAATATCCCCATAACACCCGCTTCTGCCGTCGACTCCACCCTCACTTTCGCCTCACCACCCGCCCGCAACCCGGCCGGCATCAACTCATTCGCCTCCGCAACCTCCTCCAACCTCGTTCTCACCCCTCTGACTTCTCAACATCCCACCTGGCCTTACCACCCGTACCCCTCCCCACTGTTCACCGCCGACACCTTCAGTAGCCTCGACGAGCTGGAACCAGTGGGCATTCTAGTCGGAGTCTTCACTACCGATGAAAGTGTCCAGCGGCGACATATGATCCGGCAGAGCTACTCTAGTCATTGGCGGAGTCGACGGGAAGGAACGGAGGGTGTGACAGTCCGCTTCGTCATGGGTCGGCCACGGGGAAAGTACGTCAAGGCCGTGCAGCTTGAAATGGAGGGTGAGTTCTGTCTTCAATGCCTGGATCAAGCTGATCTGTCCAGCCTTCAACGATGTAATCCTCCTCGACATGCCTGAGAACATGAATTCTGGCAAGACCCACGCGTTCCTCTCCTGGGCTGCTGAGAACGCGACCGTCCCCGACTGGGAGTACCCGTCGCATCGACGGCACGTGAACGCTTCCGACGGTCAAGACGAGAGCCTTGAAGCGCCGATATGGCGGGGAGAGAAGTCGCCTGCATACGTCGTCAAGGCGGACGAGGATAGCTTCATCATGCTGGGCGAGCTGGAACGACATCTCCGGGTAGCTCCCCGGACGAAGGCATATTGGGGCTGTACGTGTTTCCCTCAAACCCGCGGATTTAACTGACCATCCGCAGACCTCGTCAAGAATATGTTCATGGCTGGGGAATGCTACGCTCTTTCCTTTGACCTCGTTCGATACATCGCTGCGTCGCCTGCTTTACGCACAATGAAACATGGGAAGGAGGATAAGCTGGTCAGCAGATGGATGCGGATGCATCCGGAGCGGGAGGAAATCGTGTGGATCGCAGAACGGTGCTGGATCTACGACCATCCAAAAGCTGGCACTGTGTATGTGGAACTTCTCCGTCTCAGAGCCTAGCTGATGACGCGCAGCTACTCTCACGGCTTCCTCTACCCTTCTACGGTCTCCGATATCCGCGCCGAGACCCCGACTGGTCTCGCTGTTTCCGCCATCTCTGCTCGCGGCGGGTCTGACGGCGTGGATGCATACTCGACGGTCTCGAGGTTCGGTATCAGCTACAAACCCCCTTCTAGCGACATGTCTGCGACCGAGGAGGTCGAAGCTCTCGTCGAGGGATCACCACTTTCCCTTCTCAGTGCGAACACCTCTTACTCCCGGTCGCCCGGACACGCCAAGCATCAAGCCTTCAGTAAGGTCGAATCGATACGACACGGGATCCATCGGACTTTCGCCTCGCGTCCAAGCCGGACAGAGCGCTTCCTGGGAGATCCTGAGGAGGGGGGAGGGACGGTCGTGGTGCACTACATCAAGAAGCCGGACTGGTTCGTCGAGACTATGATCGCGTTTCTTGGGACGGCGGAGGAGCAGGGGCCATCTCGGAGAGGACTGGGAACGGGAGTGGGATCGATGGGGGCGAAACGGGGACGAGTGGCTGGCGTGGGAGATTTCGGGGGAGGAGTGATGGTGGTCAAGGATGCAGGCTTGTGAGAGCGTGAAAGTGGGCTTGGTGGAGAGGTGGTGTTGCTCATGGTGGATTGGGAGGGGAGTGCTTGTGAGGAGCTGGGGAGGATATAACCTTGCATCGATCGATACCGTCATCATCTAGTACTGTCTATAAATCGTAACTTGCATCATCGTAAAATATGCATGGGCTCAATCGCAGTAACATAATCTTACCAAGATCCGGAACATAAAGAGGAGAAGGAAAGATCTCGGCGCCATTTAGTCCTCGATACCCCACTTTGAAGAGGGTATCAAGGGTGGACGGCTCCGCGCCCGGTCCGCTCCTCTCCACGAAGAAGGGAACGCACCACGGTTGTCTGACGACCTGAGACGTGGATTTTCCAATGCAAGGAAGTAAGGTCCGCCCGTGGGTTTGGGGGGGATCTAGGCAAAACGCTTGGGTGGGAGTGGGGAGAGGGATTTGGGGAGATGAGGTTAGGAGACGGCGCAGGTGAGGTTTGAACTGGTGTGAGGGAAAAAAAGCAAGGGCAGGGCCGTTGTGATGAGTCTAGTGATCGGGCATGTGGGATCAGTGTGGCCCAAGAACAAGGTCGGTACGAGACTGAGAGGGCAACTCGTCGAGGGAAGGGATGCTCCTGGAAATGGACAGAGCGAGAGGGATATAGTGTGACCTCCGAAGACTGCGAATAACATTGATCACAAGTCATGTAGTTTGGGGTCAGACCGCTTCCATACAGTCACAAAGGTGCACTGAGGATATTGAAAGCTAGACTTGGAAATCCTTCGACCAGAGATTTTCGGTCGGCGTGATTCAGGAACTGGTTTCTGACGTGTGAATGTGATCTTTGTCAAGGCGACTCGGAATTGCTCGTATCACCCCTTTGACAAAGGGTTTCCTTGAGCCCGTGTTGCCCTTCTTGTTTCGCGTTTCATCCCATTCTGGAACATGAACATCGAGGTAAGACGGATCAACAGAACCTGTCATGACCTGAAGCGGTACTCATCCTTCCGCCCTTTGTTTCCTCCTTTCACCACCTCTTCACCGTCGACCGGATCCGGCGATCCATTTCACGATCTGCTCAATATGTGACGAGGTGGTGAAAGGAGTCGAGGGGGTCGTGAAGGCTTGCTTTGGGTATATCTGTGGGAAGCATGGGGTTACTGAACACATACTCACAGCGAGACTCACATCTCACATGAAACTTATCAAAGCACAACTCGTTACCAAGTCCACAAGTCAAAGATAACAACCATCGAGTACTATGCCAGTCAATCACCCATTCCTCACCGATCAGACTCCGTTTCTCAACCGGATCTCGTCAACCTCGTCGATCGACTCGGCTTCGAGCGTTATCTCCGCTTCCCCTTCCACCTCTTCCGCCTCGCCTTGGGACACCCGCTCATCATCTCATTCCAAACTGAGCCTGTCCCGCCTAAGTTCGAGCACATCTACATCCGGCACTAGAATACCGAGTCAAACAGCCTCGTCGATACCGCCAGTCGACCTCGCATGCTTTCGCTTCATGTCCGCATCATCCGCTGCCGATCACCTCTTTGGCAGCGTCGCGAGTCGAGGAAGTAGTCTGAGTGTCGAGGAGAGGGCATTGCGACGGGAGCTCGAGATTTGGGAGGCGGCCAACGAGAATGACAAAGTGACGGAGAAGAAGAGAAGGCGGTTCGGTCGCTCATTTTTAATAGTGGTCAATTTCTTTGGGCACTTGGGCAATTCCACGCATATCGTATGATAGTCGCTATCGTTCAGTTCTGCATCGAGCTGTCAGGTTACTGAATCAAGACACAACAACCTGTGCTCCAACAGAAAGGACATGATACAGGCGCCACTCGCCACGTCCATGCGACCAGCTAGAAACCACTAGGCCTACATCCTCCTTTTGCTGCGTTCCTTTAACTTGACTTGTTTGTGTACTTGACTCAGCGCTCAGAGAAATGCGTCTCCTCATCCTTCTCGCCCTCTCACCCTTCCTCCCCTCCATCTTCGTACGCCCCTCATCCGCGAACCCTTCTTAGCTGACCCCTCACGAGGCTTTACACTTCTACTTTGAGTCCAGCGAGAAGCGATGTTTCCTCGAAGAGCTGCCATCGGATACCATTGTCGAGGGTGGGTCTACTCGCCTTTCCCCGTCCGATGTTCCCGTCTAACCAGCTCTCCTTTCGGTAATCCAGGTCACTACCGAGCGTTACTTTGGGATGAAGCAACCAACGTATGGAAGACGGACGAAGGTATGGGCATCCACGTGAACGTCGAAGTGAGTCAAACTCCTACAACCCCTTCCACTACTTCTAGACGCCTCGAAAGTCGAGTTCACCAGGCTGACAATCTGGCTAGGAGCTCTCGAGCGGCCACACCGTGGTCAACACCCGCGGACCCGCCGAAGGGCGATTTACATTCACCTCACAAGATCCAGGTCAGCGATTCCTTTCTCCCTCCCGACTCTCCCCCTGATCTTAGACTCACCTTTCACCTTGCCCTTCGACCCCCCCTCACCACAAAGTGAGAAGAGCACCTGCTGAAGCTAGATCAGGCGACCATAACATTTGTCTGCACTCCAATATCACCGGCGGCTGGTTATCGGCACAGCATATCAAGATGTATCTCGACATCAACGTCGGTTCAGCCAAGCACAACCTCGAGTACGTCCCTCCTCCCCACCACCCAACCTCCTCCCTCTCCAACCCGTGATAGTGGAGCTGTGTCGTGGCCCCGCTGACGCTGGCAGGGGCGACCTCTCCCACGTCACGACCCTCGCCACCAAACTCCGCGAGCTAAATAACAAGGTCTCCGATGTCCAGCGGGAACAACGATATATGCGAGAGGTGGAAGCGACGTTCAGGGATGCGTCCGAATCGACGAACACGAGGGCGGTGTGGTGGAGTTTGGGTCAGATTGGGGTTTTGATCGCGGCAGGCATTTGGCAGATGAGGCATCTCAAGGTGGGTTCGCCTCCTTCATACCGGCGAGACCTAGTCAGACGTGTACCTGACTGGACCAGGTGTATTTCGAGGGCAAGAAACTGAGGTGACGACAACGATGCGATCGGAACAAGATGGGGATACGATGGTGAAGGACGGGTACGAACATGCAGGCAAGATATCTAATGTTTTGGTCTAATCCTCTATACTTCAAACTTGTCTCCCTCACCCTCATGCCCTTCTTCCCAAGCTCGCACCTCCAGCCCGCCTCCCCGCTGAACGACCACCTCCAGCATGACATTCCCTTCGCTTCTCAAACCCAACTCTACCGAACCCAGTAAGGTCACCTTCTTCGCAATGGGCGCTTTCGTCTCCTCGTCCTCGTCCTCGTCCTCTTCATCTTCTTCCGCGTCCTCACCGTCGACCTTCTCGGCAGGGGTTCGCTCGACCTTCTCCACCTTCACCTCGTCCTTGCCCTCCCAGATCTCCAGTGCGATTTTTGAAGTCCCACTCTGAGCAGGCAGCGCCACTCGTCTTCGGGCAGGCAGCGGTGCACCCGAATCGACGATCTTCACCATCTCATCCCCTTCTTGACCGGGCATGACAACTCCGATCGGCCGAGCCGTACAGCTCACCGGCTCCTTCGCTAGTGCCACCACATCGTCAAGCTTCATCCCGTCCTCTAATCTGGACAGATGCAGTGCTTGAAGTGCACAGCCGATGGCGATGACCTGGCTCGGGTCGATGGTGGCGGTGACGGGAGTAGTGGGTGGGACAAGTAGCGCGAGGTTCTGTTGCAAGCCGGGGAAGAGGGAAGAGGAGCCGGCGAGCAGAAGCTCGTCGATCTGACATAGGTCGAGGCCGGCCTCTTTGACAACGCTGTTGAGTTTCGCGCCGACTTGTCGGTAGACGCCTGCCGCGAGACCATCGAATCTTAATCGGTTTATCGAGGTGGAGAGGTCCATGCCTTCTTTCAGTGATTCCTATTCGCCATCAGTATCACGATCCGACCACGTAAGGGTGACTTACGACGGCACAGGTAGCCGCACCAGAGCTGGCCGAGAGAGATCGCTTTGTATGCTCGACAGCGATACGAAGCTTCGCCTCGGCGCGCTTGTCGCCTTCCGGAGCGCCTTCACTGCATGGCAGGTCGAGTGCGACCTTGGTCTTCTTCGTGAACTCTTTGGCGAAATGCTTGAGAAGCTGCAATAGGTTAGCGCGGTCCTTCCGCCAGCAGACGGAATTGGAAGCAAAGAGAACAAGCTTGAACGAACCAAATTATCGAATTCCCGTCCGCCAAGCTTGTCGTCCCTTCCTTTCTCCAGGACCGTGTACTCTCCTTCCGCGACCGCAATCACACTAATCGCCAGGCTCGTCTCCCCCATATCAAGTACGACCACCCGCTTATCTCGCTGCTCGTTCTCACCAGCGTTCCCCTCCTCCGGCTGTCCAAGTAATCCACGCTCCTTCCGTTCCTCGCTCATACCCACTCGATATCCCACGAGCACGGCAGCCGCCTCATCCAGCACCTGGACAACATGTATCCCCGCTGCTTCCGCCGCTTCGCGTAGCGCCTGTGTTTGTGCGGGAGTGAACCATGTCGGAGCGGAAAGGACACATGATTTAGGAGTCACGCCGAGGAAGTCGGTGGCTGATGCAAGGAGGGTGGAGAGGAAGAGCGAGGTGACTTCTGGGACGGTGAGTGTTTTGGTGGAAGGGATCGGTTCGAAGACGGCAGGATTTGGAGTGGCGGTACCGGATGGTGCGGCGGAGCGGGAAGCGGGAGTGGGCTGTTTGGGTGGAGGGAGGAGGATGTCAACGGTGTATGAGGGGGTTTTGGATGAGGCGAGGAGCGGGGCGGTGAGGATGGCGGTGTGGTCGACTTCGTCATACCTATCATGCGAGGACGAGGGAAAGGCTCGTCAGTTTTTCATCGATCATGCAGTGAGTCGGAACCCACGTATGACCGAGGAGATTTCGGAAACCCATAATTGTGTTCTTCCCATTCTTCACAAGATGCGGCTTCGCTCCGTTACCAATGAACTGCAGAAAAAGGTCTCGTCAGGCTCGACAGACAACACAAAGCGCAAAAAAAGCATGTCATCGGAGAGAGCAATACTGACCACCTGTTCACCATCGTAGGACACTGCAGAAGCAATCTGCCTCTCTCCTTCCTCGTTGGCGATGCACGAGGGGTGCCCTTCCTTCAACCGAGATCAGCGGGATAGTGATAAATAAAGAGCAAGATGAGGCTTACCTTGTCGATCACAGCGATAGAGGCATACGACTGGCCGAAGTTGACACCGAGGATGGCAGAGGTCGACCTGCAACGGAGCATGTTAGCCGCCATTCACATCGTCATCATATCTTGTCGTGGTAGCTGGTACTATCTGTCTGACGATAGACATACATCTTGATGGACTTCTTCCTTTCACTGACAAAATCACGACTGTTTGCTAATGGACCAGGCGATAGCGTTTTCAACGAAAATTTCTAGGGCACGTGGCTGCCACATTCCGCGGGATAATCCCCTTCTTCAGCATCGGAACGGTCTATATCACGGCCTGTGTTGACCTTTGCGTTCAGTCATTTGTATTTTGCACCGCAACACGACCTGATATGCCTTCGACATGCCCCGAATCGTCAACACCGTCACCGTCGAGTCCCGAATGCATTCGTCATACTGCATTGTCAAGTTTTCCAGCTTACGGATCAAGGGGCAGCTTTGATGATCAAAGCGTCCTTTCCGAGTGTGTGTGCGCGTGTGTGCATGAGCAAGGAGGGATGTCCTCACGTCCACGTCACTCCACAGGCTCACCGTTCTGACTGATATCCTCCGGGATTCGGCCCTCGTTCAAGAGCTGCCCTTACGTCGAAGACTCCTTTCCGCTCAGGTGTGCGGCCGAGCGAGAAGATCAGGCGATCAAAGGTGGACATCGACAAGAACGCCTAGTGAAGCGTAGCTGAGGGTAACATCACGCAGACTTCCGTCATGGCCTGACATGACGGCCGGAAGTGACAGCTACAGCGAGATCGCCGAGCGCAAAGGGGGCGTTTTCAACTACAGGCTTCCCAACCGCGGAGTTGCGAGAAATGATCGGCTTCGGCGAGGCTGAGGGAAAGATTGAAGGTGAAGATGCGGATCTGTGAGTCGTCTTCTCGCTTCCCTGATGGCTCTCCAGCACGAATCACGACAAGGAGAGGAGAGATCGCTACGGGCGAGCTCGATGATAGTTGTCAGGCGGTTTTGGCTTTCTTGGCCTCTCCTCTTCCTCCTAGACATAATCCACCCAAGCTACCATCCAGATTCGCTGACGTCCACTGATTATAGCAAGTCAAGCACCTTTGTAGATCCCCTCATACGGCTCGACGAGCCCTTCTTCCCTCCTCTCTCTCCCGGTTCATTGTCCCTCCTCCGGCCCGTGTCAGGCTTGGGACCTGATCTGGCATCCTCGTCCCACGCTTCACCATACAATTATCCCAACGGCTCGAACACCTCGACCTCGACGGTCACTGCGCCCAACAGAAGTACCGCTACCATCACCGCTGCTCCCCTAAGCCCCCACGCGTCCAACTCCGCTGGTCGGCTGAACGGGATGTCCGAGAATGGAGCACAAATTTACGATTCAAGCTCGTTTTCAGCTACGGAGTCGAGGCGGCTTACTCCACATACGATGCGAAACGGGAAGCGATCGTCCGGACAGCTCTTGTCGGGGATAAGTAAAGGCCTGGGAAGGGTTGTGACCGTGATGAGGCGCAATGCTTCCGATAGTGCAGTATCGAACATGCCATCTCCTAAGAACCCGGATTTATGCCTTGGACGTCGCAATACGATCTTCTCGAAAGGTTCGGACGAGCGCGAGGAGGTCGAAGCAGGCGATCCAGACATCAGCGGGCCCCTGAATACCGAGGTGTGTATATGCGATGTCATGCAAAGGAAGACGGTAGCTGACGATACCAGCATGACCTCCACGTATCCCCGGATCTGCACGATCTCCCGCCAGCCTGGCTCGCAACGCTCCAGTCACGAGGCTTGACTGAATCCGATCTCATACTCATCTCCTCAGCTCGAGCACGACATCGTGATGTCGATCCCTTCCCCCGATTTGGCAGAGGCTCGAAGCCTTCTACCGAGATGTCCAGCAGTTCGTCGATGGCAAGCGGATCCTTCCGGCCCGACCGCATTCGCGGTGCTTCGACTCCGCTTTCAGCTTTCACACACAATTCGGACACTCACGCATCATCAACCGGCTTTTTTAAGAGGCTTTTGTTCGAACCACCAATCTTGACGAGAGCGCAGGCGTCTTCGTCGTTCAATCCACCGTCGCCTTCTGGCGCCAAAGCAAACATGGTTTCACCGGATGCTGAGTCACCTCGTGCTTCGCCGGGAGATAGGCTCTTCGATTCGAGATCAGCGAGAAGGCTCTCGAATCAGCTCAGGACGTTCTCGCAATTGCCAGTAGCGGGAGGAGATGATGATTGGGCCACGAGTCTGCTCAGGTCCATGGAGAGCGAGAACGCGCAAGATTTTGACGAACTTCCGCAACCTGGAGCAGTCCCTGGTCCGCCAAGCAAAGACCGAGCGATGTACGACTTGACGATGAGCGGGTCAACGATACCAGTCGAGAGCGCCAGACGGCCGACTTGGAGCGACTCGAATAATGGGTCATATTCGGCGCCCCCGTTCCTGCCGAAGGACCGCGCTCAACGGGATTTACCGCCGACCCCTCGATCTGGTTCCTCGCTATGCAAGCGTCCCGATGCCACTAGGATTGACCACGATGAGACCTCTTCCTCCTACGATCTGAACATCGTCACGCCCTCAAAAAGCCAGGTCTTCGATCCAGATTCTCCAGCATCGTCCGATGAACGATACACCACCGCGTCCTGTATGCCCTCCCCTATCTCAAACGAGTACGACGATGATGACCGCACTTCGCCTCGAAACCTGCAAGATCCCTTCGGACGTAGCGATATCCACTCGACCGAGGATCATTTTCCAGAGGTCCAGCTCAGCCGACCGCCATACCTCGGACTCCGGACCCGTACTCCTCGAGCAAGTCCACATGCCTCCCTCCCGGCTACCGCATCGACTACCTCCTCCTCCCCCTCGCGCTCAACATCCTCCTCCTCCATCTTCTACGATCCCGATCCACTATCCCGCTTAGACCTCGCCGGCAAGGACGAACGCGCGTCCATCGCGCTGTCGATCTTGAGCTCCGAGTCTGCTCTGCATAATTCGCTACATGAAGCGACGGTGCACCTGGCTCATGCGAGGTGTCTGAGCATGTTGAGGAGGTTGCCGGAGAGTGATTTCGGGAGCGATGGGGAGGAGGGGAGGAGCGCGATTGCGGCGCTTGATGAGGCGGCGAGGAGGATTGCGGGGGCTCAGAGGGAGAAAGAGGAGGAAGGGGCATTTGACGATGCGGAGATCTGACTTTCGGATCCAGAGGGCCGTACAAGCGGTCCGGATGGGTAGCTTCGGTCATGGAGGATGATCTTGACGATCTCGTGCGCCCCAAGGGATGCATGATATGTGACGCATGATGCACAGTCATCTTCAATCTATACATTGCTCTGAATACCGTCCGTCCTTCGTTTATTGATAACCCCGCTTCGCCCGGACGTGCTCCACAAAGTCGTCGATCGTGGAAGGCCAAGCAGCTAACACAGGTCATGAGTCAGCCTATCCGCATCGCCCCAAGATCTCCAATTGAAATTCGAGGGAGAAATCAGACGACTCACCCTCCTCATCATGCTCCTTAAAGTCCGCATCTATACTCCGGATGAAATCCACAAGCAGACTCCACGTATCTTTGCTCACCGCCCTCGCCTTCTTCCGCTGAAACTCGATCCAGGTGTCGAAATCGTCGTTCGAGAATTGGGGTGGGTCGGATGTGGATGTGGAATTGGTTGCGTCGCCGGGTACGTGGGAAAGTGCGGAGGGGCGGGATGATAGTGCGGGAGGGATGTAGAGCGTCCACAGGTCGACCGCTGAGACGTGTCAGACCACCGGGCGAGAAAAATGTAAAGCAAGTAGGGGACTCGCCGCTGTCGAGTCCGAGCGTGCGTGATCCAGGTGCTTTGGCGAGGTCGAAGGTATGCATATACACCTTCTTGAAGTACAAAGGATCGCTGTTCAGCTGTTTCCGTAGTCCGGGCAGACGGCCCTTCATCCCCGCGATTGAGTCGATGCTAGTAGGTCCCGAGTAAGTCGGAAGTCTGCGACTCGCAGAACTCGGCGAGGTGCACGGGACCTACTTTCCGGGCATTGCTGCCCATCCTGAGACCCAGAGTCCTTTCTCCCATTCACCCGTCGCTTTCGAGCCGAGATCCGCTGCCAGGCAAAAAAGCACGGAATCCTGATCGAGAGTCAAGGGCCGCTTCGTATTAGGTCAAGAAGATAAGACTTGGCCGGCTGGCGTCCTAGACTCACTGAAGAGGGGTCTATTCCGAGCTCCTCGCAGAGCTGCATCGTCCCGTCGATCTTGATCAGCTTGGAATCTGACGGATCTAGCGAATCGTCAGATCAGCTTCCGAACTCCCACACCGACTTCACGGTGCACGTGAGAAGGTTGGACACGGGCGAGAAGCTTGATGCACCTTTGAATCGCTCCCAGACATCCCCCAGCTTCTTCTCCCTCTGCTTATCCCCAGCTCCAGACATTGCGTGCGCCTGCATCGTCGAGTCAATGTAGAACGCATCAATCGCCTTAACATTTTCCATCAGCCTCGATAGATTGCTTAGCGCAAAAGAGACCCACGCCTTCGAGGGTCTTGTGCTTCTTCACGAGCTTCGCTGCGTCTGCTTGTCTACTCTCGCTTGAGCTCCGGGGCGTCTCAGAAGTCAAGCTGAACGCACGTGGCTCCTGTAATCTCCTTGATTTCGTTCACTAGCGCTACATCTCGTGACTTTGAGGAAGAAGAGGAGAGCAGGGGCGACTGAACCGGAAAGGAAGCTGAAGTGAGCGGTTACGGACCGGGTGAAGCCTGATTCAGATTCACCATTTTGGGAGCTTTGGGAGCCGGTGAGAAGGTTTGAAAAATTATTCTTATAAGCAGAGCACCGATGAGGATTGATATGAGAATCAAGATCGTTTGTGAGCTGGTCAGAAAAGAGGGCGAGACCGTAGGTTGCATGTATAGCGAGGAAATTGGAAGGCAAAGCGAAATGATGATTGGAATCCACCTCCACCTCCCAATCTGCTCCCGTCTTCTTTGCGAAAGAGGGGTGGAGATCACGTGACTCGGCAAAAGCTTTCTGCGCTTTGTTATCACGCTCCTCTTTGGTAAGAGACAAGTGGATGATTACATGTTTGATGAAGCTTGGCTCAGACTGTGGAAGCTGAATTTACGATTACCCCTCCCAGACTCACGTGGACGACGATTCGAAGTGAGGTGCCTTTTCCGGTGGCTGGAAGGGTACGCCGAGACCTGAACAGATCCCGCAACCTTGTTCTACTGCTTTTCAAGAGAGATTGCATCTGATGGAATCCGGTTCGAGTGCCTCCGGTCACTCGACAGGACTACGTCCAGGGTGAATTAGAGCTTATCGCCAAAGCTTCTTCCTCGGCGTGGATCTACCAAACATGCGCAATTTTACCAAGCTTCTCCTACATACCAACCCACACATCCCCAGGATCCATATCCATCTCAGCCGATCGAGGACTACAAGTGAACAACGCACGAAAACTCCGTCATGACCATAGCTTTCGGTCACGTCTCGCAAAATCAGACCGCGGACGAGTGGTGGACATACTTTCTCGCACTCGAGAAGCTCGCAGAGTCCAGCGTCGCCATAGGGTGCGTCTACATCATCACCGCACCTTTCGCTAACGGATATGATAGTCCGGCGTTTGATTGTCTCCGCCTCGGCATCATCCTCTCGCAATCTTTCGCCTACCAGATGTCATATGCACGTGGCGACGCATGGCCAACGCGATACCTCGTCGTTCGTAGTCCTACCTCCACGCACACAGCCGCTGATATTACGAAGTATTACTTGTTTCTCGGCTCGCTCGCGCATAGCACCTACTCATTGTACATCGCCATCATCAACGACCTCCAGGTGACCTGGACGGAGTGTACAAGTATACAGGAAAATGGGCGAGCTGTACGATCATGTTTGTCACAATCCTCGGCACTCCCATCGAGGTAGGCCTACCAGAGTCTCAGTCGGGTACTGATCTTGGCAGGTGTTTTATGTGATTCGAGCGTATCAGCTCTGGGGTAGACCACGCGTCATCCTCGTCCGCCTCTCCGCGTTGATGTATGTCGCACCATTGAAATCCTCCTCCGCATGCTGACCCGCTCAGGCTCGCGAATCTCGGCCTGGGTATCGCGGTACAAGCGATGGACCCAAGCAATTTCCTCTACGCCACCATCTCGCCCGTCTTCCTCGCCTGGGTTCGTATCCCTTCCCGCTGCCTTCGCTAGCTCATGTCGGTGACAGGATACCAGTTGGGTGGTATTGGACTGGACGATCTCAGGCCTGATCATCGCCGGAATCCTCAAACAACGATCCGGCTTCCTCCAATCAGACAAGATGATCACGAGGCTTGTAGTGTACGTCCATCCTTCCCACCCGCATCTCTCGCTAACGGATGTGTCTAGTCTTTCCATCGAGGCGCAGATCATCCCCAGCTTGGGGTAAGACGCGCGCTACTTCCATCCATACCATGGGCTGACTATTTTAGCGCCCTCGGATTTCTGATCAAGACCCTGGTAGCCCCCCTCTCGCCAGCAGCGTTCATGTTTGCGTTCGTACGAGACGACCTACCTGCTCGAAGCTGATTCAGTGGCGTTTAGGTGCGCCCCGAAGGTATGGGTTATAACCTGTCTCCTCGTCATCAGCTCCCGCCACTCCATCCGGAGGGAAGTGGAGGGCGAGCGGCAAAGGGTAGGTCTCCATGGAGCGAGTCCCGCCTAATCTGACGATTTCGCAGCGCGCAGCGACATTTGATCTCGGTCTGACGCAGGGTACGGCCGATACTGGGCCGGCGGAGAACTTCATGAGCGTGAGTGGATATGTCCTGCCTGGTAACCGACTGAACCCCACCTCGCCAGTTCATTACGGCCCGCCCAGCGTCCACGGGTAAGGGCACGGTGAATGAGTACCGCCTCCCGGGTTTGCCAGAGTTGGAGGTGGCTTACTGAGGATCCGGAGAAGGCGGTTTAGGATAGGCCCGTGGCGGTTGGAGACGGATCGATCCCGGTGACTCTGTGTTCCGTACTCTTTCCCGGGATATACCGTGGACGTCCGCCTTTGATTGTACTAATTGGGCTCTTTGGAATGGGCGTTCTGAAACCTGGAGGCCAGGCCAGGAAGCCACCATTGGTCCCGTTGATCTTGAGAGGCATCGAGGTCAAACAAGGTTTCACAACGCCGTTGTGCCCTGATTGGACGATGAAGCATATGTCCCGTGGCACAACTCCAACATCGGTTTGCCCAACAGACGGCCTACAGGTTTCGTGGCGATGCTGGCCTTCGCTCACCATCGACAAACGGGTTTCGAGTTTGGCATTGGGACTGCAGGAGGGATGTGACCTACTTATAATCACTCCTGCCCTTCCTTCACTCTAAAAGGGACTTCAATACTACCTTGCTGGCCTCATGCAGCGTTTTGGGGATCTAGTCAAATGCAAGGGAGCTCGGGCTATTGTGAAGAGAGATATCGTTGAGAACGAAGAAGGAGGGCCAAGCATATGTATATCGCATGTTGCACCAAGAGAACCGTATATAGCCTGGATTATCCCCAAGTGACCCGCCTCTCACCCACACCCTGCCATTCCCAAGTCTTCCACATCTCCCCTCGCACCTCCCTCTCTCGTACCGCCACATTCGCGTTGGCCTCCACCAGGTCCTGCACGCGCTGCCACGACCTCGTCCGAGATGCCGTAGATCCAGAGAGAGGCATGACCACGTCTCGTATTTGCGTCGGGGGGATGAATGGGTTGGGAGTGGTGACGGGGTCGGAGTAATGCAGGTGTTCCTATGAGTCGTCAGCGTGGTGAGGCGGAAAGGGAAAGAGGCGGACTTGATCTTGGAGACGCTTGAGCACCACCTGCACGAGTTGCTCCGCTTTGTACTTCTCCTCTTTGCGCGATTTGACCTGCGAGCGGAGGAAGGTAATGGCGGCGAGGACTGCGGCGGTAGCTAAGGAGCATCAGCTTGTTGATCAGATCGCCAAGATGACGTGCAGCCGAGCTGGCTCTTCCATCGTTCCAGCAAGTCAACAGCCTCGAGTTTTGCCCGGCATCCGACAGTCATCTCCGTCCGAGCAGCCGCGTACCACGATCGACCCCTGTTCGTGTCAGCCCAGGCGCAGATGCACGCTTTCTACCCACTTGACGTCAATAGACTCGATCACGTCTTCGTGCTCCACCAAATCCTTCAGCGCCGACTCGAAGATCTCGTCAAACTGCTGCTGCGAGAATTTGGGCTAAAACGTCAGGTCGGATCCAAAACGGTGACCCACATCTCGTCGGACGGAGAAATGCTCCTTCAGAGTGTGCTCCTCCATCCCGAACCTCTCGCCGACTCCTTTCCGTCCATCCTCCTTCCCAATACCCGCACAGACGACCAAGCCGCGTCCTCGCGCTAGATCTCGCTCCATCTCCTTCGCCAATCCGCCAATCATCCGCTTTTTGGCGGTATCTGGTTGGCATGAAGGAGGGAATACCCGTGGTCCGAGCCCAGGGAGACCATCGGCTAGGGGGGAAAGGATTGAGAGAGGATGAGGGGAAAGTAGATACTCAGGTTCGCAAGCGATGATCTGCCCATCCTCGCAGATGGCATGGGGCGGACAGATCGCACATGAGGTAGGAACAGGGAGGAAAGGGACGAGTGGAAGGGCCGACACATCGCAGTCGATCGCCTTGCCGTAGCCGGGGTTGTCGAGATCGAGCTGTGTCCGCCGGGCGATGCACGCGTTGGCGTTGTCGAGCGCTTTCTGTCGGTTGAGTACGATGTCGTTCGTACGACTGCTAAAGTCGCAATATCCCAGGGAAGCTGAGTTGGACTTGAAATTTGCTAGGAAGCTGAGGAGTAGGAGGAATAGCGCGGAGAGAGGAATGACGGAGCGAGATGTTGAAACGGCAGGCAGGAGATCGTTGACCCGCTTGACCAGCGAGGTATTATGCTGAACATGAGTCGTGACCGAGATCTGTGGCTCCTCTTCAATTTCGTTCGAGGTGGTTTGAGGCTGCTGAGCTTGGCGACTTTGACGATGCTCTGCCCCAGCGTCCCTGCCGCTCTTCATTGCGTCCTTCACAGCCTTGGGTGGAGTCTTCAGATCTTCCCGACTGGGACCGACGCGTCGCAAGCCCGCAGACTGGGGTGCAGAAGGGGCGGGCTCCGAAAAGCGCGGTTGAGCGGGTTTGCTCCGCTGCACGCCGAGGGAGGACTAGCGGTGTCAGCATAGGTCCAGGTGAGGTATATGCAGCTCACCTTGCGACGCCTCCTCTCGCGCTCAGCCGCTTCCTCGCTGCCACTCTGGAAAGGGTTGTAGTCCGAGAATCCCGAGTCCTCCCCTGCAGACCGTCTTGGCGTCTTGACGTTGCTGGTCTTCCTAAGCACCTCCTCCTCCTTTTCGCTTTCCTCCTTTAGTTCGTCCATCACCTCGATGATGGGCTCTCTGTCCTTCTTCGCCGATGTCCTCGCCTGATGCTGCCTACCGTCACTAGGCTTCTGCACGTCGCTTGCGATAGATGAAGACGAGGGTTTGACGGAACGATGTCGAGTGCTGGACGGAGCTGACGGAACGGATATGGGTGACTCCGTGGCCAGAGACGAGCGGGATCGCATCGATTGCGGCATCTGAATGTTAGCGAAGCCACGAGAACGAGACCCACCGGTGTCGTGTCATCTTCGATCTCCGCCTCGTCGCCAGCATCATCATCAACCTTAGCTGTGGACCTTTTCGGCCTTCCTCTCTTCCTCGGCGGTGACGCGAGAATTTCCACTTCCACGTTGTCCGACTCCTTATTTGATCTGCCCTTCGGCTTCTTCGACGGCGGCTCAGTTACGTCCTCCACTTCTACGGGATCCGGCGCGATCTTCCTCGGTCGGCCTCGCGGTCGTTTGATGCTGGCATCGTTGGCCGGACTCTCGTCCCCATCTTCGGAGACGGTAATGAACCCCTTGTTCGACGGCCGGATCCGAGTGGCAGCCCCCAGTAGCTCCTATTTGGACGTCAGTCGGACAAGAGTTTCAAGAACAGTACGTACAGATGCTTTGGCCTTCACCTTGTCCTCGAATGCCTGCACCAGCTCTCCCTTCTTCGCAGCGGAGGACAGTGCGATACCATTCTCGAGAAGGATCCCTCTGATCACAGCAGTTGATCAACGTTCCTGGTGGGAGATAAGAGCTTACAGACTTACCGTAATTGCGCGACCTAAAACCCAGCACAACTGTATGAGCGACTGTAGACAGGAAGTCCCCCAAGGGATGTGTACTTACCTTCAGAGCATTCGAGTCATAGTCTGGTTGTAAGTATTGCTCGGCTGTCGGGTTGGACATGTTTTCTCCCCTCGAAAGAGCATTGACACTGAAATGCCGTTGAATAGGCTAAGTGCCTGATCAAAACAACGGGGGCCTCCAACCGTTTGCCACCGTCCGTCGTGGCGGCTCTTTCGAATATCTTCTACGATTTTGTCCTAATTTGTCCGTTCGCGTGGCTAAGCGGGGAACCGGTCTGTGCTTTTCTCGGCGAGTGCTTTGCTGGGCTCTGATCTATTGATCAACCCTTCCAATTCCTGTTCCTCTGTCTCTCGCTGGAAGTCGTCTCTATCAGGCGACATCGTTTCTCCTGGATTATCATTCTCCTCGCCCTCCACGGCAGCTTCAGCGGTCTCATCCGCTACGCCTCAGGATATGACCGCCTCGTCCTATGTCGGGTTTGACTGTGAGTGCAGCTCTCGTTACAGCCGCGACGGCTTCGACGAGGATATGCGCCATGCTGATGATTATTTTTTGCTCAGCGATCACACGACAGATAGAGCACAAGCTACTAAAGCGGGGTTTCCAGTTCAACGTCATGGTCGTCGGTTCGTTATGCGCTCCCTCCAGTGATGGCGGCAGCAGAAGCGCTATTTCCAATGGCTACTGTTCGATACTAGAGAGCGGCTGACGAGACGTTGTCTTCCCCAGGTCAAACCGGGCTCGGCAAATCCACCCTCGTCAACACTCTCTTCTCATCCCATCTCGTCGAATCGAAAGGGCGGATCGAGCCTGACATTGCTCCTCGAGCAACTACCGAGATCACCCCGCAGTCCCATAGTAGGTCTAGCTACGACGCACAATTGTGCCATTCATCATCTGAACCGAATGTTGGACCTTTCAGTCATCGTGGAAAACGGAGTGAGACTGCGCTTGAACATCATCGATACGCCTGGATATGGGGATATGATCAACAACGAGGGTTGCTGGGATTCGATTGTGAAATATGTGCGTCACTGTTTTTGAGGTCTTCAGCCCGCGTTTTGTGGTTGTTGAGGCTGACTAGCTGTTGAGGCTGACTAGTCATATGAACATAGATCAAAGACCAACACTCTGCCTACCTCCGCAAGGAGCTCACCGCAATGAGAGATCGGTTCATCCCTGATACCCGCATACACTGTTGTGTTTTTTTCATCAACCCTTCTGGTCATACCCTTAGACCGGTGAGCTGCTTTGATCAGTAATGAATGGCGTCGAGTCTGCTGATACGGGGGCACAACAAGCTGACCTTATCGCTTTGCTAGATTGACATTGTCGTTTTGAAGAAGCTCGCGGAGGTCGTCAATGTGGTCCCGGTCATTGCCAAATCTGATTCTCTAACACTGGAAGAAAGAGCCCTTTTCAAGCAGCGGGTCAGTGCGGGTCTCCTCGTTCCCCTCCTCATCTCCTCAGGTTATCATGAAATTCGCTGACATCCAGCTAACGCAGATTATGGCGGAGATGCAGCACAATCAGATAAGGCTATACCCTTTTGATGCCGAGGAGAACGACGACGAGGAGCTTCAATTGAATGAGCGCATCCGGGTGAGCTCCCGGTTCCAGATGAGGTCGCTGCAGTGGCCGCAGCGGCAGTCGCAGACGAGAAGCTCGGCTAATCCTGCAATCTCTTAGGAAATGCTCCCTTTCGCTGTCGTAGGCTCGGAGCGCAGCGTCATCGTTGACGGAAAGCCTGTTCGAGGCCGAAAGAACCGCTGGGGTGTGATCAACGTCGAGGACGAGCGACATTGCGAATTTGTCTATCTGCGTAATTTCCTTACAAGGTCAGTCCCTTATGCGGCTCGCCATCTGACGAGATGCCGAGTACTCGTCGCAGAGGGCTGACGTTGCTGTAGGACGCATTTACAGGATCTCATCGAGACCACGTCGCAGATTCACTACGAGACTTTCCGTTCGAAGCAGCTCCTCGCGCTCAAGGAGTCGTCGGCGAGAGCTCAACAGGCATCTGCTCCTGGCGTCGGCGGAGTCTAGTGCTCGTTCATTTACCCCTTGTTGCTTGGGAGGCTTCGGTGCTAGCGGGATATCCCCCTGACTCATACTTTACCTCGCCATATATACCCTGCCTGTGCATTATTCTCGATGCCAAACCCTGTTTATGCACTAGGGATAACTGCACTGTGCAGATCCGTAAACAAGGCGCTTGCCTCAGCTAGAACCGCCTACACCGCCAGCCTTGCCTTTACCTGACCGTTCCTGGTCGAGTTTGATTCAGATTCCGCTTTCCTCCCCCTTACATACATAACGATCTTGGGCTGTCACAGAATAGGTTTTCTCCCTTGACTAGTGCAACAACGCTCGGAGATAAGAGAGAAAGGAGGCTTCCGCCTGCCTCTCAATCAAGAACACTCAGCGAAACCCGCAATCCTCCTCTTTCCCTATTTTCCGCCATCCGTCCTCTCACCGTCTGCGATTGGCGATGCCTACCGAACCCCTTCCCTTGCCTATATCTAGCACAGACAACACCCGTGCCCTTCTTCGTTCGCTAGAAGACCTGCGTGACTCCCTCTCTGCACGAGTTGAGCAGCTTAGTAACGCCGTTGAGCGATTGCGCGGCCAGGCGGGTGAGCTGGAGCGGGCTTTGGCTGAAGATGGTGGCCTCGCTGGGATGGATGCGCTGCTCATTGAGGTGCGTTACCCCCTCCTCTTCGTTCTGCCATGACCTTGACACACGCCCAGCCTACCAACCCCGCACCCATCGTACCTACCTCAAGGCGGATAGCCCAACCCGACGACAGAGTACGCTGGCATACCGCTCGTCGCCATCCCCCCCCCTCAGATTCAAACGCACCAGCCCACTCCTCCCCATCCGCCATCGCATCCGAGTCATCTACCCTCCAGCGACCCATCACCGCCGCTGAGATTCATTCGCTCCTTGAACGCGCTGCGCAGCCTCTCCCTCCAGCGCGTGATCAACCGGGGACCGCAGCCGAGGTACTGGAGCATGTCCATAATGGTCTCCTGGATCGATTGAGGGACATTCACGAGGAGAGTGTGAGATCAGAGAGACCGAGGTTAGCGAGGGGTTCGACCGGAGTTGACCCTCCTGCACAGCCCATGCAGATGGTTGACGTTCCCGTTCGGAATGCTCGGAGTCGTAGCAGGGGCCTGCCGCCGACCAACGGTGGCCCGAGGCTGCAACAGGTTGCGCCGATGGTCGTGAGGTCCGCCACGCCTTCGCCGGCATCGACGGTCATGCCCGACCTCGCACCTGCTACTTCACCTCCTGACACGTCCCGTATCGCCCAGCCGCCTGGCGCAGCTGCCCAAGAAGGCGCTCTGATTTCGGAAGGCTGGGGCCGAGCTGTCACAAGCGCATCACCTGCCGAAAGCGATCGCACTCGCACGGAACTGGTTGTCCCACCAAGAACCAACATCATCTTTGTTACAGACTCCGCTGCACCCGCACAACATGCGCGACTCACGCCCGACGAGACGCTTCACATCGCGTTCACGGACGCTCCACCTCCATGGCACCGCTCAAACGCACGCACCCAGATCCGAGATCGTGATACGAGCCTCACTTACCGTGGAATGACTGTCGCTTCGCGTATCGGCACGACTAGCCCAGCACCGCTTCCAAACCCGGATAGCGATGAGAGCAGTTTCCTCTCCTCCTTCCCTTTCCTCAGAGAACGGCAAGAGCCACCGCCCGATCCCGTCTCTCCGAGGACTCGGCCGAATCAGGCTAACGAGCGGGATATGCGTTCGTCTCAACTTCAGCTGACTATCGAGGTCGATCGTCTGAGGGAGCAGATCCTTGATCAAGAAAGGCTGTCCGAGCGATACGCCTCCGAAGCGCTTCGGTTGTCAGATCGAAACCGGATAGCTCGCGAACGAGAGAGCCTGAGGACGGAGTTGGTCCGCTTGACTCGCGAACGCGAAAACCTCGCGGTGGAGCGAGACCGACTGATTCGTGAACGGGATAGCCGTGTCGAGGCCACTTCTTCATCCATCGTTGCTCGCGCTATCGGGAGTGAGCGTACTTCACCCAGAGCTGAGGACCTCCGCCACAGCAACCGAGCCGAGGCTGACCGTCTACGAGCGCTCGCCCAGGACATTGTACGGACTCGCCCTGGTCAAGCGGCCGAGGTAGACACGCCGCTTTCGATGAGGCAGCTTGATGCGCGGGTCTCGATTGACAGGTCAAGAGCGAGGATGAGGGAATTGGCGGGATTGAGGAGAGATATTGAGGAAGTCAGGGCTGGACCGCCGGACCAACGTGGGGAGACCCGGGAGGGGGATGGGGAGAGTAATATCGTGGAAGTGACCGATATACCATTGGCGGAGAACGAGGCGTCGAGGAGAGTCAGCGAGACGGAGACGGCTTTCGAAGGAGCCGGCGAGCGGCGGGAGGGGGCCGCTGGACAGCATGAAGAACGAGAAGGTCAATTCACTTCATCAGACTTCAATCATGACTGATGAAGGATTAGAAGCACGACCGGCATCGTCAGGCAACGCGACCTTTTCCGAGCACAAGGACATACAAGACTTCGACGCCCATCTGTGGCCTGTACCGTCGTCGCCACGTCACCGCGAGAGGGTGTATATCAGCATGATTGATCTTTGACGATTTCGCATTTACGCAATATGAGACCTCGATGAGGATGCTCCCTAACGTGATATCATGCGTGTGTCTCGACCCAAACTGCGTCAGAATGACGGATCCCTTGGCAAGATCTTACTCTTGAGACGGGAGATGATTGGCGCTGGTACATCATGGATAGATGGTGATGAAGGCTTAATGCTAAACCTACGCGCCTGGCGGATCGCGGCCGATGGAAAAGCCTGCCGCCACGGAGAAGGGTTGGTGCTAAACACCAGCAGGCGCCGTCGATTGAGTCGCGCCTACCTGGAAACGTAGGCCTGACTCCGTATCACCGCCATATCGGCCGCCGATACATGTTCCTCTCATGGATTTAAGACCTATATGGACGTCTCCGACTTACGTTCAAGGTGCTCGCATCAGATCAGCGTATCCATCAGACGTCTCCCGACATTCATCAAGCATTTCTCATGCAGTGGTTGGCCCTCTTCAGTAGCGTTCACCAAGACACAAGGACATTTTATGGGCGGTAACATATCGGCGGCAACGAAATCTGCCGCCGATTCTGATAAGCCGTGCTCCCATCAATCAGTACCCGATGGATCTTCCTTTCCTTCTTTTTTTCATCTTTACCTCTTCTTCCCGTTAGCCGTCCTCTCGCACTGCGTTACTTCTCGTAACTTTGGTCATATCTCACCGCTTCCATGCTAGCATGGCAGCTCTCGCCAGCGGGCCAGCCGTGAGAGGCCGGTCGACGCGAGCCGCCGTGGATATGAGCCGCGAAGCTCCGACGAAAAGCGATCAGCGTGAGGAGCCTCGCTCCGGGATCCAATCGCTCGAGCCGCCGACCAAGAAGACCAAGATTCGGAATTCCAGCAGTCGTCTGTCTGCAAAGCACGGACGGAGGAGTGCGAGAGTCAGCTCAGCCGGGGCAGGGTGGGTCTGAAATGGGGAGCTGGAATTGGTACGGTGACGCTGATAAGGCCGAACGGCACCGCAGATCAGCATGAGCGGTCAGCATCATCGGAGATTCCCACATGACGCAAAACTCACGAAGATGCAGATCGTAGCATGCTCGTCATAGATCAGCAGCGTATCGGGACCTTGAGGCTTCTTCCCATGCAGACGGTTCTCTCGCGTGATCACCTGCAAGAGACCTTAGACAAGGCTGAAGCATCAGCAAAGAAAGTTTGTATGGTTTCAGACAGGAGGCCAGCGGTGGTGGCGGATTCCGCGACAGAGAATATGTCATGTGAGATCTTCGTGCGGCCTCAGTATGGTCTCCTGATTTCACTTTGATTTACCGCCATCGGCCTTCCGCAAGGCAAATCTTCCACCCATCCTTCACACGGTTTCGGATCCTTCCACGACAAGGACTCGAATGTCTCCGTCCACCTCAGGCATCCGGTATTTCAACCGCCATTCGCTACATGGTCTGAAATCGCCGCCGCTCAAAGAACTGGGTGACACTAGACGTACGCAAAGATCCTAGACATGCAGACTGAACTTCGAACGACCATATGGCAGGCCCGCCACGAGGAAAACAACAATTCACTCAAGCCATGACCAAATCATAGTCGGAACACGCCAACGTGGCGCTACAGCTCCAGGACAATATCGGTGAGATGCGCCAGGCAGCAGATACGGGGAGAAAGAATTTTGACGAAGCGATTCAGAGGATCGAAAAGGAGTCTACAAGCAAGGTTTTGGTGCTCGAGAAGGAGAAGAAAGATCTTGGTCAGAGCCTCGTTCACCTCGACGAACCTCTGAAACGATCTTACGGGTCTGCGAGTGATCAAAGCTCAAAACGAGACCATGCATCAGGAAGTCGGGAGGGTAAAGATCGATCACGTCGAAGCAATCAAGAAGATTGAGAAGGAGTGTGCAAGCAAGGTCTAGATGCTTGAGGAGGAGACGAAGAATCTCCAACATAGCCTTGCGGACATCGACGCTTCATGTGAGATGTGACTGAGGATCGAGAAGGCGGAGGCCGCGAAGACCGAGGCGAGTTTACGGAAGGATTAGAGGAGGACATCGATCACAACAAAGCCTTGCTTACCCTGGCGACAGCGGCTCCCCAGGACCAGCAGGATGAAGAGGCTCGGCGAGCTCGATTAGCTGGGAAGGGCATCATGTAGATTATCGAAGAGAGAAAGATGGCAGAAACAAAAGACGATCGTGCATGCTGAGCACGTCAAGGAGGTGCACGAGATGAGGGTTACCAATCTGAAGATCGCTTTCGCGGAGACAGTTCAGATTCTGCAGGCGCGAACCGATCAGGAGAATCAGAGCGCCGATGCGGCCGAGGAGTCAGCGGCTGCCGCCGAGCAGACATACCAAGCGAAGGTCAAAGAGTTTCGCAGGAAGATAATCGCCATGGTGGATGACTCCTCGATCGCTGCGGAGCAATACGATACGGATGCACCGGGAGTGGAAAGATAAGAGTTACCAACAAGGAAAGGAAATCAGGCGCCTTCAATCGTTGCTGGCTCAACATCCCCAGCCTCATGCGCCAATCACCCCGTCCAGCTCCGCGCCGGTTGTTCAGCCGATGCACCATCAATGATCAGAACGACATCCATTGCATACGAGTGATATCATGCACCTGGTAACATGCCGACCATCTCACACACGCATGGCAAGTTCGAGACCATCCTCGATGGCTCTCCCTTTGGCTGACGAAGCCGTTAGGGGGTGAGCGGTCGGCTGTTCGGGCAGCCGACCTTCCGATCGGCGCTGATGGATTTATCGGTCGGCGAATGGATTGGTTGTCACTGGCCGGTGGTAGGGCTCTCGGGTGAATGCCGTTACACCGCCAGTTTCGGACTGTCCGCAACTTTTGACGCTTTGACGGCTCGTCAGGTGCAGCGTGTGCAAAAAGGCCACCATTCTATGATTCCATCCATGCCCAAATTTAGTTCATCTAGTCCTCGGCTTCAACGAGCGCATACATCGGCGCATCCAGCCTCGCCTCGCCCTTGAGGAATGGCAAGCTGACGATGAACAGGTACTCGAGCGTCTTTCCTCCTGATTTGGCGATAAGCTGTCCGGCAGCCGCCGCTGAACCGCCCGTCGCGATCAAGTCGCTATCCTCCATCAACGCCGGTCCACACCAAATACCCCAATACAGCCTGGATGTAGATCCACTCACTCAACGACGATACATCTCTGCCCTGGCTCAACCGCACCCGCCTGCATCTCAAGCTCGTCCGCCCCATACTCCTTCTCGTACTTCACCACCTCCACCGCCCCGGGCAACTTCCCGCCTTTCCGTACGGGGACGAATGCGGCGCCCAATCGCATTGCCAGAACTGGACCTAGTAGGAAGCCTCGCGCATCGAGCCCGACGATGACATCGGGCTTCTGAGGATGGGTGGTGAGGATTTGGTGCAGGAGGTGGGTTATGAGGGTCTCGAATGCGAGGGGGTTGCGGAGGATGGGGAAGATGTCGAGAAATGTGACTCCCTGGTCAAGGTCAGCTGGGCCGGTCTCGGATGGATGGTGATGCAGTCACCTTCTTTGGGAAGTCGGGATGGACTCCCAAAAGGGACTTCAAATATGCTACGTCCGACATGTTTGAGTTGACGACTCACAGCAGTCGAATATTGGAACCTGATTGATAGCTTCACACGTGCCACGCAGGACTTTATCTGATATGTTTCTAGCCTCACCGAAAGTGAGTCGCCGTTGGTAAGAAAGCAACATCTTCTGGCCCTACTCCCCTCCCTCTTCTCCATCCGTCAGCCGCCGAGAACTGTCATGGCTCAGGGGACGAATAAAGGGCTGAAAACGATGCATCAGTCAGGCGGGCGGAAGAAAGGGGGTCTTATGAGGAAGGGCAAGCGGGAGATCGCGCCGAAGAACAAACAGCGAATCGATGAGCGAGCTCAGAAGAAGGTGAGTCTCCCATTATCAAGATTCCCGCTCCTCATGGCGTGCATGACTACTGTGATGAAGATGAGGAGCTGATGTTGACATAGCAACTCTCGAGCAAGATCAATAGTAGTATCGAGAAGCAGATGGTGCAGGCTGCTTCGAGTGGGAAGTTGACAATCATGAGAGGGGTGGGGGATGTTGAACCGTGAGTCCAGCTCTCCGATTCGGTGAGAGGGAGGCTGACATGGAGGCTCAGTGGAGCAGGGAAGGGAAAGGGGAAAGGCAAAGCATGACGCAAAATTAGTTTCGGCCAGTGAGTATCCATATGAGATTCAAGGCGACGCTGAGAGCAATTGCTTAGATCATGCAGCTCCATCATGTTTTCATATAGTGTAATGGAGCCAAAGAGGATCGTCCATCCTCTGACTCGCTCTATTTGACCCGAGCAATCTCCATGCCCACCTTCACCAGCGTCTCCATGCTATGCTCCGAACTCGTCGCCATGTCTTGGTCGAACGCCACGCCTGCGGCGGAGGGGAAGACGCAGATGGTCGTCGAGCCGCCATACTGACACGCCACCGCTCAGCTCTGTCGCCATGCATACACTGCTGAAATGCGAGACTCACCTGGAACCAACCAAGCTCCTCGCCCTTGACGACCTTGTCTCCTGGCTTCTTGGACCATCCGATTGACCCTACCAACATCGCTGGACATCAAGGTCACTTGAAAAATTGGGCGGGACGATCGACGGAGAACGTACCTCCGATTGCAACGAAGGCTATCGGGATGGTCGTCTTATTCGGCCCGAGTTTGGCGTGGATGAGCATGACGGATCGCTTGTTCAAGGTGAAAACGTTCAGATCTGCCGTCATTAGCCAGGGTTGAGCTCCGATCATCATAAGGACCTTCGTTGATTGCTTGCGGGTTGACAGCTATGTATAACCATCAGTCAGTTTTTCACCGCTAGCGGGAAGTAGACTTGCTGTATAGCTCGCCTGTGAAGGAATGTGAGCACCTCTAGCTGAGAACAATGCCAACCTGCCTTTGATATCTTTAATCGCGATAACTTCCCCTTCGACCGGCGAGTGGAATCGATGATAGTCCTGTGGCGCTAATCGTGCAATGGCCAAAGCACAAGCTCCGTCTTCTTGGATCGCTTTAAAGGTGTCGTCCTTCGTATCGGTTCCGACGAGGAGGATGGGAATGGTGAATTGCTTCCCTTTGATCCTGGGTCGGTTTGAGCGTCAGGTCGAACGACTTGCCGCTGACATACCAAAACTGCTTGGCCTGGTCGACGGTATTGAAAACCGTCATCCGGCAGTCGGCGGGAGAGGTGATCACTGTAGGATCCTCCGGTGAGGTGATCGGTCGGGCTGTGGGCAATAGGCGGCGGGAGAAGAACGAATTGAAGGTCTGTGTACGAGTCAGTGGTCGCATAGAAAGATATGAACAAAAGGTCTCGCTCACAGGATACTGATCCAGGTCCTTGACCAGTAATTCGTCCATGGGCAGCTCGTACGACTTGATGAACGCCTCGATGTGCGGTTTCACATTCTCTCCAGTCTCGTCGTAGATTTTGCCCTCTGCAGACAAATATCACTCAGATTCGTATCATCAGACTCTGAGACGAAGCCTACGCTTGACGGACTGATTCTCAAGCAGACTCTCGACGGATGCCGAAGCCATGTACTGGTTCTGACATCCCATGTCAGTCAAGGGGGGGGGGGGGGTTCCCTGGACCGTCGGGAATCAACCTACTCCATCCACAAAGAGGAGGTGCATCCCGACTCGAACGTCTAGGCAGATCATGTATGAGCTCGGTTCTACTTGAATGACTATCCGTGAACGCACAGAGAGGCATCGATTCGAAGTTCTTTCTCCCAGTTTGACGGTCCACCACAAAGTTGCCTTTGACCATATGAGCATATGACAACCAGATTGTACAGAGCTCAGAATACGAACCCATGTGCTCCAAGCTGAAGAGCTATCCCTCCTCGTCAATCAACATCACTTCATCTCGACTGGGACATACCTTATCAAGCGTCTCCTCGCTGGGGAAGAATTTCTTGATCCAGGACTTTGAAGATCCCCCATGCGAATGGATCGCGTCCGCCCTCTTCTCACTTGCTAGATGAATTGTCCTGGTAAGCACCGGAAGACAAAGGCAGAAACGAACGTACGAGCAAGCTGGTCCGCTTCGCCCCCTTGCTGGGCTGATGATTTATCCACGAGATGAGTGAAGGAGCTCTCGAGCGGCCCGCCCATCTCGCTGGGAAGGGGAACGGTCGCACCGGGAGCGGAGGACATGATGGATTGCTGGTCTCAAATGTGAATTTTGAGCGAAAACTGCGGACAGTCAAGAATTTGTCGGGACAGCCCTTTGCTCATGACAGGAATGTGCAGGATCGCCCTGGCACCCGCGAGGAGACGGTGTATAATTATAGCAAAGATCAGGCACATCGGACTACCACGTGCGGGAGTATGACGTGTCAATATCTCACCAGATTTGCCTAAGAATGTTTGGAAAGCCTTGGCGGGACCGCGTTCGAATGAACAGCTTCGTTTGCAGATTATGGCCTCTTCGTCTAGACTGGATGGCCGTGCGGCGATCGAGCTTCGACCACTTTCGGCCTCCTTTGGTGAGTTGGATCGAGCGGATGGGTCCGCTCGCTTCTCTTTCGGTGAGCTTCCCTTTCGAAGCCATTCCCTCAGCTAGCGGGGAGCAGTCAAGACTAATGCGAGTCTGATAATTAGGTACCGAGTCTGCTCTCGCCTCATTGTCTGGTCCGCTCGAGGTTCGACTTCGCGAAGAGTTGCCGGACAAGGCGACTTTCGAGGTCGTCCACCGGCCACTCGAAGGTGTAGGAGGTGAGATTCCGGCTCTAGCGTTTGAGAGAAAAGGTAATACGGCTCCTAGCGACCCCATCACGAGCTCTCGTTACCACCCTCTCAGCGAGTCTCCCACCCTTGCTCGGTCTCGGCCAACATCCTCGCTCCCTCGTCCAGCTAATCGTCCAATCCCTCTCGCCTTCTCCGTCCTCAGCCAACAGCCAATCATACCCCTCCACATCGACTTCCTCAGCATCGTCGTCGCAAAGAACGTGGCCTGCGCCCCCCATCACAGCCGAGGACGATGACGACGATCGACCTGAACGTGACGACCGACATGCACCAATGACTGGAATCCACTTTTCAGCACGAGCAGCAGCATTGAACGCTTCCACCCTCGCTATTCTCGATGCAGGCTCGATCTCACTTCGAGCTGTACCGATAGCCGTCGCCGTCGCTCATGTGCCATACCGACCGGCGAGGACAGGTCTGGCGAATGGCAATACGAATCACCGAGACGATACGGGTACACTGGTTCTCGACCCGACGTCGGAGGAAGAAGAGCGAGCGAGCAGTCGGCATGTGTTCGCTTGGGCTTTCGGAGTGGGAATCAGGACTGTGAGCAGAGACGGGGAAGCAAACGGAGAACGAGGAGATACGGAAGTGGACGCACAGGCTGAAGATCGAGGCGTGGCGGAGCTTGTTTTGGTGGAGAGCGAGGGAGAATTCACGAGACATGAGGTGAGCCAAACTGTATGAGATTTTAAGGGGAATTTTGCTAAAGTGGGCAGTTTGACGAAGCAATGGAGCAATCCAAGCTCGCTGCTGGGCGGGTACTGGAGTTCGTCAGGCAAAGAATGGGAGAGCATTTCTCAAGACGATGACGATCATGACGGATACCATGCATGCTTCGTTATATTTTCTGATGATCTCGCTGTGCAAGCCATAATGGAATCCCGGTATGGAGGTGATACGATTCCGCCAATCGCGGCAAAACGCGGGATTTTCTCTCTAATTAGCAACCTCATCATACTCGGTCGATACCTGGAATTTGAAGTCGTCCTCCATTCTTGGCTAGTCCCCCACTTACGCTCCGGCATCAATCACCTCTGACACGACCTCAGCGATACCTGTATCCCAAGGGGGTTTGACATTGCGAGACTCTGCGTCCTTTGGAGGTGAGTGAAGACAGGAGACCGCAGCGGCCATCAGCTTTCACATTCCAGGGAGAGAGTCTTGCTGGTCCTATGCTTAAAGGCTGGGACCTGTGACTCCACATTCCTGATGAAAGTCTGAGGGCCGGCCAGGTGGACGAGACACACACCGGCGCTGACGCTCTTGACGTAGTCTCCCCACCTCGACCTCGTATGTCTGCCAAGCCGCCGTCAACCCTTGCGCAAACCGGCATCTCCAAGTCGGCGGCCAAGAAGAAGGCCAAGAAGGCGAAGTCACAGGTAGTCAACGGCTCCGAGTTGACGGCGGGAGAGGCCGACTTTGAACAGGCCGCGACTGCCGACCCCAACCTGTTCAACTTCCCACCTGGCGCCTATCCCGTAGACATTCAGTACGACACGGCGACCTACTACGACGAAGCCGACGTGCCTGTCACCAACGGGCACGATCCTCACTCGCTCCCTTTCCCATTCGACTACTCGAGCCTGCCACCTCCGCTTACTCAACCGCCATACGGAAGTGCTTTCACCCAGATCGCCTCGTCCTTCAACATCACTCACGAGGATTTGTTCAGCACGGCGGCGGAGCTGTACAAGAGGATGGGTGATTCCAATTTTGGCAGTGACGATCCATACTGGTCCAACTTGGCGCCTCATGTCAAGCAATTCATTCGCCAAGCCATGCCTTTCTCGGGAAGCGGTGCGGACGGACAGGGTGTTCAAGGTGCAAACGGCTCGTCTCGAGACATGTACGACTTTGCGCACAAGATCGTCAGTGCGGCGAGCCAGAGCATGGGATTAGGACCGGGTGTTGCTGCAAACCTGCTGAACGGACGGCAGTTCACACAACCTATGCCTATTGGTAACGGGGACGAGCTTGGCTTTCATCGTCATCCCGATGTCAAGGACGAGGAGTATGAGGACGAGGAGGATTTTGACGTCGACGAGCCGGAGTATGCAGCACCGAACGGAGACTTGCCGAAGAAGAAGAACAAGAAGAAGAAGAAGAAGTCTGGGATCGTCGAGCCTCCGCCAGCTCAACTCCCCCCTCCCGCTGTGAAGCAGCCCCTTCGACAGCCCATACCGCCGCAACCGCCTGTCCAACCTGCCTTAAATCCCCCACCACCTCCTGTCCTTCCTGCGGCAGCGCATGCACCGCCCAGCTCGCGCGCAGCCGGAAAGCAACCGATGAATCATGCGCCCGTCCCCGCTGCCGCTGCTCCAGCTAGATCAGCTCGTGCTGCTGGAAAGGCACCTGCGGCTGCCGCACCTGCCCACAATCACAATCACCATAATCACCCACCTCCGCTCAAGCCCAACGGTAAAGGCAAGGCTCCTGCCAATGGACCGCCTGCCAAGATTTGGGCGCAATCCTCGGCAGAGGATCGAGAGAACATTCGGCAGTTTTGGCACGCCTTGGGCGAAGCAGAGAGGCGGGATCTCGTGCAGATCGAGAAGGATGCGGTCCTGCGGAAGCTGAAGGAGCAGCATCGTCATTCATGCGGGTGTGCCGTGTGCGGGAGGAAGAAAGTCAGCATCGAGCACGAGGTCGACCAGCTGTACGATCAGTATCTTGATGATCTCGGTTCATACACCGCCGAACAGCGTGCAGCGATCAACGGTCGGCAGCCGGCACCACCAGGAGCAGGACCTTTCCCTGGCAGCGTAGAGGTGGACGCGACAGGTCAAATTACCAGGTATGACCATCGGGCTCCGGATCCTCGGGTGGTCCCTCCGGACGTGCTCATCGGCGCCGAAGAGAGCGATGAATATGATGACGAGGAGGACTACGACGAAGAAGGCGACATTGACGATGAGGAAGTTGGATCCGACGAGGCCGATGCTGGCGATGACCTCGATGATACGCAACCTCCTCCTCAACCTCCAGTCCGTCAAATACGCCCGCCTCCCCCTCGATCCGTCGCACCACGACCAGACGGAGCCGATGAATTTCTCAGCTTCAGCTCAAACCTCGCCACCATCAAAGGTGAGTGGCTCACACCTGTCTGTTTTGCAGCTCACGCTGAGCTATGCTTGGTTTTACCTGTTCACCCCAGGAGGTATCCTCACTGTCGCCGATGATCTGCTCAAAAACGACGGTTCCAAGTTTTTGGAGATGATGGAGCAGCTTGCAGTGGCTCGTCATGTCCGAGAAGAACAGAACATCCGGGATCTCGAGGAGACCGATGAGGAGGAGTACGACGAGGACAAGGAGTGAGTGGTATTTAGCGATGGCGCTGACATCTAGGGAACCGATCACCGAAGCAGAGCGACTCGAGGAAGGCAAGCGGATGTTCCAAATATTCGCGGCCCGCATGTTCGAGCAGCGTGTGCTGCAGGCGTACCGGGAGAAGGTGGCCAAGCAGCGCGAGGAGCAGTTGCTGCGGGAACTTGAAGAGGAAGAGGACAGCAAGCGAGCCAAGGAGGAAAGGAAGGCCAAGGAGGCGCAGAAGAAGAAGGACAAGAAGAAGTAAGTGAAAACCCAAGACTGTGCTGACCGTGCAGGCTGCAGAAGCAACGGCAGGACGAGGAGAAGGCTGCCAAGGACGCCGCGGTCGCCGCAGAGCAGCATGCAGCCAAGGCCAAAGCCGAAGAGGCTGACCGGGAACGGCAGAAGAGGCTGGAAGAGGAACGGTCTCGACGCGAAGCGGTGAAGAAGGCGGCTCAGGACGAGCAGCTGCGTATCGCGGCGGATAGGCGAAAGCGGCAGCAGGAAGAGAAGGAGCGCGAGGAAGAGGCAGCGAAGAAGAAGCGGGAGCGTGAGGAGAAGGCTCGCAAGGAGCGGGAAGCTCGGGAAAAGGAGGCCAAGGACAAGGAACGGCGCGACAAGGAGGAACGAGCCGCAAAGGAGAAAGCCGAGAAGGAGATGCTCGCCAAGGAGAAGGCAGACAAAGCGGAGGAAGAAAAGCTGCTCAAAGAGGCTCGAGAAGGGGCCGAGAAGGAACGACTGTTGCAGCTGGAAGAAGATCGGATCGAGAAGGCTCGTCTCGAGGAGACCGCAAGGAAAGAGCGCGGCGCCGGAGAACAAGCCAAGATACTTGCGGTGCAGCAGGCTCAGCGAGAGCGGGCACAGCTAGAGAAGGCTTCAGCTGAAAGGGCGGCAGCAGACAGGGTAGCTCAAGAAAAGCTTCGATCCGCCGTTCCTGTCCGGTCCAAGGCCACCCCTCGCAACGGTCCGGCGCCGCAGACGACACCCCCTCTCGATCATCCTTCACCAATCAAAGCGAGCAGCGCCATCCGTCCTCCGACAGTACGGACGCAAAAGACACCTCAACCGTTCTTTCCGCAACCGATGCCGACGACCGCCTCATTCCCAGCTCGTACCCCACAACAGTCCTTCGCTCCCGGTCTGCGTCCTGCTTTTCCCTCACAATCTCCCATTTTCTCGCAAGTCCAGACCAACGCCATCTCGCCCAATCCCCCGACACGAGGTTTCCCGACAGACTCTAGTCCACCTTTCGAGCTACTGCCACGCACCGCTCCGATCGGGATGGGCTTCCCACCGGTGAAGTCCGCTCGCATGGCCAGTGTAGACGAAACATTCTCACCTTCCACCGCTCCGATTGGGGCAGGACCTCGTGCGATATCCGGTGAGCTCATCGGTGACTTCCGCCGTGAGCCTGCACCGATAGGTCCACCCGGGCCCATCGGACGACCAGCTGCTGCGTACCTCGATCAACCGAGCTCGTCTACCTCCACCATGCGGTCTGGCAGTCCCGCTCCTCCGGATCAAGTTTTCGGCTCAGCAGCGCTCGGAGCAGACGACGAGATCGTCCAACCTGCCCGTCGCAACTTGTCCAACGGCTGGGATGCGTCCGTCGCTGCGGCCCCCGGAGCAGGGCGATGGTCTGCGAATCCGTCCATCTGGGGAAACTCTGTCAGCAGCGAAGCATCAGGCAGTTCTTGGGGAGGTTCAGGAGTGCCAACGAGGCAGCCCTCGTTTGGCGGGATCAGCGGAGTCCCAACACCGTTCGGCACGCCTGGGCCGAACGGTTTCCCTGGGTTGTTCAGTCCACCGGGACAACAACCACCTCCACAACAGCATCATTCTCACCACTAGTTTAGCCATGCAGTCGAGCGGACATGCAGCATTTTGTCTGGCTTCATGCATCGTGGATTGTGCATTGTTCGGCGTCTCAACTACTGTTGCGTTCCTGCGAGAAACAGTCATACTTACAAAAGTTCCTCAGGAGCGGACGCAGTCCATGCGGATTACCTCTTTCTACTGTCGAAACTCATGGCATACATAATTCACTGTCCTCCTGATCCGCCTCGAAGCCGGCTGACAACCTTACTGTCGAAACTCATGGCATACATCATTCCACTGTCGTCCTGATCCGCCTCGAAGCCGCCTGACAAATCGGACTGTGAGTCAATTGGAGCCGCCGACGGCAATCACGCGGTGTGCGTGACGATGGGGAGACCTTCGGGTCGTTCACTGATCGAGGATGGACCATTCGAAGTGGGAATGACTGCGATTGCAGCAGCCCCTTGGGTAAGAGCGTCACCGGCTGCACCGATCGTCGGCGCCGATGAGACTTGAACGCCCTCCTCACTCTCCCTCCTCCCCATCTGAGCACCTCCAAGACGCAGCTTGATCCCAGTCCCCATAGCCCCACTCGGCGCGAGACCGCCAGGCGTCGGCGGTTTCTCCCCCTCATTCACGTCCCCTAATCCACCTCCCGGACTGACGCTTCCCTCCGTCCCACCCAGCTTCAGCTTCACGATCCTACTCGCCGCCGTACCCTCCGGTTCCCTAGGTTTATCCTCCCCGATCCCACTCTGGACCACTTTCCTCCCTGTTGGCAGTCGGCTACGACCCCATTTCTCGATGCCTCTCGGTCCTGAATCCCAGGTGGCGCGCAGGAACGCCTCGTCCTCTGGATTCGGTTGTTTCCCGCGTGCCCGTGCCAACGCTGCGTTGTCTCCGCCTCGTATAGGCTCGCCATAAAGAATTGGCACGCTATCTCGGAGCTGGGCTTGTGGAGGCCGCAAGGATGTCAGCCGGTCGCGAAGTGTTGGCGGGAGGTGAGGGGAATGGATTTGATGGACCAAGCTGGCGAGCATTCCGGTTGGATTGGGATTGAGGGGGATGAGATGCTGAGGTAGGACATCGGAGTGGCTCGGGACGATAGGTGTGACGCGAGGCGGAGGGATTTGGGAGATGAGCGTGTCTGGAGGTGAGAAGTTTTCGGCGGTAGCGATGGAGCGACGGAGGAGTTCGGTCGCTTGTTGTCGGAGAGGGGTTTGGCGGAGCGCTATGGATGGGTCGGAAGCGGTCGCTTCGTAGGCTGTGAGCAGGGATGGGAAGGATGAAGGAGCGGGGGGAAGGAAGACGGGTGTTGATGGGTGAGGTGGGTCGACGAATGGGTGAGCTTGGGAAAGCTGGGATTGGGCATAGGGTATTGCGCGGCGATATCGTTCGGCTATGGATAGACTAGGGGCTGATATCGTGGAAGTGACGCCATTACTAGTGGAGGCTGGTACATCGGGTTGAAGGGTGGTGCCGGGAAGAGGAGGAAGCCAGGAGAGGTCGGGAGAGGCGGATCGTTCACGGGGTGCCGTTTCGGGTATCTCGTCTGGCGATTCTGACTTGACCCGTCCATCGTCCTCTTCATCCACGTCCATACTCTCCTCTTCCTCCTCGGATTCGAGCTTGATCTCATCGTCATGCACCAGTCTCATCTCCACCAATCCCTTCTCTATTCCCCTAGCCTCCTCTAACCCCTCGAATCCGCCGCTAAAGACCACCTCCTTCTCCAAGCTCGCCGCCCATTCATGCAGGTCAGCGACTCCGCCCACACCCAGATCTTCCACAGCCTGTACCACATCGATCGCAGCTATCTTGCTTCGTCCAGCGAGGTTGGCGAGGTCGGCACATGATAGAGCGACGAGTCGAAGGTACCGCGAGACGGCGGAGGAAAAGGTGAGACTCGCTGCTCGAGAGGTACTCGCGAAGCCAGCTTGAGCGAGACCGTGTAGTACTGCGAGGTGCAATACCGCTTCCGGTGATCCAGAGGCCGAGGCCATCGCTCGGCAGGCTTCAAGCTTATACGGAGAATCCACAAGACAGAGAGAGCTAATGAGCGGGAATCACCGGCGCCACATTCGGCTTTCTCTCGGAGCTAAGGGGTTTCCGTTGAAAAGTTGGATGGGATTCCTACATTTTGCCTCGCCGCGTGTCAACAGGTCACACTTCCACTCCTTACCCACATAAATATCATCAGTGAGTAATGCTCCAGTACAGCGAAGATGCAGAGCTGATGGAATTAAGAAATGACCGAGGAGGAGCATCATGAGACGTTCGAGGCCACCGGTGCCGGGGCTTCAAAGACCTACCCGTGAGTCGCGGTGGCCATCGACCGGAGATCAGCTGTCAGGGTTGCGCTGATTTCATTCGACCCTCAGGATGCAGTGTTCTTCGTTGAGGAAGAGCGGGCATGTCGTGATCAAGGGTCGTGCCTGCAAGATTGTTGACATGTCGACCTCGAAGACGGGCAAGCACGGTCATGCCAAGGTTCATCTCGTGGCTATCGACGTGCGTCTCGAGTGTTCTCGCCGCACCATCCCAGCTGAAGGCATATCAGATCTTCAACGGCAAGAAGCTTGAGGATATCTCCCCGTCCGTGCGTCGATCATACCTCCCATTTCCATCAGAGTGTGTATTGATGATCGCCCCAGACCCACAACATGGACGTCCCGCACGTCAAGCGCTCCGAATACCTGCTCCTTGACATCCAGGATGTGAGTGGCTTCGAGGCAAGAATTCGTCGTTTTCACCCGCTGACGGAAAACAGGACTTCATGAACCTCATGGACAACGACGGCACCCCAAAGGACGACGTCAAAGTCCCGGAGACCGACATCGGCAAGGAGATTTCGGGCGCGTTCGGGGAGGGCAAAGATCTCATGGTCACCATCATCTCCGCCATGGGTACGTCGCTCCGCTTCCGTCTCCCTCTCCCGGTCAACATGTTGCTGAGGTGAACGGTGTAGACGAGGAGCAGGCAATCTCTTGGAAAGAGGCCCCGCAGAATGCCTAAACAATTCCATTTTTTCGATCCTGGTTCTCTGTTTCTTTCGACTAGTACTACCGAACATCTCCCTGCATGATGCCTTGTTCACGTCATCCCCCAGTTAGCACGAAACGTATCCTTTGTACACGTCTCCTAGATTTCAAAAGAGGCTTGCATGGGATGTCGTGAGGGTGCGACGGTGCCAGGGCGAAGTGCAGGTCTACAAGGTTTTACTTCCAGATTCCTGTGGAAAGAAGAGCTAAATGAGGAGAACCGTTGACAAGTCGCGTGGCATAGCGGTGGAGGTCAATCGTGTTTGAGGTGTCACGTCAATCACTTTACCGCATATCTGTCAGCTTTTCCATCGCCTGGCTGCGGAAATCCCATCTGTGTTACTCTGCTCAGCCGCTCATTCCTGGGAAGAGTCACATCAGGGTCCAAAATGCAAGACCCCGAAAACAGTATCCTCCTCTTTCATCCCCCATCACTTGACCCCCGCCCCTTTCTTAGTCGTAGGTCCCGTATCCCGCTCCCCCATGCCTCATGACTGATCGAGGACATATAGGCCTGCTCAGCCTTTCCTCACCGATACCTGAGGATACTTCGACTGTACCATGGCGAATAGACAACAAGTACTACACCGTCGCCGCGCATTTCCTTCTCACACCCATCTCAAGCGGCGACGTGATCCAAGCATCAGAGGTGCCGGTCGTCATCTACCTCTTCGCTGGATCTGTGCGTTCTCGGGTCTTTGGTCATAGACACGGACGGAGCTAATGGACCAAGCCGCCGAGACCTTTACCTGCGAGTCTGACGAAACTCGTCATCTCCGAACCCCGAGATATAGCTCTTGCCATTCGCACCCGAGACCCATCAGATACAGATGGAGATGATGCTGGTGCAGCAATATGGGACGAAGTGGAAGAGGTGTTTGGGGAGCTGGGCATAGAATTGGTCGATGAGGTCGGTGTAGCCGAGGACGACGACGAGCGGCGTAGGTCCTCCTTCCTCCTCGGTCATTTGGCACGGAGCTGAAGATCGTTATTATGATTGTAGCTATGTCTCCGCTGGAAGAGGTGAGA
>JAABUH010000871.1_pt1 | contig 38968 bp, 37 predicted proteins | sample 5559121 | NCBI WGS metagenome assembly JAABUH01 (sample SAMN10711871, study PRJNA513364) | rock metagenome | isolation source: Antarctica rocks | place: Antarctica: Victoria Land, Battleship Promontory nord | collected 2015-12-28
GTGTTCGCCAGGCGCGTTATCGTGTGGACCGTGGTTGGGTCGTCCTTGGCAATCACTCGTCCTATCGCCAGGCCATCATGGCCTTTACTCGGGGATATATCCCGAATAGGCCTTATAGGCATTGTCGGGATGGTCATGGACCGATGACGGAGTGCGTGCGGCTCGAGGCCGATGCAGAGCACTTCTTCTCCGGTGCCCGTTCTAATTGCCACTGGGGTGGCCAAACCTCTCGCTGTTCCTTCTACCTGCCTTCTACCCAAGGCGCAAACCGTGTGCGGTCCGGTGGCCGTTCTTCGACCCGTTCTGGAGGAGTATGACTCCATATACTTCTGCGAGATATGGCCTGATCTTCGAAGAATCAAGGGCAAAGAGCCGCAAAAGGATTGAATGATGGCGGTCAATCAGGAAAGATATTGAATCATAAGAAGATTCCACTGGCTGTCGTAGCTTATGCTGCCACTGTGGTCTCTTCCTTAGGATCCTTATTCATACTGCATTTCACTCGCAATTCATGCTTTCGGAGAACAACTAAATTCTTTATACATTGCCATCATCACATCTTGAAAAAGAAATTCCCCCCAGTATATGTTCTAATGCGGGCAAACTGACACCTGTTAGAAGCCCACGCTCAAGTTTCAGAAAAGAACCTCTTACGCAACTGCCACCGCTGGATCTGAAAATTCGTCAGATCTCTCCATCACGACACCTTTCCCCTCATCAAAGCCGCTACTAGCCCCCCTACCAGCGCTGGACACCCAAAATTGATCGCGAGGCAAGCGCCACTTCATCCCTCTCTGAACACTTTGTATTAAACCCAGAACAAGAGAGTACAGACATTTGTTCTAGAAAAGCTATTAGCCCAGCTCATGAACCTAAGTTTCCCTGGGATCGATTATGTGCGGTTGACGCGAAACAAGGATTTTAGGCTCGTGCTTCTTTATTCACCAGTCCCTCTACGTTAGGCTTCCCTCTCTTCACTCCCTCTTCTCTTATATTTCTGCCCCATACTTCCCAACATCCCCTGTCACCCATCTGACACCACCTTTGGCGCAAAGCCCGGATCTCTAAGAGTAAGTGTCAATTTGCCGTGTCTGTCTATGCGGCACTCTGATAATTGAAGACTACTAAGCCGTGGTATTGAACTGACCAGTTTGGAGAACACGAAACTGGTTGTCCTTCTGGATAACCTAAGAGATGAGATTGGCCGCCCACTCGGGTCTAGCCATTTCTGCCTTTGTCGATTGGCATGTCTCTGCCTTTCGTTATATATATACTAGACGATTTGCGGGAAAACCCGAGTCTGCCGGCATCCTTGATTGTACTAATTTGGCAGGGGATTGCGCCAGCAACAGCTTCTCAGATTCTAGCGAGACGAATGCAAATAAATACGCCTAGTGGTTATCGTCAATAATCTCCGGATCGAAGTATTCCCGTCCACGGACTTTGTTTGAAGATGGCGACGGCCGTGAATGAAACCATGGCCAAGATCGTTTAAAATGTATTAATTCGAGACGAAACAGCTTTCATCTAGAAATCCTGCACTAGAATCACTTTGACAAGCTTCAAAAGAATTACCGACTTCGTTCAACAAGGGAGCAGTGAGCCCGTCATGCCAAGAAGCTACCAGGTCCCACAAACCCGATGGACATCCCGCTACGCTAAACCTTGGACGATATCGAGTATGAGAGCTCTGTACTCGACGGCGCCGAGCTTAGAGAATCACAATCGATTTCCAGTATGTGAAGCTTGATCTGTTCACATTTGTCTCACTATTGACCACATTATTGAATCTATTGAACCTCCCGGAAATGTCTGAGCGATCTGAAGAATACGTAAGGATACGTAAGGGAACTCCTGAATCGTTCAAGGCTCACAATCTGACTGCTTTAGATGATGAACTTGCCAGAGCTGTGAGACGCTCTTATGTCATACACCGTCAAATAACGACAAGGAACAATGAAACAGCTCCGTATTCTAGTAGATGTCATTTGATGACCACAACTACTGGCCACGCTTGGGAAACAGTTCTACCGAAGTCACACAGAGCCTTAACAGCGAAGTCACCGGGCACCTCAAGTATTCGCCAACCCGCAGTTTGTGTGAAATCCCCACCCCTATGTCCATAAGTCTTATTTCTGGCAACTCGTATCATATCTAAGCTAATACCGAATGTGGGTCCAGTCCCTGTCTCTGGTAGAACATCACATGTTGTTCGGAGTGGAAAACTCCCCGTGCAAGGGAACGAGTCCGACACGAACTGGTCCGACACCAACTGATGTCCAAATTCCGCGCGAATCCCAAGAATGCCATTCTGGTACCATGACTTCCCATTGCCCATTGAATGTATTCCGCGCGAATCCCAAGAATGTCATTCTTCTCCAGAAGCATGGAGGATTAGGGATTCAGAGCTCTCAAGGCTCAAGGCCGATCGATATCAACGTACATTGTATATTCAAGCGATCCTGACGAGTTCGATCGCACTCATGACTCGATATCAACTACAGAAAATAAAATTCATCAGATGAAGTCATCGTCACATCAAACGCGAGAGACCTTCGGATTGCGTCTATTCGGAAGCTCAATCTTCTTGAAGAAGACGATATCTGTAGTACATTGAGACGTCTGTATAGTGAGATTCTTCATTTTTCATGAGTGATGCGCAAGAGACATTCTTTCCCAATCGAGAAGCGACGACTTCTCAAATGTCTCTTGTAATTTTCACGTCATCACTTTCATCGTATTTCTCACACATTTCCCCTCATCTTCTTTCATCATCATTCATTCATCAAGAGCATCGAACACGTTCGAGTTCAGAATCAGTCATCATGAATCATGATGACTTCAACTCATTCGATGTAGAGTTTGAAGATGCTTCTTCGACTTCTTTTAATTGTGCTGATAATGCGAGTATCACAGAGATCATTGATCACGTCTTTGACGATCGCATTGCTTCGAAGAGGACTTTCAAACAACTCATCAATCGAAATATGAGCGGCAAGATCGAGTACATGAACACTCTCTGATATCAATGATTCGAAGTCACACGCGAACACACTTTGAAGATCAAGTAAGTATTGATTTCCAATTTTCGATTCTGATTCAATCAAAGTAAGATGGTGAATATCACAGTTTCAAGATGAAAGCAAATCGGGATTCTCGATTTGCTTCCACCTCATCGTGACTCTTCATCTCATGATGGCTCACGATGTTCACCCTCGTTCACATCATGGTTTTGATCAATCAAAGTACTTTTCAAGTCAGAGAGAATCGAGATCCTCGATTAGTATATCATCATCATCTACGCGGTGCTGGAAGATAGGCTATCATCATCATCATCTACGCGGTGCTGAAAGCTAACGTGTAACGCAAACATAGAGGCACACCAAAAGGAGAAGAGATAGTTCGGTTCATCAGTATCATTGTTGATCGAATCAAGCCAATTCAACACTCTTCTATTTCTATAAAAGTACCTTTGCAGACGGCGTTAAGTACACGTATCAACAACCTGCTACACTAAGGTGCCACAGAATCCACAAAGAATCTTGGGTCATCCACAATTGGTGGTGGATATTACATCTCTCTCCAGCGCGTATTATGACAAGTCCGGTGCTTGCCATTCTCTACAAAACGGTAATCAATGCAACATTCCATATGAATATATGACGCCCAAGGTCGGTTGAATATGGCTGAATATGGAAGTAGAGTAGAAGACAAGATCATTTTACGAACCATGCCTCGCGAGACGTCGTATTTGTTGATACTTAGTGGTGAAGAGCAAAGCCCAAATTTCTTGAAGTAACAGGCAGTCGTTCCAGCAGGCAATAAATTCTCTGCTATACCTTGAGGCAAACGGCATCATATTTATTCCCGAATGGATGTGAGCAAATTTGAATCCAATCGCCCGGTATCAACTCGCAACCAACTTCCCGAAGCAAACTCGCGATAGATTAAGGGAGTTGACGGCGGCACTCCGCACCCCGAGGAAATTAACCCTTACATGCTACTGCAAGAGGCGATGCTTTTCCACGCAGTACGAAGTTGGACACAACTACACATTTGCCTGCCGCAACCCTACGGATTAGTCCGTTCCACAGACATCAATGGAAACTGACCAAATCAAGGTAGGAACCGTCCAGACATTCCTAATATCCCCAGATATACCACCCAGGAACGTGCTAAGCATGAAAACCTCATCTGCCTCGAAGAGCCATTCTCCCTCAACTGTCGAAGTGGAACGCAAAACTACATCGACGAAGAGATGACCGACAGGCCAACAAACGAGGAAGCGTGGATAACGATATACATCTTTGATACCTAGGCTCAGCATGGCCAGGCGGAGCTGTAATTCCATCAAATATCTCAACCTAAATCTATCAACCCTTTTATTTCTAAGTCAGAGCAGCTGGTTGATTACAGGTTCACGGAGTTCTGGCGAGTCACCTGCATCCAAACATCTTGCTCGATGGGTTCTGAGGGATTCACAGGGATATAAGAAAGTCTATGATATTAGGGAATCGCCCCATCGCGTCTATCGGGAACTTGGGCCACCATTTTGGCACCCCTTGACGGGACACTCAAAGGGAACAGTTCCTGGACCATTTGAACCAGCGAACAGATAAGACTATCTCTCAATCAAATATGCATGGGTGAACAGGACTAAGAATAAACGTGAATTGAATAGCGTTACGTCAGAGATACTGTCGGGAGGATGCTTGGCGATTAAAGAAAGGTTGTCGGTGGATCGTGTATTCATCATGAACAATAATTCAGCTTCAAGATCGCAGAAGCGAAAAACTGCCTCAAGAAGTCCTCGAATCTCCAAAAGTATACCAACCAAGGCAATATAGCAGTACAAAGAGGCAGCACACCATGAACGGGTCAATTAAGGTCTCCCTTTCCTGAAATGGGTCCACAGTATTGAAAGGCGTGAAGCATGGGGTTGCCAACTCCAAGGAAAATTGGTCGAGCAATTTTAACCAGCCCTGGGTATCTGCTCACAAACTGCAAGATGAGCAAGACCAGAAAAAGGCTACCATGGAGGTATTCAATGCGGCCGTTAAATCTGTCGAATTCACAGAGATCGCTTCATGAAATCTTGTGCGTCCTAAAATGACAAAAAAAGCGAGATTAACTGAGAATGCCATCAAATATCTTGACCCGGCAGAGGAAAGACTGACTTTTGCCGAAAAGCCGTGTGTATGAGCCCCAACGCATGATAGATCTTCTCATGAGTAATCAGACTGTCGAGATGAAATTAAATTAAGCTATTGACAGAGCTCAAAGAGACTCAGAAAGAGTGACGCAAGCTCGACAAAATATCATTGATGCAGGAAAAGCCGTTGATAAGAAGATTTTAAGATAATGGACAGCATCAAGAAAAACCAAGAGAACTGGAATGCAACGGTTTCTGGTAACCAAGAAGCTGCCGTGCTCAATCTGCCAATATATCCCATGACGAAAAACACATCTGATGCTCTTAGATCAATACATTTTGCGTCTCGAAAGTTTCTCATCATCTAGCCTTTTTCGACATCAGTCGGCGAAACTCCATGTGATTTCGAAATCACTTCCGAAGCTGCCAGAGTCGGATTTGAAACAGAAGGTTGGATTTCCGTGGGTTCTCTGAGACATGAGAAATAACAAATCTTTCTAAGATGGCAACAGACGGTCAAGATCACTTGCAAGGATTATATGATGGCCCATCTTTCAAGAGCCGATGCAATACAGTTGCTCCACGAACAGGTATAAGTACGATACACTATCGGCCTCGTTTATCCCAGGATACGGATGATAGTAAGAAAGACCCTAGCTGGAATGAGATTCAAGACTGGCATCAAGACATCACAATTTCTGCCAGGAGTCCCATCAATTCAATAAACTTTCCCGAGATGTGATGGCTATCTATAACGGCTTACTTCAAGGCGGAATTCCAACATCAAAGATGAGCTAAGGGTCAGGATCGTTAACATCGATCTTACGTTCATTAATTGCTTCTATGCAGCCAAAGGGTAGACTTGTGGCCTACTAGTTACGCCGTCGACTCCTTAGCACCGTTTATCATTTGTCTTATAGGCGGTTGTAATTAGCACAAAGAATATGGTTTTCTTTACTAGCTTTCAACCAAAGGAAAGCATAGAACACCCCCGTAAACATCTCAAGCCAAACGTGTAAAACTCGATAATTCAACCACTGAAAGTTCAGGCTTTCGGAACTCTCGTCTCGTCCGACTACACGGATTCCGACACGGATTCCGAACCACTATCGGCAGTACAGATTGGCAAAACGCTCGCCGGGGCACAAAGAGCAAGATTTCGGTAAGCTCCGCAGCCTTTTGCTGTGAGTATCTTGACTGATACAGTGCGTAGCAGAACGCCGCGTGATTTGGAGCTTGGTCCTCAGTTGGGAGACGACGTGGGACACAGCACTGATGGAAAGCCGTTATCGATTATTCATTGAGGCAAACGTTCAGTCAAGGACATCAATATTCCCTTGTAAGCTCTGTGATCTCTTTTCAAACGTTTCTTGACTAATACGATGTATGTTACTAGAACATCGTCTTCATCTGAACTGAACGCACAATCGAAGAACGATGATACGAATTCTCTTTTGTCTTTGTCACGACATAGTATACTACGCAGTCTGAAGACTCGTCGTTATTACATGACGAGAAATCAATGAATGTGAACGACATCGACATGATCGAGATTCTCGATGACGAGTCGCTATCTCATCTTCATGTCTTTACAGTTTCACATGATCACATTTTTACATCTTGACATCTTCACATCTTCACGGCTTTATGACTTCACAACTCATCATTTATCAAGATGTCTCGTAAAAAGCAAGCAGTAAATCTAGTGAATTATCACTATATTGATTGATAAGCTTGTGTAAGAAGTACGTAGTATAATCACTCGTTGATTTTTTTTTCAGATCATTGAACAGTCACTTATCAAGTTCTGACAATCTTTTTCTCGACGATGTTTGTCGAAAATGCTTATCTTACAGAGTCATTGTTTATACTATTGATGAAAAGCTGCACGACGCGTACAAAGAGAAATGACCTAAACCCCTCAAATATCGTAAAACTCTCTCGTCGTCTGGAATCCCAGCCTTGAATCTACGATGTTCCCTTGTCGTCGTTATTATACGGCGACACTAAATATCAGAGACAATACCGTCATATGGAAACATTCAGAGAGACCACTCGTGTATACCATGATGCCATCAGGCGTTGAATATCTCCTCAGAAACCGGCCTCAAACCAGCAACTTATTCATATGCTGATTTATCTTGACTTAATTCGCCGATGGGACAGCATAATGCCACTATAACGGGAAAGGCATATTTATTCGCCATCAAGCTATATCCATCAAATGCTAGCAGGTCTAATTACGACACTGTCCCAGCCTCACTTGGGACTATCTTCACGCCTGCCTTTACTCGCAATTGGGCTATCGAAACCCTTTGTCTTTTCTCTCAAAGCCGAACAGGAACCCGAGTCGGCAACATTAGAATGCTACAGTATGACGTTGAATTTGTATGGCATCAATCTCAAGGCTTGTTTGTTCTCTTAGGAATTCCTGTTCAATTTCTCTTCATATCAAAAACTATCTAGGCCCTTTCCTACTAGGACGGAGAAAATATAAGTACATAATTGCCACCATATTGCACGAACAAGATCAACAGATAAAATGAACCAGAACGAACCAGACGCCTGATTCCCCAATAGAATTCCCTGTTACGAAGTTTAGCAACCATAAAATTAAAGATTCTGTCAATTGTGTTTCGAACAAGAGGGGAACAGAAGCGTTGGCCAAATATACCGATAGGCTTGGAAAGAAAGGTTGCCCTGTATGTTGGAAAAGGAAAGATGCACTGAACGTTCGATGATTAGCCGCAAAGACACTTGGTGGCTTTGCCGCCTACTACTTTCGTCACATCTACATCCACCATCTTTCTCACAACCCGCCTCATCCTCGGAGATTTATGTGCTATCCTTCTCACTCGGTTGGCATCTTTTGTGGTCTTTCTATCTAACTCTCACCGTAGATGTTTTGCTCCGCCTAACGTTGAAATCGGAAGTTGGCATGGTCGACCATCACCTCGTTCGCAATAACGCCTCAGCTGTAAGCAATACAATTCGTGGAGTGCGCCTGGTCGAGTACTACAACCCCATGTCCGCAAATGCCACGGCGTTTGGCAAAGAGATGTACGAGCCACCCCAATGGATTCATGTGTTCATCCTCTCGCCGTACAATTACAGTTGGGCCGTCGCCCAGTTCGCCGCCACGAGGCCCAAAGGTGGTGAAGAAGAAGACTGGTGGCAAAACCAAGGCCGTAAACAAGGTATGCGATGCTTATCCTGAACTTTCTTGATCGAGCCTGCAATCTAACAATCGCAGGCCGCCGTGAGGAAGCCGCCTGTTCCCCGGCGTCGCGACCGTGCGGTGGTGGTTCCTGCTTCGGAACCAACCTCACCTGCAGAATGTCAGGACGACCTGGATGCCGCCGATGAGGTGGCGGGCGAGGGAATGGGTCATGGCGCCCCCTCGGCGCCGGGGCCCTTGCCCGACCCGCCTCATACTCCTAGAAATAGGAGAACAGTAAGTCGCGTATTCTACGTTTCGATGCCGTTACTGATTCTTTTCAGCTCCCCATGGTGGGGATAAGCGGCAGAAGTGCTGGCGCTCCCGAGATCCAGGATCGGATCATGTGCATCAAGTGTGCACGTCGGTTCCATGATGAGGAGGCGACGCGAAGCTGTGATGCCGAATTTCATGGTAAAACCATGTATCGTAAATGCGCCCGGTGCGCAAGCAAAGGGGCGGCCTGTCTTGCCGTGAGTACACTTATTCGCTGCGCCCGCTAAACGCTCATGTTTCGATCCCTAGATCCCTGATGTATGCGTACGGACGTTGAATGAGTCCTTCCGCCTAGAAGCAGCATATTTCCCTCATATCCTACGTCTAAATGAATATCTCCTAATCAAATCAGATTTCAATATGCAGTGTTTGGTTCCCCAAGATTGTTCCATCTGTTCGGCTCAAGGGGTTGAAAATGACATTCGACTCTATCCCTGTCACTGAGACTCGCCGTACGGCTGCTGGATATGTTCTTCTTGTTGTCATGATGTCCAACAAATACAATTACCTCCCTCAACACCTTGATCCTCTATCTCCCATAATAGAAATGCTTGCGGCGTACAAGGCGACGGCACCGCCTTACGAATGACCAGTCAAAGTGAGAATCAAAAACTTGACATCAGATGTTATATTCAGTGAAGTTATTCACAGACTCGATTTCGCTGCGGCAAAACACGTCTGTTCGTCAACTTTGATGAAATCAGAGCTTGACGTTCAAGTGTTTTATTATTACGCCTCTATTTCGTAACGATTGAAGCGTTCGTCAAACATAAAACATAATAAAACTTAGTATCGAATATATGTCAGATGGAAATTAAGAATCGGGCTATATTTATCTCGACATAAACTTCAACTTCTGGTTAAGCAAGACCGCAGCTGTAAATAAAGAACATTAGGTGGCTTGTACTGTTGGCACAAGGTTCGTCTCTTTACCTTCCAAATGCCTACTAGGCAGTAGAAAACCTCGCAAATACGCTCCACGCGTATTCGGAAAGGAACGAGGGAAAAAAATAAATTGGACGACCAGATCCTCCGAGAATGGATATCATATGCGCAGCTTGCAGCCTATAGCCTGGTCCGCTGTAAGAATTTAAAGGATGCCGATGGCAACTGAAGCTTGAACAGATAACCTCGGATCTTCGTTGTCGAGTGAAGTGTTGAAACCACTTTGAGAATGTCTTCGATTTTGAGAGACACACGGTTCTGCTTTGATAACCCCTTTTGATCTTTGAGCTGTGAGCGGCATGCTGTCTTCATGTTCTTACAAAATTCAATCATAATTAACCATCATCAATCACATTCCTTTCACGACAAAGTCAACATCACCTTTACCTCATTTTACCTCACCATGGCAGAAATAACACCTAAGCGCACGAGTAATTATGACGATCTGCCACCCAAATTGGTGAGCAACACCCATTCGAACCTCATTCACGAACTACTTTTACTAGCCCAAATATCCGGAACCCCTATCGCAACCTTCCGCATCTGTCGAGAAAGAAGAAGGCCGGGGTACGTCGAGTCTCATCCCCCTTTGACTGCGGTTTCTAACGCTTTTTTCTTCAGGCACCGTACAACAAAGTTTGACCGGACGACTATCAGAAACCATCGAACGGTGCTTTCGACGGCATGATTGAAGCATCTGCTTAAGTCTTATGCGAGACTAGACCCATAGATACTTTTTCAGGCGCTTCGGTACTCTTACTACAGAGCAACTTATCACATTAATACCGTTACTCACATTTCTTAGACGGTCTAATATATACATATACAAAGCCAGAGCAAGGAAGGGGGACGGATCTGAACTCGATAGAAGTTGCATGATTTTGGTAGCCCTGATGAGCGGTAAAGATTGAATCCGTGACATGTACATTGCTTTGATGAGCTTTTATCACAGAAACTCTTGTCAAGCTCATGCCGAAGACTAAGAGATAGGAAGCGAATATCTGGCGTAAATGACATCGAAGTCTCGACGAACCGGCATCATCGCCGCGCCAAAAACGCGTGTGGCGTTGACAAAGCCAACAATTTAAAACAGAGATCTGGGGCGCGACAAACCACATATTCATATGTTAAAGATTCTGCCCTCAAGATGAAGGCGTACGTAATTGCGCCGCTCACGAAACATTCAAGTGAGTTTGAGTGGGTGGTTACAACGAAGCTTTACAAAAGAAAAATTGAAACATAAATACTCTGGGACCGCTTTTTGGTAGAGTCTACGATGGAACTATCGAGGACGCAGCCAAGCAAAACTGGAACGTAAACCGTCTATTATAACCTCTAATCCAAGGCTTAAGAGTATACTAAGCCCTAAACTTCCGCAATTTCGCCGCGAGTAAGACGACCATCGAGCGATGGTGCTGTGCTCTTCATTGGGAAACCTAATTCCTTCGAAGACTGTCATGTGTGTGGGGTCTATGAGTACTATCTCAGCTTCCAGACTGATGATGAATCTGACATTTAGACCATGTTTCTTGGCTGGTGTGATGAAGAGATTCCCAATTTTAGAGGCAATGAAATCATGCTCGATTTGAGACAACAACAAGTTACAGATCAAAGTATTGCGAACATGAGAGATATGCAGACGTCGTACGGAATAATGATAATTGGAATTGCAATTGAGAACCGCTAGAACCGGATCATGAGGGAGATTTTCTCGTATGCGCCGCCTTCCGGAATCAAAATCTTCCTTTTAAGGGTTTTCCTAAAATATCATCAAAATATAAAAATCTTAGCAGCACGGCAGTATAAAAATTCTGTTAATCTCTTTTCTTCACGTTATTTCTTCGCAACAACCCCTCGAGCCTGTGCGATTTCTCTGCTCATTGACTCTCTTGATTTTCCTTCATTGGTCACAACTCGATTCTGTTCAACGTCTTTGTCTATCGACTTTCTTTCTACTTTCTTCTTCTCATCATCTACATTTGATTCAAGTTCTTTCTCCCTCAGCTTCTTTCTTCCGTCCGTGATTCCTCATCGTGATGGCCGTGTCCACCGCCGACAGTTTCACCGCCAACTCGACCATGAAAAGCCTCGAGACGTTCCTCACACGTCTCAAGTCTCGTGCGCCATATTATGTGTTGCTGATGCACATGATTAAGGGGCATATACAGAAGCAAATATCCCTCTTTTCAATTCTTCTTCCCTCTTTCTTATTTCGGCACACCTCTCATGAGCAACCACTATCTCTAGACTTAAACATTTCAATCCAAGGCACTTCCCCATACATTCAACCGTACTCTTCATATTCGCGACCAATCATGCTCATATTATTTCTTCAATCTACGATACATTCGTTCCAGAGCATCGCGATGCTAGTCATGCTCAGAATCGTTGACACTGACTCTTTGAACCAGATTGCGGCGTTCATCGTCGCGATGAAGCTGTCTTTCAAGCTGTTTACAGGTCAAACCGATTTGACCAATCATTATTTGATTGCTCAATTTGCAGGTACCAAAGCTTGTTCTCGGTATGACCTACCATTATACTGTTCGACGGTTCTGCTTCCCGTCATGGTTGATCAAACGTCTGTTTTTTTAGGGTTTGTAGCTCCTGGAAGTAATATCAGCACTACTGTATCGCTCAAGCGAAAGTGCAAATCGAATTCGAAGCAGCGTAAAAGGCTGAGGGAAAAGCGGGAATTGAGCAGCAACACTGATACTTCGACTACTGACATTTATCTAGATGTTCAAGATGCTGTAGTAGCCGTGAAAGTAAATGATCAATCTTCTAAGAAAAAATGCAGAGAAAATTCAAAGCAAAGAGAAAAAATCAAGGAAGTCAAAGCAGCTCAAGCAGCTCAAGAAGCAGAAGAAGTCAAAGAAGTCAAAGAAGTCAAAGAGACGAAAGAAGTCAACGGTCTGGGAGCCACTTCTGGAGGACGATCAGCGTCAGCTGGTCGGCTTCGGTCAGCGTGAGCTATAACATTGCCCTAAACTACAAACGGTTGTCGACACTCGAGAGCCTCTGGGCCTTTTCTCTTTGCGCAACGCTCGTCCTTTGGTCCATGTTTTTGACATCTGTGCAACTACTATTTGCCAATGCAGAAGAGGGCAAGCCGATCACCGCACCACAAGTGTTATGGAATCCAACAGAATCGGCCAACATCAAAAAAGTAAGCATCAAAGCAGAGTAAGCCCTATCCAATTTTCATTGCATGAAATTGACGGGCTCTTCTAGCATCGTTGCTGTGCATGGTTTGGGGTCCAATCCCGCCACGAGGGGGCAAAAGATGGCAACATACTTGCATCGCATTCAACGTTCGAACACAGAAGTGAACGCCTCCTCTTCAGAGCGCCGCGAAAGCTGTTACTTAGCTACTGATCTAACTAAGAGGACTTAATAGATCTTGGCGACTGTGGTTACCTTGAAGAAGGTTTGAGGGTCTGAAGAACGCTGTTTACTCTAATCGCACGAAGGTTTATACTTTGCTTGCTACATCAAAGCACTTCAGCATGTAGTCCAGCATTCACCGAGCTAGCAAAGGCCTTCTTGGACCTGAAGACGCAGAAATTGTCGAGCGAAGCCGCCCAGAGCTGGAAAAGTAGATGAAGAGACTTCCGAACATCAGCAGAAGAAAACGGAGACGAGAAATTCAAACGAAGTGAGACTATCAGTCCAGTGTTGAAAGCACAAAGAGCGAAGCCCATCAACAACGTAGAAAAGAATATGTGTTATCTCAATGATCCTATATTCTCAAGCTCGAGGAGAGACCTAAAGGAGAGGAAGTTGAAAAAAGGGGCAATTTATCTCCCTTGGAAATTCGAAATGATGGGAGGATGCTCGATCTTATCCACATTTTTAGGAAGCCAGTGCTTTGCACAAGACAACCTTCACTCCATTCAGAGAGTGTTCCCAATACTCCCATATACATTTACTGCACACAAAACCTTTTACGTTTACGCAAATTACATTTTTTCCCTACGCAAATTACATTCTTCTACGCAAATCTCCTACCGCCTACGTTTTCAAAAGAAAACTCCATTCGAGGAAGGCACGCTCGACAAATGAACAAGCTACAAGACTCTTCATTGAATATCAAGATCGGCAAGGTATCAGTTGAGAGGAATCGGACAGCTCTGCCAGGAGCACAGGACGAATTGATTGTCAAGCCCAAAAAGGCATAAGATCTGCAATTGAAATCAAATTGACGATTACACTATCTCAAGAAGACAATACGTCAGGAGTGGCAATGAATTCCCGGTTGTCCTTGCACGGTACGTTGACTTGTCAATATAGAGCAGATCTTTCCCGAATTGAACGGAGATGCCTTTATTTGTGCGGCTGGGTTGTCCGACCCCTTTTCCTGATCTGAAGGCTATGATAGCGGCCTATTCAATACATGCCAGGAAGGTTTCGGACCGGGGCATCAATATCCTGTAGACGGTTGCAGTGTCATCACTGGGTCTACGTTAGAAGGTAATTTGTCGTGTAGCACGACTTCGAACGACTGGTCATCTGCGGCTGATGGATTATTCTTGTGTGTAATATCATCCAAACTTGCACGAGATCTCTCACGTTTCGTCGGCTTATTTGGGGACATCTGAAGTTATTCTTTGTCTGTAATGTAGGAGTTGTTGTGAGGATGGAACGTGGACGGAAGAGATTTAGTTGGGTCGTTCGTTACATGAATTTGCACGAAGCCCTCCATCACTCAGTTGCTTGAAATCTAAATCTTTTGTGCGAATTCTGCAAGGGGGTCCTGCAACGTTCGTTATACCCTCCTTACGCAGCAAGGCTAAATCAACAAATGCATGAGGATGGTAAGAAGAAGAGAAGAAGAAGCTCTCTTTTGGCGTATAAGATGATTCAAATCAACTTCTTCTGGAAAAAATTAACGTTTATAACCCATTCTAGATTGGTATTGTGAACAATACAAAACGTACAAAGAACCATAAGAAACCCTGCAAATTCAAAAACTCAGCGAATTCCAAAAAAATGTATTTTGAATCTAATTTATTCCAAACAATGCAGATCAAATCATGCAAATGCATGAAAAGATAAAAGATTTGATGTACGAATTTGTGAAGTTTCTCGACAACAATTCTCTTTACTCAAGAATGACTGTCGAGAAAGAAGAATGAGAAGCAATCAATACTGAACATGAGCGAATAGATTGAGAAAGAAGAAACATAGCTGAAGTCAGAAGAATCATGTCGACAAGTAGATGAGATCAGAAGCTGTTAGATATTTGAACTTCAGAGAAAAACTCATCACTATACAGAGTGAATATCAAATGACTATATCAAGCGCAGAGCAAGCAGCAAGACGCAGGAAACATATACGGAAATAAAGAGCTACGTGGAATTGAGCTTCAAGCGATCTACTAACAAGTAGAGCTGATACTTTATCGTGCTCCATCCAATTCGTCGAAAATCCGGTCAGCCTCAGCGTCTGCGTGGCTAGGCCCAAAAGAGCAACGTCAACAGACCAAACCTATCCAACAGTAACTGTAACTAGAAACTGACTTTGACATCTTGAATATTAATTCAAAGTTTGATGTCATATTACTTAAAATAGAAAAATCATAAAAGAAATCATCAAGAACAATTATGATTATGATTTAAAACTTTAAATCGCTCTGACTACTACACGTCTGCAAAGAGCGTCATGAAGTCAGTTTGAAGATATTCACGAAATTCAAGGATTTTCAATTGCACATAGCAATTCACAATTGAAGAAAGCATGATCTCATCGGACAGTATTACATGCTTCTGATTTCAGGCACCACACATAGTGCCACTTCCGCCACTTTCTCTCACCACGAACTTCATCGACATAAAGTCAATGAAGACTAAAGAAAAACAGCCAAAGAGCACCTTCTCGCCACGACCAAATTCATTTCCTTTTCCGCAGTGTTCGTTCTCTTAAGTCGATCAAGCATAACTATTTTTTTTGGCTAAATTCGAGAAATCCGGATCTGCGTCAGAATTAGCCATCTCAGACTTGGTGAAGCTTGAAAGTCTGCTTGATCTGCTAGATCGTGAACGAGAAGAGACAGAAAGAAGCATATATCTAATTCTCAACTTGGATGCGAGTAAATCGAGCCTTTGTTCCAATTTCACTTTCGTGGTGTGCAACGATGCGTTCAGGATAAATGGCTTGATCCAGCAACTTTTAAGAGAGACGCTTGCCAGGGGTCGTAGGAAATGCTCGAGGACATCAAACATTGATGAACGCTGAGAGCATGGGCGCGATATCCTTGCTGATCTTCCAAGGGCTGTGACATTTGATCTTGCGAGATACATAGGGTTGTTGACTCCAAGCCTGAACGAATTCCATGTGAAAGAAGACCCGGGGCTTGGGGGAAGACAAAAGCCATTGAGCGAAGAGACTGAGGCGGCGAGATAGCGTCGGAGAGACGAACAATGAAAGCCTCACACATCATGATATTTGGAGCCGTGTTTCTGATGTACCTGCGTTTAACGAACACATAACGGCGAGGATGTTGCTCTTCCCCGCAGGACTTGACACCTCTCGTCTGTCTCATTACCAAACTGCCAGGATTGAATGCCTGCAAACAAGCGTACCTTGCTATCAATATCGAATTGGCTCACGAAGACGCTGCACTTCGGCCTTTGGCGTTCGCTTTGGTTGTGGGATATCGGCATCTACTCGATGAAACGATGGTCGGTATGTTTTATTGTCTCGATATGGTGGGGAAAGAACCTTTGAAGAAGGCAAGATTAGGAATGATACGGGGTCATCAATCTTATAAAGGACAAAGTAGTAAGGACACAGTCTTGGTAACCACGCCCAAGTACATTTGATAATTCTTTGAAAGGAAAGAGCGATTTGTGCATCGGATCGAACAAAACCCCTTTAGGATTAATACTGGGGAGTGTATCATTCTAGATTGACTAGACGTTCGATCTGTTCGCTTGACTCGACAGAATTCAATTACTACTTCTCGCGCGAACATATTCAAGACAGAAGAAGTTTGCGTTAACAAGTTACAAAAACCTGATCATTAATGTCAGAGAATTTCGATCCTCAAGTTCAAGGATAATTCTTAAAAAGACAAACAAGATCTCTCGAGAATTCAGCATCATAATTTTAATCAAAACTATATGAAATTGTCTGCCACAATGCTATGATGGCTTCGCTAAAAGGAAAATGAAAAGGACAATAACTGAGATTGTGATTTTGTGACTGATGGATTGCACGAATAGAAGAGACCAATGTCAATGCCACCGATTACCAATAGATCTCGGCAGCTAGGCGGGGAACAGGGGGATGAATAGGCGGTCCTCCCTCCTGTTTCTGCCCTTCATCCCTTGAGATTCAGCCAGAACGTTCAAACGGAGTCGATGCCCGATAGCAGCTTGATAAGGACTTGACGGCGGCGCAGCGGCTTTTGGGGCGTTTGGGGGGCAAGAAGAAGCCCAACCCACTTGATGTCACCAAGTTGATTTTGAAAGAGGCCATCACGGCCAACAAGACCTTCAGGGGTATGCTTGACGCATATCGCTTCTCTCTACAACTCCCTCCTCTCGAACCATCTGCCGCCCGTCCTTCAGTGGACCTCGAGATGGATGGAGAGGCTGCGGAAGAGCCGGATGAACGGTGATTGGGGTGTCGGGTCCGCTTTGGTGATGTTTTGCCTTGAGTGTGTGGTTGTTCCGATGCGATTGCGTTGGTTGATGTGTTCTTGCGTTTTGCCTGCGTTTGGGGTAGGTTGTGACCTTGTGGTGTGTCTATTCCGCTTTGCGTTGTTTTGCTATATCCGTCAATTGGAGGAATTGAAGAAGGCCGGTGATGCCGATCCTATGACAGCTTTTGGAAAATTTCGCTACGCAATTCGCTACTTTCAATACTGCCAAAGAACGACAAATTCCGAATCCGCGTGATTCAGCTTTCGTGGCAGTCCTTTCAAAGGGTGAGAGTTAATGGAAATCAAAATTGAAAAAAAACTCGTCAATATCTTCAAAAATGAACGATCATATACCAAATCCAGCCAGCTAACAAGGTCTTCGAATAACACGCTTCGGCCAGCTTCGGGCCCACGACGATGACGTCACTCAGCAGAACCTCAAAGGCTGATGGTTCCCTTCCTACGTTGCTTAGAAGTGTTACTCAAGTGTTAAATCAATGCCTCATTGAAGCGATCAATGAGCAATTGAAGATTTCTCTACAAGCAAGCTTAGCTTGATATATTAACTATCTGCAGAAGCTTCATCTGCACTATATCTTCGACTCTGTACGAATCTTTCATCTTTACTTTCACGAAATTCGCATTATAAAAGAAATCAATGATTCTGATAACAGTGATACAGTGCTGAAGATGAATTGATTCAAAACACATAATAATGTTCATTCGTTTGACAAGAGGCTGGCAACGAGATTCATCTGTACGTGATGTTGACTACGAACCTTTTGATTCTATTCTGTTTCGAATAGAAGTCAGAAGAGTCAAGAGATCTCAATTCGACGCAGTTTGAACGATGTTAGAACGTTGCGTGATCAGAAAAGTCGTCGTGCAGAGTTTTCACCCACGCGACAACATTCTCTCTAACAGTCACAATCGATCTACGAAGAAGATTAATGACATGTCGATGTCAGTAAGAGATGAAGAGATACTACTAGTGAAAAAGACAATTCAGATAAAGAGTCTGCGAGTTGTGACTACAAGTGATCGAAGGATTTGCGATTCGTCGACTGCGTCGATATCGAAACGTCTTCATCACATCGACAGTGCCGTCAAGTAATTGATGAAAAGATATCAGATAGAATAGTCGTTTTAGATGATGAGTCTGAGAGTCGTGACTACAGTGTTCGAAGAAGTAGTGACTCGTCAATCACGCTGATATACTGAGAGAGCTTGAACTCACCTTCTTTACTTGACGTCAGATCATACATCTATCTACGTGAAAAATCGAGAGCTCATGAGAACGATCAGAATGCATCTCTATTATCGATCAGCTAAGCATCGAACGATTGCGATCGCACGTCTATACTAACAATCTATTCAACGTCTACGTGACACAAGTCAAATCAAGAGAAGGAAAGAGTTATTCAATACAATCACACTCTATCTCTTCATCGTGCGCGTCTCTCTTTCATCACATATTTCTCTGCTCAATGAATGACAATTATTGAGCAAGAGAACACAGTTTCTGCGTTACAATCACGAGCATCACGAATGCAAAGAAACGTCTTTCGTCTTCGAATCGAGAATCGAATCGAAACATCATTGTATAGAATATCGTCAATGAAGAGCAGAGCAAAGACGATGCGTCATAATCAAACAGCACAGACACTCTCATCAAGAGTTTACTCGAGCGTCACGTGCTGAATAGAAGCTATAGATTCATTACTGATAATATAGTGTCAATTTTATTGTTTCGACGACGTGAAGTCGTCGTGTAGTCGGCGAGCGATTTTCTCCCTCAGAGGATTTTGTTCGTTTGATACACATAGCATAGTTTCCCTCATAGGTCGAACTTAAACCGATGTCACAAGAGTGTATGAATTCAAATCAAATCAAATCAAATCAAATCGTTTGACAAGATGAGATTAATAGCATTAAGTGAATATAAATCTTTTACGCGAAATAATCGTCCGAAGACGACTCGATCAGCTCACTTTTCACTACTCATTTTTCTTTCATTCTCTGCATTCTAACACGTACGCTTTTCTTCAGTCTAACATGTTTGCTCTTTTAATCTGAACTTCGAATTCAATTCATCATGATCAATTCACACGTGAGAGCGACTGATCTCGATTCAAACCTAGAGTGATCTGCGTCTCAGACAAATGAGCTCGCTGTGTTAAATGTCTTGAAATAATGATAAGACGAACGTCGAAGTCTGAAAGACGACAACCGCTTCTGTTTTGACCTCTTCGGCCGATGTCAAGAAACCAAAGAAGGTCGCCGCCCCAAGGCCCCGTAACCCTGCCGCCAAATCTGTGGTTGATGACCGCAAGCCCGCCGTTAAGGCATCGCGTCGGCCTAGACGTTCTGCTACGGTCGTCGAATCCTTAACCTGGTTTGAAAGACTTATCTTCGAACTCTCTTCCCATCACAAAATGAACATACACCTTCTCATTAACCCGAAGTATCTTTCAATTCTGGGGAAACTTAGTACGAAAGCTTAGCGTAACCTTGATCATAATCTAACAAAACGTCTGAATGCTTGACACAGTCGCAAGGTTGACCCCATCGTCAAGCCTACGCACACGGGTTACAAGATCAAGAATGCCACTCATCGACTTCGCCAAGCAACGAGCAATTCTGCATTGGGTTTGCTAGCACTCGAGAATGACGTCACTTTTGTGACATATTTTGTAAGCAGCTTATTCGTTATTCCTCACCGCCGTTTACTCGTAACTTACCCTTCTCGATAAACCATAACACTGACTCGAAAATAGTGGTTGAAATACCAGAAGAATCTCTTCGTGAGTTGAGTGCACTCGAGATTAAATTTGATGAAGCGTGATGCTTTGATAGGTGATTTTCAAGAGCTGGTCGATGATGAAGGGAAACAGCGACTTGCCAACAGATGATACTGATCATCACGTAAATCTTTCTCATTACTTGTTATTTTTCTGCATTTTAAATGATTGTTCTGTGACATCAGCATCACATGATTTCTCTTTCTTCTGTTTTTAACTTTAATTACATCTCTTCACTCGTGAAAAGCTCATGAACTCAAAGCTATGTCAAACGAGCATTTGACACCTGCGGGTACAAGGCATTTCAAGAAACGTCTGAACAATGCGGTCAGGATGATCCAAGCTTAGGATATGCCAGAGTGTTCTTAGGTTCACAAAGCAGTAGTTCCGCTATTCCGCGAGACTCTATTGCAAGACAATGAATACGCTGTATTTGCAACAAAGCTCATGCCGTGAGCGAAGAATAATATAAACTGAATGTCTTTGATTGAAGAAATAGGAAATCCAGCGGCGTATTGTATGACGTGAAAAGGTAGGATCAAACACTACTGAGTCGGTGTGACCGCACAGCCCAATACCATAGAAATTATCTAGTGACCAAAACCAGAATTTGAGATACGCTACACTGTCTTCGAACCTTGAAGGAAGTGTGTATTTATAACTGACAGCAAGACCGAAGCTAGTCGTCAAAGACCCGTTGACAGCAATTTCGCCATGGTGTGAAGGAGAATAAAATACGCAAATCCTTCGTAATCAGACGCGCTTTCGACGGCCTTTGACATGAACAAAACAAATATTGCTCGAACTCCTGCTCACCGAGTCCATGATAAGATGTGCAGCATCCTGTATACAGGCTGTCAAGATCTCAACGCTTATTCCTTATATGTGGGCCAGAGCGTCTAGATTGCCGAAAGGATAACGAGCGACGACACGTCATTGCTTCAAATAAGATATCTGAGTTTGCACTACCATTTCTGGGAGTTCAGTGACACCGTGGACGTCTCACCAAGTCGCGCTTTGCGTTTTCCGAACGGTACCAGCACCAAACATGACCATTTTGTTCTTAGAAGGGGACACACAGTATTGTGCAGATTTCAGACGAACGGACAGATCTTTCGAGCGGCTTCAAGGTCTTTATTTGCTGGATAGTGGGTTATCTCTGCCCCTTTCCACTCACCACCCATGAGCTCCCCATGTGCCCTTCCGCCTTCGGTTTGAACAGAACCCCTCATTACCTATAATGTTTTCAAACTTGTTATGGTTAAAAGTCCCAACAGTCGAACACGTTTAGCAGAACCACCCGAGACATTCGTGGCTGGATTTGCATTTTTCGATTTTCCAAGCCGAGGAACGACGTATGTTGGTCAAGCAGCCTTCAACCATTTAACCACGAAATGCCAAGATTCTTGCAATCGACAACGACAAGAGTAGGGACACAAATCCACCGGGACAGAGATCGTGGCCATCAGAGGCACTTAGACAATCATATTACGGATGGACCATTGCACCAAAGTTTCTCCCTAGACGAACACAACCCTAAGACGTACAATTTGGGGACCAATAATGTTAAGATGGACGTTTTGCAAGGAATATCCATCATGGAAGAAGTAAATGGTCTCGAATTTTGAAAAATGGACCCATAATACCTCGCATCCGCGGGCACAATATTGTCAGGTTTCTCGAGAATTGGTGGCAGAGAACGAGGGGGTCTCACTGTCAAACCTGAAGATCATTGGGTGGCATTGCGTGATCAGCCGCTCAGTAAAGAATGCAGTTCAATGCACCGCACTACCATCGACGTACATTGACAAAGGCGACCTGGGCTATCGTTTAGACTGTACACTGAGCTAAATGATAGCTTCTATGCTTTAACGGGTAGAACCTAACGGGTTTCGACTTCAAGTTGGTTCGGTTCCTAGCTCTCAGGAAGATATGCGTTGGAAAGCTCGATCTTCACGTTAGATGCCCTCATTTCCACCATCTGGACCACAGGTGCTGGTGATGGTCAATGTCGCATAGCTAAGAATATCGCGCAAAGCCAGACCAGCTGTGCTCAACAGCCAGGCATGTGTTTGAAGACTCCAAGAATAAGTAGAAGCAATGAAAACTCACTTCGAAGTGGCATCGTTCAGCAAGCAAAGGAGGACAACCAACTAAAAAGGTATACCTAGAAAACGCGTCGAAGTTACCGGACTTTTAGCGTATGCAGAAAGGTTTAGAATCCTTGGCATTCGTTTTCGCTCTGCCCCACGATGATCCGTTTGTATGAGGAATTTGAAAATCAACCCCATCGCCCCTCAATTGCCCGAAATTGAAGCTATTCAGACCTCTTTGTTTGTTGACGTTCCTGACGTTCTTGTAACCGACCGTTTTTATTCGAAATGCCTCAACGCCGGAGTCAAAATCTACCTCTAGATGATCTTCTCACCCTCTCTAGAGCATCCGAAAGGCGTAGGAAACCGACGACTCGAGCTGAACAGCCGAAGACCACTGATCGAGCTGGCTCTCCCGATCGTCGTCGTAGACGAGCTCTCATTTCATTGAATGTAGATGACTCTCGATTGTCTTCAACTTCTGAGCTGTCTTCAACTTCTTGACAATTCTCGTCTTCTGAATCTCAGTTGTCTTCACTTTCTTGACGATCTGAATCTTCTTCACTAAGACGTTCATGATCTGATTCACTCTCATCATTGTCACGTTCTAAATATTGAGAGAATGAACTCGATCTTTCTAAGAATAAAGCTGAAAGATCAATAGCTTTTTCAGCTGCAGAAATTGCTGCGTGTGCAAAGCATCAAAAAGAACAACAGAATTGAGTCGATGCTGCTCGAAGATTGAGAAACAATAAAGCTTGTGAAGAGACTTTATGATAAACAGAAATAGATGAGCATGATGAACAAGAGACTATATGTCGTCGTCATCTGAATCGTCAGACTAGAAAAGAGACAGATGAGTTGTTTATCTCTGAGCTTAAAGTTATGAACTTTGAAGATCGAATTGATGATTCTATGCTGTTTATATCAGTTTGTCTTCATGTAAATTGAAGACTTGAGTAATCTAGTCACATTGCTCAAATGCTGACTTCAAAGTTTCAGATCTGAAGCTTTGAAGAGATCTTAAATGAAATTATTAAGCTCAAAGATGATGATATCAAGAGCTGAATTATTACTAATTGAATGATTATCATCAAAGTTAATAGATCAAAAGTCATTTGAAAGCAGCAGTTTATTGATGACTTTAATGAGTTAGAATGAGAGAAAATCTTGCTCGCTTTGACTGAAAAGAGAGCTACTGACTATACAATCAAGATAGAGATCAACGCAAAGATTGAAAAGTTTATTTGTAAAAAATCTGCTGAGATTGTTTCTGAAGATTCTGATGTTGATGAGAGATCTCGTCAAAGATGCATTTGCATCGATCAACTTCTGAATCGAGTTTGAATCAAAGCAGAAACACTTGTTAACATCAACAATTTTGATAAAGCATTGCTAAATCATTAACAGTGCAATGATGAACATTGTAGAAATCAGAATAACTTCTGTTTCGTGAATTTTGCAAACAAGCACTATAATATGAATCACACTCAGCAGTCTTTATGAGATAAAATAATATTTAACGATGAAGCAAACATCAGCATTGAGTGATCTTTTATCTTTTTATATAACTTTTGAAGTGATAAACAGAGCTCTGTTATCTCGCTGTCTTGTTGATCAGATCTGCATGAGAAAAGATTGAATGTTAAAGCAGAGTGAGTGAAAAAGAAAGATTTTATGACGAGATTTACTGTTATGAATCTGCATAGAGCGAATCATATGAGTGTATTCTAACTAGAAGTTCAAAGCTAAAGAAGAAGAAAGATGAAACACGTCGTGAGTTTTACTCACAAAGGCACGCTAGGCCGCTAGCGTGTCAACATCAGCTCTATACTAGTCTATGATAGTCTAACATGATCTATGTTAGACTAATTCGAAGTGCATGCTCGCAACATTATCTTCTCTCTTCATCTAGCAATGTTCTCATTGCTGCAGTTCGATCGATCTTTCTTTTGATTTCTATCTTGATTTATTTGAATATCATTCATGAAAGTCATTTACGATCTTCTGACATCTCTCGAACTCATTTTCATCGACGTTGTATCAATGTAGATCGACGTCGTATTCTTTTCAATTGACACGATATTGTAATCGTCGTCTGTAGTGCCTGAAGTTCAGTATGTTCTTCACTTTTCATTCATTTTCATCATTCATCACTATAAAATCAGACGACTCATTTCGTTGTTCTTTCAGAGAATTCTTCGAATTCAGTCGCAGCAGATTCGAAACGAACTTTGAATGAATCTTCATTGTCGATGACAATTTCAGTCGATATGCATGTTCGATCTCAGTCAGAATCTTGAAAGATTCTAGCATCTTATCGTCTAGTTTCTTTGACGATCTTGCGATCATAATGTTTCTAGAATCTAGAAACATCATGTCATCTATCTTATAGATCATTTTCTTTCGATGCTTATCAGTTTGTTTCTTCATTGTGACTCTGACTCTTGCTAATACTTGTTTGATCAACGCTAGTGATCGTTTCATGTGTTTGAATATATTCTCTGCTTTATCTGCTTCGATTCTTGCTCGAGTGATTTCATATTCAGTTGAATTCGAATCAAAGCTCATGTGAGAGTGAAAGCTTTTATTCAGAAAGAACGTCAACTGTTCAATTAACGATGAAATAGCGTTGTTATCAACGAATTCAGTCATAAATAATCAGGCGAACCAATCATCTTGCATATACGAGCAGTAGATTCGTAGATATCGTTTCACATTCTGATTCGCTCTTTTCGTTTGATCATCGATCTGCAAATGATAGTTGATAGATAGTTTCATCTTGATGTCGAGTCTCAGACATAGAGACTTTCAGACAATCGATATGAATTGAGAATCGCGATCGAATACTATTGATCTCGATAGTTCATGAGTTCTGAAGACTCATATCAACAGCAGCTTAACTGTTTGTTCTGCAAAGATTTCTTCGTCATCTGATCAACACAATATATAGTGTCGTTTCTTAGACAATCGATCTATGACTGTCAGAATCGCGTTGCTTTCATCACTTTCTGATAGATCGATAATGAAGTTCAAGAATATGTTCTGTCATCGTTGTTCAAGTATGAGCAATGACTTCAGCAGTTCATTGATTCAATCTCTTGATGCTTTTGACCTACGACAAACGTAACAGTTTCGAATGTAGCGTTTGATTGTCGTTCTCATCTTCGACCAGCAATATGATCGTCTCAACAAGTCTAATGTTCGATTCATGTCAGAATGATCACTGATCGAAAGATCATGTGCTTTTCTTATTAATCGAATGATCATTGACTGAGAAATTCATAGTCTATCATCTTTTCAGAGTACTTCATCAAGTACTCTGCAGTTGTTCAGATCAATATCTTGACAAGTTCTTCTGTTTTGTTTCATGACTGCTCGAATATCAATACATAGTTGATTCGTTCGATTTTCAACTATAGTCTGATTCTGAATAGAAATCACTTCTTCGATCGAATCTTCATTAGCTTTTGATTCTTGTTTCGACTCTGAATCAGATCTGAGCAAGATCTGAGTCAGATTTCTGATCATTTTCTTGATCAGCTTCTATTGACTGCAATTCAAACTTGCTTTCTAACAATAGCATCTGATGCTGATATAGCTTTCGATCATCGTTTGTCTCAATCAACTTGACGTCTGACATTCTGATCAGCGCGTCTACTTTCAGATTCTGTTTTCCTGACTGATATATGATCTTGAAATTATATTCAGATAACTTCTCAGTTCATCTAGTCTGTCGTTGAGTCAGTTCTTTGATAATCATGAAGTACTTTAAATTCAGATGATCGATGAAGATCTTGATCAAAATATCTGTACATTTCAATTCAAAGCGTCAGTGCTTCAAGCAGCGAATAATGATCAGCAGTTCTTTGTCATAGATCTCGTAGTTGCATTCTGCAAGAATCATGTTCTTGCTGTAGAAGATCACTGAATGTAGAATGTCTTCATCGTCATACTGAGATAATACTTCGCTATTGACATAGTTCAAGAAGTCAGTTTTCAGAATAGCTTCTCTGATCGAGTCAAAATGCTTCAGAACGAGAACTGTCATCATCTGTTGCTTTAGTTCTTTAAAGATCGTCTGACAGATCTCTGTTCATTCAAAAAGATGATCTTTTCAAGTCAGCTTTATCATGAGTCGAACGATCTTTGAGAAGTTCTTTATGAATCGTCGATAGAAATTGCAGAAGTCAATGAAGATCTGCACATGAGTCAACGATCGTGACACTTTTCAGCTTCAAATCACATCTACTTTTCGAGAATTCATTCGTAGATCATTGATGAATATCAGTAGTTCAAGAAACGAGATTTTCTGAATCTTGAATTCACACTTGTTTATGTCTATCTGTAGATCGACTTCACGAAGCTTGTCTAGCACTTCTTTCACGTGAGTTTTATGTTCTTTCAATGTCTTACTGTAGATGAGAATATCATTCAAGTATGTCTGAAAGAATTTATGCAGACATTCAAACAACACATTGTTGATATAATGCTGAAAAAACGCAGATTCATTGATCAATTTGAAAAGCATTACTCTATACTTGTAGACGTCGAAGAAAGTAACAAAAGTAGTTAAATTCTCGCTTTCTGAACTCATGCGCAGTTTATTGAACGCGATGATTATGTCGAGTTGAGTCAGATACTTACTGTCTTGAATTCAAGCTAGTACTTCGTCTATCAAGAGTATTGAATAACAATTTCTTTTGATCAGAGCATTCAGTTTTTGATAGTTCATGCAAAAGCGAAGACTATCATCTTTCTTTTCGACAAATAGTATTGACGAAGCAAAAGAAGCTTTGCTGAGTGTGATGAACTTCTTCTTCAAATTTTCTTCTAGATACTCTTTGATCTTCTGCAGCTTGTGACTCGACATAAAATACAATTGACTTCTAGAAGATTGATTCTCATCTTCTAATTCAATCTTATGATCGTATGATCGATGCAAGAGCAACTATGTTGTCTTTTCTCTATCAAAAACGTTCAGAAAGTCGTGATAAACTATTGAAAGCTTCTTCTTCAGTTCATTTAATGACATGACAAATGTCATTTCATTCAGTTTCGTGAAATCTTCGACTGAGCTAGCTTGAAGCGCTTTATTGATTTCACTAATGATCAATGTGAAGATCTTGACATTCTTATTCTTGACTAGAGTTCGATATGCAGCGACTTCAATCATGATAATATTGATGAATCTTTTTTTCTCAGTTGACTGAAAGAGACGAAGTTGATCGAGATCAACTTGAATGCTTTGCTTTCATATGAGTACAGGTTTAATGAATCGAACAGATTCAATGAACTGGTTCACTAGTTTCTGATTCGTGAATCGCTTCAAGATGATTGTTGACGTAATCATCGAGTTTAAGTTCTTTCGTTTCATTTTGCAAATTTCACTTGACTCAGATCTGTGAAATGCTGATTGACTGCTTACTTTCAAAACAACAGATTTCGATGTTCGAATCTTCAACGATGATATTAATCGATCGTTTGCAGAATTTATCAAAATTTGATTTCTTTTCAATCAGAGATTTTCAATGATTATCTTGTGCTGATCTAGACGAGTTATCAATAGAAGCATCATTTCATTCTTGTGTTCTTGTATCATGATCAATGTATACAGAGCGTGTGTAATTGACTTTCGATCAGAAATTTCATCATACAATCAAATCAACTTTGATTTTGACAGCGATATTGACTGAATATCAAAGCGTTCACATAGCTCTGACATCAAAGATTCATCAATAAAAGTCATGTCAGTGACTTCAGTATCTATCAGAGCGAGAAACCTGAATATCTTTTCTAGACTACTCAAGATGACATCAACAGTGAACGACTTGAAATCAAATGAATCATTAGACATGCTGATGAAACAGAATATGAGTATATCATCTTCAGTCACTACTTTGATGAGAGTAGATCGTTTTTTGAATTCGTAGCGATCTCGTGCGCTTGAGTCGTCTCAAGACAGTCATATGCTCTATGTTCTGACTTCTTGCATTTGAAGCAGAGTTCTTTCTTAAACAACTCTTTCTGAATAGAATTGAGCTTCGATCTTCTGAGTTTCTTTCACGAAGAAACTGATGACGTGAGTCGAGTAGTTAATGTGCTGACGACAGAGCGAGCAGCTTGAGTAACTGATGCTTTGACGACTGATCGAACATTCAATTCAGTCAATCTAACATCGACTCGCATGCAGATGTCGACAAACTCGTTCAAGTTCGTGATTCGTTTGTTGAGCGTTACTCGCTGAAGATTTGAGCTGATCTTATGCTGAAGATCATCTAGTAAAGTCTCGTTATTGTACTCTAGTTCTGCACTAAATCTCTGAAATTTCATTCAAAATTCATGAAAGAAGATCTTGTTCTGATACAGCTTCAAGTACTGACGTTGAGTCGTGTGATGATGATTGAGATCGTTGTACATTTTATTAATCATCGATAGTACTTCTTCGACTTCTAGAAACGAGTTCAAGAAGGTATTTCACATGCGAGATGCAATATGTTTGATCGCAGCTTCACTGACTCGACTTTCGATATATGCAATCTTCAACTCTTCGATAGAAAAATGATTCTTGTTTGTCTTCAGCTTGTTTTGCATTCAAGACAGTCAATTGTCTACATTCTGCGACGAATCTTCAAACAGTGAAGAATTCGATAACTTGATTGACTTCGAGAATCGATCTTCAGAGATTGAAGTGCTTTGTCGACTTGATGCAGCTTCTAAATGATGTATAATCACGTTCTTGTTTCTATTCTCTTTCTGCAGACACGTTTGTGCAATCTTCAACGTGATGTTTGTCTCGTTGACATCTTCTAACATCTGAATCATGTCATTGTGAATCTCGATTTCGATGTCGTGCTGTTGACACATGTACTTGATAAAGACAACGATGTCGTCTGCTTCATGAGCACTTATTCAAGCATTCAGTTCAGTGTTGATGCTGATATTGATCATTTCATGATCAAAGAGCAACGCGTTCGTGTTCTCTTCTTCTGTATTCGACGACGCATTCGTGTCTTCTTCTTCTGATGCTGTTCGATTCTGTGATAGAAGTGATTCTCTTCTAACATTTCAAAAGTCGTAGCGAGCAATGCTCACTGATTCTGATTCTGTGCTTCTAGTCATTGTATGAGTAGAAAATTGCTGATCGAGATTCTGATGTTACTCTATCAAACTTTCTGAGTTCAAGCAACGACTAGTACTCTATCGAACTTTCTGAGTTCAAGTACTGCTGAAATTTCTGATTTCTGATGACGAGCTCAATAAAGAGTTAATCAAGAACAACGCGTTCGTGTTTTTTGATTCTGATTCTACCGGAATTTCTGGTTTCAAATCAAGATTCTTCTTTAGAAATTTCTGATTTCTATCAAGCTTTCTGAGCTCGAGTTCTGATTCTGCTGTCAAAATTTCTGGGTTCGACTTCTGATTTGAGTTGTGTAGCTTGTTTTTATATCGTCTACACGTCGATAGCAAGATTAATGAGCTTTGAACTAATGTTATGAGTCTGCATAGAGCGAATCATATGAGTGTATTCTAACTAGAAGTTCAAAGCTAAAGAAGAAGAAAGATGAAACACGTCGTGAGTTTTACTCACGAAGGCACGCTAGATCGCTAGCGTGTCAACATCAGCTCTATACTAGTCTATGATAGTCTAACATGATCTATGTTAGACTAACTCAAAGTGCACGCTCGCAACATTTACAAGATTCAATGAACAGCAAATGAAAATGCAAATGAGTGAGACAATGATCAATCAGATAGAACGAATAAACTTGCATCAGAAAGCTTCAGAATCTCATTCATCATCATCTTAAAAATTTTCTCTTTTGCAATGATCATCATGACAACAATCATTTATCTATTCTTTCTATCAGTTGTCTTATCAATCATGACAGCAGTCTTCACAGTCTTTCTTGTGACAGCAGTCTTCACAGTCTTTCTCATGACAACAGTCTTTACAATCTTCTTCGTGACAACAGTCTTTGCAGTCTATTCAATGACAGCAATCTTCATCATCTCAATTTACTTCTTCTTCTTCTTTTTTTTCTTTTTCTTCTTCTTCTTCTTTATTATTTCAGTCTGCAATTGCAGCTCAGTGATCAAGTCTCATTGAAGAGTCAGAAAAAATGAAAAAGATATTTAATCAGTTCTTCATCTAAAAGATAAACAAGATCTCACGTCAAACAATTAAACAAAAGCTCGCAGAGATGAAATTCATAGTGAATGCTCAGATGTGATCTACAAATGATTTAAAAGATATGACAGATTCAACGTCTGCTATCTATCAAACTGCTATACAAGTAGAGATGTCAGATGAAATGACTCATGCATTTAAGAAAAATCTGAAACTCTTCAAGTTGATCTGATGTGAGATCAAGACTTTATTAGAACTGAGTCATTAAATAGAATCAAATTTCTGAATCAAATTTCTGATTTTCTATCTTCAATTCTCATTTCAAAGCTTTGATATTTATTTCAAAAATGTAATTTGAATGCTTGAAGTGTTATCTTGAATATTTATCATATTTGTTTCGTTCAACAGCGTAATGAAGAAAGTCTTCAAAAATGTTTTCAAAATAAGATCATGTTTCATCAAAATGTCTATGAACTCAGATCTTTAATACGTTGAAGATGAGTTCTATGAGATTGTAATTCAATGAGTAAAGAGACAAATATCACATCTGACATTCATATCAATGATAAATCATCAATTCAACAAGATAAATAACTTATTTGACATTCATGTGAAATGATGAATTCTTCAATTCAACTATTGCAATAAACATTTATGTTATTCATGATGATCACACTTTTTGAAGTTGAAAAGAAACTGCATAGAAATAACAGTTCATCTGCTAGTCATTGAAAGAAAGTCTCATCGTTGAATCAACTTTCGCGAATATCGATGCAGAATAAATATTCATCTTTCATATAAATTGAAAGAACACTTCAGCAATGTTCTTTCATTTTAAAGACTTGATAGCGAGTTGATTGATCAATGAAAGCATAGATCTGATGATGTCAGCTCGTGATCTCATTGAATAAGAATTTATTCATGAACATGAGCTGTTCAGTCATCAAATGAAGCATGTCTGCTATTCAATTCAAACGAAGCTCATTGTTTTGTCTGACTTCTACACGCTGTTCTTTTTTAATACTTCAGTCTTTTCTCTTCAGAATTCTTGATATCATGAATTGATGCACGTTAATGTTTCACTTCTTTCATATGTATCGAATTATCTCTTTCTTCATGACTTACAACTGATCTTCAAGATAGATCATGAGATCATTTTCAGCAATCTTGAAGATCTTTCAAGAAGCGTCTTTGAGTCGAAATTGAGATCTAAAAGATGAGTTATACATAAAGAGATTCTCTTGAACATTGTATACAGTGGCAGAGCAACAATGAATCTCTTCAGCGATTGTCGAAGAAGTTCAATGAAGTAGCAGAAGACGTAGTATTTTGAAGCGCAGGCTTACAGAAAGTGATTCCGGCATAGCTGAAAGAACGTCAGGAACGTCAACAAACAAAGAGGTCTGAATAGCTTCAATTTCGGGCAATTGGGGGGCGATGGGATTGATTTTCAAATTCCTCATACAAACGGATCATCGTGGGGCAGAGCGAAAACGAATGCCAAGGATTCTAAACCTTTCTGCATACGCTAATTGATTAGCGCGATCAACTTCCTGCGTGCAGCATCATCTACTACATACCTTACGCGAGTGAAAAGCAATAATGCCATGTATTGCCGGACTTGCTCGGATTGACACGAGGAGATCTCTGTTATGGTGGCACGTTACTGGGCCAAGCTGAGCCATTATGACCAACACAGCAGTGAAACCTGAGTGCTGGCCCCGCCTTTCAGTACGACACAATCCCACTAATGCAGTGGTGACTGTAAATGATTGGAATCGCGAACATGCCAGATCATAGCTCAGATGCCGAGGCATATAGGCATAGTTCCCTTTCTGGGTTGGATGTTGAAGAGAGACAGCTATTATGGCCCAATTCGCACCAGATCTAGAGCAGCTCCGCAATCTGCAAGACAAGGTCGTTGTGCTGACTGGTTGCTTGGCCTGTTTTCTGTCTCAAGGTCAAGGCTGATTCGAACAGGTGGAGCGAATGGGATTGGCGCTGCTACCGTTGGTGTCTTCCATAAGCGTGGAGCTCTCGTCGTTTTCGGTGATCTCGACTCAGCGTCTGGCGAGAAGGTCTCCTCGCAGTATGATGGCAAGAAGGTTCAGTTCCTGCGCACCGACGTTACGAAATACGAAGATAACCTGGCCTTGTTCCGCCTCGCCTTGAAGACATACGGAAGGGTCGATCATGCCATGGGTATTGCAGGCATTATGGAGCAAAGGAATATCTTTGACTCTGGATTGACGATTGAAGACGTGGAACAGGTGCTGAGCTATAACCGAGAGACGAGAGGATAACCTGAGCTTTGATAGCTGATGCAAAAGCCCAGCCTCCCAGCACCCTCGTCCTGGACGTCAATCTCCTTGGCCCGCTCTACTTCGCCCGCATAGCAGCAGTCTACCTCCGCCACAACGCCCAAACTACCGATGACAAATCGATCATACTCTTGTCCTCCGCTGCCGGCATCCTAGGAACCCCTGGCCTCGCCACCTACTCTGTTCGTTGTCCCTCTCTTTCCCTAACTTTTTATCCAAAAGAACTCGTAACAGGTCCGGGACTCGTCCACTGACTACGATCCCCACCCATAGACCGCCAAACACGGTCTCCTTGGCCTCATGCGCACACTCCGATACATCCTCCCTGCAACTCACAACATCCGCATAAACGCCATCTGCCCCCTCGCTACGGACACAGGCATGCTAACTCGTGCCGTCTCTACCTGCTTCCGCGAGAACAACCTGGCCATGAATACGGCAGAAGATGTTGCCAACATTGCTTTGGGTCTCGTGGCTGGCACTCATAAGAGCAAAGGGAAAGAGGAAGCGGAGAAATGCAATGGGCTGTCAGTGTATGTGGAGGGAGGCAGAAGTTGGGAAATCGAGGAGGGCTTGGATGCAACCAGGGAATTGTGGATGGGGAAGGAGCCGAATGAGAGGTTGATGGCGGTAGGGAAGGTTCTTCCTCCTGTGAGTTGGAATGCTGTAACGACTGGGTGAGGTAGGTTTGTTAACGATTTGTGCTTATAGGATGCTTGGATTTGTGACAAGTGACGTCCTTATCGCCACTTGATTGGTCTTCTTCTTGCTGCTGTTGTAGATATTTTCATATACCACTTATGCTTACAGCATTGGGTGCAAAGACGCTAATTTACACCTATACTCTGATATACTTGCACCCTAAACTACAAGTCCACTTACCTTTTCCACCTACCCGCAACTCGTAGCTCCCTCCGCCATTGAGAGATCGCAGGTAAACCCTACCTCCCATGCAGTCTCCTTCAAATCCTGTTCGTTTTGTTTCCTGTGTTTCATTCCCACCCTATAAGCACAGTCCCTGAACCAGCCGCAAGCGTTACTATCGTGACAGCACAGTGTAAGCTTCGAGATTGGAAGTTTTCGACAAAAGAACGGTGTGGGACAGGAAGGGTCCATGATTCTCCAAAAAGAAAGGCACGCAAAAGAAGGTTTGAGAAAGATTCGATTGCGGGAGGGGATGGAGGAAACAAGGAAGGGCGAGGCTGCCGCTGGTGAAGGTACAGAAATGATGGTACTGCAGGTAGAATATATACAGAAGCCAAGAGTCTTGTGCGTTAAAATCGAAATGCCTGAGTTTAGAGGAATGAGAGTCGATAAGGTAAAGTATTTAGTAGGTAAGGTAAGGTAGCGTGGGCGCGTGGCGTGCGTGGGTAGGTAGGCGTGGGCACGTAGGCTGTTGTAGCCTTGTAGGAGCTTAGCGAGCTCTCGGCCTTCGGACTTTCGAACCATGAGCGTCAAAATAAGATTGATAAGGTGTGGGGAGAGACCGAGGGGACGGCGAGACTTTCACTAAGAATGTTCCCGCTCTCTCGCACCCGGCGATTCCTGCTTCCGAAGACATCCAATTACACTCCTTCCCTTGACAAAGCAAATCAGATCCCATCGGTCCTTCACTGTCAGGGAATTACCAATGCAGGTTCGCAGCCTCAGAACGACTGACCGAGATAGAAGGCATGTCGAGAATTAAGACGAGAAGAAGGAGGATACAAGTGGCCGGGTGCAGCTCTCATACTTTCCTTTGTTGTTACCTATCAACACCTACAGCTCGCCCAGACACCCCCCCTAAATCTTGTGCTATACCAAGCATTTGGTGTTTTCATTTCACACATTGCCCTCATTGCCCTCATTGCCCTCATTGAATCTCTTAGAACCGAAGCATCGTTGTCACCATGGTCTCTCACGACATTGTGGTTGTTGGAGCAAACATTGCTGGCATTCTTGCAGCTCACTACCTCCTAAAGCACACCCATACCCGCCCTCCAAGACGCCAACAAATCCGTAACCTACAAGCTCACCCTCATTTCCCCCTCTACCCATTTCTTCTGGAAGATCGGAGCCCCGCGCGCTTTGATCAACTCCGAGCTCATTCCATTCTCTAAGATCTTCAAGCCCATTGGAGATGGGTTCAAGCAATATCCCAAGGACAAATTCACCCTCGTGATAGGCTCAGCAGTTGGTGTCGACCAAAGCCAGAAGACCGTGACAGTACAAACAGCAGATTCAGGTACGAAGACGGTCAGCTATTCAGCCCTCGTCATCGCAACAGGCACAACCTCGGCATCTCCCCTCTGGACGCTCCATGGCTCTCACGAAACAACAATTTCCTCCATGAAGGAATTGCACGCAGCCTTGCCCAATGCATCCACGATCCTAATCTCTGGCGGTGGTCCCACAGGCGTAGAAACGGCTGGTCAGTATCCCCCTCGCTCCTTCCGCCTAAACTCGTATCCACTAACAACCGCTCTAGGAGAAATCGCCACCGTCTTCCCCAAAGCGGACACCACCATCCTGTCCGGCACGCACTCCCTCCTCCACCGCCTCAAACCCGCCATTGGCGAAGCCGCCGAATCAACACTCAAACGCATGAACGTCAAAACCATCAACAACGCCAAAGTCACCGCCGCCACCCCCTCCGCTGACAACCGCAAAACCACCGTCCAGCTCTCCGACAACACCTCCAGAACCGTAGACGTCTACATCGACGCTACCGGCGGCCGCCCCAACACCTCGTTCCTCCCCTCCGCCTGGCTCAACGAACGCGGCTACGTCCTTACCGACCCCAAATCCCTCCGCCTCCTCACCGCCGCAAATGTCTACGCCGTCGGCGACGTGGCCTCCTACAGCGCCGGCTCGGCCATAGACGCCATGGAACCCATACGACCGCTGTGCTCCTCCATCCTCGCGGACTTGTCCCCGGATGGGAAGGCGGTCAAGCAGACGCCGTACAACAAGAGCGAGAAGATGACGCAGTTGGTGCCGATTGGGCCTAAGGGGGGCGTCGGCATGTTGTTTGGATGGAGGGTGCCGAGTCTGATGGTTTGGGGGGTCAAGTCGCGGACGTTTTTTGTGGAACTGGTGGAGCCGCTGGTTTCGGGGGCGAGGGTGGCGAAGGCTTGAGGGTGGTTTGGTGTTGCTGCGGGGGTTTTGGGGGGTCGAGGGATCTGGTCCGATTGAGGATTTGGTTGAATACCAGTAGATATTTCTGCTTTTGCGGTGGGGCATGTGGGGGTGATGTGCTGGACCCTTAATAGATACTAGACGTGGCGTAGAGACGTTTCCTGGAAATAATAGGCCTCTTTACAGTTGCAATAGGGAGCAAAATAAACGCACCCCTTGGTTCTTTCGATACTTGTAAACCGGTACATAATACACCCTCTAAAGCTACCGCAGTAGTTACTATTTGGAGAACACAGGCACATATTGAGCGGCGGAATCATATAAGCCGTCATGTTTAGAAGATTCACTATCTGATTCTCAGCAAAGATAATAAATATATATATATACTGTAGGTAGAGGTACTGTGGGTAAGGAGAACCACGTCTTTTTTCCCACTTCAACTACAGTAGTCAGTCTGCTTTCCATTGGGGTTTTGCCCCCTTGCGGAAATGAAATGAACTATAATATATCACGTATCGCACGACGAACAACGATAAGGACGTCGCATCGATGTGGGCGACTTTGGAAAAACGCGTAAGCACAGGACTTCTCTTGTTCTACTGTACTCCGTCCAGCGCCCCCATGCCTCGCCTCCTACGAAAGCCTCGGGCTTTTCCTCCCCCCCCCGGGGTATCTTTGCTGTTTGTGTCTATGGTTGCAAAAACATGTTGTTCGCAATGAGTGCAGGGGTTTTGGGTTGGAAGTGGCGGGTTGTGTGTGCTTTTTCTTGTTTTCTTGGTTTATTGTGTGGATGGGTAGTGAAAGTTTTTGGTGTTAGTGGGATGGGGAAGGGGGGGGTGAGATGGGGGAAGGGGGTGGGGGTGGGGGTGTGTTTGGTTGATCTGGGGGACGGGGAGGGAGGAGAAGGAGAAGGAGGAGGGGATGGTGGGATGGTAGAGATTCCAGCACACTCCTCTCTGCTTGCTTCCACGACCACCACACACACACAGTCCTTCCTATCACTCTTCCTCTACCCCCTTCTTTCCTTCCTTTTCGTCCCTAGATCTTCAACTGGCATCTCACAATACACAACCTCTGCCTCTACCTCTCATCTTCCTCTCTACCTCTCATCTCATCCCATACACGCTCATTCGTCGAAACCAGTCCCTTGGCCTTTTGATTATATTGAGCATATGCAGCTGCTTTGATAGATAGCACTCGAAGAATGGGGAGCCCTGGGTTGTATATCATCCCAGGGGTTGTTTCGTTTCGTAGTGCTGCTGGTCATGTTCTTGGTGGTTGGTTGGATTTTAGTGATGTAATCAAATATTGCTAACGTGCGTGTATGGGTTGGTTGTTTTTAGCGAATTTGTGTTGTTATGATTCGAGTGGTTGGTTTTGAAAATTCGAAAAGTTTAATGGATACATTGAAAGTCTTTTTGGGTTCAAGGGTTTCGATGATCTATAGGTTTTCCTTGTTGTTAGTTTACTATATGCAGGGTTTTCGAGAGTTCATGTGATATGTTGAACAAAGTATATCAATCGAAGTTCAAAGGCGATAGACGATTGGGTAACATGACCTATAATGTTTCCTCGATTTGTGGTTATATACAAAACTTTCCGTTTTGATCGGAGAGTTCATGTGAAAAAGTTGAAGAGAGCACACAAACAGGAGGTTCAAGGGGTAGTAATAGAAATGGGACGTAGTGCAGACAAAGCGGGCAACACAATAGGCGGAAGGAGGGAGATGGAGGGGAGTTTCGCCTACAGATTTCCATCCAGATACTATACACAGAAAGCTTATGTTAGATATATACATAGCTAGATAGTGATGAACAAACTAATTAATTAAACAATTTGTAGGAGAGTCATGATATATTCAAGTCGTTGGACTTACTTGTAGGTGAAATGAGTTTATCTTGGTTGTCCTGGTCGAAAAAAAAGCGGAACGACCTTAAGCTGACGATGACGTTGAGTTTGCGGCCATTAGGGGAACCTGTGTCGCCAGTAGTTAGCCATCAAGGGACTTCAGAGAGGCCGAACACACTGGCAACTTGGTAAATATTTCTATATCCAAATCTTCGCCTCGGATGTAATACGTGTAGCCCGCCGATCTCGGGACGCGTAGCCGATTTGCATCACCATTCAGGGTGTCCCAGAATTCTTGTTTCTGAATTCCGGCAATAAAGGCCATAGGAATAAAATAATATGTTTGGGAGTCCGCGGGGCCTCTTCTTGTAAGACTGGCCGGGCTTACTTGGTTGCGAGAGTATTTATCCGCTTCCACGATGAGGAATGCTCCAGAGGAGAGATCGTCTGAGGGACAAGGCTTACCGCCGTAGACGACACACCTGGAATATATTAGTCAATGTAATGAAGCTGGATGGAAAACACACTCTAACTTACTCCCATGCCTGTCCCAATTCCGCGATACGGTCGTCCTCCCAGAAAGGTTCTACCATAATAAGACTGACCCGGACGGCTTGTTGGATGGCATGTATCACTTCATGGCAAAAGGTGCTGGCGGATAAGAATTGCCATCTGAGCTTTAAGCAGACGTTCCACGGAGCCTTGTTGATAGGCTTGGCTGCTTTGGCCACTGCTTGAAAAATATACTTATTTATGCAAATCGTAGATTTGAAACCTGATGTGTTAGGGTGAACGCAAACCTTTTCATGGCCGTTCCGCCAGGTTTGTCCATCTATACAGAACTTGTTTGGACCCTTGGGTGTAGACCATCTGAATTGCGTGACCTGTGTCATCTTTTGCAAGACGGATGTGGCTATTTGCCGTATCTCTGCTTTCGGTTTGTCGATTTGGCGGATGCGAGTGGCTAGGAGTTTGAGGCATTCATATTCCTCTTGTAGGATCTCGCGGTGTGATGACACGATAGAGCAGATGAAACTCAGGCTGGCAGGGCTTTCTAGAAGCGCAGATGCTAGTCGAAGCACGGGATCCAAGTCTGCCCAACTCGTGTCATCGCAGTGATGCCATTGTTTACGCTGGAAGATGGGATGGATCCTGGGATTTTGGTGAGCTTGTATCTTCCTTTAAGATTTTGGGTGGGGTACATACGGATAGGTCAATTCGTAGTGGTCATTCTCTGCTGCTTCGGTGTGTAGAAACCCCATATCTTGTAAGTTCTGATCTGAGAACTCTTGATGGCGATAAGGCAAATCCATTGCGAAAGTTTGGGGGTCTTTTAATCAAACTGAAACAGTTACTTGGGTTAGAGAGTCTTTGGGGGGTTCTTACCATGTTTAATACTGGCGACATTATCGAGTCTTT
>JAABUH010000872.1_pt1 | contig 38967 bp, 49 predicted proteins | sample 5559121 | NCBI WGS metagenome assembly JAABUH01 (sample SAMN10711871, study PRJNA513364) | rock metagenome | isolation source: Antarctica rocks | place: Antarctica: Victoria Land, Battleship Promontory nord | collected 2015-12-28
TCTCTGGTGGAGGAAGATGACAGTCAATCCAGTCTCGTTGATTCGCAGAATGTTACACCGAATACTTTCTTTTCTCAGAGAAACGAGCGATTATTCAAAAAGCCGAAGAACAACGGTGCTTCAGAGCAGTAATAGGGTCTCTCGAGCACCCAAGAATCTCCACAACCAGAAGGATCAACATCGTTCTTGCACCAGAACGTTTCGTTCCTATTTCCTCCAAAATTAATAGGATTTGGGTGATGAGCAAGTAAGTTTGTAGGCGAACAATCGAATCGGCGCCCGACATCTAACACGGCTGTCATTTACGAGTAGCAGAAGGGGGAAGGAGAAATTATCGGTGAAAGGGATGCGAAGCAAGGGCGGGGGAGGCCCCGCAAGCAATATCTCATTCGACGGAAACAGTCCTGGGCAGAACGAGGTCATACGGAATCATGTTGACGAGCGATAGATTCCCGGCTTGGAGACCAGCCTTAGAGATCGTGGAAACCGCTGCGCCAGATTTGATGTAAAACTGGAAGGAGAACAGGGCGTGCAAACGCAAGGAATGATAGAGTAAGACCGCTTGGTCAATGTTCTGCCTTTACTCTCTTGACCGGTAGCAAGATTAGCAATGATACCAAAGGTATCGAAGAGTCAGCAGAGAGTACGGAAAGTGTCTTCCAGCTGTAAATATAATTTGTCAAAATTACGATAGGATTCAAAGGTCGCTGTGGCATGCTTGTACATCCAAGAGGTTTAGATTTCTCAGTCACCTCTTAAGCACGCTACTTTGATAGAGCGCATATCAATGTTTCTGAAGTGTCGATCCCAAATCTTGGCGAGCGTCGTATCTCTTTAGGTTTGATGCTAGGCGGTGTCTACTTCTTTCTTTCTCCTGCTAAGACGCATCGAATCTCAGAACCTTTGATGTCGCGCCAAGAGCTCGCTGGCGATAGATCTGCCTCTGTAGCTTCTCCCGTTCTCCGGCCAAAAAAGCTGGAACTACTCATGTTGCCCGCTCCTCAAATCCACCTCGCATTTTATGATTGGTAATATCATGCCTAGGGATGCTCGACGCTGCATTTCTTGTCCTGTAATGATTCCTTTCTGGAATCGGAATATCAGCCCGGAGAGGAATGAGTACGATGGCGAGGATTATTAGTTGGTCGTACTGGTGTACAGAGAGTACTAAAGATAGCAAAGACTATGATCTCTTTATTTTGGACACGGCTCGAGTTGCCAACGCTGGAGGTGGTCCAATGGAGTGCAGGTGGTGAGGAGTCTAGGGGAAGAGGAAGGGAAAAGTTAGCAGCTTGATCCATTGGTGATCCTAGCAAGATCTCTTGGCAGCGCTTGGCAATTCCAGCAACAGGGTGTCCTGTCTCAAGACCAAAGGTGTCTTCAGACGGTGTTCTCGAGACCAACGCCGTTTTCGGACGTATTATGTCTAGAGACTAGCGTCTTCAGACGAGAACTGTCCTCAGACGGCTGTCTCCGGACGTCGCATGTCTGAAGACACTTCTCGTCTGAAGACGCTAGTCTCAAGACATATTACGTCTGAAAACACTCGTCTCAAGACAGTTTATGTCTTGAGAGTCTACATTTCAGCGCTCAGAACATCTTCGACTTTTTCAAAGTGTATTTTGTCAATATGTATAGAGTATCGATCCGTTCTTGCTTCTGCTATCCAATTCATGTTCTCTACTCGTATTTATGGCTCAGTCGCGCAAACGGCTCAGTCGCGCACGCTAATTTAGCGCCCCCACGAGAATATACCTACCTCACCCTCAGAATCATTAACGATTGCTTGTACCATCTCCTAACATCTTTATAAATTTATATATGTCAAATATGATATATGGCACTGAAATTGGCGAGCCATAAAGACTTCTATGTACGTATATGGTTGTCAGGATCATGCAGAGCGGGTCATGCAGATATGGTGACTAGGAAACTAAATCTAAAGAGCAAAGATGTTGCTCGCGAAGCATACAGTAAATAGGGACGGAGCGTTAAGAACGCTAGACCGGATCAGGTAATACAATGCCAATAACGCTGATAACACGAATAACGCCGATAGTCCTAACCCTATGCCGCAGTGCTGAAGATTAGCCGATGAGGTTGTTATGCTCGTGACAATGGTGATACGCGGTAAATAATTTGACGTCAATCTTTAGCATTTGACAGAGATGTTCTCAAACATCAGAGATGAATTGTGTGCCTCGATCAGACACGAAGGACTTGAGTAACTCGTGATGTTTTCAGACATAAACGTAGAAGCAATTGACAGCTTTCTCTACTTTCATAGAAGTGATGAGGACTAAATGTCTTATCTTGATGAGACGATCAACGAAAACAAGAACGTATCTGTATGTGATACTCATAAAGGTACTAGATGATAAAGGACCTACGTAGTTCATAAAGACATCACGTCAACGACGCTCAGGAACAGGAAGAGAACGCAATCATTCTTGCGTCTTTTGTCTAGAAGGCTTGAAACGAGTGCATGTGTGACAGTTTCGTACGAAACGCTGAATATACTTGTAAATGTTAGATCATCAGTAAGCTCGACTAATCAGTTCGTAACATTTAGTTCTTCCTGAATGATCATCGACGACGCTATTATGAGCAAGCTGAATTACGCGAAGACGAAGACGATTCGAGTTAGAAACGTACTTCTTTCCTCGAAAGTACAAGCAATTGAAGCGTTCTTCACACTCGACTAGAGGGATCCTATTATGATGACGTGCTTCACTGCGAAGCGCTTCGAGTACTTGAGATGCGAACTGATCGCTGACTTCGACTTGATCTCATAGAGTTTGAGTGGAAGTGTCTGCTGAGTCCTCGTTAGGACCTGAAGTTCCTTGATCTAACTGAGGTTCAACGTCATCAACGTTGAGTTCTTCTACGTCTAGCTTCATCGGGACTAACGTAACGAGAGAAGCTGAAGGAATTGAAGAGAGATGTAATTGAACAGGATCTAAAGTGATAGCTTGACATTGAAGGTCTTGAACGATCTTGAGGTCTAGAACGTGAGTTTTCAGAATTGTCTGATGCTGATGCAGGTGTCTAGGATCGAAAGTATTCCCCTCCTTTGAGAAATCTCCTGAGCGACGTGTAAGAGCGTCTGGTTTTCCGTCGGTCTTGTCAGGACGATACGTAATTCGATAGTCGAATCGAGAGAGAAACTCGCTTCATTGAGCTTGACGACGACTTAGTTGTTTGATTGACATGAAATACTCAAGGTTTTTGTGATCTGTAATCACCTCGACAGGATAAGTTGAGCCTTCAAGCTCAGGGCGTCATTCTTCGAATGCGCGAACAATAGTCATAAGCTCTTTATCGTAGATCTCATAGTTACACTCGACTGAATTGTGCTTCTTTGAAAAGTAAGCGACTGAATGAAGAATGTTAGGGACTAGGGCTATGTTCGAAAGAATGTAGCCAAATCTTGATATTGGTATATACAAAGAGGTTAACTTGCAGAGCAAACCTACTGCGATACCCAGCTTCTCTATATAGGAGCCCCATTACCCCCTTGCCCCCTTGCCTTCTCAACAAGCCAGAGGACTGACCAACCAACCAACCGATTGACCAACCAACCAACCAACCAACCAATGGGTATAACCCATAACATCAGGCGAATAGGGAGGCAGATAGCGCATCTCACATCCGTGTGAGTTAATGAGTTCTTCTATTCGACGACTGCAATGAATACTCGCGTTATTCATGATGATTACACTTGTTATGGGTTATACCCATTGGTTGGTTGGTTGGTTGGTTGGTCAATCGGTTGGTTGGTTGGTCAATCCTCTGGCTTGTTGAGAAGGCAAGGGGGCAAGGGGGTAATGGGGCTCCTATATAGAGAAGCTGGGTATCGCAGTAGGTTTGCTCTGCAAGTTAACCTCTTTGTATATACCAATATCAAGATTTGGCTACATTCTTTCGAACATAGCCCTAGTCCCTAACAATACACGACAAAGAATTGTCACGAAAAGATAAATTATTTAAAGAAAATTTATATTCAAAATGACGATGAAATTAACAAATCTTCCTCAGTTACACGACGACGTGACATAGTGATTCTTCGTTATTTTACAAGCAATTGAATAAACAAGTTGTCGAGATTACTATGTGGCTTCGATTATTAGTCGCGCGCAAAGCGAGGCCAGGCACAAATTCGTGTGAGTGAGTGCCTGTTCGAAATTGAACTGATAGTACGAGTGCAATAGGTACGAGCGTTCATCTTGTCGCAGAATACTCGGTGTGAATTGTACAGTCCCATTAAGATACTTATTAGACCTGCGCAAAGTGTTTGAATTTTTCGGTGATAGCCTTCAGCCTCTGCTCCCTTATCCTCAGGGCCGACACCTGCGGCCCCCGCGCCGTTCTCTCGGCGATGTGCTGCATTTGCGCCAGCAGCCCAAATACCTGTCGCAGCTGCAAAGTGATCAGCACGCGGCTCACATACTTCCACTCTGCAGCCCCATCGATCTTATAGCAGCCAAAGGACACAATTCGGGTATACTCAGCTCCTCCTTCGGTTCCTGCTCTGAATGATGATGAAGATGATGATGATGTACCATCTTCATCCTCATTGTTGTCGACCCGCTTCCGAGTGCTTTCGGTGTGCTTGGTAATGACGTGCTCGTACGAGCTGATCAGCTTGTCGCTGACGACCCCGAGTAACATCATGTAGTCTGAGCGCGCGGCGCAAGGGGAGCAGCCAACCATGCGGCTGCAGTGGTTCAGAGCCTCCTTTTGGTACGCTAGCACCGAGTCCAGGGGGTGTGTGTCTATCGTGCTGGCTCTGTTTTCGAGCTCTTCGAGTAGGCTCACAATGCTCTGAAGGCATTTACATGCGGTCTGCTGGGATTGATCTTGGGGTAGCGAGCTCCAAGCCTTATTTTGGGCCTTGGAATCTTTTTGTCTGGTGTTTAAGAGCGGTGGGGAGATTGTGCATGCGCTCGTGCTTTCTCGGCGCCTTTGTTCTTCTTCCTGTAGCTGTGGAAGGGACGGCAGCCTGTCCACTTGCAGGGGTGAGGCGGTCAGGGGTAAAGATGATATGGGTCTGGCGGGTTCGAGTGCGCGCGTAGCCCTGCTGAAGGAATCTACGGCATCTGCGGGCACTTCAATGTTAGTCGAGGTGCAGAAGCTGGTCGTGAGCACAAAACGCACGAGTTGCATCTGACGACATGTTGTCATGCTCTGGTGTGCAGACAAGGTCAAAGGGATAGTAATTGCATTCATCGATGCTCATTTGGACGGGGTATTTCGATAAGTTCAGACACTCTTCCATACTTTGCGTGCTCAGATCGGGCATGAGGTCGTGCAACATATGATCTGAGATAATGCAATCATCCTTCAGAGGTTGCACTGGCGATGCAAATGAACTAAACAAGGTATCATCCTCTGAGAACAGCGTGGGTTCTTCCACCCCAGCACCATTCTCTGAGCCTAGCACTGCTCTGGTCGGAGATCCTAAAGCTTTCACTGGCTGCGAATATAGTGTGGCTGGGTTGCGGTTGTTTGGAGAGCGCGTAGATGAATTTGAGGATATGGATTTGTCACTGTGTCGAGAGGCTGCAGTCTGCTTCCCACGTCGGCGGTTGCTCCCCACCTCGGAGTAAATGCATTTAGTCGATGTGCTCTTGCATCGATCACATCCCTTCTTCTGGCCCCCGCATTTTAGCTGTTGGGAAGAAAGCAAACGGTCAGCTGGTTCCAGCAATCACGCGTCGCAGGGGACAGTGAACGGGTGTTGTTTCACCTTTCGAGCTCGACAGGTATCACAAGCGGAGTGCTGAGAATTATATCCACCAGACTGAAAGCAAGTATTATCACTTTGGGGCTCGTAGCGTAACGTGCCAAACATGTTTGGTATTGAGATTCGAATAGCTTTCGACAGATAGCTAACGGAGAGGATTAATCGTAGCTAAAACTACTAAGCGACGCGGGGCTCCTTAACCACTGCGGTTGAGGCACTGCGAGCTTATCATGATCCTTTTTCATTGTGTATTCGACAAGGCAATGAATGCGTGAACAAAACCCCGAATAGCAGACAGGCATGTTGGACGGAAAAAGGCGGTGTGCAGTAGGGGAGTATCAGTTCCTGATACAGAAAGAGCTCGAATCGAGTCTTGATTTCGGTCAGGAATCATCAAGTGATATGTCATCATCAAGAAACAACTTATTAATTAACATGAATATCAAACCTGGTGAGTTGGTGATTGTCCGTCAGAAACTTAATGCCATCAACATCAAAGGAAGATGGTAAAGCTGGTGACAGGCGCACCCAACAAATAAATGGGAATATTAGCAGAGATTGCCCCACCAAATTAATTCCCATTTATTTTTTGGGTGCGCCTGGTGAATGGTTGAACAGCGGACACAATCTCGGATGCTGACGGCGCGTGATGACTGCAGAGTGAGGGATGCGAATCCTGAAGGTACTTTAGAAGTGTTTGATTACTCATCCGCCAAGATTGACTCGATCCGCTGCCTCGTTGGCGATGGATAAGCACAAGTACGGGGACGGGATCGCGACGCTTCGCTTACTACGACAAGTTGCGTTACTTGCAGGAGCGGTGGAGTGCTACGTAGTTCCACCATGAGGCTCCCAGGCGTGGAAACCTAGACCGAGCCACTTGGCGGAAACTGACTGGCAAAATACTCTGCTTCAATCCGTCGGGCAAGGGGACCCCCACTCAAGACTCGAGCCTATCTACGCAGACCGCGCGGCTGCCCCACCTTGCAGAATCCTTGAGATTGCCAGCCCCGCACCCACCTCAGGCCAGACGGCGATAATAGACAAGCTGCAAAATCGTAGGGAAACAGTGGATGCGATTGGTCTGGTGGGTCAATCGACAGACTTTTCGGTCTTGCTACATCCGGTGAGCCCCATTCGGTGCGGAAAGGAGGTGAGATGGTTGCCTGATGTGGTGTCTGCCTGCTCGGATCGGTCAATTTTCTTGGCTAGAATCGACTCTTCTTGCGCCGAGCCTACATAAAGTATTGCACCTAGTGTACGTTAGCGAGATTACAGACATATTCTCTTTCACACACCGTTGCTGGTGCCCAGGTCTTATGTGTCCCCGTGGTGTCCATGAAAGGGACATCTTGTTCCGATGGAATCCGTCATCCACGTCTCCGCCAACGGCATCGGCCTTCTCTCACTATTTCGGGGCTCACTTATCACAACAGCAAGCCCCCGCCCCCTCCCCCTACTCCCATGCCGCAGCAGGGAGTGGTCTCTCATCAAAAGACGTAGAGTAGCTAACAAGCTCCCCAGGTATTCCTCACGTTCGCGGCTGCGATACTCTGGAACCATGTGCATCATCCGCTGTACCGCTTCCCAGGCCCCTTCTTGGCGTCATGGAGCAACATCCTACACTCCTACTGGTTCCTTAGCGGTCGACAGCCGTACGAAATCCTAAAGTTGCATGAGAAATATGGCTCGGTGGTGCGGACTTCGCCCAATGAGCTATCATTCAGCAGCGCGGCGTCGTGGAAGGACATTTATGGGTTCCGCCCAGGGCATAGGCCGTTCATCAAGAGTCCGTTTTACGACGGCGGCAGCTTTGCCGATCAGGCGCACTCCATCGTTAGTGAACGCGAGACCGGAACTCATGGCCAAATGCGCAAGTACCTGGCACATGCGTTTTCCGACCGCTCGCTGAAGGAGCAGGAGAGTCTTGTGGCGGAGGTGGTGGATTTATTTGTCATTCAACTCCGCGAGCATGCGTCGAGCAAAGAAGGTGCGGATATGGTGATGTGGTTTAATTTGACCACATTCGATATCATTGGCAGTCTTGCATTCGGGGAGTCTTTTGGGGGTCTGCAATCAGGTTGGTGCAGATGGAATGCTTGCTCAGAGAGCGTTCGATGTTGAGCTCTGAATTTCTAGGGAAGCTTCATTTCTGGATTAAGCTCGTTACCAAGGCTTTGAGGAAGGGCGCGCTGGCGGACACCATGATACGGTTTCCATGGATTGCAAAACTCGTCCAGGTCCTGATGCCAAAGGCTATTGAAGCCTTGATTCAGGATACGAGGACCCATGAAGCTCATACCCTGGCTTTGATTGAGAGGTGGCCCTTGGTGATTCCTACCCCTAAATTTGCAGCAGAAGTCCTAACTTGGAACACTAGGAGGCTGAATAACCCCAGTAAACGACCTGATTTCCTGACCCGCATTCTAGAAGATCAGGATGCTAGTAGTATTAGCAAGGTTCAACTAGCTGCCCATGCCTCCGACTTCGTGTGAGTTTCAATGGCTCGTTGCTTAATTGAAGCGGGTCAACAATGCATCGGCTGATCTTCAAAGTACCGCAGGGAGTGAGACCACCGCAACAACGTTAAGTTGCATTACTTATTATCTGCTCCGAACTCCTAGAGTAATGGAAACTCTGAGGAGCGAGATCGACTCTGCGTTCAAATCATATGACGACATCAATGCTATTGCGGCGTCTAATCTGAAGTATCTGCATGCAGTAGCTCTTGAGGGTATGCGTATGTATGCTCCGTTACCATTCGCCTTACCGCGTGTTGTACCAGAAGATGGAGACACAGTTGACGGTCATCCACTGCCAGCGGGAGTTAGCTACCCTTCAAACTCTCCACGCTAAAATGAAGCAAGTGTGCTGAACTATCCTAGATTATCGTCGCGACAAACCCAGTGGCGGCAAGTTTATCCACGGCGAATTTTGAACTTCCTCTGGAGTTCCGACCAGAGCGATGGCTTGGAGGTAACGAGAAAGACAGACTGGATGCAGCTCAGCCATTCTCACTTGGAGCACGAGGCTGTCTAGGTCGGAAGTAAGTGGGCTGCCAGATCTGCCACGAGGGGCACCAGCACTGACTCGGAGTTTAGTTTGGCCTGGATGGAATTGACTACTGTTCTTGCTAAACTCCTCCTAACGTATGATATGGAGCTGTTGAACAAGGAGCTGGACTGGCATCGAGACTCTAGAATGGCAACGCTCTGGCAAAAGCCCGAATTGCGCGTAAGAGTAACACCACGGAAGTCGAAGCAGCTTTAGCCGTAAAGGAAGGTATTTCGCCAAATTCGCCAGTATAATTTTGTTTCCCACAGAGGATCCAGGATAGAAACCTTAGCATAGGAAGCCGTAATCCTAGATTCTATAATCGTGATAAGCGAAAGTGCCGGTCGTAGTTTGAAGACTGCCCCCGTAACGGATCAGCTCAAAGTGGCAAAGACTCCGAGGGTATGAGATACAAAGGTAATGGCCTCGCCGTTAATTGCACCAGTGTCTCATTTATTTCCTTTCCATAGCTACCATAACAGTAGATACCCAGCATGACGTGTCTCAAGATCGCCGGCGCAGACATTCCTAGCCTGGAAGGCAAGGTGGCAATTGTGACAGGTAAGCAGACAGTCTTGAAGCAAGTTCCTTGCCTGCCTCACCAATCCGAACAGGAGGTGCCTCAGGGATTGGCCTTGCAGCAGTCAAGATCCTCACCTCCAAGGGCGCCGATGCCTTCATCCTTGATCTCGCCCATCCCGACGATGGGATCCCCTCGGGGGCAACCTTTATCCAGTGCGATACCACATCTTGGGCCGACCTCCAGAGCGCCTTCAAGCACGTCAAGCACGTCGACATTGCTATTGCTAACGCAGGCGTATCGGAAGAGGAAGACTACTTCGAGGACCGATTCGACGAGTCGGGCGAGCTACTCGAGCCACAGTATAAAGTCATCGACGTTAACTTCCGCGGAGTGTTGAATTTTGTCAAGCTCGCGCTCAGCTATATGCGTCGCCAGGGTAAAGGTGGGAGCGTTGTCATTACATCGAGCGCAACGGCGTATGCAGCGGAGCAGTCGCTACCTGTTTATAGCGCCACCAAGCAAGCGGTATGTTGGAATTGAACTTTGGCCAAGGGCCGAGTATCGGAGAAGCGAGAAGCGGCTGCTGACGGTATACGCGTCTTGGCTTTTCTCAGCTTATAGGCCTTGTGCGAGCCCTCCGATCCACCTTGCCACAAGACGATATCTCCATCAACGCTGTGGCGCCTGCCGCAACCATCACAAAGCTGCTGCCTCAGAACCTCGCTAAGCCGCTCATGGCGGTAGGGCTTCCCGTCAGCTCGGCGCACTTTGTGGGTTTGGCTGTTGTGTATTCCGCACTGGCAAGTCAAAAGGAACGTGTCGAAGATTACGGCAAGGACACGGCGGGTACGGGCGCTGGGAGGTGGAACGGAAGGACGATCCTGACGTTGGGAGAGGAATACACGGAGCTGGAGGAGGCAATTTCGAAGCTGAAACCGCAGTGGTTTGGGGAGAAGAACATGAAGTTGACAAGGATGCAGCAGACAGCGACAGATTTCAGAGGATCATAGATATATAACGTAAGGCGACAAGAAAATACAGGGAAGTTATCATCTAATTAATTGATGATCTGAAACTGGGTGCGCAAACATACGATTTATACCAGATGCTAACCCCGTAGAGTATATATTGCTCCATACGCCTACGAGTAGCCGTAGTTGAATAGTGTTCGGAAAGTCCATCGCTACTCGATTGACAACTGAGGTATTGTTCTTCACTCCATACAAGATGGGTTATTGAAATACGAGGTCATATGGGGCATGTGGTATATATTGGTATAGAGGTGGAAGCTGAATAGGAGTCCATGTAGGAGGCCGAAGGTGAAGACTCTACTAGCGTACCCTCAGCCCTATGAAGGCGGAGATTGCCATAGCCCCTATTTCCACCATGGGTACTACTTATGGCTCGTATAGGACCAAATGCCTGTTGAAGCAGTAGGAGCAATAGTAGGAGTAGGAAGGTAGTCCTTTGGTCAGGAACATAGTAGTTGCAGTGCCATTCCACTGCCCGCTGGCCTAGTTGGGGCCAGCGGGGATTGCGGCACAAAACGTAAATAGCTTCCTACACTGTAGAAACCACACCTTTATGCCATTATCAGATTTACACTTAATCAATGCCTACTGAACCAAAAGGGCATGCTACTATGCTACATTTGTACGCCAACCAGGCGCTCAGCATGATCCAAAGCAATTAAAACCCTTTCAAGGATATAGTCCCAAAGGTCCTCCACGCGCTTGTCATGTCCGTGAACCAAGTGCAGCAAGAACTAATGATGCAAATGGTACTAGGAAAACTATTCATTGGCACCAGCAACCGCGGTGCAGCTACCGAAGAAAAGCTTACTATCCCCAAGCATCATCCTTCCTATTGGTGTATGGGAGATCAGTATCCAGCACTTGCAACGGTCCCAGTTGAGCCAACATCGCTAAAAGCCTCCCATCGCGTCATCATTCCTTTTCCTCCTCATCCATCTACGCAGATCCAGCCGAAGGCATGTCATTTTGCACTCCCTTAAACAAAAATCACGAATTAGTTGTTAGGCTTATCGACAAGACATTAGCTCGAGCATGGGACAACACGACGGCTCTGAGTATTGCAGACACGGTCAATGATTCCATCAAGAAGAACATATTAGCGACGAAAGTCTTAGAGCGGCGAAGCGTCTTTTGAAAAGTGATGTAGCCATCATAGCTATGAATAAGGAAGAATCTAAGAGGTTGAGATAACGAAAGGGCTGATGGCGGCGTTAGGGGAAAGTGCTGATGCAGCAGCAATAACATATAGACTTCGCACGCGCAGATTCAAGGTAAATCTACTGTTCGTAGACGAAATAAATGCAGCAACAGCATATGTGAATTGCCAGAATGCGGACACACTATACTTGAACATTAAATGGCTGGGGTGGCTCACAAGGTTGATGGAGGGCCAAGAAGAGGCCTCTCTGACAGTAGAGTGTGCTACTCTGAAATAGGCAAACAAAGCAATGTATACGGTCTGGACAGCTCATACACAAGAGTATTCTTTTTCATCAATATCAACACGGCGGTCTCCCTATGATATGCAATCTTCCACTCACCAGATCTCTGCACACTCAGCCTCAAGGCTAAAAACAACTATATTATTCAAACTCACAACATATATAACTCATGTGTTTAAAAACAAGAAAGCATTCTTCTTTTACTACATCATAAATTCGACGTATACAGCGGCGAAGAGCAGATAGCTTTCGGTGACGTCAACTCACACCACTCAGCATGAAGGTCACGCATCTACCAGCGACAACGAGATTGAGGAGCTATTGTTTTAGACTAAGCAGTTCTGAATGAGCCGTTTTCTTGCTGGAGTGAGACAAGTACGTACGAGGAAAATTGCTTGCTCCACAATCACTAATCTCATATTCACTACCTCAAAGCTGGCGAAGGGTTTAGTCACGTGTAACACGATTGAGGAACTGGATTCGGGTTTCGATCATTTGCCAATCATCACGGAAGTTGAACTGAACACGATAGAAGAAAAGTCTCAACTCAGAGGGAATTGGAACAAATTTAATATTGAGATACTCAGAGATGAGCTCGGTACAGCTATATCTAGAAGCGACATATTCTAACTAGCACTGCAGATATAAAAGAGAGGCTGTCGAACGGGGCATTCGATCAATAAGTCACAACTCTGATGAAGGCCATACAGTACGCAATCAAAAAGTCAACACCGATTTGAAGATTTCACTCGGGTCTCGCCCGAGCTTTGTCGGAGAATGCAAGGAAGCACAGCTGAGGTGCAAGAGCCTTAAACGCAGGTGTAGGAAGCTTCAGACATGGGAAGCGTGGAAAGAATATCAGATAGCTCGCAACTTCAAAGCGAACACGACTAAGAATGTAAAGAGGACGTCATTTAGGACTTTTGTCACCAAATCATGCGAACCACTCAATCCTCGACGATACGATCAATGCACAGTACTCACACTCACACAACATTGTTAATGTTACCTCTGACTAGATAGCGCAAGCTACACTTCAAGCACCATTCAAGAAGACCCTAGGAGGCGACACGATCTTAAGTGCAAAACTCAAATCATGTCGACAACGGATATTGCCACGATCATTTGCGCAATTCAACCACGGTACTGCTCAGGAAGCCAATAAAGAACAAATACGCAGTCTCCAAAGCGTACAGGCCTATTGCCCTCCTCGATACGATCGCGAAGGCACTAGAGCTTATTGTCGCAAAGACTACAACATGTCTAGGTGAGACGTATCATTTACTGTCAAGCACACATGTGGGTGAAATTAAAGCCAGATCCACGGAACCTGGGATTCACTACCTCCTTGAGAGGGTCCACTAACCATGGAGCGAGAGCAAAGTAGTTGATCTTCTGCTAATAGACGTATCAGGGGCATATAACAAGAACTCTCCCCAACGTCTTCTACATAAGTCAAAAAGAGGGCAGTAGACAGAAGAATTGTCAGCTGGGTAAAGAGCTTCTTGAGCAATAGGATAACGATAACCAGAATTGACGAATATAGCTTTAACAATACTCCAACAAAAAACTGATTTACTATACTTCCATACATTATGCCTACAGTTCCGCTCCTATCTTGGATTATCCTACAGATGACTCCGCCGATGGAGCTTCTTGGCTCTTTATCAAGGAAATATCTTGAAACCACCGGGCATGAGCGTCTGGAAGATACTCTTTGGATCTGTAGCACTAGCCGTTAGAAGTCACGGTAAAAAGGTACTGGGTTGCAAAGAAACTACGAACCGTAGCGCTTAGCGATCGCCTGCATTCTCGGTAATGATTCCCCCCCTCCATACAGGCTGAAGATGTTTTCGCTTCCCAAGGCATCGTTGAGATATACAAAGGGATAGTACAGGCCTGCAGACTTGGCCGCGGCCTCGGTGTTGGCAATGCATTTTTTCGCGAACTCATTGACCAACTGATCATCAGCACCGTTGTCCCATTTGGCATTGATAAGGTATGCTAATACTTCTTTAGCGCCCATGGTGTTGACGTGGGGCAGAAAATTGGCTTACAGATGAAGTTGCCATTGGCAGGATCTAGATCAATGGCATCTCCGCCTGAGGCCTTCGCTGCCGTTAACCAGGCCTTGGTGATAGTCTGATGCGTGGACGCAACCAACAGTCCGGTGACGTTCTTGAGTGCAGGTATTGAAGCCATGGTGTCAAAGAAGGTTTGATTGGTTAAATAGACGGCTTCCGGAGTTGCCTTCAATGCCGTTGATGCAAATAGCCATCTTCAGATTGTTAGGCCTCCGTTGTCCTATCATGTGGTATAAGGGGGAATCATACCTGTTGGATCGTTGGCCGTAGACAGGCGACGATGTCTCGTCTGTGAATGCGGAGAAATTTGGACGGACACTGTTGTCGCTGAAATTTGCGGGGATTTTTGTGAAATTCGCAAATGCCGTTGGGTTTGGGTCCGGGCCCACATGGCTTGATATGGTATTGATGGTGAAAATGCCCGTGTTCACATTAATTTGTAGTGTCGGGTTGATTGATGCCAGGATATCATCAGAACCGCCACCAGGAACAACATAGTTTGCAATGGCGTCCAGATACTCTTTGACCGATTGGGATTCATAGACTGTGGTACCGCCATACATAGAGGTGGCTGGGAATGTCTTGATATCGAATCGAGTGACGATTCCAAAATTTGAGGAACCGCCTTTGAGGGCCCAAAAAAGGTCACGGTTCGTTTGAGCGTTAGCGTTGACTATGGAGCTGTTGGCCAAGACCACTTCGAAGTTGGAGACCATATTGCTTGTCCAGCCGTACTGCGACCCAAAAAAGTTGATGCCCCCACCAAGCAAAACCCCTGGCACTCCAACGGGATCATATCTTCCGCCAACGACTCCACGTTTGTACTGTGCGATCCAATCATAGACGGCGCCCCATCTCAGCCCGGGTCCCAGTTGAGCAATCGTTTGGTTGTTCGTGAGCTGCATGAGGTTCAGCTTCTCCATGGAAATCAAGACCCCATCGGCGATGCCTGCAGCTCCTGGTACAGGCATATGGCCACCACCACGGATTGCAAATTTGGTGTCTGTGGCTGTCAAGATCGCGAGAGCACCGGCTACGTCGCTCGCACAGGTGGGTTCGAAGAGACAGTATGCTTGCAGTACGCAAGACTCTGACCAATTTTCTGAAGCTGCCTTAGCATGTCCTCGCTCGCGTGGGCAGCGGAATCACATACCAGCAATTCCAACCACATATTCATTGGAGCCTGGGGATGACGTCTGGTTCTGGTATCGAATCCCCAACTGTTGACATGCTGAATTTGGGTAGGAAACATTGTGGTCACCCCGAACAGCAACCAGAAGAGAGAGAACAGCATCGACTAGCAGCAGAAGCCTACGAAAAGATGCCATGGCTCAAATTCTCAGATAATGCGGCTGAGATGTTCTGGGAGTAACGACCAATATATAAGCAGAACAAGAAATGCGTAAGCAAAGAGCAATTACAAGGAACACCGATAATGACGCCTCAAAGAACTCAGAGGGCCACCCCGAGTTCAGCTGCATCCTTCGTAAGATTACATCCTTGGCGAGGCATATTTGAAATTTGAGGGGCCTGACTCATATTGAAGACGGGAGGCGTACGGCACAGTGGAATCGCAAGAAAAACGAATGTAAGCAGTCATGACAACGAGGCGTACGACTAAAACATGACCATTGACGGCCGTACAAGTTCGGGATTGAACCAGCTCGCTTACCTGCTCAAGGGTGCAGCTGCATCAGCAGAGCCCCCGTAATTCCCGCGGAAAAGCCATGGGTCTAACATGGGACTTGATCAGATTTACAGATGGATTTATGAAGGCGCAAGTAACAACAGGGCCTCTTACTTGAATGTATCGATACTTCCCCATGGCTTATTGCGCCTCAGGCCCGGGGTCTCATACGTGCTACTTGCGTGACGAAGCAAAAGTTCGCAGTGGCAATCGTGGTCATCCATCCTTCCAAGGTTGTTGTTATTCGAACATGTGCAATCAAATTTGAATGTAGTGAAATCCTCCGACGCAAGATAAGGTTGCCGCGAGGCTGCTCGAGGAAGATTAGACACGTGGCATCCGCAGTAGGGTTCGGGAAAACACGAGTCTCGATTCTCGAATCAACATATACGTATAAAACAACACCAAGTACTAAGCAATCAGTCTTTTGGCAAACTTGAGGAGGGTACTTCTATGTGACCTACAGTCACACTCAGTTATGAGTACCTTTCGAAAGAAGACTGACGAGACTAAGAGACTGGAGTAAGAGCTTTATCTTGCCGGTCATGAGCTGACGAAGAAGGATTCATGTAAATGAAGGATAAAATGCGTCAGAAAGGAATATAAATTTTGATGTGAGTTATAATAGGTACTGAGTTTAGAGTGAGACTACCACCAGAATCTTGGTAAAATCCCCCTACTCGTGTATTGACCATCCTTACCGTATTTTCTCAAAGTACACTCGATGAAGGTACGCGTATCATACACCACCATACTACACAATCTGGTTCGTCATCTTCATATATCAATAAGGTACGTCTCTGAATCCTACCCACAGAACTCCCACCACATCACCGAATTTACAGGGTAGATTCACTCGGCGTATTCCGTTACGCAGGGGCGATTCTCTGCCGCAAGTCACTCGCATAGTGGTCTGCAGTCTTGCCGATCTGATCCCATGATTGCTGTTATCGAGTACTCGAGGTTTCGAAACAGAAGCTCAAGCTAAGAAACCCCACCAACTGGGAGATGTATTTGAGTGTCCGTGCATCCAATCTATCGTATATGGAAATAGATTCTAAGAGCACTGCTTAGTTGGAAAGGACCCGGTTCGGAGAATTACCTGTTCGAACGGTCCTCGGCTTCAGGACGAAAGCGTAAGAACTCCGTACAAGGCTTGGTCTGCACTGGTTGGCTTGGAGGAAGGGCTTACGGCCCCACCACCGCTGTCAGTCACTTTCCTGGCCTTAAAACACTGTCGTTTGTCCTCTTCTCACTGCTGCTGCTTTCTGCCGCTGCCGCCGCCGCCGCCTCCGGCCCCCCTTGCCCTATTTTCGATTGAGGCTTACATTATCCTAATCTAGACTATTCGGAATACTCCCACTTAGAGCGATTCCCCTTACAAGTGTGAGGGGGCAAATGATCCTACAATTCATTAGATTTCCAAACTCTTCAGCCACCGAGTAAGTTTACATGTAAACGACGTCATCTCTCATCCATATCTACAATGAACTTTTACCCATGCTCAGCCTTGTTTCCAAGGACAGCTCCCATTTTGATAGCCAGATCTTTGTTCTATCTAAATATCTTTAGATTATTTTGATAAGGTTCTATCTCTCCATTCAATACTCACAGCCCATTGCAATCATCGAATATTCTTCATCATGGCCGACGTTCAATCTCTCCCTCATGTACTAGATAGCCAGTACTTTCCCTTCAAGGACACTCCCTCCAGCTCCTTTTCCTATATCCCGCATTCTTCGCTCGAGCATGGAAGGAAGTCCACCGCACCAGCCGCTCCCGCGTGGACATCGCCGCCATCCAAGTGGGCGCCACCACCATCCAAGTGGACGCCAATGTGCTACCCTTGTGTGGAGGAAGTCGCCCGCGAAGTCGATGAATACTTCCTACAACATTGGAACTTTTCTACTGCCAAGTCAGAGAAAGTCTTCCTGATGGCTGGTTTCTCCAGAGTTACCTGTCTCTACTTTCCCCTCGCAAAGGACGACAGAATCCACTTTGCATGCCGTCTCCTCACTGTTCTGTTCCTGATCGATGATGTCTTAGAAGGCATGTCGTTCGTGGAGGGAGAAGCATACAATGCGAAATTGATTCCCATCTCGCGAGGAGATGTTCTTCCCGATCGTAAATTTTTAGCGGAGTAATTTGTGTATCACTCACTAAGGTCGTTGTATAGGTGCCGTTCCCGTCGAGTATATTATATATGACCTGTGGGAGAGCATGCGCGCTTACGACAAAGAGCTCGCGAACGCTGTGTTGGAACCAACTTTTACCTTTATGCGAGCCCAAACTGACCGGACTCGAATGTCGATAACGGAGCTGGGGCATTACCTCGAATACAGGGAGAAGGACGTCGGAAAAGCGTAAGTCAAATTCACCTTCATACCGATAGATGGAAATGTCATACTTTTCTAGCCTCCTCTCGGCTCTCATGCGATTCTCCATGGGTCTCAACATGACACCAAAAGAGCTTAGTGGGATGACCGCTCTAGAGCGCAATTGCTCGAAGCAAATTTCGGTTGTCAATGATATTTTCAGCTGGGAGAAGGAGCTTCGAGCCTCCCAGACCGGCCATCAGGAGGGCTCTGTCCTCTGCACGGCTGTGAAAATCTTAGCCGACGGGACGGGCCTGGGAATTGAGGGTTCTAAGCGTGTCCTGTGGTCCATGACGAGGGAATGGGAGGATTTACATGACGAGATGGTTGCCAAGGACATTGCGGATGGGTCTAGTCAGGCTGCGAAGGACTACATGAAGGGTCTAGAGTATCAGATGAGCGGTAACGAGTTGTGGAGCCGGACGACACCGAGGTATAACAAGCTGGATTGAGTGGGGTTTAGGTGAACATTTCTCTGGTATCGTAGATCTAGACTTTTGTTGCATCGGCATTGGACCAATGTACCATTGTCCCCTGAAGATCATAGAGAACAATCGAGCACTTCGAAGGACTGAAGTAGCCGTTCTGGGTTGATTGACCTGGAGACAAGCAAAGCGTGATTACCAGCCACAGAAATCGGTACCATGCCCCTTTTCCGTAAGACTTCGGAGCTGCAACTTGGCGGGGGAACAAGATAGCCCTAACCTCTCCAGCCTCAACAACCACCGAGCCGTAAGTCTATAAATCTGATAATCGATCCCTCGAACGTGCCACTTGATTTCCGAAACAAACGATATGCTGATAGGTTGAAGTTATAGCCATATATCAATGCATTCAGCTTATACTTGAATCGACCTGTCATAGCAGGTGCTGTGTACTCGTCTTTCCAGCGCCAAACCACACTCACACTCACACTCATCACAGCTATCCTTTTCTATCATATCTTAAACCACTCAAGGATAAGATGGGGTACGACAGCCATTCCTTCATGCTTCTAGCTCTGGAGAATTGGAAACTCGGTCTCTCCTCCATTCTACTGATCCCCGTATTGACTTACGTGGCAACGTCCTTGAAGTCAGCATATGCTTTGAGGAGCAGCAAGAACGAGCAGATCCCCCCTATCGTTCCCTACTGGTTGCCCTTTTTTGGAAACGTGATAGACTTTGCTCGGGACGCCCCTGGGTTTGCTGCTAAGATAACGTGAGTAATTCCTCGTCTACTCACCCAGGTCCTTCACGGGAGGAAGGTAGAAAAAGACCAAGTCGATCTTTACTAAGGACTGGAAAGGCAGGCAGCGATTCGGTTTCTCTGTACCAGTCCGTGTTCGCTTTGGACCTTTCAAAGCCTATTTCATCTCCAACGCCGAGCACTTTGACGTGATCCTTAAAGGCGCGCGGAACCTGAACTCCACTCCTGGTCTCAATCTTGTTCTCCAAACCTTTTTCGGCCTTCCAAAGCATATTGTCTCCTTCTACGAGGCCGACAATTCCGGCATAGCCGCTGCGCCGATCCCAGGTACCAACGTGCCGCACCATTACCGTATTAACCATCTCCGGTTTAGTGCGGCCCAAAAGTATCTCAATGGGCCTCACCTCAATGGCATGACGAAGCGTTTCGTCGAGCTTTTGGGCGACCAAATTGCCAAAAACGACGATATCAGGGAAGACTGGGCAGAATATCCCAATCTTACCGACTTCCTCCAGAAAGAAATCTTCCGCGCGGCGACGAGCTCGCTGTGTGGGCCCTACATCTTATCGTTGAACCCAAATTTCATCGATGACTTTTGGGAATACATCGGCGACATACCCGTACTGTATAAGGGTCTTCCTCGATGGTGGAACCCCAAAGCGCACAAGGCCCGTGATCGATGTCTTGCAGCCATCACCAAATGGCATCTTCACGCCTGGGACCACATCGAACACTCCAAGGACGACGACTCAGTCGCATGGGAACCCTACTTTGGTGCGAGGATTATGAGGACCAGGTATACCTATGCCAAAGGCATGGCGGCAACTAGCGATGAATCTCGCGCCGCCGAGGACCTGGCCATGATATTTGCGTAAGTGTTGCAAGTCCCGTTATTTCATATACATATAAGCCCTCCCACTTCCTTTATCCTCCCACAGTCACTGTCTGACAACGAGGTGACACAGTGCAAACGCCAACGCCGTCCCCGCCACAATCTACTTCATTGTGGAATTTATCCGCGACCCTCTTCTCCTCCACCGTGTCCGCTCCGAAATATCCGCGGCCCGCCTCGACCGCCCAGACGGCCAGCGGCCAGGATTCAACATCTCCAAGCTCTGCGAAGGGCCCCTCCTGCAGTCCGTCTACGCGGAAACGCTGCGTCTTCGCATCGCCATCATCCTGATGCGCAGCCCCGAAAAGCACGATTTCAAGCTTGGCAAGTGGCTCTTCAAGACCGGCGACCTCATCTTCCTCTGCAGCCAGACCGCCGCCCGCAACAAGGACCTGTGGAACGACGGCACGGACAAAGACCCGCATCCGCTCGACGAGTTTTGGGCTGAGCGCTTCCTCGTCTATCCCAACGACCCTGCCAGTGGGCCCGTGAAGAAGAATTCCGCAGACGGCAGGGCAATATCCAGCCCAGACAATAACATCTTGGAGAATGAGAAGCCGCCAGAGACTGCAGCAGTGGAGAAGCGCGACCCGAAGTTCTCGATGGAAGGTTTGGCTGGGGGGTGGGTGCCCTTTGGCGGCGGCGTGCGCATGTGTCCTGGCCGCTTCTTTGCCAAGAACGAGATGATGGCCTCGTTGGCCATGATAGTCACCAGCTATGATATTGAGCTGCGCACGCCCGAGGGTTGGAAGCCTGAGCCCGATATGAGTTATTTCCTTGTGGGGGCGCTGCCGCCTAAGGGCGTGATTCCGGTGCGGATTAGGAGGAGGGTTAGCTAAAGAGAGAGGTGGACGCAGGTATCGTAGTATTGTTAGCACCTCCGTACAATATGAATATTCCCTACCTACCTACTTATAATCCCGTCAGCGTGCACCATACGGCCACAATCAATTATTGTCTTCCTTCCTCCTTCGCTTCGCTCTGATCGGACTCCCCTCAGGGCCCTCAGGGCTCAAATCGTCCCTAAATCATGGTTCTTCTTCTGAACAATGCATCAGTGATGCAGTTGCTACTGAATGCTGTTATTAGTACAGAGCAGGTGAGAAATTAGAGTCCTGTGCCGATGGTATCGTGTGAACGGCATGATGATATCGATAGGATCATGGGATAGAATAGTGGTAGAGCCGTACCCTACCAGAAGCGCGAGTGATGATTCAGTTACTGTGGGTATTGACAAACTGGCATGATATTTGTATGGAACTGGTCATGATAGCAAGTGTCATCAATATCAATGGAAAGCTCTCGTTGGACGGCTGTGAGTGCCTGTCTGTAATCTACTTTGCGGAGCGGAGGACAGTAGTGCCTCAGCGCTGTAGACGGGATGAACACGGAGAGTATGTGCAGCTATCTATCAAAGGCTGTAGCTCTCCAGCTCCTTCTGAGTCCAGGTCCACAGTTTCCCGCACAGCTCCTGATCCGACGATTCCTTCGAATGCTCCCCCGGCTGCCCGACGGGCAGGTAGAGTTCCCCATTCTTGATGTTGCTCTTCTTCGTCGTCGCACACCAGCATGTGTTGTAGACACCCTCCTCCGGCTCCACAATCACCTTGTTCATCTGGTACACCAGATCCTTCTCGTCCGGCTTCAAACGGCCAATGATGTCCGTGTTGACAGTCCCCGGGTGCAGCGAGACGGACGTGATGGACGGGTAGCGCCGCGCTAGCTCCGCCGCGTATTGCACATTGGCGAGCTTGCTCTGCCCGTAGCGAGCCCATTGGGAGCCGGCCCCGAAGTCCTGCGTCGTCTTGACGCCGTCAAACTGGACGCCACCCGGGAAGGGGTACAGGAAGCCGAGGGAGGTGAGGAAGAGAATGCGCGCATCGCCGGTCTTCTTTGCCGTCTCTTCGAGGGTGGGCAGGAGGAGCTTGACGAGCAGAGCGTGCGCGACATGATTCACTCCGAATTGGTTCTCATAACCTTCTTTCGTCAGGGCGGCATCGGTGGCCATGACGCCGGCATTGCAGATGAGAACGTCGATCGTGGAAGTCTTGGAAATGATTTCTTGTGCGGCTTTTTTGACGGAAGAGAGGGACAGTTGGTCGCACTCGATAAAGCTGAGCTGCGTCGACGAGGAGACGGATTTGGCATCGTGGATTATGCCCTCGGCGCCCTTGGCGTTCCGGCCCGTGAAATAGATGTGCTCTGGGGAGTGCTTTGCCAGAGTGAGGATGGTTTGCTTGCCAAGCCCATTGGTCCCTAGAATTCGCTGACGGTCAGCAGATATCTAGGAAGCTAGGTTATCGGAAGGTGGCCGAGCCTCGACTATGGGTTAGGTTGGTAAATGCCTTACCTCCAGTGATCACAAAGGTCTTCTTGGAGATATCAGGAATGTCCGTTGCTGGATCGAACGCCATGATGACTAGGAATTCAATGTATGGTAATCCTCAAGGAAGATGTCTTGGAGATTGTAAAAGATAATGAGGTGTTAACACCAAGATCTCAGTCGACGGCGGCTGAGCCCAGTCAAGCGAGGTGGTGAGGTTGCACCGCTTTCTCAATGCTTGTATCGTTACGAGTACTGATCATAAATTACCAGGACATGCAACCATACGCTGATGCATGGTGCGCTGAATACAACGCGAGTCACGACGACGCCCTGTGAGTACGGATTCGGAGTCTATCGGCCACGGACTGGCATACAGTACATGGATACCTACCTAGTTCTAATCCGGTGTTTTAATATGCATCTTGCGTTTCGTATAGACAACCTCATCGCTTCATGCTGTACCGCTTGAAGCCGCAGCAACGCAGGACTCTCTCGATATGGATATCGCCCCTGTTTGCGTGTTGGCTTGTTTGAGAAAGCCTTCCGAGCACTCAATTAGGCAAGTCGCCGAGCCTTGAGTATCTCCGTATCCAGAAATCCTGCAGGATGTCTGCATCCACGTTTTCGCCAACTGTAGCCTTCTCCACCGACGCCAATCGGCGCCTACCTATGCCATCAGTTCTAAATAAGACGATGCGGTCTAGATCTCGGTTTCGCTAACAGTTGCACCAAATGTTGTTACCGTATCATCTCGTTAACCTCTCCGAAAAGGTGCATACACTCTTCAAGGGCGAAACTGTACTCCCTTTGATCTACGCATTCTTCTGCTCGGCGATAGTAATTTTCCTTCAAAGATGGGCCAATTAACATTTCTCCTAGCCAAGGACCTATCTCTCTTGAGTGGAAACTCCCTTTATTATGTCCTCTTCCTTGTTGTCGTTGTCCTCGCGCGAGCCAGCTATGCGCTAAAATCAAAGAGACAAAAATATGCGGCGGCGCCAATTGCGTGTGTCGAAGACCAACCACTGGCAGCGGCAAGAGAGAGGTTCAGAGCAGATGCGCAAGGAATGCTCCGCGAGGGCTACGAAAAGTACAAGGGTCGTCCATTCTATGTCCCCAGCCCATTGGGAGAGCGTCTCATGATCCCCGGAGAATATGTCGAGGAGCTAAAAACCGCGCCAGTCGATGAGGTCGATTTCGTAGGCACTTTCTTCGAGGTACACTGGGTTCTTTCTCGTGCAAGCATTCCCAATGACCCGAAGATGAATAGATGTTCGAGGGCAAATATACGACCATGGGTAGTCGCTCCACCCTGCACCCACGCGTCGCAAAGCATCAATTAAATCAGCACCTGGGAGAGGTTCTAGCTCCGGTTAGCGAAGAGATTGAAGACGCCTTCAATATTCATCTACCGCAGTATAAAGGCATGTCTCCTCCGAGGCGACCGAATCAGAAGCCTAAACTTACAACACTTCTTCACAGAGTGGACCGAAGTGGCCGTGGCAGACGTTTTTGTCCAGATCGTGGCTCGTGTTTCAAGTCGTATGTTTGGCGGCACAGAGCTTAGCCGCCACAAGGAGTGGGTGGATTCAACAATCAATTTTGCGGTCGATGGATTTATCGGAGCCCAGGCGATCAAGAAATACCCTAGATTCATTCGTCCATTAGTAGCGTACTGGATGCCCGAGCTCTCCAAAATCAACCAGCATCATGCCACGGCCAAGCGGGTAATTGTGCCGATCCTGAAGGGCCGCGAAGACCTAGAATCCAAACCACAAGATTTTCTGCAATGGATGCTAGACAACGCGCAAGGTGAAGAGACTGAGAAGGATTTCATTGCTTCTATTCAGCTGAAGCTTAGTTTCGCCGCCATTCATACAAGTGCCGCTGCGCCGACTCAGATTCTGTATGATTTGTGTGCCAGGCCTGAATATATCGCCCCGCTTCGGCAAGAGATCGAAGAAGTTGTAGCGACACACGGTGGTGTCATAAATAAACAGGCATTGCTGAAGCTGATGAAGATGGATAGTTTCATGAAAGAAAGCCAGCGCTTTAATCCACTGCTACTGAGTAAGTAGTTCAAGGATTTCCGCGTGGCGTCTCAGAGCGTTAAAGGCTGATTGTTCTACAGTCACCTTTGAACGAATCATCACTAGAGACTACACGCTCAAAGATGGTTTCTTTATTCCAGGCGGAACTACCATCGGCGTGCCTACGCAAGCCATTTCCATGGATCCAGACATTTACCCAGATCCGGGTAAATTTGATGGTTTCCGCTTTTCGGACCTACGTTCCTCGAATAGCCCTAACACAGCACGCCTAGTATATGCTGCGAGTAACCTCGACAGCATGGCATTTGGATACGGGCGCCATGCCTGCCCAGGACGATTCTTTGCCGCTAACGAGATTAAGATGATCATGGTGTATCTCTTAACGAAGTATAACTTCGAATTCCCAAAGGGCGTCATGGGGAGGCCCGAGAGCTTTGCTGCTGAAACGCAATTGCTTCCGAACCACAGCGCCAAGATAATGCTCAAAGGGAGAGATCAGGTGGTACGACCTATATAACGTGTAGAAAGGATGAAATCTCAATCTGATGACTATGTGACTCTGTCAAAGCAGTAGATGATAAACTGTTGTAGATAATCTCCGCCCCTCAGCTGAGCCACGCTATCAGAGTTTTACCTCCTATCCTTCTTAATACCTCCTACTCAGCAACAAACATATGTACAAAACGCCCCATATGGCTGTGTATTCTAACATAGAAGTGCACGAAGTTAATGGTCAGATGGGGGTTTATACATCGATAGATTCGACTTAGCGTTGGTGATCTAATTCGCCGATTCGTCAATGTACAAAGCAGAATCTTTAACCGTCACAAAGACTATCAATGTTATAGATATACATCCTTCCTCACCAACGATTGCATTCATCCCCAAGGCCAACACCACTGGTACTTTGTCAAAATGCAAGAACTGCATCAGTTTAGCCCGTTGGACGAAATAATCCCCCCTTTGTACAATGCTTTCATCTACGCATTCCCCTGTCCTTTCGCCCAACGAGAGAAGGTGCTGTCGATCTTGGAAAATGGCTGGTCTAAAACCTTGGACGAGCGACCAATTCTTGCTGGCGAGGTTGGATTTGATCGATCAAGAGGGGTACGGCCTGGTTCCTTGAAGCTCAGTATTCCTGAAACTCGACAAAATGCGAAGATAGTTGTGAACGACTTGACCCTTCCAGGTGGTACATGGACAGACTCGTACGAAGACCTTCGAGCTCAGGGAATGCCACCGAGCAAGCTCGATGGCAAAGTACTCGCGCCGTTGGTGTCTGGAGTCGGCTCAACGTCTAAAGTCGTAACGGTGCAGGTCAACTTCATCCCTGGCGGCTGCTTTCTTTCATTTTGCACGTCGCACTCATTCATCGATGCAAGCGGCAATACGTTGATTCTAGAAATGTGGGCGAAGCACTGCCGAGAGCTACAGAATTTGCCAAAAGCTCTGGCCTCCGACGGCAGTGATCAGCCGCATTCCGAGGGGACTCATTTGTCTTTACGGAAAGAACTGAGCAACGCAGAGTATGAACATTTGAAGCATCGGTCAGACCTATGGCATCTACTTGGCCTACACGCTATAGAGAACCTTGAGATTGTTCCTACGGCTACCACCGCCACGGACTTTCGTCACTTCCCAGCTGCAGCCTCACCTCCACATACTCCAAGCACAACAACGTGCATTTTCTCGATTGGTCCTGCTGTTATGAAGAAGCTCAAACAGGAGGCAGCCCCAGACGGCCCAGAGTGGGTTTCATCTGGGGACGCACTGGTCGCGCTGCTCTGGCGGAGTATCATGCGGGCCCGGTTCCCCCCCCAGTCCCTAGATGCTGCTCAGACAGCCAAAGAATCGATTGTTACAGTGGCCCTAGATGGCCGTAAGCTTCTCTCTTCGTCACTTCCGACTTCATATGTTGGTAACGTCGTGTTCTGCTGTATGACAAGTTTATCTATGGGCGCTTTGCTCTCGTCCGAAACAAGTCTGGCAGAGACGGCGCTCACAATTCGAAGAAACCTTGAAGCGGCAAAGAAACAGCAAGTCCTCGAAGATGCGATTAGGCTGGCTTCGAGCATCCCCAACGTTACATCGCTCAAGATAGCTTTCAAAGACTTCCTTGGAGCGGATTTGATTACCACGTCCTGGATTGAATTGCCGTTCTACAACATTGACTTTGGGCCTATATTTGGAGAGACTGGAAGAGCGGAGTTTTTCCGGATTCCAAAAGGACAATTTGGTGGAATTTGCAGCCTTCAGCCCCGGCAGACAAATGGGGTAATTGACGTCGTGATCTTACTGGATGTCGAACAGATGAGACGCCTCCGAAAAGACGAGGAATTTACTCAATACCTTCATTTCGTCTCGGAATAAGGAGAAGATCTCTCTCTTTTTCGCTGAGGCATCGAAGGAGAGTGGGAGCGAGGGTTCTCTCCAATTTAGGCTAGACTACCGAGCCAAGGGAAATCCCGAATCCCTTTTGAGTAGTTACCGAGTACTAAACGGAGGGAAGGAAGAAGGAGGAACAGCCTCATGAAGGTTCTAGCTATCGCACTGGTCTGCAGCGAAGGGTTTTGTCGCTATGATGGATTTGTTTCAGATACACAGATCAACCCTGTGTTACTCGGTCGCACCGTCACAACTCGTTGCAGCAATCATTTCATTCTAGCCTCCTGCTTTGACTGCTTGCTGCGCTCTATCTCCAAGTTGCCTGGCCACCGCAACAATGATTTTATTTGGGCTTGGGATGTCGATAGGAGTGTCCCTTGCATTACTAACGGTTTTCAAGACCATCAATCTTCTTCGCTACATCCACCAGGCCAAGCGAACAGGTCTTCCATATGTTCTGACATGGACCCTCGAGACGGAGACCATAGGCTATATTCTGACTCCAATTCTGCGCTGGATCTATCAGGACTATCTGCTGCAAGGTAAAGGTTGGCCACACTGGTGCCGACTGATGATCAAGGACTGGTCGTTCGAGGATAAACGCCGTGCCCACGACGAATTTGGGGATGTTTTCCTTGCCGTGTCACCCGAGGGCATTATCTGCTACGCTTGTGATGCAGCGATGGGTTGGGACGTAATGAACAGGAGAAACGAGTTCACCAAGCCTCGCGATAAGTACAGTAAGTCGTGACCGGTGAACACCCATAACATAAGAACAGCCCCGGCTGATTGGTGAACCCCCATTCCCCACGCATAGAACTTCTCGAGATATATGGCCCCAATGTTACGACGACTGAAGGCAAGACCTACCGCTTTCACGTCCGCATCGTGGCTCCCCCATTCGCAGACGGCTCCGGTGCAAACGATCTGGTCTGGAACGAGACCAAACTCCAAACGCGTCGCCTCATGGCCTCCTGGCACAGCCAAACCTCGTCCTCCGTTCAGCTGGACATCAACGGCCTAACTCTTGCCGTTATCGCCAAAGCCGGGTTCGGCCAGGAGCTTGAATGGACGGCCAATTCAGGCCGGAGCGAAAAGCCCATACCCACTGGCCACACAATCAGTTTTTTGGAGGCCATGACGAGTACAATGGTTTACATGATTCCCGTGCTCCTCCTTCCTCGTTGGCTGATGTATATGAGCCCCTTGCGTAAAGCCGCCATTGCGCACAGGGAGTTTGAGAAGTACGTACGGGAGATGATCCGCAACGAGAAGCGTAAGATCAGCGAGAGTAAACGCTACGAGTCCGCTTCCGCGCGCGGTAACCTCCTCACCTCCGTGTTACAAGCCTCCGCCGACCACGCCATTGCGGCTGCGAAATCAGACGATGTCACCACCAGGAAGCAGGCCTTTACTGAAAATGAGGTTATGGGCAACTTGTTCCTCTACCTCCTTGCCGGCTATGAGACAACGGCCAACTCGATCCTATACGGTCTGATCTGTCTGGCTCTCCATTCAGATATTCAGGACAACGTGGTTGCAGAGGTAGACCGGATTCACGTGCAAGCCGCCGAGCAGGGGCGGTCCGAACTCACCTACGCCGACGATTTCGACAAGTTCGAGTACACCTACGGATTCATGGTACGCTGCATAGCAACCCCCTCTTCCATCTAATCATCCAACGAAATCACCTAAACCTGACCACCGCACCCAGTACGAAACTCTCCGCCTCTTCCCCGCCCCCCAACAAATCACGAAAATGGTCTCCACCCCCACCACCATCTCCGTCTCCACCCCCTCCGGGCCCAACCCACACCTCCTCCCCACCTCCTGCCGCGTTTACCTCAACGTCCCCGCCACCCACCACACCCCACGCTACTGGCCCGACCCCCACAAGCTCGACCCCACCCGCTGGCTGCGCCCGGCCTCCCCAGGTGACAAGAAAACCCTGGCCGCAGACCGCGACCGCCACATGCGCGGTACGTTCCTGACCTTCTCCGAGGGCGCGCGCGCGTGTCTCGGGCGCAAGTTCGCCCAGGCAGAGTATGTCGCCTTCCTCGTGACGCTGTTGCGCGAGTTCCGCGTTGAGCTGAGGGAGGACATGCAGCCGCAAGCGGTAACGCGGGAGATTTATTTCCGGTGCAAGGGCACGTTGACGTTGGCGCCGTTGGATAATGTCCGGTTGGTGCTCAAGCGAAGGGAGGACGTTAGTGGGCCTTTGAATTAGACATCTGCAGTCAAAGATACCTCTCGAGACATGTGTCTGTTCGACACCATGCAGAGGTAAAAGCTCCATCAATCAGAACCGCAACAACTTAAGGATTGAATGAGTTCCTGTTGATTATATCTACTACCCCTCCTCCACCCCCCATCCCCTCCCTTCAATCCTCCTTCCACGTCTATACTTCCCCTCCTCCCGCTCCCAGGATCTCCATCCACAATTCCACCCAACCCTTGAACCTAGGAATCGCACACACTGCGAACGCGAGCCATTGTCCCTTGGTAGAAGTATAGACCGAAGGAGAAGCTGGTACGAGATCGAGCGAAGTTTTGAGAAATTTATGTCGGGAGGCACTCACGGCGATGGGGCATTTTACGATCGCACTGGGGGTTGTTTTCTGCGGTAGGTAGAGTAGCGGATACAAACCGCTTTGGTGCAAATCTCGCTTCCGAGATTTGGATTGGAAGGAACTGCACAAGCTCGCCATGGATTGGTTTGTTTAATGCAAGTTATCTAGTGTTCCTAATAGATTTTGGGCTGCCGGAACGGTGGTTCTATCTTTGGGCGGCTTGGTTGCCCTACTTTAGGGGCTTGAAAATGTCATTTCCAACATGAGCAATCGCAAAAGGCATTCGCCACCCCTCTCATCCTCTTCCTCGCGCATGAAATCGGATATTCAGATCTGGCTTCCACCACATGATATGCACCTGACTCTGGCCCTCCCAGTCCAAGCCCTGATCCACGAGCTCCAGATCGTACTTCCAGAGCATCTTGGCCAGGATCAGGTTGATCTCCATCATCGCAAAGCTGCAATTCAGACGAATCCATCAGCCCGACACGCCCGCATGGGTTTGGTCTGGGAATGGTTTGTTGGAAGTCTGGGATGGGATCACTTACTTGCGGCCCAGACATCCCCGAGGCCCCAGCGAGAACGGCTGGCTCGCTTCTTTGATGTTGGTGCTGCCGCCGTCTAGCCACCGCTCAGGCTGGAATTGCATCGGTTCGGGGAAATTGCGCTGATCATGCGTGACAGTCCACGCGCTCGTGTAGACTTCGGTCTAGTTGTGAATCAAACGCTTAGAGTTAGCATACGTACTGCAGCTAGAAATGCACGAAAGCACCATGTACTTACCCCTTCGGGGACCCAGTGGCCGTCGATAATCTGTCCTGGTGACAGCCTCGGGAAGCCTTGGGAGCCTGGTGGATAGATACGGAGCCCTTCGCTGATGACAGCCTGAAGGTACGGGAGCTGCTGCGCCGAGGTTGCGTCGATCTCCGCTTCGGACGCATAGCGGCTGCGAATTTCCTTGCAGAGTTTATAGTAGGCAGGGGTGGTGGTGCCCTTGAGCAGATAGTATGTTGTGGCTGCAAGAAAGGTAGATACGGTCTCGCCACCCGCAATGCTGGATCTCGGTCAGTGTCAATAGGTTTCTGGGCTAATGCTGTGATTTACATCAGCGTTGAGACATGAGCTGTCATCTCCTCCTTTGGGATTTCCCCACTTTGCACCTTGCCGACAAGGTTGGTGAGAAAGTCCTTGCGGCTAGACTTGCAATCGAGCCGACTGTATATAGTCAGCCAAGGTACATATGTGGAGCGTTGCTGCAAATCATAATTACCGTGTCACTTGATCTCTTGTGTAACCGGTGTGTTTATCGCGGATCGCACCAGTGAAGGGGGAAAGGAGTCTGCCCACTGTAGGCCCGAACGAGAGGCGACGCAGATTATCTACGACGGTAATGAAGAAAAGATGCCCTAGGATCAATTCCGCCCAAAAATGTGGCTTCCCTAATCGTACTGTAAGTATCTTTTCAACCTGAAGCCTCAATCGCGGTCCAAAGATACTGACCATTTTCTATACAATGGAAGGAGTTTCCAAATGCCATTTCTCCCAGGATGTCAAAGGCGACCATTTCATACCATTTTGTCATGTTCATGCCATCGGGACCAGTATCCCCGTTGATTTTGGCAATGAAGGAATCAACGACTTTGGCAACAATATATTCTTGCTCCTGCAGTGCCTTGGTTGAAAAGGCGGCCGAAAGCGACGTCTTCATTTGCCTGTGTTTCTGCGGGTTTCGCTCGCTTCCGATGCATAGCGAGTTGAATCCGGATCCATACATGTCATAGAACTCGCTTTTGACAAGTGTCTGCCTGCCGGCTGGCTGATGCCCATAGATGTCTTTCCATGACGCAACCGATGCGAAGGAGAGCTCGTTTGGAGAAACGCGGAACACGGAGCCTTCAAGGGCCAGCGCATTAGTCCTGCATCGACACATTTGCTTAGCTATAGCTAGCTTACCATATATGTTATGCTGCCGCTCAATGGCCCGATGCAATCGGCCACCCACTGCATGGACGATACGCCACAACTGATCTCAGGTCAACAACGGGCGCCGAGAGTAGACAGCACAGCTCCAACGTACCAAGCCACACCTCGCAAGCAAGGGCCCCGGATACGCAGCCAGAGGATGAAAGTACAGGTTATAGAGAGTGGTTGAGAAGGCGTAAAGCAGAGCCTGCACCGTAGAGTCCTATCAGCTTCATCGCTACTTACCAGACTGTATATACGGTCAAGACCGGGAAAGATCAATGTACCAATGCTGTACATAATAGGGATATGACGAGTGCTAGGTCCCTAGTGGATGCAGTTTCCAGAAACTGCTCCATATTGCGCCGCATGCCATGCAAGTCGTGTAATAAAAGGTAAAGAGACAAGTATATATTCTTTTTTCTCCATCATTGTCTCCTTGGCAGTTTTCATATCGATGGAAGTCGATGAGAAGGAAAAACATACGCTGCCGAGTTTCACTAGCCTAATCCGGATCGGCGCCGCTCGGACGTTTGTCCTTCGGTAAAAGGAGAGTTGGACGGAGGGTTTACCGCTCTGCTACAAAAGGCTGATCAGTGGTGGAGATAGTCGTATACAACCTATCTATAAACCCACCACGTAGTTACCCACATGTGGACAACGCCACTCAACTAAAGGGGCATTGCGCGCACTGGTCAAACGTCTGGGTTCTTACCCGCGCTAGTCCTGCTCTGGATGAATAGCTGAATTCATAAAGTACGCTGTGAGGGGATCTCCTGAGTGCGTCGGCGACCACGCAGCGGGGATTTGTAGTTTGCAGATCATCTTCGTGCGGTATTTGGTTGAGCTGGTGGAGTATAGCGTCCCAGATTTTCCCTGGACGTTGTGTGGACGACGGAATTGGATGCTCCAGTGTTGGTCCGTTGCCGTGAGGTTGTTTGGTGCAATGCCTCGATAGGGAGTTGGTACGTACTCATGCCAGATTTAGTAAGAGTCTGAGGCGTTTGTTGTTATTTTAAGAAGAGTTCTCTGAGGCAGCTAGAATAGAAGATACAGTAATCTTTAGAAACGGCCTTTTCTGCTATCATATTTCCTAGAATCGAGTTCACCTAGGGTCCCACTGGACAACTGAGCTACCATACGAGCAATCCTAGTTGGCAAGAGCCCAGCGCACTTCCCATAGACCTCGATAGCTGTGCGAAGTAAACGTCGTTTTAAAGTCGACCTGAGTGTTTGATTAGCAAGACCTTGCGGGGAAAAGGGTGAAAGGATTCAGTCAAGACTGACTTCAGTATGCGGGCTCGCCTTTCGAAACATCGCTCTTCACTCTTTCTCGGTTCTCTGCTTAATATTGTGCATCGTCATCATCACTCTAGCAGATGCTCCCATTGAGCTTTTTCAGACATATGAGGCGGGCGCATTGGGGGGGAAGATCAGCCAATTTGGTAGAGGCTCCCCAGCACACTGTCGGTACTCGTATCCACGGGGTTTCCGCGCACGCTAACTATCGCTAGTGGTATTAGTGCCTTTTTGGTCACGCTAAACCTGATACTATCTAGATCTAACCGATATAGGTTAGCGTGTGCGGAAACCCCGTGGATAGAAGTAGGGCTGAACACTACGCCTAGGGCTGAGCGTAGATGGGGGGCATCAACATCCCCAACCTCAATAACTAAATCAAACCTTCATAACTTTTGACTATTTCTCAAGCGTTGAACTCGCCTTGATCAACTTTAAAAATCACGTCATAGAACGTACTTCATCAGGGGTCGTTTTTGCGGAGTTCGGGGCCGGTGACGGATCGACATGCCAAGGAGATCGACGCAGGGGATTTAGAGCGCTCGTGGCTTCGAAGGGGCCTAAGTCTGCGCTAACCGGCTTGGGGTAAGTCTGAGGGAACACGTCCTCGGGTTAACCAAAACAATACTTGCGACACCTCTTCTTCTCCCATACCTCAGCACTGGGCTTCTTACGACCGATCCAGCTGGCTCCCATCTTGACCTTTGCCTTGGGTTGTCCTCGCCGTTGGTCCTCACGATCCATATCTACCCTTGTTCCTTCGCTTCGTCTGAGCCTTTAGCTGATGTTACTTGGCATTGCATCTTTTCGATAACAGCAACCTCCCATGCCCTGCACCGATCAACCCCACGATACATACGTCAGTGTGAGCCATTGGGTGCAAGAGGTGGCTCAGTATACAATACAAGGCAAAGGGGTGACATCTTCCCACGGCATGAAGCTGCGATCTGTTTCATCCTGCAAGCCAAATCGACGCCCTGCCCTCGCTGAGGCTTCTACTAACCCTAGAAGATACGTATATGTTCAGAGAGCTGAGGCCACTACTGGACGGAAAAGAAAAAGACCAATGGAGAACGCCAAACAAGAGAAACGGGGTCGTGGTCGACCTCCGGGAGTGCGTAAGCCTTTGAATCAGAACCCTTCGGACACGTCTTTACCTCTTCTAGGTAAGCCAACCCCTGATACGCCCTCGGCGTTCTCCCGTTCCGGCGCGTCCTCTGAAGTTCGAAGAAAATCGGCTTCTCCTCGAAAAAACGCCAAGTTCCTGGACCAGCCAAAAGTCAGCGCGGGGGTCGATTTACAGTACTTGGAAACCTGCAGCCCGCGGGTCAAACAGATGAGCATTCAAAATGTAAGGGCCGTCTATGGACAACTGCCCGCGTCAGTCACGCACCTTTATCAGAAATTGAACGCCATCCCACATGGCGTTATTCCTTCCGAGTTGAGGGTATACCTTTCCGCGGCGACGTTCATATTCATGACTGCGGCTAATCTGGACCTAGGGCTTGTCCCGACAAGAAGCGCAAACTCCCCGAAAATCTAGAGATCCTCCGCGAAACTCTGACTACCTGGAGGACAATACTACTCCATATCCCCCAACTCACTTAAATTCATTAAAGGCGCGGGTTGACCAGACATTGAGAGATGCAATGTGGAATCATCGAAGCAAAGCCCACGAAAAGCAGTGGGGACGTATGATCAACCAACTTCTCGGCGACTTCGTGCTGTGGCCAAACGATGCAGGCTTCAAGATCCTGAATGCGTAAGCCTGCCTCGGCTCCTTGTTTACATTTTGTCTAAGATGCATCGCTGACGCCTTGTAACTCCCTTTCAGTGAGACCTGCGCTGTTGAGCCTATGGACATACGCGTCATCATGCCAAATGGGACACCCTTAGACATCGAGACGGCAACAACGAGCAGCCGGCCAAGTGCAGGGGAAGAAAGCACTCAGACTCTTACAAGGATGGTGGATTGGTGTTTAGGATTAGACTTGGACCATGAGACACAAGGCATGATCAGCAAGGCTTTCGAGACCGTGAGAGCGAACGAACAAAGTCTCAATCAAACACTCTCCTACCTTCGAAACGTGCCCCTGTTCCTGGATATCGAGATCAAGAAAACGCAGTCAATCCGCGACCCAGAAGTACAGTTAGCTATATGGGCTTCAGGCGCGCTGCGTAAACGACAGCTACATAGCTGGGATACCTCCATGCCGATGCCTGCAATTGCGGTCAGTGGGCACTCTTGGGATTATTATCTCTTCTTCCAGATGGAAACCGATCTGGTAATCCATTCACCACCCCGCACATTCATTCATTCCACTCATGTTTTCAAATAAGCTGACATCAGCTTTCACAGATCATGGTGGGCCCGGTCCCCATGGGCACGACCGGCGATTTGAATGGTATCTATCGAATTGTATATCACCTTCATACTCTGATACAATGGGGCACGCATGAGTATAAGACTTGGTTCGATGAGAATGTCCTATATTGGTGTCAAGAGCGGGCCTCGATCAGCGATCGAGAAGAAAGATCAAGGACACGGTGGAATAACGAGGGAACTAGGATGACAGAATATTACGATGTTTCTCAATGACGAGATTAATTTAATGTCTTTCTGGAGCAGGCTTTAAAACCGATATCCGCTCGTGGTAGACTTCTATTCCTCGATCTCAGAACCCAGTTACTTTCTCCTGCGACACAGGAATGGTCAATCTGATGAGGCGACTGCACAAATCATGAACGCTATCGCCAACATTCTTGCGACGTAAACGACCATTCCCCAGGAGTTTTTCCAGTAAGGCGACCATCCTCACTCCGACATTGCTGCCAATGACTCTAGCAGAAGAGATCTCTCTTGAATAAAAAGCCGTACAAACACATTCGACCTCGCGGAAGCCCTTGCATACCCTGACCGAGCACTCGTTCCTTGTTAAGGCAGCAATTCGACCGTGACATTACAAATAATTCTCATACAAAGTCTAGATTAGTTGCTATAAGACATCCACAGCAGTAGTTAGAGCTTTTGTGGCGGCTACGAGGGGTGAAAAGCTAGATGTGAAAGTTCGAACTGGCTGTGAGAGTATCAAGGTCTCACGAGGGAGTAAGCCATCGTCGGAAAGCAAGAGTACGAGATCAGGTTTTGCCATTGAATGTAAATATCATCCCGTTGGTTTTGTCTGCCGATCCAATGGATGGACCGAAATTGGGAAATTCAACTTTCGCGGAAGGATTTATCTATGCTCAGATCATCAGCACGAACTGTTCACCGTCTCTGTGACTGCGAAGGAATGTATCATTTTCATATGCCTCAGGTCTAAAAACGCTTTCCGAGTATTATGTTAATTAGTATCTGCTCAGAACCTCCGACCAAAACCAGTCCTTGTAACACGTCTGACCCCACTGAGCAATGACAATTAAGAAGTGCACGATTGACCAGATTCCTTTAAAATCATTTGTAGAACCCATGGGAATTGGACCTAGAAAGACCTGTGTAGCTGTTAGCGATCATACACCGTGGATTTCAAGCTTTCGCTAACAAACCAATCGTTTTAGCTCGGTCGACGGAAATTCTGGCTCATACGCAATGTATAGTTGCCAATTGTGTCCTTCAATAGTAACTGCCACTACCGGCATTGACCTGCTATATCCCTCAACCGTGCGTTTCTTAAACTCGGCCGCAACCCAGACTGCCAGCTGTACCAAAGGATCCGCCGCAACATGCTGTTTCTTGATTTCGACATTCAAAAACATTGGTACATATCTGGTGAATCCTGATGTTTGGTTGATGCTTGGGATGGCTTCTGACCGATAGTTTCCTCGCGCCAGCTTCTCTTGGTCAGGATGTGGAAGTCGAAGGCCCATGATAAAATCTATTTTTCTGTCCAAGGCTTTGTAGATAGCTAGGTTCTCCGAGCTTGGGAACAGAGTTTCAGGACTAATTTCGACAGCACGACTGACAATTTCGTCAATAGAGCCGAGGCAGGAGCGAACATTGCAACTTACATATCAAGAGCAGCTAGTGTTGGGTCTAACGTACTGGGCTTCGCAAAGTACTCCAACTTTCGAGGAAGATGAATCAAGGGACTCACGTAGAGATCCGACCATGTGGACTCATGAATGTCAAGGGATCCCCAGTCGTCTACCATGTCCCATATGTCCTTCACTGTATCTGACATTTTAGACAAGTCTGCAGCATTGAACTCGGACCGTGAAGCGTATGCGTGATCAGGAGGAGGCATACGAGACTTCTCTGGAGTGTTGAATAAAGTGTTGTGATAACCCTTCACGGAAATCATCAGCTCATGGGTACTGTACCTGGATGAGTTACGTACTTGCAGCTCAGACGGAATTGGAGCATTTGACAGAGCTGGGATAATAAAGTCTTTCCACAATGCCCGCACGTCTTTTGTAAGCTCGTTCCTCTCTTTTGCATCCTTATAAGACCGGAAAACAATAGCGGGTTCGTACGAACTCAAATCTTGCTTGGTAATCCATTTTGTCCCTGCACGTAAGGACTTGTTCGAAGGCGATGTAGGAGTCTTTGTTGGAGGAGATGACGGTAGTAGGGAAAGTGAAGGTGTCAAGACCGGAGTTACAGGCCGATCACCTGGGCCACGAAGCGGTAGCCCTTGAAGATATCAGGATATGAGCTCGACGATTTGAGGATTTTTGGACGTTGAGTTACCAGTGGCCATAGAATCATCTTCCTTGTCCTCATTGTGTACAGCTGTAGATCGAGTACTCCCTCTCCCTGCACCTGCTCTTCTACTTCTTGAGCCTCTTGGACGACCTCGATTTGTCACTGAACCAGATTTGAAGCTTGATTGTCCTTGCCTATTGTTGGTAATCTGTTGGGTTGTATCCGGTTCGTCTTCAACGCCAGCTTCCATTCTCGTACTAATCCCAGGAAGACACCGACGTTTCGAGCGTGCGACTTTGCAGTCTTGTGTGAATGGCTTATTCTCATTATGTAGCTCTTCAAGGACTTTGCGTTTGCTGCCTTGATCCCCCGCCGGAATATTAATCATCCAAGACCGCGTTCTGTCACTCCAATCGAGCTCATCTTGAGTCTGCTTTATCATCGCAAAGTCCTGGCCCGGATATCGCCATCGCCGGCATGGTTGTGGTGGCGGGACAAATGGATTGTCTATGGTAGAATTGCTGAGAGTTCCCATTTATTCGCAATGGTGAGGACTCCGCTGTTTGACTGCAGCTGAAGAAGGCGACAGCAACGCGTTTCAGTGCGGAAAGATCATCAATGCATAACAGAAGGCTCGAGAAGAGACAGCAGTTGATAGGTACCCACCTTAAAGGTTCTGGGATAGCCTAGTTTGCAGTTTGCGCGCCTGTGTCCCGCAGTCCTGTTGGCACAGTAACGCCATTCCCCTCCAGTAGTACGTACAAGTCGAACCCCAACAATACTTAATCGTCAGTAACTACATCCGTAAGCTCTTCGCTTCATTCAACCCCTAAGCAAGCATTTCTATGTCTTTATCAACGTTGGTGTGAAACTTTCCATCTAATAAGAAAGAATTCCCTTAAGCAGAACGAAACCGATCATGCTCATTTAGCGTTCTGCGTTACTCGAACCTACATACTTTAAACCTTAAATTTCAACCGCACGAGAATCGACGAAAAAAGTCGTTCCTCGGTTGCTTCTCAATTTAAACGACCGAGGGACCTCATCAAAAACCGTACTTATGTGAGAAATAAAGCCTTGATTGTATCAGGTCTTAAGTCTTATCATAACTTAAAGCTTTCACTAAACGTTTAAAAGTGCTTTGTAATACTACTAATCAAGAAGCAAAAGATAAACTTTCTTCTGTCAAGAATCATACAAAATACATTGTTGTTATCGATTTAAACAATAAAGTTATTAAAAATTTGAAGTTATTAAAGAACTTTTCTATGTATGCAGAAACATACAGATTCATTACAACGTAAGTATAAGATTAGAATGCTGAACGCAACAGGAGAAGCTTTCTGTTATGGGTTATACCCATTGGTTGGTTGGTTGGTTGGTTGGTCAATCGGTTGGTTGGTTGGTCAATCCTCTGGTTGGTTGGTCAATCCTCTGGCTTGTTGAGGAAGGCAAGGGGGCAAGGGGGTAATGGGGCTCCTATATGGAGAAGCTGGGTATCGCAGTAGGTTTGCTCTGGAAGTTAACCTCTTTGTATATACCAATATCAAGCTTTGGCTACATTCTTTCGAACATAACCCTAGTCCCTAACATTAGGTTAACTTCCTCCTTTTCTCAGTGCACCAAGGCCTCCACGTAGGCACCGGTTATCTTTATACCTTCTCAGTGCACCAAGGCCTCCACGTAGGCAACGGTTATCCTTTC